>Ga0208299_1000521_pt1 | contig 35340 bp, 58 predicted proteins | sample 15_taG_FD_184089 | JGI IMG/M metagenome (GOLD analysis project Ga0208299, IMG submission 184089) | Marine viral communities from the Subarctic Pacific Ocean - 15_ETSP_OMZ_AT15312 metaG (SPAdes) (version 2) | ecosystem: Environmental > Aquatic > Marine > Oceanic | place: Pacific Ocean | collected... | reverse complement strand
TAAATGTTCACAAGATTTTTTCCAATTGGAAAAGACAAGAAAAATATTTTTATCGAAAAGAGACAGATTTTCAAAAAAAAGATTATAAAGAAGGATTGCTTTTTCTTCTGTAATCTTGTGTGGATTTTTATCATAAAATCCGTTTTTGTAACATTCCCAAAATTCCCAAGAATGGTATATTTGGTTTTTATTACTCATCTTCAAACTCCACATTTTCCCAATCGTCCGAAGAATCGGCTTCCCAACTATCAGAAAATTCTTTGTCTTTAAAAAGAGAAGCGAGTCCAGTAATTTGCTTTAATCTTAATAATTCATCTGAACTCATACCGACATGTTTACATATCCATCTGTCTCCCTTTCCCATTTCAACAAGTTCAGAGACTATTACACTCATTAATTCTATATTATGACTTCCTCTAGCTCTATTATGTCTAATTGTTGATGCCATTCTGTCACCAAGTTTTTTATTTATAACAACAATTGGCAACATTTCTTTTTCTCTTTCTCTTATACGTTCACTGTTTTTGATTGTAAGATAACGATGAAAACCATCAACAACAATATATTTGTCATTTTCGTGGTCATAGAAAGTAACAATTGGTTGTGTATATCCGTCTTCCCAAATAGAAGTCTCTAACAACGCCATTTCTGGAGGAGCAACTTTATTTGGGTTATATTCATTTGCAACAACTTTGCTCATATGAATTCTCTTTACATCATAAACAGGAGAAACAAAATTATTTTCCATTTTTTTCACCCCCTGAAACATAAACACCATCTTTGTTGTGAACCTCGTTTCCTTTAAGAGGAGGATTAAAAACACACAACAAAACTGTATCTTCGTGTGTAATAAGTCTGTGTTTTTCATTATTATTTAAAACATATAAAACGTCTTTTGTTATTTTATGTTTTTCATCATTTTCTAAATTAATCAAAGTTGCATTTCCGGAAATGCAATAACAGGCTTCTAAATGATTTTTATAGTGCCAAAAATTTGTTTTGTTGTTTTTTGGAATTATAGTTTTTGTGAAAGTAAATCCCATTCCGTCTTGCTCTAATAAAAACCTATTACTTACAAAATCTCCAAATGGACAATTAACAACTCTTTTCTTTTCTTTTAATTCTTCTAATTTTATTATCATCATTTTTACATACCTCACGATAGTAAAGAGAGGAAAACCTCTCAATACAATTTATTCTTTTAGTTCCTTGACACTATATTGGGTATCAAATCTATCTCCGACACGAAGTACGGAAACCTTTACTTTTTCAGATTTCTCCTTGTTTTCAAAGATAGGTCTAAGCTTAGCTTTTAATCTCTTACTAGAAGCTCCAAATTGCTTCTCACACTCAGTTCCATCTTCTTCAATACAGTCTGCTTGGAACTCAATCACGTTCTCGCCAAACTTTTCAACTTTTGCAAGTTTATGGTTTGTCAATACTAATGTCTTCTGTGTGTCTGTTTCTAACTTCACATAGCCACTACTTGCTAATGCTTCGTTCCAACTAATTTCTTCACTCATTTTATTTTCTCCGTCTTGGCTCTCAAATAGAGAATGCCAAATGACTATAATAACATAACTCTCCCGGGCTTAGGTTCGTATATTGTTCCTCGCTCTTTCAATATATTTATTGCAGTATCTACTTTAATTTGGTTCTCTTTTCCGAAATGCTCAACAATGTTGTCAATATAGATTAAATGTTCATTTTGTGATTTTATGTAATTTTCGATATTTTCTAGGGTGAAAGTAGAGGGCTGTATTATGTTTGAAAAAACTTTTTTATTTTTGAAATAATTTTTTTCCAAATGACTCAGAGGTTTTTTTTTCAGGTCAGCTTTTTCAATTTCCCTCTTATTTTGAGGGTTGACCTGAAAGTGAATTTCTGAAATGTTGGGTTTTTTTTCTCGAAAGTTTTCTGAACTTTTCCCAACTTTCGAGTTTTTTACTTTCAACCCCCCCTCTTTTTTCATATTTACTTTCAGGTCAATTCCTGGCGGAAGTTGTATAATATTGATAGATTTTTCCTCATTCAGACAGTAAATACTAGATTTTCCAGGTGTCTTTTCTGATGATAAATACCCTAAATTTTCAAGCTGACCTAGTTCTCCACGCCAGTGTGTCTTACTTTTTCCGAAGTTTCTTTGTATATCTTGTATTGAAAACTCTGCTTTCCAAGAGCTATTTTTTATATAATTGATAAGATTTATTTGATTAATTGTGAGTCCTGAGAACGTAGCACCTAGTACAGAATGTGAATATTGTCTTGCAATATCATAATCCTCTATATTACAAACTAGATATTCTTGTTCATTGATTATTGTAATTTCTCTTTGTTTTTGGTGTAAATATGCAGAACATTTGATAAGAGTAAGAAACTTTTGAAAATCTCTTCTAGCTCTAACATCTTCTGTTGGAATATTCATAAGCTCATAATCCACATAAGGAATTATGAAATGGTAGGGTTTTAGTTGTTTAAGAGCGTCTTTTAGTGTCCTAATCTTTGTTTTGTCAGTTGTTACGTTTCCTTTATTTACTTCTGATTGATATTCTAATATTTTTTTTGTTTGATTTGTAGAAACATCTAAACTTAATACCCAGCTTCTATTATTTAATTGGTCTTCAACTGTTCCTTCTGCTTGACAAGTTACAAAAGACGGCTGTCCTATTGTAGTTTTAGTTACAAGCGTATTAACTTCTATTCCTTCGTCGTTCTTAGCTTTCTCTACTGTATCAAAAGATAGTTTACCCTCAGACATCCATACTCTTAATTGTGAGGTATTTTCATCTAAACCCTGCATTTCTTCAATAAATATGATTTTGTTGTCCATATTACGTTCAGTATAATAGTTAAGAGCGTTCTTTGATAGTCTAGACACTACAAAATAGTCTTCTCCTTCTTTACCAAAAAGCTTTAATATTCTCTTTGCAATATATGTTTTACCGGAACTTGAATCAGAAGCAAGTATAACGTTCTGAGCCATCGGGTCACCGATTATGTTCCAATCTGGTTTACCAGTCTCTGATGGAAAATCTTTACTTAATAATAATAAGAATATCAATATTTTAATATCAGATTCGCCAACAATCTCAATATCTAATATTTCTTTAACGTTTTTTAATAAATTAGTTGATTCTAACATTTCAAGTGCTTCTTTATTAATATATTGACAGAATTGACACTGATTTTCATCATGTAATTCCAAATCTTTTAATTGTGAACAACTCCAAAAGGTATATTCATTATTGAACACCCAATCTAACCACATTTCTGCTTCACCCGACGTAAATCTGTGACCAACTTGAGAGCAGTTGTCTACATATTCGTTCATTAGTTCAATAGACTCTTTTTTGGTCTTTTTATCAAGTTTACAAGCAACAGCCAATACTAATGCTCCAAGACTTCTTTTTCCTATTCCAAGGCCGTCTATTATCTTCTGTACGCCATCAAGCTCAAGAAACTTCACACGAGCATATTTAACGTCTTGTTTGACGTCTTGTCTTTTTTCAGCTTGTTTAATATAATCTGACATTTCCTGACAGAGTTCTGGTATGTCTATTTCGAATGTTTTAAGCACGTCAGGGAACTTTGCATTATCGAAATTGTCTATACATATTTTTTTCGAAGTGAGCTCAGAAAGCGTTAAATATGTTTTATATCGTGTTATAAATTCGTCTTCATGATTCTTAAACTTTTTTCTACCTCCACAATCTCTAATAAGATGAGGAGACCCTGTAAAATAATTGAATGATACAACTGCTTTGTCAACTTTATTCTTCCCAACGCCCCGTTCTCTCGTTTCAATGCCTGCTTCATCGAGAATTTTATTCCAAAGCCATAATCTCACCGCTTTCCAAGTATAACCATAAGAGAACGCTTCTTGAAATATTTTCTTATATTCCTTTAATTGAATGTCCAATTTTTTAAAATAAATATGAATATGAATACCCTTTCCTCCAGTAGAATATATATAATAAGGGATACTTCTTGCGTCTAGTGCTTCAAGAACAAGTTTAGCTTTTGAATAATTTCTTTTCCATGACGACCAATCAAAATCAAAAACAACTTCGTTTAATAATATAGTACGTTCGTCATGTATTTGATATTTGCCTATATTATATCTTCTTCCAGGTTTGAAATCTTTAGACTTTTGTTTAAATTCAAGATTTGTAACTTGAATTGGTACTGCCGAAATTTCTTTTAATTTTTCTATATATTCTTGTTGTTTGTTCATCACACACCTCACTTAAAAACTATTCATCTTCTTTTTTTATTTGTTTTTGTATCATTATTTTAACAAGATTTCCTTCTTCTAGTCCTATAAATTTTACAACTTTAGAAGGTATTGTCAGTCTTAAAACACCGTTGTGATCTTTAACGGTATCATAAAATATTTCGTAATGCATTTTGATTTCCTCCATTTTTAAATAAGTAAAATTATTTAATCTTTATAAACTTTTATGTTATTTATTATATAAAAACTATATAAAAAGTATTTAATTTGATAGAAAGATTTATAAATATATCTTTTTAAGAATAGAAACATTTATAAAGGAAAGTATATTATTATAAGTATAACAAACAAAAAATGTTATGGAGACTGGAAAAAATGAAAAAACAAATGAAATGTAAAAACTGTCAACAAGTTTTCGAAACAGAAGAAACTTTTATCAAAACTCTTGATACAAAAGAAATTAAAGAAACCACCAACACTGTTTGTAGTTACACATGTGCGTGTATAATATTAAAGGTGCAAGAATGAAAATAACAGAAAATGAATTTTGGGCATACGAAGAATTGAGACAAAGTGGGCTAACTAATATGTTTGATACGAGAACAGTATCGCTATTAACAGGGTTAGACAAAGATAAGATTATTGCAATAATGAATGGGTATTCAGAACTGATGGAAACTTATCCGGAGGTAAGAAAATAAAAAATAAATTATATTGCGAAGCTTGTCAGGGTGATTGTGAATTTATGGACGACGAAAATGTTTATTGTCATTATAATTGTGGTACTATTATAAGAGACTATGATAATGATACGACGTGTCAGAGGTGCGAATAATGGAAGAAAATAAAAAATATTTGGTAAACTTAAATAATGGAAAAGGTAAAGTAGATGATATTGATCATCTTGGTAATAGAAGAGTAAGAGCTGTTGGTGAATTGCTTGAAAATCAATTTCGTGGTGGTTTAGAAAGAATGGAAGAAAACAAAAGTTATAAGACAAGACATCAAATAAAGTTTAGTCAAAGTACTAAGGGAATAGTATCTCCAGAAGTTACTTGTGAGTTATTCGATAGTTCCACAGAAGAAACTCTTAAAGAAGCAGTGATTCTATTCGAGAAAGCACAGAAGGAAGCTCAAAGATTAACACAAGGTGGTGAATAAAATGAAATATGATATTTTTGTTTCTGGATACTATTCAACTGAAATTATTGTTGAAAATGGAATAAAATAATAAGAATCAAGCTTGAATGATACAGGATAATCTCCAAAGGGTAACGCACACTTCCCTCAGGTTGTGGGCAACCATTACTTCTTAGAGATTCCAGATGTATTATTTGAGTATTAAAAGAAATTTGGGGACATGAAAAATGAGAACAGTTGCAGAAATAAAATTAGAAGAACTAGGAAAACCTAATGAGGGCATTATTAAATTTGACCCGATTTTTGGAGAGGTATTTTGGCGATGATACATATAACTTTGAACGAATTGGACTGGGAGCGTTTGAACAATGGTTCTCCTTTGAGTGTAGTTACTGAAGTAGGGACTATTGTGTTACAACGAAATTGAATCATATTCATGTGTGGAGGGCAGGCGTTTATCACCTCTCTAAAATAAATAAAGCTCTCCACACATTTATTATTAAATGAGGAGGATAAAGTTAAATATGGGATTAGCTAAATATATGGAAGAATACAAAAGTTACTTTTTATTTGCTTATGGTGCAATATTTGGTTGGGTGATGACCCTATTAGTATTATTACTTCACATAACATAAATTATCTGTATCAAAAACAGAAAAAACTAAATAGTAGAAGATGAATACTAAACAAGGTTTATTATTTAAAAGTAAAGAAAAAGAACGTTTGGGGAAACGTAAGGAAACAAATTCAACTGTTCCTATATAAATCTTTTTCTTTTGAGGTAAAAAAATGGGCATGAAAGATATGATGAAACAGGGGTTAATCCTTTACACAACAGGTTTAGCTGGGGGAGCATTTGGTGCTGTTGGGTCAGCGTACATAACCACAAACATTGTTGCAGAAAAGTTTAAACAAGATTATACTCCCATCGTGGCCACTATCGGACAAGATTATAACCAAGACGGGGTGGACGACATTTCTTTATTATTAGGTAACGGCGAAGAAGTTCCTTTGTACACTTTTTATGACGGTCAACAGAACGAGTTTTATTTTATCCCTGAACATACACTCAAAGTTTTGGACGAAGCAGACAAAGTGCCACGTTATGTAAGAAGGAAAGAGTTAGAAAAAATAATAGGAGACTGAAAATGGATTTAGACAGAATTATGCAAGCAGAAGGATGGGAACCGTCACAGTTTACTATCAACGGAGAAGAATTGCCGGGACACATTATAAACTACATTAGAATGAGAGAACCTCTAAGCAAGAAAATTTACAATTATGTTGACGTTGCCACACTAAACTATAATCCAACAGATATAATGGGGTTTCTTGTAAGAACTAACGGTTGGGAGATAACCGAACAACCAGACGAGTCGCATCACGGCAATCTTGTATATAATCACGCAACAGTTATTCCTCCACAATACGATTTATTGATAAGAGAATTGCACGACCAAATTAATAATTTTGAAAAGAAAATTAAAGCATACGGATGGGGGCAATTAGAATGAAAGAAGAAATAATTGAACATAAGGGAAGAAAGTTAAGATTTATAGAAGTTTTTGATGAAGAAAATGGTAAAAAAACAAAAGAAATGGGTTGATTTCAATGCTTGAAATCAACCAGATACATCAAGGTAATTCTGCTGAATTACTTAAACAGATTGATAACAATTCTGTTGATTTAACTGTTACATCGCCACCCTATGATAATTTAAGAGTTTATAAAGGATATTCTTTTGACTTTGAAACAATAGCAAAAGAATTATACAGAGTAACCAAAGAAGGTGGAGTGGTAGTTTGGGTGGTTGGAGATGCTACGATTAAAGGTAGTGAAACAGGTACAAGTTTTAAACAAGCACTATATTTTATGGAGTGTGGTTTTAATTTACACGATACGATGATATACCACAAGTTGAATCCGATGCCAGTTAAAAGCATAAGGTATATGCCTTGTTTTGAGTATATGTTTGTTTTTTCAAAAGGCAGACCGAACACTTTTAATCCTATACGAGTTAAAACTTTGGCAAAAGGCACTGAAAAATACACAGGCACACAGCAAGAAAATGGGAAATTCACAGACTACGGTAAAATTAGAAATTTAGAGAGAGACAAATACAACATTTGGAGCGTAAAGGTTGGTAGTAACCAAACTACAAGAGACAAGATAGCATTTAAGCACCCTGCAGTATTCCCAGAACAACTAGCCAACGACCACATCATCTCTTGGAGTAATAAAGGAGATTTGATTTTAGACCCTTTTGTTGGTTCTGGAACTACTTGTAAAATTGCTAAACTACAAGGAAGAAGATTTATTGGTATAGATATTTCAGAAGAATATTGTCAAATAGCAAGAAAAAGGATTAGGCAAGAATCTCTCCTTTATCTTATTGATAAGAGAACTACACGACCAAATTAATAATTTTGAAAAGAAAATTAAAGCATACGGATGGGGGAAACTAGAATGACCATACTAGAAGATTTAGTACAAGTTCACGGGTTTGTGAACGAAGACCCAAAAATTAATGGGAAAGCAGTACAACCGATGATTTCCCCTTACACAAGAGTAAGAAGACCGTCACCCTTACGCACTTATTTAGATTTTCTTACTTTAGATTATAGTCCTATCAGTCAACAAGTTGGGTTAGGGTTTAAAGTGTTTGAAAGGTTCAAGGGTGAGAAGTTTAACTTGGTGTACCGGCAAAGTATTCTTGTCCCGCCATCATTGACCATTTTAGGGTTAGAAGTTGAAGAGTTTTTGTTAGATTATAAAAGAAAAGGTAGAAGGTACGGCTGGTTTAGAACCGGATAAGTTGAGGTGAAAAAAATAAAACAATGGGATTTATTGAAGATTTATTAGAGTACACACAGTGGGAAGAAATGGTCTCTGATGACGGTGATAGACGTATGTTTTCTCGTGAACGGTATTCAACAAAAGGAAGGTACCATATTGACCGGTTCGATTTGTTCAAGAATAGACCTAAACAGAATAACGAGGTTGGGTTTGTATGTTATCAGCAAACAAGGGACGAAGACAAAATAAGGAAAGTGTACGAACAGAAAGTTCTATTACCTTACGATTCAGACTTTGAAGACGAACTTCAACAAGTGTTGCTCGATTTTAAAAGGAGGGCTCAAAAGTATGAGTGGTTATAAAAGATGACAAAGAAATATTTGATAACTTGTGCACAGTATAACGCTAGGGCCAACTCAAAGTTTCTTGACTCAATGAACCATTATTGTAAAGAGCATGACGCAGATTTAGTGGTCATGGGAACATACGGTAAACATAACAGGGAACGAACGTTCAGGCCAAGTTTAATTAACAAACTTGCAGAGTTTGACAGAGCGCACGTTCTTGAAGGCACACAAGAAATGAAGTTTAACACCAAAATCCGTGCACAAAGAAGGATGGGGTACCCACAAAACGCAAGACCGCTCACCGGGTTAAGACGTAGGGCTTCCAAAACAGGTTCATTAATCATTGAAAACCCTAAACAATATTTCGAGGTTGCTCCTAACAGTGTTGACGATTTACCCAGACTGCTCATGTCTACTGGGGCGTGTACAAGGCCTAATTATAACGATTCTGATGATAAAACCACCTCTTTTATGCGTCTACGCCGTGGTCTGAACGCTCGTGACGATCACACCTACGGTGCTGTTATATTAGAAATTGAAGATGACAAAATCTTTCACGCTAGGCATGTTAAGTCAAGTAAAAAGACCGGAAGGTTTGTTGATTTAGGTATAGAATATTTCCCTGATGGCACACAACGTGAAGCTAAACTTAGCCAGATGATACTCGGCGATTGGCACAGCGGCGACACTGACCCTCAAGTAAGAGAAGCAACGTTCAGAATGTTCAGCGAGTTCAGTCCGTCAGAAGTGTACCTGCACGACTTTTTTAACGGGCATAGTATAAGTCACCATTTAACAAAACAAGTGGTGACAAAAGCTAAAATGTACCACAGGGACCTTCAAGGCATGACTTTGGAAGGAGAACTTGAACAAGCAGCAAGAGAGCTTGAACAAATATATCTTGCGAACAATAAACAAGACTTGTACCTCGTGGCGAGTAACCATAACGAGTGGCTTGACAGGTACATCCAGGAAAGACGGTTCGCTAGTGACGATCTTAACTTTCGTATGGCAGTTAAACTTGCAGACGCAATGAACGAAGATAAAGACCCGTTAGAGTACGGGTTACGAAGGTTCTGGCAAAGTATGCCTAACAATATTACTTTTCTTCCACGCCGTAACGATCATAAACGGTGGGGGTACTTGTTAGGCGCACACGGTGACAGAGGAAAAAGTGGTGCGAGAGGGTCAATCAGGTCAATGGAAGAATCTTACGGGAAAGCTATTGTTGCCCATAGCCACACACCGGCTAACTGGAACAATGATACATTAGTTGTCGGTACATCAACCAAACTTGATTTGCCTTACACCGACGGTTACGCTTCAAGTTGGATGAACACGCACTGTTTAATGTGGGAACATGGAAGGCCACAGTTGGCGCACATAATTCATGGAAGGTATAAAGGGGAATGAAACATTTACGGAGGGGAAGAAAAGTGAAAAAAACGGCAGTTATAGATATTGACGGTGTACTTGCTGACTATTATAAAAGGTTAGAAACATATTTTTCGCAAGAGTTACAATTGGACATCACCAAAATAAAAACTAACGAACATAACTTGTTTGAACTCATTTCTGAAACTTTCGGTGGATACTTGTTCACGTGCGGTATTGACGGGTTTAGAAGTTCTGGCCAGTTAAGGTCTATTGAACCTTTTGAGCATGCACAAGAGTTCATGAGAGAAGTTAACGAACAGTACCATACCCTCTTATTAACTTCTCGTGGAGGGCAGACTGACTGTAAAGTAAGAGAAGACACAGAATATTGGTTAGAGAGTAACAAGATGCCTTATGATGAATTATTGTTCCGTGAACACAAGGCGGACCATTTAAGGTACAGAATGGGAATGGGGAACCCTAACATTAGTTTTATGGTTGAAGATAACGGGAAAACAGCTAACCAAGTTGCAGAACTGGGTATCACAAGTTACCTGTTAAATAAAGAGTATAACCAGATTGAGACTCATCCTGATGTTATCAGGGTGAATACATTAAAAGAGGTGTTAGAAAATGAAAATAAATAAATTAGGATTAACTGGATTAGTAATGTTAGCTTGTGCAGAACCGTACGGGGACTCGTTCAATGAAACGCTTATTGACCCTACAAGAACTATCACTGTACATTTTACACAACAAGAAGATAACGGTGGATACTTAATGAACGTTGTCTACGATTACCAAGGAACAGACATGCACCTTGACGGTAATTATAATCTTGACAAGGAACAGTTAAACGCTTTCCTGCCCGCACCATCTTACATTGGACTGCTTCCGCAAGAAGCGAAAGAAATGTTCGGTGAATGGGAAGGAGAACGCTACGGTATAAAATTGCCGGGTGAACAGTGTATCTTGTACGACCCGTGCAATAATGATGAAGCACAAATCTTGATGGATTATTGTCGTAAAGAACACAAACATTGTTACGTTCTAAGAAATGGTGTTGGGGCTAATTACTTGTTACCGGAAGAAGATAAAAGTGAACTGATTAAAGAGTTCTGTTATGAATAATGCTGAATATAATAGAACTTATTATAAAATAAAATGTCCATATTGTAAATATGTTCAAGACTGTTTTAGAAATGAAATATTCAAACCTGTTTGTGTAAATTGTAGACAAAAAATAAAAAAATAAAAAAATTATTGTTTTGGTACAACATAGCTTGATAAACACAAGACGCCCGCAACCATTGTCACCACTGGGATCCATTGGGCAAGCCCTAAAACACTAAGAGCTGTAGCAATCGCAGAAAGACCTGCTGCCCATACCCTTCTTTGTTTTAATAATGTCCACAAAGTATATTTATCTCCATGAACAATATCTATTTTTACCATCTTAGTTGTCAATATCTACAATTTTTGCTTCGCCGTCTTCAACTTCTACAGTGAAAACGAACCAGTCTTTATCGTCTGAATCGTCATCGTACCACTTAGCTTCAATCTCGAAAGTGTACTCGTCTCTGTCAAAGTCTGACCTGGTAACAACAACATCGTCGTAAGTACCTAAAATCTGTAACAATTTTAGTTCGTCCTCGTCGTCGTATTCTCCTGCATCTTCAAGTTCGTCAGCACCGTCTTCTTCGATCACTTCAAGTGCTAATGCTAAAGCTTCATCTTCAGCTTTAATCTCTTCAACAACTTCTGCTGCGTCTTCGTAGATACCAATATCTTCTAACCTTTCAGTCACTAAATCTAAGTTACCGTTATCAACTTCTACTTCTTCTACAACAGTCACATTAAAAGGTACTTCTACAACAACTTCCTTGTCAACGTACACAGTTTTTGTAACTTCTTTGATTACCGGATCACTGAATGCTCCGTAAAGTCCTGCACCAATTGTTGCACCAACTAATACTCCTGCACTAATATATCCAATTAATTTTTTATATGAAATCTTTTTCATTTTATCAATCCTCCTAGATTGTTAAATTTATAGTTAAAAAGGGGTTATATTATATAAATATTATTCAATCCTTTATAAACTCATTTGAGCTTTTCCACAACATAAATCCCTCTCTTTCTCCATACGAAGTACTGGTGTGCGTCCCCATTTAGGTACTTTCTCACTTCCCTACCGCCCCTTTGTAGTTGTTCAATTGCTTGCTTCCTTTTATGTGGGCTATTTTTAAATTCAATTACATGATATGGGAACTTATATGTCCTACCTGTATAAAACAAAACATCAATCTCTGCTTTGTTTGACCCATCTTTATTCCTAAAAACAACTTCTGAAGAACCCCACTCAACACCACAAATCCCGACAGTATCTTCTGGATAACAAAGGATTTCTTCTAAACGTAAACTATGGAGTTTACTGGTGGTCATTTAAGATATCACCCTCTTGATTAATGGAGCGAGAAGATGGAGAATGTAAACAGTGATTAATAATGAAATAAAATAAATAAATAAAACGTTTTTTTTCACTTCTTCCTCTTCCTCTTTTTTAATAACTTCATCTGTTGAATTTTCCCGGACAGTTCTAGGTTCCGGTCGGTTATTTTTTCTAGCTCTTTAAGTAAGTTGACACATTCAATCTCTAACTCAACATATTCTTTTTGAAGAGTTGGGAAATCTCTCGCCCGCCTGAAATATTTAAGTATCATTTTATCCTCACTATCCAAACTGACTCGTAATACGTTGGCAAAGTTGAGTATGAACCTGTCGCCCCACCATGATTGTGGTCTTTCCACGGTGCTGCTGACCCGCCCGAATTAAGTACATTACCTGTGTTTGTATCTGAAGTAATTGTGTGTGTGTGACTCTCGCTTCCACCTGTGCCACCTGAACCAGTTGCACCACGTAAGAACCTTTGTGCCCCGCTATTCATGTCGGGTAATATTGCCCCATTCATTGGGCTGTCTGCGTCACTGATAGTTTGACCGTTACATTCGAGCCAGTTGTCGGGCAATTCGGGTGTAGAATAAATTGCGTAATTAACCCCTGTTGCAGAATTGAACGTGTCAACGTCTGCTGTACCGGCGTTTAAATCGCTCACAAGTGTTAGTGTGTTTAAATCTACCACTGTTTCTACTATTGCGTATTCGTCATCATCTTCGTTATGAACAATCATCCCCGCAGTTATACCGTCTGAAACAAAGTCTGCGTTAGTGTCTATAAGTTGTGTCGCTGAAGTTGAAGTGTTGGTTTGTGAACCTGTTGAACTTTTTTCGTGTAATGTTTTTAACCAACCAACCATCGCGCCGATTGGAGTCATTGCAATTGCGGCTGGAGTTCCAACAGCGCTTGCACCATTAACTACAGTTTCTGTCTGTGTAAAATTTGTGTTCACTTCAGAAGCAAGAGCATCAGTTCCTGCCGAGAAAGTGTTTGTTACTGAAAATCCTGGGTATGCCATTTTATATTATCCTCATATTAATCTGTCGACAACAATAAAAGTAAATTGGTCTGTACTACTGTTACTTTCTGCTGTGAACGTGTCTTCGGAATGTAATAATACTGTTCCGTCTGTGTTAATCACTCCAAAACCATTAATGTCAAAACCGTTTGCTTGAACGCTTGTTAATAACCCTCTGGTTTCTACCTCAAAATTTGTTTCGTCGAGAGTAGGATAACCCGAAACATAAACTTTGCTTAAATCCGCTACAACCCATTGTCTCAATAAGTCATAAATCAGTTCTCCCGCTGCGAACTCGTCCCCAGCATTGTTAGTGGTAACTTCAATGATAAAAGTGTCAATATCTCCACTTACTGTTCCTGTTTCTGTTAGTGCGTTTGTTGCTGTGGTCCCTGAAGTTAGCCAGTTCCACCCCGCAGCCAAGTTTGCTTGGGTCCATGTTTTACTATAATAATTACTTGAGTCAGAACCAAGTTTAATTTCTACTGCTGTCCCGCTTGATTTTAGTTTAGCAAGTTCGGTTGCATCTTTAATGTATAACCAAAGACCAAAAGGATTGGCACCAGTTATGTTTGTCCCTGCACTCGCTAGATTTGAAATTGTCCAAATCTTGAGTACGTTGGTACCTGTCCCGTCTGCTAAAAGGTTTTGAGCAGTTACATCACTTTGTCCTGCGCCTTGTTTATAGGTTGTAGTGTTATTAGTTGAATTGTCTGCGCCACTGCTACCTGTTAAAGTGTTACTCCCATCATCGTTAACTGTACCATCCTCAATAGGGATTGCTACGTCTAAATCTGTGTCTGCAACACTAGGCGTCCCATTACTAATCCCTACTTTAAATTTGCTTGGGACAGTATAATCAGGGGTTGCTTTGTAAGACCTGTTTAATATTATCTTTTTACCCGAGTTTGTTATAATACTATTATTTGCCATTTTATTCCACCATTGTTACCTTCACTACAGGTTCTGTCACCTGATCTGAAGCGTCTTTTGTTAAAGTTATGCTCGCAGTTGTAGCTGCGTTTTCTGTTATTCTGATAAATGTACCTGTACCATCAGATGTAGTCACTGAAGTGAGTGCTGCGCCTTCTGTGATTGTCTGCCAAGTGCTTTTATTATCTGAGCTTATTTCTATTAATAAAGTACCAACAACTGTTCCTAAATCTACTTTTATTTGTGACAAGGTTGTTCCTATATCAATCGCTGAACTTAACCAAACCTGCCCTGACGTGAAACTTATTGTGTTTGTCCCAGTATTAAATGTGGCAGTTGAACCGCCAGCGTCGTGAAAAACTGTATCATAAACTCTTTCATCATAAATCATGTCTCCTTGCACTATTTTCAAAACACTAGTCGAACCAAAAGCAGTGCCCCCCCATTCTTCTAAATTTGAACCACCGTCATTCCACTGCCCTTGTGTTGGGTGATCCCAGATTAACGAATTAGTATCAGTGATACTTTCTTTTTGTACTTTGAAATATCTTCTTTTGGGTGTGAAGGTTCTATCTAACGAAAAAACATGATTTAATAAATTTGTATCTCCTTCTAACTGTTTTTCTAACTCTCTTAGTTTGTCTATAACATCAACTTGCCATTCTGAGAGTTTCCATATTTTGTCTCCTAAAGTTAATATGTCACCAGTATAAGGGAATGATTTTAATATCCCTTGAATTAAAACGGTTCTATCCTCATCATTAATTGTGTCTACGACTTGTACTGTTTGCCCTGATTTTAAATCAATCAGTGTACCTAAAACACCATTATCTGTGTAAATGAAAGGAGTAGAATATTTTGATAACAAACTTTGCATCTTATTTTGTGCATCTGAAATACTCTTTAAATCGTCGAATCTCCACACTTTTTGATATGTACCATATGAAGAAATACTCGAATAATCTTTGCCTACTACGGGAGCTGGAACATTATACGAGTATCGAAGCTCTACATAATCGCTTCCACCTGGCGTATATTGGGATGTGTTCCATTCTATCTGTTTGTTTGTCTTGTCAACCTCATAATCAAATGTAACTGTGGAACTTGTTAATCCACCAGTTTTTAATGTGGTTGGTGGATTTGATGCGTCAACAAAAACTTTTATTGATACGGGAGTATAAGTTAAAGGTGCAACAGATGTTGTAAATCCAGAGGTTACTCCTATTTGTCCAGACTCAGTCGTTTCTACTTCTTGTTTTGCTCCTTTTACAGTCACATCATTCGCTAATTGTGACGAATCATATTGCCACTTTAAAGATTTATTAAGTTCTGTTCCGACGGTGATGGTTCCATACAGACCTAAATACCCCTTTGGTTCAAAATAAACTTTCCCATCACTAGCTTTAAAATAAAATTGCCAATCAATTAAATCTGCTAAAAACTGACACCTTTCAAAAACATCATCACCGTCGCAAATAAATTTTGTTATTGTTGGTATTCCTAATGTACTGGCGTCTTGAATAGAACTAGAATCAGCTGTAAGGACACCTCCCCCATACGTGTTGATTAGTGTTTTAAATATTTCACTTATTTCTCCAGCCTCTGTGTCAATATTAATATCAAAAGACTTGGTTACACTTCTACGTAGTAAATCCCATAACTTATCTTTACAATACAGATTATAAAATTTACCACTATCCTTTTCAATCTCTTCGATATAACCGTCAAAAACAAATTCGTCGGTTGCTGTTGTGAACCCTCTTTTTATAGATACAGTATGACCAACGCTTGGTGTAAGTGTAGAAGACACGTCCTGAGTTAACACAATAAGACCAGACGTTATACTTGCAAACAGCTCGTCGTTGGTTTCCCATTTCGATAAAAAGCTACTAACATCAACTCCATTTATTTTAACCTCAGTCAACATTACCATTATTGACCACCTAAAACTCCCTCTACTAAATCAATAGTATAATTTACCATGAATTCGCTCGAACCTACACTCCACTCATATTGAAACGCTTGTACAAGAACGGACTTACTTCCTGTTAAATCTGACGAAAAGGTTATCACTGTTGATTGATACCCGTTCAAAAGGGCTTCGATGACATCAATGAAGTTTGTTTTTAGATTTGCAACGGTTGTATCATTATATGTTCCACTAACTGAAATACTTCTGGTTGCACCATTAAAATCAAACAGTTTTGTTAATGAACTGTCTAGTCTTGATAACGGTGCTAGTTCAATATTTGCGTTTTTGATGTTGGAAATAGTAGTAACATTACCAAGACCACTCCCGTTCAATGTTGGTGCGGCCATTATCTACGTCTTCCTCCGCCTAAAAAGTTACTACGTTTTGCTGATAGTTCTCGTTTTGCTTTTTCTTCGCTTATTTTTATTTTACGCTCGATGTCAGGTATTTGAGCAAGTTGTTTCATCAAATCTTTAAATTTTAATAATACCATTTTAAGTTTCGTACCTCACTTTATATGTTATGGTTCTTTCAATATCTGGAAGTGCATACAAATCAGCTGATAAGTCTACTAACTGTAATCTTATTTTATCAGCAGCGTTCCATATTTTATCGAATGATGGAACTACTTTTTCATCTGTTGCTGTCTCCATTGCTATTCCCAAATCATTGGGTTTTTGATTTATACCTTCTTTGTCTTCTGTCCATAAATCTGTCCACCATTCACTAAAATTAGTCCAAATGGATTTGGACTCTTCTTCTGCTTTACGCATAGCCTCTGCGACTTCTGGTGGTGCTTCACTCATCATAGGCATAGACGATGGGTCCGCTTCGTATCCAGCTAATCTTTCAGGAGCGCTTTCTTTAATTTCAGTTATAGTCGGTGCACCTGGAATCGCTCTCTTATCTGGATTGAATAACAAATCGATAAAAACACCCGCTGATATACCAGCTCCATCAAACTTAGGATTAACAAAACCAGCGTCTTCCAGCCATTTGGAAATATGTTTTTGTTCCGATTCTGCTACTGTGCTTAATACTGTTAATGCTAGTGCAACAGGTATAGCCAACCCTAGACCACCGATAGCATAAGCACCCAACCCAACCAACGCTATAAGACCAGCCTCCATACTATCAAACCCGAACGCTGTAGCGAGTGTTAAAGCCGTCAATGTAAATATTGCAGGGATAGCTAAAGCTGTAGCTGCAGCACCAATAGAATCTAAACCAAGAAACGTTGCTAATCCACTAAAGAACCCACCAGCAAATATACCATTTAAAGATGCTGCCCCAAGAGTCAAAATACTAGCAACCGCCAATGTTCCCCCAAGTCCTAACTCATCAAACGCCTCAGACATCGCTCCTTTAAAAGCTGACATTAATCCACCCGTCACATAATCATCATAAAACTTGAAAGCGATTCTGTTAAATTTCATTATCCAAGGACGTAACAATGTTGAAATAGTTTCTGCGATAGGCATCAATGCCATCCTTATCCCTATACCAAACTCTTTCATGGTTGCGGCCAGAACCGGACTAGCTCTAACCAACACACCTATCCCTTTAGCAATGGCACCCAAAACATCAGTTATAGGTATGGTGACTTTATCAAACATAGCTTTTCCCATACCACCATTAGAAGATGAACCGCTACTACCGACTGCTCCAGCTATGCCTCCACTGGTATCCAACACTAATTTAGCCTTTATTTCTCCTACCATTTTTTATTTCGTCTCTCGCTTTTCATTTTATGTTCTTGTTTTGTTTTTTCTTTCTTTTGATGTTCATCCCTGATTTTTTCAATCTCCATGAACACTGAAATGTCTTTCACAGACATTTTGTCAACCGTTTCAGGTGTAAAATGGTATCTGTTAGCAAACCAGTTTTTAATCAATACATCGTCCAAAACTCCATCGCCTGTTAACTTGTTTCTGCCGATGGAGTCTCTAAGTTTTTTGATTCTTCTTTTGTGACACCGCTTGCTTTTTGAATTACTGCAAACAATTTATCACCAACATCGGCTGGTAAACCTCTAAGGGTTTCGAGGTTTATAGTGAATGGCGCTGATAAGATTGACCCCACTAAACGCAGTTCATGAAGGGTAACCTCATCAAGCTCTTTTTTGTTGTTAACAGTTTTTGTTGCTTTACGAACACAGTTGTTTTGTTCTCCCCAAGACATTGCTTTAAATTTAACAATCTCCTCTTTACCCTTATATGTTATTTTAACTTCATCACTCATTTTTACTTACCTCTACGCTATTGCATACCATCTGATTGGTACTTTGTCTGTTGAATCTGCCAACCCTGCCAACCCGAACCCGCTAACAGTTACTTCAATCACTCCACCATCTAAAGTTACAGGTTCGCTCCATGATTCAAAATAACAAGTTTGTAAATCAATACTACAAACTCTGTCTCCAGACGCTGCACCCTCGACAATATCCAAACTTACTGCATAAGTTGCTGCAGGTGAAGGTCCGGTTGCAGGTGCCGAAGCTGCACCAAAAACTCTGTCCAACATTTCTAATGGACTCACTGTGCTTCCAGTACTATCAAACTTCTTACGCATTGTCATAGTGAAATCGTATCTTCGCATCCCCATAGAAGGTTGTGCAATTGTTCTGTCCCCAATATTTCTGTATGTTTGAATATTGTTGTTTATTGTAAAATCAAAGGAAACACATTGTAATGCTTCGCCAGAGATGTCAACAGCACCACTTTGGAATACAAACACCTTTTCTCCACCCGGATTGTATGTTAATAAGCTAGTTGTAGTCGCCGCAGTCTTCCCTGTAAAATCACAACTTGCTGTTAACACTTCTCCCGCTTTGGCAGACAAAGTTAAACTATTAATAACTACACCTAACACGGTGGTTTCATGGTCGTTACTTCCACCCTCGTTACCGATTTCTAATGCTAAACTTGGAATGTCTGCACCGGAACCAGCATAACCAATATTCTCTACCTCTTTAAGTTCCCAAGGATCTCCCACAGTACCTGCGCCTTGTTTATAACCAATTGCGTATTGCATAAAAGTGAAATCATTAACTTGCCATTCAATACTTCCTGAAATATCATAAGCACCTAAGACTGCACCAGTAGCGTTTCTACCGTCACCTAGTCCTTGTGTTCTTATAATATTGTTGGTCATTGAAAAGTTTATACTTTGCACTTGACCAACATCGTTGGTTGCTGCAACTGTAGCACCTGCGCCGTAACTTGTTTCTTCTCCATACACGACATAAGTGTCGTGACCTTGATAATATGATATTGCCATTATTCTTTATCCTCCTTTTTCTTACTCTTACTTTTACTTTTTTCTGATTTTACTTCTTTAACCATTAATGCAGATTCAATTTCTTTATCTGTTAAGTACGCTAAAGATTTACCCCTTAATTTAACCCATTTTCTCATATTCCTTCACCTACATTAAATATTTTTACTTTGATTTCCATTGATTGTCTATATAATCCTAACTCCTCATCGATAGGAATTGGGTTATTTCCTAATAATTCTGGATAAAATAATCCTCTAGGTTGTAAATCGGCTCTCCAATTATTACGAATCTCTTTCCAAATTTGTCTTGCTAAATGTTGTGCCGCTTTTTTCCCTTCCAGTTTAACCACGTATGTACTTGTGATTGCTTCACCATCATGAGATGAAACGTCAGCAGAACTGAAATTTAGCGCTCCTGTTGCATAAGAAAATTCTACTGTGTCAGCTGATAAACTGCCTGGGGTAGTAAAACTTTCATCAGTAGTTACCTCTGTAACTGTTCCATAGCTTGTTCCGTCATGTTTAATGTTAGTAACAGTGTTAGGTACAAAATTATAAGTTAACCTGTTAGAATTGACTCCGCTAGATATAGACCCAATAGCTTCATCTGTAACAGTATAATTGATTCCAATATCTTTTTTAGCAACAACATCTATTTGTAATAAAAGGGTATGTAATTGAGTATCATCAAAAATACCCATGTATTCTGCTGTCTCTGATAATATGGTTACTCCCACCCTAGGGAACTGAGCGTTACCCAAAGAAGCCACACGGGGAAAATCTGGATAAATCCAATTACCTGAACGAGAAGGGTTAACATCAGTTAAATTAACCCGTAAGAAATTTACAAGAATTCTATCTGGTTCGATTTTATTTTTAGTCATAATACACCCGCTTGGTTTTACAATTGTTCCGCTTGAACAATGAATAATTTATTTTAAGGTTTATAAATAATATTAAATCCGCTTCAAAGAATTTTTAATAACTTCATCCATCTTTTTTTGGTTAAACAGAACTCGCCTGATTGGTGCAAAAGGTTGCATTCCTTTCGGCATACCTTCTCTTTGTTTCTTTTTCAGGTTTTTCTTCTTCGGTAAAGGTTTTTTAGGAAATTTGTCAAGACCAAAGCGACCCCAATAATCAAATGTACCATATTCTATATGAAGTGCATGTGGAGCACTATTAGTAATAATTAATTCCCCGTTACTCACTGAAGAACTTAAACCTGTACGCAACTCACCAGTATCAACAAGTCCCATTTTGTCAATCTCTGCACGGATATCTTTTTCTAACTGAAAACCCACTGCTGTCAACAATTTCTCACTAAACTCGTCCCAATTAGTTATCTCGTAAGAATTACCTTGGTACTTAATTATCTGTGCCACTTATCCTTCTCCTGCATCGGAAAGTATAAAATGTTGAATCTCCACCTAATTCTGGTGCTTCGATTTGGTCTAATATTTCCCACACACTGTCCCCATCAACAATCTGGTCTTGAGGGATTGGAAGAGTAGTTAAAGCTGTTGCAGAAAGGTATAACACTGCTTCTCCCACTTCAACAACACCAGTTGAAATGAACCTCTGGTCTAAATCTAAACCAAACTGTAAATCTCCTGTGAAAGTAGTATCTGACGAAGTGATCGCACTTAATTGACCGAACGCGTCAAGTGTTCTTGTTCCAGTCCGGAGCGTTAAAGTTCTACCAAATATCTCCATCGCACTATTAACACAATCACGGATAATCTTTGCATGACCACTTATTACTGTTTTTACCATCTATATTGCGACAATTGCTGCCCTTCTCCCTATCATTCTTTGGATTTCATCAATACGTTTCTTGAACTGATCAATTACTTCTCGTATGTTTACGTAAACTTCACCAATCGTTACCGCTTTGCTCCCTAAAGTGTATGAAGTAGCATCATTGTAAGATCCACCTGAAAGGTTTACGTACGCTTTAACTGCAGTCATTAAGATACTTAATTCTTCAATATATGAAGGTGTTGTTGTTTGGCCATAGTTATAATCTACTCTCACATTAGATGTCCCGTTCGGTACGCCAATACCCATAAAATTGAGTGTATTGTTTTGAAGGAGAACCTGCCTTTGTTCAACAACAGTATTAATACTGTCTCTTAAAGTCATAGTAGAAACAATTGGGTCTGTACCATAATCATCAGTTAATGTTCCCCTAATAAAATATAAACTCTCACTTGAATTGACAGTTGTTTTTTCCCACCCGTAAGGGTAAGTCCATGTAAACTTCCCTGAAGTTGTAAAAATACTAGCACCTGTATCAACGTCAGTTTCAGTCAAATCAGTCCAAGCAGTCCCGTTCCAATATTCCCAATCAATTGCTGTGCTTCCATTATCTGCACCTGCTGTTGATAGAACTATATCTAATCCTAAACTACGTAACGCCATACCAATATAAATTATGTCTCCTGTTGCAGGAGCATCATCAAACAGGTTGAACGGACTTTCAGTGATTGAATTAATTGCAGTTGTTTTGTCTGTGTAAGCAGAAGTTCCAGAATCAAAGTTAAGGAACAAGCTGATTTCTTGTGGCCCCGCTAGAAAATAAACATTATCAACAGTTGTAACATCTTTGTTTTTTAGTACAATGAAATTTTCCCTATCCCAGTCGGGTTGAAACGGCCGGTCTGTTGTTGGATAACTTGATAAAGATCTGCCATCTGCATACTCTGTAACCGCAGAAGGTGTGTCCCACTTTCTTCCTGTCCAAATTTCTATCTCATCATCAGAAGCGTCAATCATATCACTTATCACTGCATCTGCAAAATTGTCTGTGTACCAATAAGTTGCATAAATTATGTCTGTCCCTACTTCTGTTACTCCGCCCGCAGTCAAAACAATCCTGCCACTTTCTTTATCTAAAGTGTAATGCGTTGTTTCTGTTAAAGTTGTAAATGTGTTTGATCCTGAAGCTGCATGTGATAAAGTGTAAGTGGAGGCAAAGATATTAGTTTTGTCCAAATCAAAATCTGTTTCAGAATTGTCCCCTGTACCTACATTCTCGTCAACAATCCGGATACCTAACCCCGCTCTTTCTACCCATTTTTTGGTTGTTGCGTATGCCATTTAAAATATGCCTCCTAATTTTCCTTTAAAGTATGTGAACATTATAGCAAATATACCACCTATAACTGAACCTAAACCCTGAGTGTTAACCACTTTGTGGCTTGTCTCTAACCTGACCAAAGTTTTCTCAATATGTAATAATCGCTCGTTAGCCCTGTCAAGGTGCTCGTGTTCCATATCGTTGTGCGCTTTAAAATCTTCGTGTAAATTTTCTAACCGCCTATCAATAGATTCAAGCTTTGTTTCAAGTATTGCTAATCGTTCACGTTGTGTTACCATTATTCCTCAATTAAAGATAAAGCTTTTGCCGCTTTGTCCTTTAATGTCCCTTGTTCAGTTTTGAATTGTGTAACTCCTTCATCGCTACAATTAAATTCTGCTACCTTTTTTGTAGCTTCAAACTCTTTTTTTAATATAAGTACACTGAAAGAGTCAATCTTGGAAAGTTCCACGTTTAAACATTCTCCTTTATCGTCAACAGAACAAACACAATATTTGTCTCCTTCCTTTTTGATGTGGGCTACCCCTTCAAGTAATAATCTTTTAATTTGTTTAGTATCTATCATTCTTAATCCTCCTAAATAACTGTTCTCGCTATCTCTCTCCATGTAACCCCATCATATATTAAAGTTAAAGTGTCATCTGCGGTCGCACTAAAATCTCCTGCACCGGACAATAACATTGATGCTCCGGTACCCGCAGTGTTATGTTTAACAGTTACAGAACCGTCAAATTGTAAAGTAATAATTGAACCAGCAGTCCAATCGGTTGCGACAATTGTGTCAATCTGGGTTGTCCCAGTAATATCGAAAAAGTTACCATCGCCAAGAGTCATATCTGTTGCACTAGCTACATCGCTACCTTTTTTTCCTAAAATTCTCCCGCCAAAAGTGACAGAGCCTGTACCTCTAAACTCGAAGTCTGGGTTAGTGGTAGTGTTCCCAAAATACATTATCTCGCTAGCGTCAGTGGTTGTGATGTGGAAATATTCGTTATTCCCCTCCTTAATTATATACGCATTAGCAAGGTTGTCGTCCATGACCCAATTAATAGTGCCGTCTGTAGAGTTTTCTAAACGTACAGTTGCGCCTTGAGTAAAACTAAGTTTACCTGGTAACCCGGACCCTGAACCTTCTCCAGTAGAAAAAGAGACTTCCCCCCCATTACCCGCTGTTCCACCACCGTCACCAGCAGTAAAACGTAACCTTGCACCATCACCACCTGCACCGTCTGTTCCACCGTTACCTCCTGTGAAATCCATGTTAACTCCTGCATCTGAGGTAGCTGTTCCGTCTAAATGGTTCCCGTTAGATGTAGTGAAAGCGAACCTGCGCACAGATCCTTCAACTGCGTACCTTGCGTGTTCGTTCTTAACTTGGTCACCAGAGAACATGAAAATGGTTGGACCGGATAATGCTCCACCAGCTGCCAGGCCTAAAAAGTCGTAACCTTTATCTTCTTCCTGACCAAAATATAATGCTTGGCTTGCAGTAGGTACGCCAACCCATAAACCTTCAGTGGTCGCTCCTGCGCCTGTTGTCACCCATACCAAAGAAGCGTCAGAGTCTGTACCAAGGAAAATGTCAACGTCGTCATTGTAAGTGTTATCACTGGTGAAAGTGTAGCCGCCGCCCAAACTTAAAGCTGTCACCAAAATGTTTGGGTCTTCATAATATTTTATTAGTTTCTCTACCATATTACACTATATCCTCGTTTTTCGATTATGCCAAGTAAGTCTTGTTTTTCCTGGGCAGTAAGGCTTTTTTTACAATGTAGTACCACTTCCTCCTGTAAATGAGATTTGGCAACACCGTCAATCACCCTAGATACCACCTTAACAAGTTCGTTAAGACGTTCAGGGGTTATTTTAATAAATTTTATAGTTATGTCTTCCATTTTCTTATGAAGGGAGTGTTGTCACCCTATTAATCCTGTTTGTACAAGAAATAAAATATATCTTGTGACCAACATTGCTGGCGTTCAAATTTTCACTCATTATTGTGAAAATAAGAGTGTCTGTACTCGCTGGGATTTTGGTGTTCAATGTTTGAGTGGAACCCAGCTGCGCTCCATCCTCGTCAATGATTGACACCTTGACGCTTGTCCCACCGGTTTGGACGTCCACGATAAAATAATAATATTTATCGGCTTGGGCAGTGTGGTCAATCTCGTTGTTGTCCTGTGTTGAGCCGTTACTCTCAATTGCTTGGAATTTTGTGTCTCCACGGTTACTACTAAATTGGATGCCGAACGCTTTTTTAGGGATAATGTCTGCGTTGTCTAACCCGCTTGCGGCAGAAGGTTCACTAAAACCAAAAAAGAACCTAACGTCAGTTAAAGTTAACAATTTTATCGCCCCGATAAGCAAAGGTGCTGTGTCCATTCTCGCAATAGGATACAAAGCACTATTTGTTGAAATAAAACAATCGTTCCCAGTTGTGGTGGTACTATTATGCTGGAAATAGTGTCCCAATTCGTCGGCGTGGACTGTTGACCCAGAAGTGTCTTGGACTGTGCTCCCAGAAAGAATGCCTATCTGGTTGGGAGCAGTAGTGTCTCTTCCAGGTATTAGTGCGCCAGTGTTGTTATAAATACTCATAAACACTCCGTCTGAATCTAATCCTCCTGCGTTAGCGTCAACATAAGCTTTGATTGATTGCTGAGTCGCCAGTTTGGTTGCTGAATCTGAGACAAGTGTGTCTTCGTCAAGCACCCAACCGTTCCCGGATACGTCTGTGTCTGCGTTATAAGTTATATCTGCAGTGTCGGTTAAATCTGTTGAAGCTGCAGGGATCGCTGCGCTGCTTACAATGATGTCTTTGTCCTCGTAATACTTCTTAATTATGCCTGCCATTTCTAACTATAACTTAAACTTGCTCTGTCATCCCATACGTTGTCGTATGAATCATCTCCGTCTGCCCAAACTATGTCGCCTGAAGCGTTAGTTACTTTTTTCACTCTCCATGAAGCTGCACTTGTTGCAGTCCCTGGTTTCGCTGTGCCAAGATATGTTACTGTCCCTGTGTCGTCAACTTTAAGGATTGTTGGGCCAGCAATATTCTCGCCAGTTGTTCTTACTAATGGTATAGCCATCTTATTTCACCTATAAATATAAATTGGAAGGATTACTCCTTCCTTTTTGTTGATTTACTCTTCACAGACTTACGTTTGGTTGTTTTTTTCTTTGATGCTTTCCAACCAGTGTTAGTCTTTTTGTTTGGTTTTGCTACCGCCATCTTAAACCTAAGCTAAAGTTGCGGTTCCACCGAACATGTGCCATGACGCGTTAGTAAATACTAACAATGCGCTATCCCCTACATCGTCAAAGGTGATTGTTGAACCGTTACCAAGATTACTTGGTGTTAATGTTCCATCCCCACCGTCTGTTTTCATAACAATAATTTTAATTTGACCTTCTGCACCATCTGCTAAAGTTAATGCGTCAGTGCCTGTTGTTACTACATGTGTAATTGTACTAGTGATGTCTACCGCTCCTGCACCTGAAAGTGTTTGAGCTGTTTGACTAACTACAAGTAAATCACCCACATTTAATTGACCTGATGTGGTAGTTGCTGCACTTGCAGTTAATGCCCCGCTTACTGTTAACGCACCACTGTGAGTGTTTGCGCCAGCTAAGGTTAAATCTGCATCAATAGTAACTGCTTTTCCGTCTTGCATCCAATTTTGACCGTAATGTGTGTTTACCATTCTGTTTATCCTCCAAGATTAAAATTTTAAAAATAAAAAAAAAGAGAAGAACCTAAATTCTTCCTTGTACATAAATTGTTCTTGCTTCGTTATCAGTTGAACCAGGAATGGTTAATACGCCTGCAGTGGTGATCGCTGCTACAGGTAACCACCCGTCAGTTGCTGCTTGACAAGATGCTGCTACAATTTGTGTTGCGTCCAAAATTGAACTAATGTCGATAGTATCTCCGTCATCAGCGGTAGCCGGTGTAACGATCTTGTGAACGTTATATCCTGCTAAAGCTGCGTCTACAGTTACTGTACATGCTGATAATAGTATTGCTGCCATTTTCCATATCCTCCTATGCTAGACCAGTTCTTTTAGCCATTAATGCTTCAGCGGTAACGATTAAACTTCCGTACCATTTTAACATGTATTTTTGGCTGTCGTTGGTTTTAGCTAATTCTTCAAAAGTTGTATCTTGTAATACTGCTAAGAAGATGTATCTTAAATCTAAGTATAAGATTTCTCTTGATGCTGCTCCTGTAGGCATGAATCTATCCTTGATAAATAATGCACCGTCAAAAGTGAATGCGTCTGGAATACCAAAACTCATTTCTGCGCTTGGTCTTTCAACATTCCTTTGGAAGTCCATTAATAATCCTTTGATAGTGTTAAAAGTACTACCGTCAGTTACAACTAAATCTACCATTCCATTAGCTTCAAATACAGTGTTCATATCAGTTCTAATATCGTCAAGAGTGATTGCTGCTCCTGCTGCTGCGGTTGAGTTAGTTGAGATTGCAGTTCGTAAACCGTCAAAACCTAGTGCACTGGTTGCTACTGCGCCGTTAACGATTTCGTTTTCTAAAATCTCATTCATTGCTGCAGTTTTTACCACAATGTCTTGCTGTAATAGGTTTAAGAATCCTTCACCAGATGCTAAAGCCGGGCCGGTTACTCTTCCTACAACATAAGCAAACTTCATGGTTGTGCTTGTTGCAGTATAAGTGTCAACATCTTCTGCAAGTGCTGCGTCGTCCGCTTTGAACCCGCTTCCTGCTGTTCCGTTGGTTGGTACTGCTTTTGCAGTTAAAGCGTTATATACATAACTTCTTCCTCTTACTGCTTTTCTTGGTAATAATCTTACTAAAGGTGTTTGTCTAACTGTTCTATCCACGATGCTCGGGTCGAAAAAGCTAGGCATTAATCCGTAAGCTGTTACTGTTCCACCAGTGGTGTGCCCAAAGGTAGGTGCTTTTTTGATGCTTTCTTTGTAAGTTTTAGCCATTTCTACTCTTTTATCAATCCCTTGCATAGGGGAGTAGTAAAGCTCGTCTTCACTTACACCGCATTTACCAAATACTTGGTCAAATGCGTGACTTGCACCAACATTACTTAATCCGTTTGATCCAAATGCCATTTTAATTTATTCCTCCATACTTCATTTTCATTAGTCCTAAAAAGGTAGGTTCTACTTCTGTTGCTTTCTCAACTGCTTCCTTGTGAGCGCTAGGCCCTTCAACAGTAGCACTAAGAACTGCTTTGGTTTTCATTTCAGCCAGTTCTTTTTGAGTTGCTTTCAAAGCTTTTTCTAACTCAACTAATTTTGAAGCTTCTTTTTTTTCTTCAGATGAGACTTCTTCTTTCGCTTCTTCTACAGGTGCAGCTGGTGCTGCTTCTGCTTCAGGAGCTGGTGAAGGTGCCACTTCTTCTGAAGATTCTTCTTGTTTTTTTATTTGTTCTTCAGTCATTTTGTTGTCCTCCAACGATTTTGTAATATCCAAACTAAACTTTTTTGCAATATGACCAAAAGTCGCATTGCGGTTAGATTGTATAGGTACCCATGTTGCTTCCAAAAGTTCTGCTTTGGTGTACACGGTGTGTTGTGTTCCATCAATATCTTTCTGGATTGATTTAACTGGAATAGCACCAATAGAAATGCCAGGGTTTTCTCCTTTTGATAACGCTTCTTCAGCTTGTAACTTTACTTGATGTGCTAAAGGGTTTGCATCTTTACTAAAAAACCAAGGCTTACCAACTAATGCTGTGTTATCTCCTTTTGAAACCGTTCTCAAATCTGTCCAACCACCAACCCAACTTTGCATTGAATTGTCGTGGTTAGCCAAAGCCTTCAAGGTATTATTTGAAGCCCAATCGTTAAGAAGCTCTTTACTCATGAACTCTCCGTCACGATCCATTGAGGTATCAGAAAGAATTGCGACGAAATCACCATTTGCATCCTTTGTAACGGGTGCCCATAATTTCATCATTGTGTCTGCCATATAATATTAGCGACATTTAAGGTTTATAAATAATATTTATTCTTCGTCTGGAAATACAAACTCAATAACACTTCGACAGTTTGGATGACTAGGGGGAGTGCTATACTCAGCACCACTAGAACCAATAAAGTTATCATCTAACTCCTTCACTTGATTGTTAAGGAATATACAAATATCAGAGGTTCTGTTGTCATGGAAAGAATTCCATTTCTTTTTACCTTTTAGTCCAGAATCTTTGAATGCCGCAAGTTTGCCCTGGTTGATGAACCGGTTACTCTCTGTTCTTGCAATCTTCATTGCACGCCCCTCAGTAACTACCCCTTTGACTTCCCCACCACGTAGCTGAGTCATCTTATCCTTAATCTCGTTCTTGATAACTTTTAACCCGGCTTTGTTTGCAATCCCTTTAGTAACAATTTCGCTAATGTCACGCTGAACATCCTCTGAAACACCTTTTAATCCATTCCATCTTTTCCCCTGAACATAAAATCCTTCAAGTTGCCGCTCAACCATGTTATCTACTGACTGGTTAAACGCTGGACCAATGCCAATATCAATCTTTAACTCTTTTTCTGCCCTAGCTACACCATCTTTTAACCCTAATTTAATTACTGCAGCTAACCCTTTCCTGAACCCTTTAGTGTTAACAGAATTAAATAATCCTCTTAAAAATTCCCCGAAAGTTTTGTTGAAAACTGCTTTTTCAAGTGTATCGTCCAGATCATCAAGGTGTCTAATGATAGAAGTTTCCCATTTAGAGAACTGTTTGTCCAAAAAATCAGCATAGTCTTTTGCTTCTTCCTTTTTGATTTCTTCTGTTTTTTTAATTATTACTGGTTCGATTGACTTTTCATCTCTCTTTTTTTTCTCGTTCTCATCCTTTTGTTTATCTCTATCTTCCTTTTTGTCGTCTCTATCTTTAGGTGCATCGTCTTTTGAGGATGCTCCTCCTTCGTCCTTCGACTCTTGAAAGATTAAAGCCATCGGCTTGTCACCCCATTCGACTGGATCCAAACCTTCTTTTGACCTTACTTCATTAATAGTTAACACGTTCTGGCCAAGCATTTGCATTGTTTGGTCATGCTCAATCTTTTCTGACGCCTCATCCCGCATTACCCAACTAAATTTGATCTCACAATCGTCACCACCTAAATAATCAGGAATAATCTCTCTATTTATTTTGTCAGAAATAAGTTGTAAGTAAGGTTTGATTGCGTTCTTAACTGTGATCCGCTCCTGAGACTCGCCAGTCGCCCTGCTGCTCTGTTCAAAAAAGCCTGCCTCTTGTGAACTTACACCGTATGCACCGAAAACTTGTTTAGAATACCATTTTTGTCCTTCCAACCATTCCATATCTTTATTGTTTAGTCTTAAAGGCGTAAAATTTGCATCTGAGTTATGAAATAAGAGTTTGTGCGGTTTCCCTTTAATCTCTGTCTGCCATGCAAGTTTGAAATCTTCAAGCTGGTTTTGATCCATTGGTAAACTAACTAACCCGTCTGGAATTGCGTTGTTTTGGTAAAACTCTTTATTATACCTCGTGGATTGAATCATTATTTCTACTACTGGTTGTAAAGATTGTAAAGGTGACCAACCATAAGGAAATAATTCACCATTAGTGTTTAATTTACCATAAATAATTTGTTCCTTTTTGAAGAATTTGGGTGCTGATTGAGGCATCCTAAAAGAGTATTGGTAATACCCATCAATAATCCCATACTCATCTATATTAACTAAAAAACGTGATGCATCATAAGAGAATATTTCCACTAGATCTCCTGAAGCGTTTTTTCCTTTAAGAATAACCCCTGCATCAATTTCAGTCACATCCCTAATGAACGAACCCCATACGTCCCAGAAAGTGTCTCCGTTCCTGTTTGGTTGTTCAAGAAACAATTTGAGTTTTTCAATCTCTTTTTTGTTTCTTTGTAATGCTTCTTTGTCGTTTGTGTCTTTAGGAACAATTTCCCACTCAGAATTTCTTAATTGCCTCAAGATAGTATTGATTACCATCTGTACTGTCGTCTCTTTAGCGTACTGCCTAATCTCAACAATATTTATGCCCCTTGGCATTCCTAGTTTTGCGTTAAAAAACCAGTTAGGCATTAACGCAAGGTTTTGGTTTGGCGTAGTATTCCCACCATTAAAAACCCTTACTTCTTTTGCAAGAAAACTTCTTGTTTCCTTAACCCAATTTGTGAATTTTCCCATGAAAGTGAACCCCCTACAACAGGATGGTGTTGTTAGGGGGAGAGAGAGGTGTTGCTGTGATGATAGAATTAAAACACAATTAAGGTTTATAAATAATATTTTTTATCCGAAGAACCAAGCAGTCTTTTTCCCTCTTAACCCGTGTGCTGCACACGCAAGAGCGTCCACTAAATCATCAAATCCACCATCAGAATGGTGCAGTTTAAGGTTGCCGCTGGGAGTAATTTCGTAACGAAAGTCTTTCAGCTGGAATATCAGTTTTTTGTGATTAGGGATCTTCAAGTTCCCTTGTTCCATTAATACTTTTAAATTTGAAAAGATGTCTTGTTTTGATTTGATTGTGAAAGTTAAACCAACCACTATATCATGATCAGACAACTTTTGATTATAGTTTTGTTGAGAAGACTTATGGGAAATGTTTAACTTTTTTGCTAGCACGTCAACCGCACCTGCACCCAACCCAGTACTATCACAAAGAATCTTTTTAAACTTAAATTTATTATGTAGGAATAACACATAGTCAATTGCCTGGTCCATCGTGTTTTTAGGCACTTCTTTAATAAATACGACTTTGTGAGGAGTGTTGTCACTACCTTCTTCAATGATGACGTATGCGGATGAATCTTGTCCCCTTAGGTTAAAACAGAATTAACTGATTTAAAATCCTAGCAAAATCACACCCTAATATATATCCCATCTTTTAGTCTTTATGACAATATTGACAAAGCGTTAATAAATTACTTTTTTCATTGTTCATTGATTCCCTCCACGGTTTTATGTGATGAACGTGTAATTCTGTGCCACCTTTTCGGCCACATTCTTGACACATATAATTATCTCTTATTAGTATGGCTAATCTTAATTCTTCCCATTCTTTCCCATTCCTATAAGTTCTTCTTGAAAAACCTCCTTTCCACATGTGAAATCCGCACCTAATATATGACTCATTAAATTTCACCTAACATCTCATAATCCATCACACACGATTCTATTAACTGATACCCAAAATAATTATCACTATCAGGAATAAAAGCAGCCTCATATTCTGTCCTGAACTCTAAAGAACTACACTGGGTTCTTTGTTCTTCTACAAAACCAATACTGAAATGCCCTACTTTTACTGCGTCCTCCCAAGTGTACCTATGCGAAACATAGTTTTCATCTTTTTGGAATGAGTTGTAAAAATGATTCATGCCGAACGGAGTGCTGATCTTAATTATCTTTCCTTGTGTTGCTGCAACCATAGGCGTGATTACTTGGTTCACTATACTATCTTTGATAAATGCTGCTTCTTCCATAATAACAACATTAGCTGTCATACCCCTAATATTGTCACCTGTATCACCAACTGGAAATGCAGACACCCTACACCCATTTTTCATACGCATTTGTCTTGAAGTAAACATATCAATCTCAGTACGGATTGGAGCGTTTTTAGCATGATTAAGTATTTTTTGAAATAGCTCCCCTGCCTGTCTGTCTGTTGGCCCAACAATGACAATGTGGCCGTCCGGGTTCTTCAACGCTTCACAAATCGCAAGCACAGAAATTGTTAAAGATTTGCCTGTCTGCCTACAAAACGCACCAATTACCCGGTCTCCAAACAAACAATCATTAAGAAAATCTTCTTGGTAAGAATATAAAGAAATATTAAACATATGTTCAATCTTCTTTTTTAATGGCATCTCTTCCTTTAACATTTTTCCCGCCTAATAGTTCGCCCCAATTAACAATGTGGTGGATGTGTTCATTTTTGGTTTTTTCGCCGTGGTGTGCTTTCATCAGATTAATTTGTGAACTCGCCACCATATTCATCTGGCTAGCACTTTTACAGTGTTTCTTTATCGATTCTAAATAAAGAAAAATGTCCATAGCAGAAGACTCTGGCTCTTCCATCCATGCAACAATACGCTTATAATTCTCATCAGTAAGCCCTTTTTTCTTCATTACACGCAGTCTTGCAGCCCATTTTTTCTTGGGGGAACGACTCAATCCACCCTTCCTTCCTATCTCTCGTGCTTTCTTCGTGGTTAATGGGACAAGGTTCTCAGGATTCGCCATTCTCCACCTCTTTTTTTTTGTTTTGGGCCCCAGTAGGCAATTTACAATCTGCACATATCTTACTTTTCCTTGTGATGACTCTTATTATCGTATTACACCTTTTGCAAGATCTCATGTACAGATTTTTTTTCTTTCTGACCGGTCGTCCGCCAATCATTATGCATCAAAATTAGCCCTCATTTCCTTTATGATTGGGTGACTCACATCTAAATTAAATTCGTTTGAGATTTTGCCCAATATGTTTGCTCTGATAACTATTTTCTCGTTTTTATCTTTGATCCTCATGTACCCTCTATCAACTTTCTCTGTTTGAATTGCTTTTTTTATCTTTTTCTTGATATCATCCATTAAAGGATTTGTTTTAGATTCCCATTCTTTTGTTAGTGAATCTAATGTCATATTATCTTTTTCGAACGTTACTAATTGTTTCATAGGTTCTTCATCATCAATATATTTGTTAAGTTTTTTGATGTTATCTTTAACACCTAAATGTTCTTGTCTTAATTTGTTCAATTCCTCAATAGATTCTGCAACACTCATGGTCTTTACAACTTTTTGAGTTAAAATAATATTTTGTCCTTGTACATCTACACTAAATTTTTGTTCTATATTCATTTTTATATACCTCTTTTGTTATACAGAAGACACAAAGCCCTCTTTTGCTTGTTACTTGTTCAATATCAATTAGACACTTATCACATTTAATGATTATCCTTGGTTCGCCATACAAGTGAGGCACCCGTTTATATCTTTCCACCTTCATTTCTTTTCCTCATCTCCACAATTTGCATCATCCCAATAAGCCATTCGCTTGGATAATTCCTAAACCGTGTTTGTTCTTTCAATTGTTGATACTCATGAAACACTTTCTCAAAACCGTCATCTTTCAGAACAAATGCAAACCTTTTCTTTACTGGTCCTTGTTTAAAACGCACTTCTTCAACTTTAACCTCGTTGCTTTTTTCAAGTTTCTTCAAAGCACTATATATGCTTTGTATATTAGAACCAATAACTTGTTTAATCTCATACGGAAAGAAAAATTTGTTTGGATTTTTATGTAAAAACTCTTTTATTTCTGCTTGTCCCATCTAACACCCCAATAAAAAAAGTATCACTCCTTTTTTATTTTATGAAAATAATCGCACACAAAATTGATTTTTGCTTCATACGTTGTAACATAAGAAGGAAATTGCAAGTCTTTAAACCTCTCTTTTGTTTTTTTTCTCACAGGTATCATTGCTTGTGGCATACTATCTATGAACTATATTAACTATATAAATGTTACTAAAAAAAAAGAAAAAAAGAGCCAAAAATGGCTTAAAGTGACTCCACATCATAATTTGTGTCTGTGCTTTCTTCGTGGTTAATGGTACAAGATTTTTCTCATTTGCCATTCTCCATATCTTTAAGTATTAATATTTTAACTCTTCCAGATACAGTATATCCATTACTTTTACAATATTCTTTAAATTTTTCATGAAACCCATCTGGGAACGTCATCGATACAACTTTTGTCATAATTCATATAAATAATTAAAACTATATAAATGTTTCTATTTTATAAGAAAGATTTAAATATATCATTTATTTATCTTTTTTTACTTCATTGGAAGTTGTAGTGTTTAAATTCTTCTTTTTAATAGTTTTTACATTATTTATATATGAATTAAATAAGTGTTTTATTATACGTTTACTCTCTATTCTCCCATTACTAAAAAAAATATTAATCCCGTATTTCATATGTAGAGTGAATAAGATTTTGGTAATAACAAATCCCTTCATCTTAGAATAATATGCGCCGTCAAACTCTTTATTAAGACAACTACTAAATGAGCCATCGATTACTATTGCAAAATATTCAAGTTCTCGTGAACGTTCTAATTCTTTCTTGAATCGTTTATTTTCTTTTCCTAATGTTCCAAATAGATCTGGTAATGATTTTCGCTCAATACAGATCTTGTCTTCGTAGCCATAAAGTGAATAATCTCCAGTATCAAGTTTTTTTGTCACTGTATTTTTATTCCATAACGGCTTTTGTTCTCTACTGTCTACAACTATTTTATATTTGTCCATTTTGTTAACATCTCATTATTCATATTTCTTTTTTTTGGTATTTTTGAAAAGAAAGTCATCTCTGACCAAAACTTATCAAATATTAAATCTTTAAACTCTAGATTGTGTTTGTTAAATTCTTCAATCGTGCAATATTTTTTATTTTTACCAATGCCAATTTTTTTATTTTCTAATAAATATATAGTTCCAGAACCGTATTTTTTAGAAATCTGTGCTTGTAATTGAAATTCTTTTTTATAATCTTTAAAATCTTTTACTGTAAATTTTCTTAAAATTATTGAAATGTCGTTTTTTACTTCTTTATGTAGCCAACCTTTAATATCTTCAAATTTAAATTTAATATTGCCATTAATAACCTGTTCTCTCAT
>Ga0208299_1000519_pt1 | contig 35405 bp, 40 predicted proteins | sample 15_taG_FD_184089 | JGI IMG/M metagenome (GOLD analysis project Ga0208299, IMG submission 184089) | Marine viral communities from the Subarctic Pacific Ocean - 15_ETSP_OMZ_AT15312 metaG (SPAdes) (version 2) | ecosystem: Environmental > Aquatic > Marine > Oceanic | place: Pacific Ocean | collected... | reverse complement strand
CTTTGGCCACGGTTTGTTCCCTTCTTACCTCTAAGGTTAAGGTCAACAAGTCGTGCCACGTCTGTGGTTAAGCGACCCAGAAGTATGATCTTCTTTTCTTCGTTTATTGACTTGAGTTTATCTACTATTGATTGGACACCTTGAGCCTTACCAACATTGCGTCCTTTGGTTGTTGTCTTCTTTGGTGCCTCTACCATTTGAAGAAGTTCTTTGGCTGTGATTCCTGTCTCTACCATAGCCCTTAGTAGGTTGTTAGGCTTCGCTGACTTGAGGTCTGAGCCTGCTATGTACTTGATTGTCTCTCCGTCTTTGTTTTCAAATGAACGGATTGTTACGTAGTTATTTATTTCGGTTATGACGTTTGACATTTCTATCTCCTTGATAGTGTTTTATTCTCTGCTGAAATTAGCAGAACGAAGGACACCGACTGTGTAGCCGATGTCCAAGGCACTGATAACTTATGAATCAGAAGGTCGATCTTGTGTTATCCCAAGTTCCTCTCTGAGTTGGTTGACATCCAAACTTATGCGGTAGCATGCGGTTGCATTGTAACTGTCGCAGTATTGTTTTATTAGTTTGGAATGTTTATTACGAAGTACGTAAGTGATGTCCCAACTTGGGTAGGATGTTAACCCTGAGTTGTAGGTATTGTTTTTAACCTGCTTGTAGAGTTCATTATAGTCTTCGATGGCAGCATCAATTGCTTTTTCTGCTGTGTCAAAGATTGCTTTTCTGTCTATCGCGTTTAGTTCCCACATGGTAACTCCAATTTAATTCTTTTGATTATTGCTTGATGCTTAATATTCTCTGCCTTCCTACAAGGTTCACAGTAGCAACTGTATATGAGAGGAGGGATACGATTAAGCATTTGTTTTGTTAGTTCCGACATGTCTTACTCCAATAGTTGTTTCGAGAAATTCACTATTCTGTTTGGCAACTTCTAGAACTTCTTCGTGTGTTCTTATGCCAGCGGCTGCTGTACCTACGATTGCTTGTCGTAGATCTAGTAGTTGTCCTTGAGTCTTAGTGAAAGAAGCCGTCTGCTCCTTTAGTCTAGCCTCAAGATTTATTATCTTTTGGTCACTTGCTTCAAACTTCACAATGTGGTGTGTCGTTTGCAACTCAGTTATCCATTCTGATAATGCTGCTGTTAGGATCAGGTATTCATTTATACGAACATCCGCAGTAATGAGATCTTTCATCTCATCCCAGTCGTAGTCTTCTGATACCTCTACGTCTACCTCTTTACTGACGTATACGTGCTGGTCTTCTACCTCTATACTTAGTTCGACTTCCTCTTCTTTTTCAATAGAGATGTTTAAGTTGAAATCGTTTTTAAACTTCTCTAGGTTTGTGACATCCATTTGGTTGCTCCTGTGTTTAGGTTTGGTATACTTGCTAAGTCCCACTCTGCTAATGCAAGGTAGGCTGCGAGTGATGATGATCTGCCTGTTGACATGAAGTACTTGTATGATTCGCGTACTTCATTAAACACACCAGCGCGGCGTGCTTCTTGTTTCATCTTGTCGTAGTTGATACTATTACTTTCTGTCTCTGACTTTAGAAAATACGACCATAATATCATTTGGTCAGGCGTATCACTTATGTTGAGGTTTGGCTCACAGAGAGCGATTGATTGTTTACTTAGTTCCATTCTTTTCTCCAGTTAAAGTATCAGAATTGATACAAAAAGAAGGGAACCGTAACGGAGTGGAGGTTACTGCTGCTAAGAAAGGCTTGGCTTTAGCCAAGGCTTAACTGTGGTTTTGTTTAGTGACCCTATCCCTTCGTTTCTAATCCTATACCGCCCTTACCCTAAAAGTTTTAGGAAACATTTCTATGCCGCCCTTACCCGACGCAAAAAGTTTCAGATATTATTACTACTCCCTTACGGTAAAGTAAGCGCACTCAAGCAAACCTTCCTGTCAACCTTTCAACATTTGTTTCGTGAATGTTACAGGCTAACACCACCGCCTACCTGTCTATCGTTTAGGTAGGGGTCACCCCATGCAAACATTAACTTCAATCTATATGATATAGATTATATCTATGTTGCACAGGGTGACGATTCTGCTTGCGGTTAAAGTGATTCAAACAAGGCATCGAAATCTTCATCAGTCATTTCGATATCTGGTATCTGTGCTTCCTCTACAACCTCGGACTCGCTCCACTTCTTAGTCTTTGAAAGTTCAAGTAAACTATAGATCTTTCCTTCTTCTGGTTTGTCTAAACGTTCCTTCATTATTTCTAGTACCTGTCCATCTTCAACTTCGTTAGCCTCCTTCTGGTTATCCATAGCAACATCAAAGTCCTCATATAGGTGAGTGTTCTCCTTGATATGATTGCTCAATGCTGTCAGTGCTGTCATTGTTACTGCGATTAACTCTTGTGTTGTTCTCATGATTGACTCCTAGTCTAGGTATACAAATGTTATTAAAATTATTGCTGCCGCTGGTAACCCTGCTACTCCCAATGCTGAAACTAATGCGAGCGTAGCAAGCCCTACTATTGCCATTGATACTGTGTCCATACGTTCTCCTTAATTAGATACTGTTCTGATTTTCTTTCTTTTCCCGTCGTACACTCCCCAAACCGTACCGCACCAAAGGTTAATCCCCAGTGCGTGCATTAGGCTTTCTGTTTCAACTCTGAACCTACTCCCTGTCCGTGTCACACCTGTCACAATGTACCTAGACGCTGGCAGTTTTTTCTCTTTTAGTTTTGGATTACACATCTATTGCCTCCGATTCATTTAATGAAAAGTAAGAGCAAACATCTCCACCCAACTTCGTTGCGTCATTACGATCAGCAAACCAATACTCATCTCCAATGCTTACAATGTATGGGTTGCCCATCTTTTTAAAGTATTCATCTATCTCTTCTTGTTCCCCATCTCGTAGCCCAGTCGCATCACCATTGATGATGTAACTAGCCCAGTACATCGGCAGGATATACTCATTTAGTTCTGGCATGATAGCCTCCTTCTATTGCAATATCTAATTTAATCTGAGCATTAGGCGCATCACTGCCATGCCAATAGACACGAAGTCTAGTGCCATCTTTCCTTGTTGCATAGTATTGATTGTCTCGTACTGAGATTCCTAACTTCTCATAGAGTGCATCTATCCAGAATATATTATCCATCTCTTTCCTCTCCTTGACTGTATTGTCTAGTAGTTCACGCCAACTCATGCGTAAGTAGTATTCATTGTCACACGCTCCCTTCATTTCAAGTTCGTTATACATCTCATCTTCGAGAGATCCGTCCTTATTTAATGCAGAGATGTAAGCCCCTACAAGAAACGCCTTGTCTTCCTCTGCTAACTTATAAAGTAAGTTTGTTGCTACATTGCTATCCATCACTCACCTCCCATCAACGAGTCATGTACAAGACTCATGTTCATGTTCAATATTCTTGTCTCGCTCCAACCCTGCTTACGCGCTGCTCTAATAATCAAATTAGCCCATGCGTTAGCCGTAGCAAAATTACTACATCGCTTCATTCTTCCAGCGGCAACTAGCCACCATGCGCCATCATAATTAAACATCACTCACCTCCACCTTTACTGGTTCTGTATTTACTTCATTCTCTATTTGATTCATGTCTTCCTCAGTCAGTTCTATTGGTGAGAAAGTCACAGATGATAAGCCGTCCTCGTCATGAGTTAAGCCTACCTCAAATCTTTTCCCTTTAGTTTCCACGAAAGCCCACGAGTTATCGTGGCCAATGTGGTGTACAATAATGTCAGTCATCATTCACCTCCTTATGATTCTTAAGCGTCCACTCCTCTGGTTCACCGTTGAAATAAACCGTAGATTCTTTAAGCATCATTCCTTGATGTTCTGTTTCCTCGAGCAACCAATCGCCGTCTTCTTTTGCTTTGATTAAGGCTTCTTCCTTTGTTCCTAGAAAGGTACAACTGATCATGTATTGAATATCCCAATGCTTAATCGGCTGGTTATCGGTTTCTTTTTCTTCTTCACCACTACACCAACGGCACACTCCTACATCATCATCTGAACAGAAGTCATCTTCATATTTACAATGACAAAACCTACACTTAAACATCACTCACCCCCCAAGTCTTTATTTAGACCATCTAATTCTGGATCTTCTAATGGGTCAACCCATGTCAGTCCGTGTTCATGTGCCCAAAAATCTAGGGTATCCCAGTTAACACCCATCGTCGCATCGTGTTCTTGTTCGACACTTTGCAAAACACTCATGCCTTCTTCGTCAGTACATTGAAAGCCTAAGTGCCTAATGTCATCGACACACCACACAATAGATATACTATTTGTTTCATTAATATCATCACTCATCATTCATCTCCTTAATTGGATTGTTAAAAGTGTCGGCCTCTCACCGACTCGACGGGTATTAGTTTTTGTGGTCGACCCCGCTCCTAGACACAACTCATTAGGCTTCAACTGGCATGATGATTCGTCCATCAACAGCCATGTTTGTTCCCTTGTATAAGATATCCATAGCAATCTCCTCAAGCAATCTCTCACCTGCAAAGTCTTGCTTCTGTGCAATCAAAGCAACAGCCTGTGCAACTTGGGCAACACTATTGTTCTGTGGTGTTGTCTCGTCGTACAAGCCGTATGTCTTAATATCATTAAGGATATCTTTGTTGTTTGCAATTGAATGCCTTGACTTGGTTGCTGCTTGCTTGAACATCTCCTGTGTGAAACTATGGATATCATCAATGTAAGTATCCAAAGCCTGTTCATACTTATCTAAGACACCATGCTGCGCAGTAAGGACATCTTCGATTGCTCCAGTGAACCAACCAGTTAGACGTTCACTCTTACCACGATGAGGTGTAGCCTTAGAGAACTCTTTGTTGTATGAGTACATTCCGTTGGAACAAGTCCAAGTATGAATGCCGCCATCAATGCGAAGCGAACCTTGTCCTGTCTCTGAGTTCCCTAGAGAGAATGTCTTGACTGGTTTATTTGTTTCGATTCCATCAATGCTCTGATGTTCAACGTACCCATTGTCTATCTCTGGTGAAGCAAGGGTTAGTCGTACACCATTATCATTTAAGTGGAAGCCTAAGATTGGAGCCTCTGCAAACTCTGGTGCGCCAGCAATAAGATCATCAACTAACTGAAGATGACTGAAAGGTTGGTAGCAGTTGTTGTGTCCTGCTTTATGGACAGAACGAATGACACGTTGTCCTTGTCGTAGCATAGTCCTAATCATAAAGATTTCTTCTATGTCGATGGAACAATGAGCGTATAGTGCTGAGGTTATCTTGTCTCCTCGGTCACTCACCGCCCAGTTGTTTTTCATATCATTCATGTTAACGCCACCAACATATCCAAGTAGTTGTTGGAACGCTGTCTTAGTGAATGGCATCTTCTCATCTACTCGGTCACGGTAGAACACTGTGCCATAAGCACGACCGTTCTCGATAGATAGTTGAAGCATTCTTCCTTCACGCTGAAGGTCTTTGGCTTCTTGTCTATCTTCGACAGACTTAACCATCGCTCTGATTTGATTAAGTTTCAAGGGTCTGTCTAAGTTTTTAGAGTAGCCCTTGCTACTAAGGATTGCCCCCTTAGCACCCAGTCGGTAGTTGACTAAAGTTCTAGGGTCTAGGGTAAGTGACTGTCTCACTTCTGTATTTACTGAGTTCATGTGTTCTCCTAATTGAGATTCGTGGTGCGTCACACCGTCGTGACTGGTGGCTACTATCGGGTCAGCCCACGGCTGTCAAGCAAATTCCGCAAATCAGTCCGACGCACACTGGTTTGCCTCACGCGGTTCGCCTTGCGTTATGCGACTTGCACCGCCCCCGCGTATATACTATACGTGTATATATCATTGGAGACTATATGTTTAAGTTTGTAGATTCAAGAGATGCCTTACCAACTCATAAGACTAAGACGTTTAATCGAAGAGAGATAAAGGATATCAAAGGTGGAGTGATACACCATACTGGTTCAGAATCTTACATTGAGAATGTAGCCAAGTATCATGTGTCACCTAACCATGTATGCAAGGACGGTTGCGCTGGCCTACTCTATACTTTCTTTATAGATAAGAGTGGAACTGTATATTGGGCGAATGACCTTGAGAGTATAACGAGTTCACAAGGCGGTCACAGTACCCCGATACCAAAAACACAACCCAACAAGAATTTCTTAGCCATTGTATGCTCTGGTAACTATGCGGGTGAAGGTAATACGGGATTACCGATGGCGCAGTTGCTCGCACTGCTAACACTATGGAGCCACCTCACAGGTGAGACTATGCACAAGTATATACCTACGTCTTTGTATAATGTGCTTGGCTGTTCCGTTAATAGTTTGTGGGGACATCACAACTTTAGTCCAACTAAATGTCCAGGCAATCTATTGTCAGCGTTAGCCGACAACATGACTTCACTTCTCCCAGCAAAGAAGTCTCTATCTTCAGTGGAGGATTGGCAGATGGCATTGAACGAATTGGATTACGGGATACCTGTTGATGGTATATGGGGGACGCTTAGCCGAACCGCACTGACTATGTTCCAACGAAAGAACGGTGGGCTTGTTGTGGACGGGATACGTGGCCGCTTTACCGAGGCCGCACTACTCAAGACTATTGGTCACTGATCGGCTGGCATATAACGATGCAGACATACTTCATTAGTTCAGGATCTACAAACTCAACAGGAGATAGAACCGCTATGCGGTCGTAAGTTTCCTGTGAGATATCTACTCCCCCTACAGTAGTTGAAGCCTCTCTTAGTGCCGCCCTGCCAGCGGCTAGGGGTGACCCACCCGCGCCACATATAAGCCTTGTTGGAGTCTTCTTTGCTGAGATAGGCCCTCGATTAAGAACGCTTAGCAGCAGTAGTATGCCCTCTAAAGAAACAACTCCAACCTCTACAAGTTCAGCTTTATATTTATTTAGCATCAGTTCCTTCTCCAATTTTGTTTAGAAGCATACGAGCCAGGGCAACAGACTCCTCATCAGAGAAGACAGCCAGCGCAGTTATCCTTTCGTCCTCGTCCATAGCGTACAGCACAGGCTTCTGTCTGTTCGGCAGCAAGCCGATGTGTAAAGACATTTGGATATCCATTAACTGCCAACCTGTAAATGTTCTAACTATCTTGGGCATAGAATCTAACCGTCATGGGACATTTATATACTGTGTAAACGGCTCTCCTACAAAGTAAAATACAACGTACATCACAATGGTGCAGGCAAGAATCCATGCGTAAGTATCTGGTTTGTTGCTTCTCATTATTGTCGCTCCAACTTGTCTTATTATTTTCTCGTGTTATCGAGTTCTCTCCTATTAGGAGGGAATATGTTTGATGATATCAAAGCAAAATTAGTTAGTCGTAAATTCTGGATGGCTGTTGTTGGTGCCCTTGCGCCGATTGCCCTTGAAACCATGTCTGGAACTATTGATCCAGCCACGGCAATCTATGCCTCAACTACTGTTATAGTTAGTTACATTCTTGGGCAAGCGTACACAGACGGGCAAGCCGCACTGTCCTCCGATTCTTAACAGAACGGAGATTCAGACCAGATAGTTCCTGCTGGACCAGACTCATCAGTGATAACTACTTCTTCAGTAGCCGCAGAGATGAGTTGGTTCAGCAGTTCTATATTCAAACACTTTCGCCCTAAAGGGCCACGAGGGAATCTCTTTAAGTTAACTCCCCTCTTCCGGTAGAAGGTAGCACGCACTGAGGCAGCGCGTCTATTCATACCTGTGCTCTCACAGAAAGCACCGAGGGTTTCGGCTAGTTGCCATGTGGTAACGAACTCTTCTGGGGTTAGTCTCTTCTTCTTGAACATACTCTCTCCTTCCTTCTATTCCTCGAAGGCTATGGTTCTTCTATTATACGAGGCCAGCATATCCGACCTCACTGCCCCTGCCGCTGTCGGCAGGTCAATGTGTTGGGTGTAAGCGTTAATCACTATGTTCGAGTACTGCCTATACAATAGGTCATCTAGGCTACCTAGATACTCCCACTGAGTAAGCGCACCATTATTCCACCACTCAGGGCACAGCCTGGACAGTAGTTGTACTGCTTGTTGATAGATAGACATGGCTATGTCCTTGCTTATTAGTGGGCACCGGAACTCACTAAGGGAGCCTATCTCTATTAGGGTACCGGCGGTCTCCGCTGGCAGGGCAAGCATAAGGGACACATGTAGCGCGTGCTTTAATGTGGGGAACCTAGGGCTTACCAAGTCCACAGTCTCCCACCTACTGTTTGTATGCTCAGCATAGTAGGTGTAACTCCTATCAAAGCCAAGCACCGCAGCCTCTTCTATCGCCTTGCCAACGAGAGACTTGACCATCAAGTTGTACCTACGATTCGTTTCTTTCGTTATCCTATTGGTTAACTTGGGAGATAGGATATCTACTAGCCGTTGAGAGATAGTGTCTGCCCATACTCGTAGTGCATCTAGATCAGTCGTTATCGGCACAACCACATTATTCTTTAGGACTTTCCCAGGTATCCTCCATACTTTACCATTGAGTCCAAGGAAGATAAACCTCTCTCCCTTACAGACACCAAGGAAGTAAGAGTGTGTCCCCAACATCACTGTCCCTAGGTTGATGACATACTTCTTCTGTGACCTACCCTTCTTAACAAAGGAGTAGGTTGCAATGTAATAGCCAAAGTCATTGCTCTTTACGTTACCCTTAGAGAATGCTTTGGTTGCTTGGATAGTATCTTTCACTGAAGAAGATCTCCTAAGTCTGAAGGACTTAGATCAAAGGCACATAGTATGTCTACTATCTCCTTCTCTCCAGCATCTAGTCCTAGATCATAGTAGTGGTACAGAGTTCCCAATGAAGTGATCTGTTTTTTCTTTAGCCTAAGCAATAGGATCATCCGTATAAAGAGGACTCTACCCGGTGGCTTAACTCCTAGTTCGACGTTCCTCCATGTCGGTTGCTTCACACCCAGTCGTCTGGCCATTGCTCGCTGCGACACGGACACCCCGCCTCTCCAAGCGGTCAAAATCTGTCCGGCCAAAAGCAACGGTGCAACCTGCCTTTTTCGGCTTTCTTCGTTTTTCATTTGACACCTCCTCCCCAGACCGATAACCGGTGGCTTAGTCGCCGTCAAGTACGATTGCATAACGAAGCGTTGCTACTGTACCTTCTACCTCAGTAGCAGTACTACTGAAACGTAGCAACAGTACCTTATACTACAGTACATATACTATTGAAACGTTAGTAACTATAACCATTATCTCAATAAGGAGAACTATAAATGAATCAACTATACCCTAGTGAAACAGAGAGAGTCGTACTAGGCTCTCTTATACTTGGAGAAGGAGTAGGGCTAGACCTAGTAGAAGGGATCTTATCCAAAGAAGACTTCTCATCTACTGGTCATGGCCTTCTATATGAATGGATACAACGCCAAGTATCTTCTAATGAACCAGTGAGTCTCCATGTTCTCATAGAGAAAGAAGGAGAGCAAAAATGTGAAGATAGGTATGGATCTATTTCGTACCTGAACTCACTGGGTGACAGTGCTGTAATGGATTCTAAGTTACCAGCCTATGCTAAAGTAATCTATGACTGCTCAGTCCTTAGGGGACTGATGACTTCAGTTGAAGATATAAAGAACAAGATAGTAGGTGGTACTGAATCAGTAGAAGAGATCAGAGCATACGCTGAGAAGGAGATCTTAGAGAAGAACGGTACTAAGGCTGTTGGTGCTATCATGTCAGCGGCTACAGTAATCAATGATGCTGCTGAATCGTTTGATGGTATGTGCAGAGGCGATAGTGCTATCAGTGAGTTTGTCCCTACTGGTATGCCAAGTTTCGATAAGCACTATCTTGGTTGGCCTAGAGGTTTACCTACCTATATAGGTGGTAGAACTAAGATGGGTAAGACAGCGTTCATGCTTGCTGCTGCTGCCAAAGGTGCAATCGCCGGTATCCCACAAGGGATCATCTCTGTAGAGATGGGTAGTAAACAACTAGCCTATCGTCTGGCCTCTTACTTCAGCGGTATGTCTTTACGTGAGGCTCTTCACGGTCACATCGAATACCAGGACATGTTTAGATGGGGGCTTAATGAAGTGTCCAGGCTTCCTATACATGTTGATGATGTCTCTAGAAACATTGATATGGTAGCGTCTAGTATTAGACAGATGAAGAGAGTGCATGGCTGTGAGGTAATATGGATTGACTATATCCAACTGCTCACTGGGTACGGTAGAAAGCAAGACGAGCGTACTAGATTAGACTCTATTGCTGATGCAGTGAGACAGGTAGCCAAGGAGGAGCGTGTTGCTATCGTAGCCCTTGCACAATTTAATCGTGTTCTAGATACTAGGATGGAGAATGGTAAGAAGGGAGTCCCTAATCCTAGTGACTTCCGTGGCTCTGATAAGTTTCTTCAAGACGCTGGTCTTGCCTTTGGTATCTATCGTCCTTTCTACTATGCCCCACCCAGGAAGGCTGCATCATCTGATCATTACTCTGACGATGAGCTATCCACTATGTTTCAGCCCATTCAACTGATAAGCCTAGCGGCAAGAGAAGCAGCAAGAAAGGATATTAACCTTGTTCTCCAGACTGCATGGGGAAGAGTCTATGATGTAGAAGAACCTGTTCCTAGTTGGTGGAACGGAACGTGGCCACCATCATGGACTTAGGATCTAAGTTGGGAAAGAAGATCCTCATCAATCTCACTGGGTTGTACTTGGATATCAAGTTCCATGTTCTCATGATACCACTCTTGAACAAGAGAATGCAGAGCATTCTTATACTCAAAGAAGATAGGGAAGTTACCCTTCATCCTCTTTCTGAAATATATGTCCAGTGTAGCAGAAGTAATCTCCTGAAAGGAAACGGACAGTTCTTCAGCACAAGTCTCAAGGGTAGAGATAGCTTCCTTTATAACAAAGATGCTTCTCTTCTTCCTTCCTATTCTACAAGCAGTTCTTTTTTTCCACTCACTCAACAGAGTGTAGCGGTTGGTGCCTCGATAGAGGTACCGCTCGGCTCGGTTTCCGGGTCGGGAGTAGCGGGTCCGTGGGTTGGTTTTGCCTCTCATTCGCGGATTCTCCTTGACAGGGTGGCAGCCATCGGCTATCACCACAACACGATGGTGGCGTTAACCACCGAGGAGTAAGTATGACAGCAAGTAAAAAGTGGCCACAACAAATTGATGGCAGAAATATGGAATCAGTATTGTCCAGGTTGAGACGGCCTTTTGTGGATGAAGAGGTCTACTGGAGAGTGCAGTCAATGACTAAGAATGGCAGTGCTCAACTATTGGCTTATCTTGATAGTAGATGTATACAGGAAAGACTTGATGATGTGGTGGGACCAGCCAACTGGCAAATACAAATACGAGTTGAGGGCAGTAAGACTCTCGGCGGCATCGGCATTAAGATCGCTGGAGAGTGGGTCTGGAAGTGGGATGGAGCCGGAGACACTAAGGTTGAAGCAGAGAAGGGAGGAATCTCAGGAGCAATCAAACGATCTGCTGTCCTCTGGGGAATGGGTAGACACCTTTACGAACTCGGTAGAACGTATGCAAAACCAAGTCCAAACAAACCAAGTGGTGTGCCTGAAGAAAGAATAGTCTGGACTAAGAATGGCTACTGTGCTGCACCATCTATACGAGAAGTACAAGGTCATCTCCTATCAATAGATGATTCAGTACGACACATAAAGGTTCCAAGGCAGCGTCGTCTGGCTAGGTTCAAGGTTGTTGCTGCTAAGATGGATCTTCAATCAGAGATACTGGCTGTGGTCGAAGCGGCTACTGCTCCATTCAAAGACGGTAAGTTCACTGGTAAAGGTGCGGCTCACCCTAACGATGCTTCCGATAAACAAATAGAGATAGGTTCTCATACTATCGTGAAGTGGTACAAAGATGGAGTCATAAAGGAGAAAGTAAACCAGTACTTTACCGATGCAGGTAACAGCGACATACCATTTTAAGGAGGACATTATGGGTTTTAAAAATCAATATCCAAATTCTGTAAACTTCTGCGGCCTTGTAACAGACGTTGATGACTGCGGTCCTTCTGTGTCTAGCGGCAAAAAGGTTCGGGTAGTTCTCAAGAATCCCAGCCTAGAGAAGAGTAAGTTTGATACTTACGTCAGGATGCTTGCCTTCGGCAACAACGCTGTGATGCTTGTAAAGGAGGGGCAAGGAGAAGTAGTACATGTAACAGGAAGGCTGGGGTCTGAGGGTAGGAACACTGTTCTTATTGCAGACAAGGTTTTCTTAACAGACGAAGAACCACTAGGGGGTACAGATGGAAGTCATTGAAGACGGTCTATGGGTTGAGGTTGAGCATGGGATATGGATGCCAGACTTGGCTGCTATAGTTCTAGCGAGACTAAGACAGAGCAAACCAATAACAACTAACTATGATACAGCGGAACTAGGCAAGGTACTAGTCAGGCAACTAGAAGAACCAAGGAACGGACCCACTGGTTCATTGCGTTTAAGTTCTGCTGGCAAATGCCAACGAGCATTAGCCTATGACTACCATCATTACAAACCTAATGGCTTTGTTCCTGATGAGAGTTCTCCTATCGTATTCGCTGTAGGAGATATCATTGAGATGCTTATGGTTGCTGCATTGCATGATGCTACAGACCACATCAACACTATCAACATAAGTAACACAGGTCTAGCTCAAGAAAGAGTATGCTTAGAGATCCCGCTTAGTGACGACAGAACTGCTAAGGTTGCTGGTCATCCGGATGGAACGATGAATCTTCCTTTGTATCGTGGAGATATGGGTGAGTTCATTATGGTAGACGCTATACTTGAAATCAAGTCAATGAGTGACTACGGCTTCAAGCGTTTCCGTCAGAACGGATTGAGTACTGAAGACCTGTACAACTACCAGACACAAGCCTATCAAATGGCTAAGACGCAGATGACTGGTAAGGAATACAACTGGACTTACGTCTTAGCACTAGGTAAGAATGTTACAGTCAAGGATGGTATCGTTAGAGAAGATGGCTCTTGGGCTAAAGCGAGTCCAATTGTAGGCCATTGGGTTAAAGGCGACCCCATCGTTAAAGACCGAATCGTTACACGTTTGAGAGAAGTCATAGAATCACAATCACCAGAGGAGATAGCAAGACCATTTAAACCATCAACGGCGAAAGCCACAAAAGGACAACTCAGATTCCCTTGTGATTGGTGCTCACATTGGAAAACGTGTTGGCCTTCAGCCTATGAGGAACCTTCCTCATCAGGTTTTTACCAAAAAAGCACCAAGATAAAACTATTCGTAGGAGAGTAAAGATGATCAATAACTGTTTAATAATTGGCGAGCTAGTTTCAGACCCGGAAGAGCGTCAGGTCGGTCAAAAGAGTGTGCTTAACCTTAGGGTTAAGACATGGGAAACCAGTGGGGGAACCCGTTACGACGCATATCACACGGTTCAAATTTGGGGAGACCGAGCAAAAGACAACGCTCGTAACTGCCGGAATGGACAACTGGTAATGTGCCAGGGTAAGTACACTACACGTAAGGTAGAGAAGAATGGACAAGCCGCATACTACTCATCGCTCACTGCGTTCAACGTGGAAAAGGTTAGCGCAGAAGGTATTGGACAAAGCTTCCAAAAGGAAAGCATGGGATCTGGTAGTGGGACTCGTCCTCCAGCCGGTTCGGGACATGGGCCAGTGGATACTGGAAACCCTGCGCCCATTAGTAACGGTGTTACTAGTACCGATAACGGGAACAGTAGTACTAATGACTGGAAATGAGGACATTATAGGGTTTGAAGGCGAGGATGATACCATTGCCCCTTATCGGGCTATCCCTTGGGATAAAGATATCATCAAGCACAACATCAACCTTATAAAATACGACCATATTACCCGAATGATTCACGATTCAAGTGGAGATCTAAAAGGTTTCATCTTCGTGGATGAGGAGGGTATCGTTCGGTGGTACGCTGCCGACGAAAACTACCTTGAGTAGAGGTCTTGTACGAAGCAATACACTAGCGAGGAAGCGTCTCTTAGAAATAAGGAAGCACCTTGCTAGTGTATCTGCTATGCAACATAGTATCTATGTGAACACTGGATATAGAACGGAGCTTAGCTGCATCTATGACTGGTTGTCTGGGGTTCGATGTCCAGACGGTAGGGTGAAGGGTATGTTCCCCCCTGCACGGTTTCATATCAACGAATGGATATCTTCCTTCGACGATTTGGTTCCATCAAAAATCGGTGAGTTTCAAGAAAGTTGGTGGTGGACACCGGCAAGAATTAGGGAGAATAAACCGGAGGTAACATGAAAGAAGTAGAATATGCTATCGGACTAGACCTTGGCACAAAGTGTGGCTGGTCCGTACTGAAGAGAGACGGAACTCGTTTAGACTCAGGCACTTGGGATCTCAAAGCTAAGAGACATGAGGGTGGAGGTATGAGGTACGTTAGATTTGCAATGAAGCTTAGAGCACTGCTGGCTACTTGGAACTACCAGAACTCTGCTGTTGGTGGCAGTGTCCATGTGGCATACGAAGAAGTCAGGAGGCATAGGGGAGTTACTGCTGCTCATATCTACGGTGCCCTAATGGGTACATTACAATCCGTTTTAGATGATAGAGACATGCCAGTTCCGTATGTCAGCATACCCGTTGGGACCATAAAGAAGCACGCAACCGGCAAAGGAAATGCGGGTAAGGAACTTATGATATCTTCTGCCTTGGCGAGATGGCAGGAAGAAGGCTGGCAATTAGGAGATGATAATGAAGCCGATGCACTTTGGGTGGCATCAGCCTACCTCGCCGGACTATTCTAATATACTGTGCCCAAAAACTTTTCTCAATTAGGAGTGAATATGAATGACTATGTGATCGAAAGTGTACGTAAATCCTCGGATATCGTGGAGTTGTTTAGCGACTACGCTAAAGTAAAAAGACAAAGTGGTGAAGTTTTTGTCGTCTGTCCTTTTCATACAGAAAAGACCCCAAGCCTACATGTGGAACCAAGCCGAGGCGTGTTCTACTGTCATGGCTGTGGAGCAAGCGGTGATATCTTTACCATACCAATGAAGCTTGAAGGACTTGGATTCATTGATGCTGTCCAGTACGTTGCGGATAGATTCAATCTAGAGATTGATTCAGACCTAGATGACGATGCCCATGCTGCTAGAGAAGAGATGAAGAAGGCTCTTAATGTTGCTCATCATTACTTCTCTTCTGCTATATCTCATCCAGATGCGGCAGCATACCTAGCGAAAAGGCAAGTAAGTAAGGAGACTATCAAGAGATGGGAGCTTGGTTACTGTTCATCATCATCTAATGGGATCGTCCAAACCCTAAGAGACCACAACCTTATAGATGCTGCTGTTAACGCTGGGATACTGCGTGTTAGTTTCGGCTCACCATCCTGCGTGTTCGTTAACCGAATCGTATTCCCTATCCGCAACAAGATAGGTCAGTTGGTGTCCTTTGCTGGGAGGGATATCTCAGGCAACGCTAAGGCCAAGTACATCAATGGAAAGGAGACCACACTATACAACAAGTCATCTATTCTATTTGGTCTAAGCAAGGCTATCCCTTCAATCCGTGACTGGAACAGAGTGATACTCGTTGAAGGCTACTTCGATGTCATTGCTCTCCACCAGGCTGAAGTTAGTGAGGCGGTAGCGGCATGTGGTACAGCACTAACGAAAGATCACGTAAAGCTGTTCTCTAAACTTACGGACAAGGCACTTTGCCTGTTTGATTCTGATGATGCTGGTAGACGGGCAGCGTCTAAAGCCCTTCCGATCCTAGCAAAGAACAATATTGATTCTCTTATGGTTAATCTACCAGAGGGTATGGACCCTGCTGACTACGCTACGTCCAAATCATTAGGAGATCTTCTCGCTAGAATAGAAGAGGCTGAGCCATTGCTTGCCACATGGTTACGTTCTTTATCCAGAAGCCACGACAAAACGCCACATGGTAGACAGGCTGCTGCTAACGAAGCGATACCGGTCATCCGGTCGTATCCATTGATTGCAAGAGACGTTGTTCTCCGACAGGTCTCTGATATCCTTAGCGTCCCGTATATGGCCCTTAAACGACTTGTAGGGCAACCAGCGCAGTCAGAGCCGTCTGATACCGTAGCGTCGTCACATGACCCCTTAGCACTAGCGTTAGCTGGTATCCTAATGAAGAACGAAGGTATGGCTACTAAGGCAAAGGAGTTAATCAATCTAGATTGGATTGATGGAGTAGAGGAGCGGGAGGCGATAGAGAAACTACTCTCTGGTGAGCCAGCCTACACCGTGGCTAGAAAGGCAGCAGAAGAACTACAACCTAAACTTCACCGTATCGCTATGGGCATGGGTCATGAAGACCCGGAGAAGAGTCTGGGTAAAATCGTTTCTCGTATTGAGATGAGACATCTGGGGCGGGAACTACCGAAACAGATAGGTGATGAGCGATTGAAGATGCAAAAGAGAAGGCTAGAACTACAGAGAAGGTTGGCTGTCCGTTAGGACTTTCCTGCCAGCTTCTCACGAATCCACTGGATGTTCTCATTAAGAGCGTCCAGTTTTGTTTTAACTTCTGTCAATGAAGTACCGAAGTTATTGCTGTTCGCCTCTAGGCGCACAACATCTTCACGGACAGTAGCTATTTCTTTATCAATCCTTAGTGTCATTTTACTCGCTCTATGTTCCATCATATCTACCTGTGCTACAAGCCTTCGTAAGAAGAACCCCAGAACGCCAAACATCAACAAAGATACAGCCTGTGCGCTAATTGCTATCGTCGTTCCGTAGTCTTCCATGAGTGCTGTGATCCTAGTATTTGTAAGGGACGTAAGAGTTTTCAAAGGACTTCAAAAGGCCCCTGCTTTCTAGATACTTCTGTAACTGCTTTTCTGTTCTAAGGTTACCATAAGAGGTCATCATTTTAGGATCTACTTGTTTGATTCTAACACCGGAGAGCGCATCTATTACGCTGTATAGTGGGGCCACTTCACCAAACTCACCAACGATACCCTCTGCGGCCAATTGCTCGAACGGAATAGAGCGACTTAATAGGAACTGGTCTGTCATGGCTGCTGCATCTCTAAGACTACGTGCCCAAGGCAGTGTTCCTAGTATGTGATTTGCTGAACCGTCTACACGAAGGAACTCTTTCCAGCCACCACTCCATTTATCGTAGACCGTGTACCCTTTTAGCCCTGTTCTCTCTGCCATAATGTCTGCCACTGTATCGCCAACGAAAGGAACCTTTCTTATCCCATCAAGCGTCTCAGCTACCAGCCTGCCGTCTGTCAATTCATTGATTGGCTTATTGAAATAGGAATGTTGGCTAGAGCCGATCTCTGCTGCAAGGCGAAGTAGAGCATGGGTCTCACCCATCATACGAATCCACCGACTACGAGAACTAAACGAGCGTGCTCGTTGTTGTTTACCTAGATCTCCTGGTAGAGGCATCCACGGCCAGTTCCTTACGTCTGCTGCTGTCATTAGCAACGATAGGTTATTTACGAAAGCCTCTTGCGGAAGCCCGAACCCTTGTACTTGAGCGTTCTTCATGCGAGGGAAGTAGTCCTTACCTAGTTTACCCCATTGCATATCAAAGGTTTGCCAAGGTACGGTTCCCTTTTTGCCCCTCTTGAATGCTGGTACGGGGATGTTTCCTAAAGCAAAGTTTTCAAGGGAAGGGAGTGGGACCTGAATGGTGTGCATGTAGTGTGTCTCACGACGAGACAGACGTTCCTTTGATAGCGGATCGTAATCAACAAAACGTTCTCCTATAGACTCCGCTTGACTTGCTTCCATCGCCTGTGGCAAGCCGTCAACCATCATACGATGGAATGATGCGAACAAGGCGGGTGACTTCTGCATTAAGTCTAACTGAAGCATAAAGTTCTTCTGGTTCCATGTGAACCAAGGAAGAAGCAAGCGCATCCACCGCTTCTGAACCTGAGTAAGGTCACCATAGTTAAACAGGAACTTATTTACATGGGAGACTGCATCGTCCCAGTTATTCGTTTTCTTTATATTGGCTAGGAAATTGAAGATACGGGCTTGGTTTTCAATACCACGGGCAAACTGTGCACCTACGTTTTTCGTCATAGCCACAGGTACGCCACCCGTCATCATTGTGGGGACGGTAACGAGCAGGGCATCCTCTATGTTTGACATATACTGTTTGACTCTGGCTGCTGTTGTCCCGTCAGCCAATGCACCCCCATGTAGGTACATTTTAGCCATAGCCTGTTCCATAGCATTGATATCAACCACTTGAGTATAGGCCGGGCTGATCACTCCAGTGCGATTTAATCTGTCTAGTAGCTCATCTACCGGCATCCAAAGGTCGTCAGTTACCTGTACCCCCTCGTCAAGTAGTTTCTTTAATCTACCAGTAGTGAATCCAAGAAGCCGGTTCGCTCGCTTTGCTTTGTCTGCCGCAGTCGCACCCTTAGCTAGTGGAGTTGATATAACTTCCCATGCTTTAGCGATGCTACCAAACTCATCGTGCCAACGGGCGGCGTTTGCTAACTGGAGACCTTTCAGTTGTGTTCTAGGGCTAAGAACTCCCCCTGGGCCTAAGTCAAACGCCATAGTAACGTTATTGGCAAGCGCATTACGTGTTGAGAATGCTATTGCGATGACGGTAACACGGGTCTTCCACCAGTTATTGAATCTCTCTAAAGCTGTTCCAACTAATCCATGCGCTTTGGGGTCCATGTTTATGACTTCGTGCATACTCTGGTACACCGCTCTCGGTATGTACATCTCCCAGAGTCCAACATCAGGATCAAAGTATGCAGATAGGTGCATACCTGTCGTCTTAGGGGCGTTGGGTGTAAGGCTGTGACGTAAAGCGTTCATCTCTTCGGAAACATCCTCCCAAGCCTTACGAGACACAGAGGTTTCGATCTCTCTTAGTGCCTTCTTTCTTGCCGCATTAAACTGCTCTTCTGGTAGCGCATTCATTAGCTTAGCGCCTTCCGTACTATCCCAGTCTTCAATCTTCTTGGCGAGATCCGGAGATAATAATTCTTGGTATCTTCTGCGTGCGTTAAACAACTCCTGTCCGTTTGCTGCCTGTGCTGCCCGAAGCCTGAGGGCTGTTTGCTCGATCTTACGAAGAGCATTTATATTCTTTGATGACTTAATCCAAGTAGCGAAACCCTTCTCTGGGGCTTTATCTACCGCAGCGGCGACACTCTCTAGGAGATCGCCTACTTCTTTTCTACCGGCAGCGCCTTCTACTGATGCGTTTGCGCCTAAAAGCTCATCTAGTGTAGACTCAAGGAACCTAGATAGTTCTTCTGTTGCGACATCCCGTTGAAACAAGGGAACCATATCTAGTTCTACTGCTAACTCTTCAACTGTCTTAGGAACTCCGTCTAGGCGGTTAAGTTCAATCCCAAAGTCGGTAGCAAGGCTCTTGTCGCCAACCCTAAGACCACGGATAACTCGTGTTGATATCAGTGTTTGTACGAATGTATCGTTAGTTATGGCATGGTTTACTTGTGCATACCTTCCCCAGAGCAAGGATGGGTCAAGGCTAATTAGGTTAGTAGCACCCTCTTTTGCTGAGTTAAAAGCATTGATCTCGTTGATGGAGCCAGCGATCTTACGGCCTTTCGCAGCGTCAATATCACGGAAGAACATCTCCTGGAAACCTCTGCCGCTCCCTAGGTTAGTCTTCCCTGCCATACTTAGCTGTATATCAATCTCATCTGTTCCGGCATGGAAAGGATGGGGAACAAAGTCCACAACGCCCCATCGCTCCATCATCTCCTCTGGGTTACGGACAAGATCCCAGACCTTATCGGCGTACTCAAGTTCGTAGAACTTAATAAGGCTCTCTAGTTCTTCCATGACTGGGACTAGATCGTCCTCTACATCACCAAAACGTCGTCCGATAACCTGAGGATACTTCTTTGTGAGGTTCTTCATCATCGCTGGTGGTAATCCGCGAGGCATCTCACGTAGAACAGAGAAGGCGGCGAACAACTGATCCTGACGGCTAAGGCCATGCTTCTGCGCCAGCGCCGTGAAGTCAGCGAACATCTTCTGCTCCCACCCCTCAACAGTCCGGTCAACACCCTTTGGCTCGATGTGCTTGTGAAGACGATCTGATAACTCCTTTCTCTTTTCAAGGAACTCCTTTGATAGTTCTCCTTTCTTGTTAGTGATAATCTTCCCTTCTTTGCGAGCACTAGCAAAGATTTCACGGGCTATGTCTCCTCTAGCCATCTTTCCGTCTACCTTAGCGAAGGTAGTCCTAGATAGATCAAGCATACTCTCTTTAATGCTGGTGAGATCTGCCTTTAGGGTTGCTTCTGTTGTTTCTGAGATAGTTTTTTTAGCGTTAGAACGCTTGTATATATTCGTTAGCATGGCTCTTACATGCGTATCGTTGATCCCGTCCTTTACAACCATAGCGCCTAAGGCATCCATTATAGCATCGTCGCCAAGTTCCCGTATCCTTTGTATTCGGAGTTCAGAGACAGATCCCATCCCCTTGGGTCCAAGCGGCATACGTACAGCGTCTCCAACCGGAGGTAGGGCCAGTTCAATATCCTTTCCGTACTTCTTTTTGATCTTGCGAAGTGCGGCCCTAATCGTAGCAGACCCGTTTTCCCCGCCAAGCGTAAGCCCTTTTAAGATCTGGACAAAGTGATCATGAAATGGACCAAGAGGTCCATACTTTTTACCACCTATAGGCTTCCCTACGCGGGTTAGCCCCTCGTAGAGGGCAATAGCCTTATTATGTAGGGCTGTGCTGGGTTTGAATGTCTTTCCTAAGCCTGAAGCATAGGAGTGGAGGGCTTCAAGAAGTAACTCAAGGTTCTCTACACTACCCGCATCTGGGAAAGGGTTCGTGCGGTTAGCACCGGAAAGGCGCTCCAGGACCTTACTAACGGAGAAGAGTAACCCCTCTGGGGTATGAGTCTCACTGTAAACACGAGGGTTAATATTCTTGATATTCGTTTCTTTCCAAGTAATAAACTCTTTTTGGATAGCGACACCGATATCATCAATCCCATTTACAACACGGTCAGTTTGGTGTTTTAAATTACCCTTAACTCTCAGGTCAAGGCTCTCCGTCCGAGAGATAGGATTAAAAGGTGACGCTGGAGTTGCTCTAGAGACCCTAGGGGGGGGAAGTTCTCCAGACAATTTATCTGTGCGAACTACATAGTTACGATGCCTGCGCCCTGTTTCTTCTATTGCTGCCCTTGTTTCTAGTCTGAGAGGGCGAAGTGGGATCTGTAAGCGACCCTCTCGGACCCTGTCGAGTACCCTTGGGCCACCCAGAGTATAAGATGGGCCATAAACGGTGTAGTTCGCACCAATCTCATCTAAGTACGATATAAGCGCCTTGTCTAACTTAACGCTATCTCCAACTATAAACTTGCCACCGTTATCTCTCGCAGCCTCTATCTTTCTTTTAGTGGCAGGCATCAATGGCTTACCGGCTCTCTTAGGTGCTCTGGCTAGTAATACTGTACCACCAAAGATCTCACCTTTAGGCTTGCCTAGGCGGTGTATTTTGATTTGCCACGGTGTTTCTACATGATCAGCGGCACCGGCCAGCTTAACTACTGGTACGTATTCGGGTTTCTCATGAGCTGCGGGTATCTGCCAGCTAAAGTCTTTGTTTTTGGCGGCTTCAATGGCGGCTTCTCTGGTCGCACCCTTCCCGCGAGTAATTCCAGATGCGACATCTTTAACTAACCATTCCTCTTTTTTGATGAAGCTTTTGTGTACCTGCTTCTCTCCAAATCCCCAAAGGGATGGCTGCTTAGCAAGAATATCTAGGTGATACTGCTTACCCTTTTCAAGTACTCTTGCCTCTACTGTTTCAAGGGCGCTCTCAACACTTTGACCCTTTGATACTCTCGCACCTGACTCCACCTCTACAATGTACCAGTAGTTATCAGAATCCTTATAGGCAAAGAACTCCTTCTCCAGTAAAGATTGAACCTCTACGTCGTGCCCAACGACACGGCGTGCACCGCCGACATCTACAAACTTTCCTTCCACAGGTGGGGGAGCAAGTTTTTTTTGCCTTGCTATTAGTGGCTCAATATTATCTGTACGATACTTAGTTACCTGTTCTTCCTGTAGTTTTAGCTGATCGCGTGCTTCGGAAAGGCGTTTGTTTAGCGTTTTTAGTTCTTTGGGAGAGCCTGTTGCATTATTGATTTCAATCTCTAGCTTAGAGATGCGGCGATGTATCTTGTCTACTGCCGGAGTGAGGTGTGTATTAAGGAACTTTCTCTTTTCTTTTAATTCCGCTGTGACTTTCTGGTACTCTGCGAAGTCAGGGCCTTCCTCAAAGAGTTTTTTAGCATCTGCAACCCTCTTGGCCTTTTCTTTTGCAGCATCCTTTGCTTTTGATGCACGCACTTGGACGTAGTGAATGTCTTCACCGAAGTCAGGCTTTAGTACTTCGTCTTTATTCACAACAGGAACAACAACCTGATTCTCTAGGTCCTCGCCGCGATGCACTATACGCTCGAATATAGCCTCGGACTCGCCTCTTTGTAAGTCTTTTTCCAGCTCTCCTTTTTTCACTTTTTCCATGAGTGTACTGTCGCGCAGCACATCTGCCTGTCTGCTTTCATCTACTTGACCATGATGGCCAGTTATTTCCTCGCCTTCCTTTAGTGCTCCTTCTTTGGTTGTGTGGCGCTGATTCTTCTTAAAGATAAAGTAATCTCTACCATCATTAAGGCCAAGATCAACGGCTTTACCAGCGACAATGTGAGACTGACCATCTAGGTATGTGTAATTCGGAGGACCGAGTTGTTTAGGGTAGTAGTAGTATGTCTCCCCTCTTTTAAGTTTCGGCCAAAACCTTTTGCTGGTGGTAATTCTGCCTGTAAGTTCGTACTTGCCGCCGTGAAGCGTGAAGTCAGGCGGCTCTGCATAGGTGTACTCTACCTCTGGTACTCTATCGTCAACATCCTTTAATTCCTTTTCTGGGACAAGGTTACCATCCGCATCTAGAACCGGTTCGGGAGCAAGTTCTTTTTGCCTTCTCTGTAGGTCGCGAGTCTCACGCATAAGCTCTACGTGCTCGCTATTCAAGGCGGCTAATTCCTCAGGATTAGTAGTGACTGCTGCCGTCCGGTTTAGTCGGTCAAGTTCGGCTTCTTTACGAAGTAGCTCGTTACTTACAAGGTGGTACTCTTCACCTGTTGGGGCTGCACTAGTCTTTTTTCTTACTCTCTTTTTAGCCTTGCCCGGAGCCACGCGAGGGACCTCACGGGTCTCTATTATTACGGAGTCTGCGTCTCTGAAAAGAGCGCGGCCCACCTGAATATCTACCTCTTTAAGTACCCTGTCTAGAGTTTGGGCTACTCCCAAGTCTGTACCTAGATCTATATCTAAATCTACCTTTTTAGTATTTTGAGCAGGGGGATGTACTATAGGAGCGTCGGCTCGGTACATATCGTTTATATACGCTAAAAACTGTTTTTTCGCTCTATCTGCTTTAGCAAGATCGGTTTTACTAGCCATGTCCCTGAGCAGCTTTGTAAATTCTGCTTCAGGAATACCAATCACTGACATCCTTTGATCAAACTTTGCCCGAAGTTTCCTATCGAGCATCGTAATGACTTCGCCTTCTCTATTTTTCTTAACTGTCCCGTCTGAGTTTTTAACAGGTTTATGAAAGGCTTTCGGGTCAGATAGATCTATCGTTGTATCAAGGAATATACGCTTCCCTTGGACTATTTCCCGTATCTTTAGTATTTCGGCATCCCAAGCAGCCTCAGTTGCTAACTCATCAGGAGTCGGGATATACAAGTCCTCGTCTGGTATAAGCTCAACCGGAACATGCTCTGGCTCTGGCGTAGGCTTACGCTTTCTGCGCCACCTTGAGGGGCGCATATACCTATCGGATACAACGCCACCCCTTGCTTCAGTTGCCTCTGCTATACGATACATCTCTTCTTTGGATCGTTGGCTTTCAAGAGAAAGAATAACCTTCTGCCTCGTGCCTTTTTTGCCACTAGCCGCCCACTTTCTAGCGGTAACTTTTACTTCCTCTAATGCTCTAGATCTATGGTAGAATGAGTAAGCTGCTTTCCAGTGTTCACTGCCTGCGGCAACTTCTGGAGCGCCGTCTGCTAAACGGAGCAACATGCTCTCTCCGGGTCGGTCTCCCTTTGCAGCCCAAGTCTGGAAAGCGCCACGCTCGTTAGCAGGAATAAGCGCCTTCCAAGAAAGAGTCTCTTTCTCGATAATCGAATCCACAAGTGCATCAAAATCGTCGCTCTTCATTCCGGGGAAGAACTGACGTTCTCCGATTCTCACATCAGTAGCCCCCTGCTTCCAGGCATTTTGCATCCGTATAGAGTCTGACTTGAGTTGAGAAAGGTAATCTCTAATACCAAACCCGATTGCTTCTCTTAGCTCCTTAGGATCTCCAAACTTGGACGCAGGTATATCTCCTGTGATCTTTTCAGCAAACATACGCATGGCTGTGTGCCCATCAGCCGTACCCATTGCTATCGCTGTGCCACGAAGCACTGAACGAGCGGCTTCTTCTGTCCCGAATATAGAAACAAATTGCTTGAACAAATCCTCAGGAAAGGTCTCGTTTGTAATCTTTGTGGCCGCAATAATGGCCGCAGATAGAGCCTCTGGGTTAATAGATTCGATCATGCTTCTTGCGGTGCGTAGCTCTGTTAAGCGTTCAATATACGCTCTACGCATCTTTTTAGTAGCCTTCTCTGCCGTAAGATTTATCGAGGATAAGGCTTCATCTACGAGTTTTAGATTTGCAAGAATATTTGCCTTTTCGAGGTTGCTGCCCTTTGAAAGCCTAGCAAACTCTACAAGGGATTGGGTTACCTCTGCGTAACCAGCCGCGATTGTTGGGTCATTAGCGATTTCCTTGACAATGGCCAATGCCTCATCACCGACTAGTCTGACATCATCAGATAGCTTCTCAAGGCCACCGGCACCTTCCTCCAGAGCGGAGCCAGCCTCGTCAACAATATTCTTTAGAGAGTACTCCTTTGAGTTCCCCCACATCTTAGCTTTATCAATCCTGAAGTTCAGGTCTGCAATTACTAGTGGGTCACTTGCCTTGCTACGCAAAGCCGTAAGGCGCTTAACTTCCTCGGCAGACTTCTTTCTACGCTCACTAAGCGTTCTATTTGCTTTCTCGTAGATCCTAAGGATACGGTTCCGAAGGTTGGTTTCTAGACCAGTGTACCCTTCCATCATTTTGGTTAGACCATCTTGGTATTCGGACCAAATCTTAGGATGTACCCTCTTTATCCGTTGCAGAGTTTGTCCACCGAAAGTAATTACAGGGACTAAGCCGGTCTGACGGGCTGCTGTGTGGTGCATTGACTGGATCATCGGTTGCATGAATCTAGTGCCAAAGGCACGCCTAAACATATCCCAACCTGCCAGAGGGATATTCGCTAAGCCTTGGACTGTGCCACCCATAGTCCATGCAGCAAGTTTTGCTTGGTTATGCCCAAAGGCTTCCAGCGCAGAGATATTAGGATTAACTTGTAGAGCCTTAGCAAAGTCATCTGAAAGAGTAGCGTAGTTATAGTTATCGAGCATGTTGGCTACAGGCCCAACCTTCCGCATAAGTTCGGTTGCTGACCTCACAGGTGACTTTTCGAGCAAGTACATTTCTTTGGTTGTAAAGGGGATATGGACAGCCCATGCGCCGTGAGGCTTAACGTGCTTTGCTACTGCTTTTGGCCCCTTAGCCCTAATTGTACTCGCATCGGAAATCATCTTACCAATGTCATCTGCTAGTTTCTGGAAGTTTTTAGTTTCTTTAGGTAGGTTTTTGAGTTGGCGATTTAACCAGGCTTTAGCCTTGTCCGGATTGGCTGCGATAAGCCTAATCCTTTCACTTTCGTGCTTTGCGAAGAGTTTGCTCTTTTCGGCAGCACCCTGCGCCCCTTTTATCTGGAAGCTTGCTGCTTCAGCCTTGGCTGTATCTAGCTTTGCATCTGCAATAGCACGAACTGCCCTTCTTAAATCCTCTGGAAGTTCAGTTTTTAGCGCCTTTTCTACTAAAGCGTATTCGCTCTTTAGTAGTTTTACTTGGGCAGTGGCTATCTCTGCTTGGTGACCTAAGAGAATTTCGGCATCTGCTATCTTTGCGGGGGTACTATTTTTACCGGCACCATAGAGGTCTATAAACATGTGTTGGAAATCTACTTTACTGTAGCTTGTAGGACCTACTTGTAGTTTTTTTAATTTTCCTGAAGACTTCGTTAACATACCGCTTATGCGGTATGCGTCATCTCCATGACCAATAATATTGGCACCCTTTGCTGGGCCAGCAAACCACAGAGGGTCTGCTATTAACTCCAGTGAGACACCGAATAATAAGCGACCGGTATCGCTACTCATCCAGTCGCCAAACTTCCGCAGTTGCCGAGTGCTACCATTGCGAGAAAGGTGCTCTGCTGCCTCGTGAGAGATCATTGAATCAATAATCATGTCCCCAGTCGGAGACGGCATTGAACTCCAGTCACCGTAGAGCCAGGGGCGCATGTGGAGTTCTGCTTGTTTGCTTAGCTCGCCAGTTGAGACATCCCTATAAAGGTTCTCTACCATATCCGTAAAGGACATAGTTAGTTCCTCTGCTGGAATCTTCCCGCTTGAGTAATGATCTTCTCTCTTGTCTTCTCCGAAGATAGCTTCCCATGTCATTATTGGGAGCTGTAACACGCCAGTAGTTAGGCCGAGCATCGGTGCCCCAACTATCCCTACGAGGTCTTGGACGGTATCGCCAAACATGGTTCCCGGATCTGGTAGGAACTCTCCTAATTTGAAAGCGCCGTACCACAGTGCTCTTTGCGGAGTAGTGAAGGGTTCGAGTAATGTTCCTATATTCTCCCAGAAAGAGGGGGCTTCTGCCGCCTCTATGTCTTCAAAAGTTAGTAGGTTTCTTTGACCAAGAGCGTGAGCACCAGCAATCGAGGTATAGTGTGCCCTGTGTTCGGGGTAAAGCTTTGCCATCGCCATAGCTCTTTCGGCTTCGGCTCTTTGGTCTGGGGGTGAGAACTGATCTCCACCGAGTTGCCTCCAACTAGAAGGGTGGTACTTCGGTTCAGTTCTTTTTAAGCTCTTAGATGGACCGGTACGTATGGCACGCTCACGCCTAGGGTCAGTCAGCATGGACTTCTCTGCATCTGAGAGTAAGATGGGGGCCATTGGTGCCCCTAGGTCGCTATCCTGCATCCACTGCTTTTGGTTTATCCCTTCATCTGAAGAGATAGCAGCTTGTTTATCGCCTTCTTCCTCGGCCATTAGTTCCTCTTATCTGTTTAAAGATTCGGATAACTTCTGCGCTGATTCCAGGCGCTCTTTGTCACGAGTCAGTTTTTCTGCTTTACCACCAGAATATTGCGGTGTGTCTTTGGCTGGTTTGTAAACTGATTTTACTTTCATTTCGCCTTCACGGTTCCAGTCAAGAGGCGACCAAGGGCGCACCACTTCTACCATATTTTTATTTAAGTTATGTTTAGCGTTAACATTAACTGTATGCTGAGCATCGGCCAGCAGGTAGTTGTAAACGTTACGTGCTGCTTGCTGTTTCTGATATGGTATTGTTTTGTCGGATGCTATTTTGTCGAAAAGAGCAAACCCAACCGGCATACTGGCCGCGTTCTTAATCTCATCATGGTACTTAGCAAAGTCCGGGTCTGTGGACATATCTGCAACGCCAGTGTTGTATAGGGGGTGTCGCCCGTCCCATGCGTCACCTCTGTTGCTGCCCATTGAGTATAGTTTTTGAAACGAAATGACAGGTCTTTTAGATGATTCTATCATAGCACTGAGACCTTCTGCGAGGGTCTGCTGCCTTTCTTCGGGTCCCGGTGCAGGGTGTGCAGCAAAAATCTTCTCGCTGGCACCAGTACTCATCGTCTTTCCATTTGCCATTGTGACAGTACCGGTCGCATCATCTAGAACTAAAATGTGCCCGTTATACGTAATTTCTCTTGCCATTTCGTTCTCCTATAAAACAATTGTTTTGGGTTTGGTGGTTCCCATAATTAACGCCTCTAAGTCTTCATCGTCTTCTGAAGACGCAGTTCCCATAATTTGAGCCTCTAGTGAGTCTACTACTGTCTTTTTCTTAGGTTTAGGCTTATTTACCGGAGTACTGCTTTCAGCAGTTACAGGCTCCATTCCAACTTCTTGGATTACAGACCTGTCCTTGTCACCGGACTCTAAAGCCTCCATAGTCAGGCGTTGCTCTTCTGTGAAGGGCTGTACCTTCTCGGAGAACACAGCCTTTTTAGCCTTAGACAAAGCTTCGTCGTAGGAAGCATCTTCACGTAATGCTTTTTGGTAGATGTCACGACGGAACTGACGCTCATCTTCACTCTTATAAATCTTAGCCATCTCCTCAAAGAGGGCCATAGCCTTTTCTTTTTCAGTGCCAACCTGTTCAGCGCCACCACCCAGTTCAATATCACCCTCCCTTCTTGCGGTTGAGGTATCTGGGGCACCAAAATCAAGTGTTTTATCAGCAGTGTCGATATTGTCTCTAGCCATAGTCAATGCGGTAGCCTTTTCTTTAAGATAAGCAGCATCTTTTGCCATGAGATCATAGGTTGCAGCGCCCATTTCTTCTGGCACAAGAGCACCAAAGGTTTTAGAATCAGGGTTCCGGTCGAGAACTTTTTGCTTTTCCATCCAACTTGCAGCAGCGTTAGAGAACTGGCCCTTGAGTAGTTCGCTTACAAACGTAAAGCTCCCGTCTTCACCCACAAACGCACCCTCTGGGGCATTTTCTGCTATCCATTGATCCCTAAACTCTTTATATCTAGCCTCTGTTGGGGCTTGGATATATTTAAACTCACCAGTTTGAATGTAGTTGCCGATTGTCTGGCCCATTCCTGCAATATCAACTGCGGTCATTCCTGCATACGAAGCACGACGAACACTCTCTGAATCGAATTTCTTGCCAAACAACCCACCTTCGGGGGCACCGCCCTGAGCGAGGTATTGGCGATACATTACGTCTAGTTTAGCGTCAGGTACTCCACTCCGCTTTCCTTCAGTAAAGAACTTAAAAGCAGCACTGGCCGCTTTCGGATCTTTAGCCATAATCATAGCAGCCTTGCGGTTCGCCTCGTAGCCATTTCCCTTTATTCCTAGAGCAGCCTTATACTCGTCAAAGCCTTGAAGCCCAGCAACACGGATAACTTGATCTGCATAAGGATCACTGCGATCTACTCGCTGAAGTTGCGCCCTAAGCATAGACTCCTTGTCGCCTAACCACTGTGGCGGCGGTAAGTCCTGATACGCATCGGTTGGATCTTTCCCCTCTTCCATATTTTTGTAGTAACCAAAGAGATAGTCAGCTAATTCAGTCTCTCGGTCAAAACCAACTCCTTTCTGTAGGGAGTCTGTAATATACTTAGATGTTGTTACTTTCCGTCCAACTTCTTTCTTTAAAGCCGAAGCGTCAGCAAGTGCGTCGGTGCTGTTAGTTACACCAAAGGTAGCGTCACCGCGAGCAATGTGCATATCGCCAAAAAGAGCCATGATCTCTTTTTGATCAGCGCCGGAAGTCCCTGCTCCCTTCATGAAGGTACCGAGATGGGCATACGCCTGGTCAGCCGCAACCGACTGAGCCATTCTTGTAGTCATCAGCTTCCCGTGGCCAGCGCCAACCCCCATACGGGCACCGTAATTCTCTGTCTTGTTGATGATTGCTTCGATTGGTTTCCCAACTTCCTTACTAAGGTACGCTGCTTTCTGTGCGATTGATCCCTGACCATTAAATTCGGTAAAAGCTGATTCTGTCAATTCTAGACCAGCAGCAGCCACACTCACTTCGCCGGTAAGCCCTTGTGGGCCAGTTAGACCGGGGATCTGGGTAGGATCAGCTTCGGTAATTCCATGTTCAAACATTGTAACGCCCATTTCAGCGTAAACGCCAGCAAGTATGTCTTGCTTACCTAACTGGATCTTTGCTCCGGTCGCACCTATTCCGGTCTTGAGTTCGTAGAGTTTAAGTAGCTGATCCGCGTGTACAGTCTTGTCTTTAACGAGACCTTTTCGCCATTCGTACTCTTGCTTTGAAAGGTCTGCTAGTTGAGCCTCTAGTTTAGCACGTAAATCAGCTTGCTGTGCGGGAGACATAAAGGCATATACGCCTTCACGACGAGACGCTATCATCTGGGCAATGCCACCACCAACACCCAACGGGTAAGTTCCTGGTTGGCTTGTAGCAGTTTTCTTATTGCCAAATAAGCCTGAGCCGAATCCTAGTTGATCTTGAGGCATTATTTTTTCTCCCCGAAGATATTTTTCAGTCCTGCACCAGTCTTCTTGAGAGTGTCTGCGCCGATATCAGAAGTGATCAATAGGTTCATTGCCTTCTCTTGATCTAGCTTCTTTTGCTGCTCGATAGCAGCCATCCCTTGCATACCAGCAATCTTCATTTGGATGTCCTGTTCCCCTAGACTCTTCTGCTCTTTACCCAAGGCTTCTGAACGGGCGCGTCGTGCCAGTGCTCCAGCCTGTAGTGCTTGAGTCATAGCGACACCGCTGGTCCCGCCAGCGGCACTAGACACACCTCCACGCTTAACTTGTGTGGCGCGTTCCTCTGCTGCTGCGGCCTCGGCCTTGCTTTCTGCAATAGATATCCTTTGCGCCGCTTCCTGTCGGGAAACACCTTGAGATAGTTGCTTATAGAAAGCCTCAATTGATTTCTCTTCATCAGATTTTAGCGTAGATAGACCGCCAGCAGCGCCACCTAGAGCAGCACCGGCGGCTATTCCCCAAAAGCCGCCTTGTGCTCCTATTTGTGCCCCTGTTATGGCACCCGACATTGCTCCAGACCAACTCATAATGAACTCCTAGCGTATAGCTAACACGAAAAAACCACCGATGATAGTTTTAAGCTTAGCGATAGCCTTATCAGGGTTTTTTACACCCGAAAACACCTCTAACTCAAACTCATGAAACCCTGCGGCAGCAGTTGTAATTGTTCTATGCTTACTGATGTAGCGCCACGCTGACGGGTGCATCACACCTGGGGGATAGTCCGATGGCGTTTCGATGGCTGTATCAATACTGACCCTGCCCCACGGTAAATGCGCCCTTGTTCCTGACGCTTCACCATCTGTCCCATTAGAATCTCTGCGACGAAGGCGTAGCGTCCAGTCTTCAATGTCTAGGTTGCTCGCGTCGTCTATATTCCATACAGTAGCGTCTTGCTGAAACCAGCCTTGGTAGCCAAAGATCAGTGCTGATGGTGCCCACGGCAAGTAGATAGAAGCAGAGAGTTCTGTATGGATATGCTTTTGCTTTTCGTTACCAGAGAGATCCGTAGATAACTGACGCGCAAAAATTTTATTTGTTCTAGTAAATCCAGAAAAATATCCCATCGCAAAGGAGCCAAATTGACACATCTGAGGAGTAATAGACCCGTCACCAGGACCATAGTTTGCGGTATCTAAACCCCCGTTTAATATCTCCAGTGTGTCAGGGGTCGTCTCTGGATTAAACAATCCAAAGTCATAGATGGTGTCTAAGGAAACATCACTGCCAGAGAAGATTGCTAGACTGGGAATAGTTGGCATTACGAATCCTTATGGAGAGCAACAAATGAGAGGTTTGCGTTTTGAAATGTCACACTTGTTGGTCGCCTGCTAAGAGCCTGGCTACCTGTGCCTACGGCACCAACAGCTTTAATGTTTACGATTTTCCAATCCGAAGCAAGATGAGTCTTATCTATAAGAAACCAAACCGAAACCTGTTTATTGAGAACGTTGGCGGCCAATGTGCTGGTGGAAGATGTCATGTTTTGGGTCGTGTGTATTAGGCCCATATTCCTTAACTCCCACTGGGTAACGTCAGAGCCACCATAGTTTACGGTGTAGTAAACCGAAAACCATGCCTGTCCATGCACAGTGTCGGCTGTATCCTTAACGATAGTACTTACCGTCGCGTCAAACATTACTAGCACTTTACATGGCGGGAGGGTGTACCCTCCACTTTTAGTTATTTCAACTATTGTGGCCCACGGGTCAGACGTTACAACATCTGCCTCTGTCTCTGCCAGCATTACGTTATGAGAAGCCTTTGTGATAGTGACGGCATCGGCTACTGTAAGAGCGGAGCTAACCGCACCAGATGTCGTTGTCCCTACTAGGTTTGGAACACAAGAGGGTAGAGTGTGTGGCCCAAATGCAGATTCTCCAACAGAACTGGCAGGCACAGCGTTTACTACATCCTTTACAGAGTCATACATATCTGTCACACTAGTTGGTGTAATCGTAGACCCAGAAGTCGGTTTTGATACAGCCATCTATCCTCCGATAAGCGTTCCCTTAGGGAACCGTAAAAGTATGAGACTACGATGGCCTATGCAGACCCCTTCATCCGGCGGGTTATCAAAAGCGGTGACAGATCCCGTCACCTTGTCACCGTGGGCGGTCCCGTAAGCCTGCGATTGTGCCGCTTCAGCAGAGACAGAGTGGGAACCGGGCGGGACAAGCGTCATTCCCAATGTTGTAGTCCGAACAGATTTATTCATCATCCCTTGTCCACGAATTTTCCCATCGTGTCTGTGGTCATGAGCGCCCGTACCAATAACAGTCCCTCCGTTAAGAGATATTCTGACTTGCGTCTGAGGGTAAACATAGTCTGCGCCGGTGCTGTAGACATCAAAAGCAGTGTAGATTTTTCTTATCCCTTGGTAAGAAAAAGCGACTAAAATCATCTCAGGATATTCGGTAGTCCAATTTATTTCCATATCCTGTGTACCTGTAATCTTTGAAAATCCACGGTTATAAGGAATATGGAAAAGCTCAGAAGAGCCAGATGATACCGTGAGATCTGGGGCTTGTCCGGGATCGCCACCCCAGCCGGGTGAGCCACCGGTTCTAAGAAGAGCCGACTGACTTACTTCAGTTGCAATAACCCCAGTGCCAGCCTTTAGTAAGTCAATATTGGAGTTGCTGCTATTTTGGAACGCTGCGCCTGCCCACTGGTATTGAGTGGTGCTAGAAGCAACCTTAGATGCTCGAATAAACTCATCTCCAAGTTCGTCGGGATCTATTACTTCGCCAGACTTTAGTCCTTTCGGTAGGTAGGTAGACATTACTGAGGAGTCCTCCCGCCGGGGAATGCAACCATCGGCCCGTAGACATCTAAGGTCAGCAGGGATATCGGATTGCTAGACTCGATCTTTACTTGGAAAACGGAGGCAGATGCTATGCTAAGAGCCACGCGGTCAGAATATGTCCGGAGACTGCGGTACACATCGGTATCGTATTGAGCTGCATCATAATATGGAATGTTGTCGTTCTCTGGATGCGCCGTAGTTAGAGTCCCGGATTCAATACTGTTATCAGTATCCCAGTCTTGGTAACTAGAAACGGTCGCTGTCCCAGAAAAGGACTCTTTAAGAATGACCACAAGGTCATTTACGTTTGATAGTGTGTGCATTGTAGGTCCTATCTCTCCCATAGAGGTCCAGCCGCTTTGGAATACGGCTGTGGGGCTTGTTACAGGGTAACCTATATACGAGTTGCCGTAAGCATAAACACTCTGACCAAGTGCCTTTCCACCTGGAGCCGTATAGTTTCCGCTTATTAGTACGATATCCGAGTTCGCAAGGGGCAAAGCTGCCACTACCGTTAAATCTTCCTTAACTCTCCAGCCGGTAAACCTATGATCCCAGACGAATTGCATATTGGGGACTGTAGAGTCGTCCATTGGTAGTGCAAATACAAGTTCTCCTGCGTTTGGGTCTACCCAAGAGACTCCTCTCTTTGCCACAGCCATATTAACGCGAGAAAGGCGCTTTCTAATTGGCTTTCCGAGGTCTACTACCTGTCCCTTCTCAGGAAGGAAGCCCCAAAAAGAGCCATTTCCAAACCAAATAACTGATCCGTCTGGAGCAGACTGAACGAGAGATGGACCGGATAGTCCAGCCTGTTTATGCAGCGCCCCCGTCTTAAAGTCAGGGTAAGACCCTGCTATGAAGTGTGTTGCTGCCTCCTTAAACACTAGAAGTGTTGGAGATGCAGTATCTCCTCCGCTAGATAATACGGCATGACTTCCTGTGATACCACCTGTTGATGGGTCTATATCAAGGTAATGGTTTCTCATGAAACTTTCTGGTGTTGAACCGAATAAGGATGTCTGTTCCGACCACCAGAGTCTATACGGATGACTGTTTGTTCGCATTAAGAAGAGGGAACCTGCGAAGGATTGCATTAAGTATGTTCCAATAGGGGCACCGTCCCTATCGTCCCAAGGTGAGCCAAGTTCTCCATCCGGAGTGTTATCAATCCATTCATCAGAGAAGTTATTGGGTATGCGGTGAAGGAAACGTGGTCTGTGGTCGCCATTAGCAATGGTAGCATTCCGAAGATCGGGCGTTCTAATAAGGATTCTAGCGACAGTTCCTAGTGGACCTACCGGGATATCCTTTATCCAGAAAGCGCGTCGGTAGACCTCAGAGTCAGCAGTCTTTGATGTTGTTGCTGCGGCCAGAGTAACGCTGTTGCTGAGTGGAGAGCTTTGAGAGTACGCACCATCTTCGTTTTCAAATATAACAGAGTACTTCCACTCGCCTTCTTTTACTCCGTGAGAACCAACCGGAGTAGCTTCATTTAAAAGCTGATTTGAAGTTAGCGTACCGATTCTTCCTTGCACAGAAAAGCCAGTAGAGTCAACGTGGATGGCATCTCCACCCGGACCAAATGCGGCAGGGGAAGACGGTGCTGTTGTGAAACCGAACGGACGCAATTTCCACCCGTTCCATACCCAAGTAGTTCCACCATCTCCAAAGTTGAAGTATATTCTGTCGCCTAATTGGAGGCTCTGTGCTGGAAATCTTTGGTACTCTTGTGGTTTAACGCTTGCAGATGTCCATGTTGTACGGATCACATGAGTGAATTGTTCTTCAATGCCGTTGTTACCCGAAGCACCAGTGCTGCGCAGCCAAGGAGCATAGCGAAACACACCACTAGTAGTAAGAAACAGCAACTCAGGACGAACTCCACCATCAAACATCCCTTGTGCAAAACCAATTACTCCTGAGAATGCTGTTGGTTGTAGGTCTTCGTTCCATTCGTCAGGTATAAGCGGCATAATCCTGAAATTGAAATTAAGAAAACCCTGGCCATCAACGTCGAAGTTGATGATCTTGTGCGCCTGCTTGCCATCCGAGATGGTGGTCTCGGTCATGACTTTTGCAGTGATAGCCTTTGCAGCGTAATCTTTAAACACGACTACCCTTCTTTGACTTCGTAATTGCGACCCTCGTCACTCGCACCAGTACCGAAACCGTCCCCAAAAGCGGGATTCTGAAAGCCAGAGAAGGTATATAGGCCGCGAAGCCGGTCAACCTCTCCGAGGTACCGACTGAAGTAGTAGCTTTCCCTCTTTGGTTCTCCATCTCTTCGGCCTACTAGGTATGAACATGTAAGATC
>Ga0208299_1000518_pt1 | contig 35418 bp, 27 predicted proteins | sample 15_taG_FD_184089 | JGI IMG/M metagenome (GOLD analysis project Ga0208299, IMG submission 184089) | Marine viral communities from the Subarctic Pacific Ocean - 15_ETSP_OMZ_AT15312 metaG (SPAdes) (version 2) | ecosystem: Environmental > Aquatic > Marine > Oceanic | place: Pacific Ocean | collected... | reverse complement strand
AATGCAACTTCAATGTTTCAGGCGAGACTGTGATTCATCCGGACGATATTCAATGGTATTCAGAGAGAACCACAGCACCACAATACCGTACGGGCTTCGATAGAAATTATTGGATTTGGAAAAAGCATGATGCACTTAAGCCTCACTTAATCGTAGCTGACGTTGCGCGCGGCGATGGAAAAGATAATAGCGCCTTTCACATATTTGAATTAGAAACAATGGAAGTGGTGGCCGAATACATTGGAAAACCCACACCAGACGACTTTGCCGACATCTTGTATAACGTCTGTGCAGAGTATGGCAACCCTATGTTGGTCATAGAAAACAACAATATAGGATACGCAGTACTTAAAAAGTTGCTTGATAAAGGGTATTCTAACTTATATCACTCTCGGAAGGGCGATCACCAGTACGTAGATCCAGTAAGTGCCCAGTGGCAGTCAAATGTAATTCCTGGATTCACCACATCCTCGAAGACAAGACCCCTTATCGTCGCTAAGATGGAAGAGTTTATGAGAAACAAACTAATTAAAATTAACTCTAATCGTTTGCTTTCTGAAATGAAAACGTTTATTTGGCAGGCAGGAAGACCGCAAGCGATGAGAAGTTATAACGATGATTTAGTTATGTCCTTTGCCATTGGATGTTGGGTGAGAGATACTGTGATAGTTGAAAGCCAAAAAGATATTGAGTATAGCAAAGAGTTTTTGTCTGCTATATCTACATCGCACACCAGGATATCGACTACGATTCCTGGAATGACAGGTCATAAGCTGAGTAAAGAAACACAGCGCTCAGAAGAAGCTGTGAACTATAATCAAATGTATGAAGGATTGATAAAAGGATAAACCATGGCATCTAGCAACAACACACGCAACCCGGCGTCACCGTTATTTAAGCGACTGACAAGACTATTATCTGGTCCGATTATTGATTATCGTACTCAGATCGCTCGCCAGGAACGCCGCAACGACCTAGAGAAGTATCGATACCGCTTCCGCTCAATGAGCGGCCAGGAGTTCAAGCGAGCAGATACCAACATGTCGCAGAACTACAATATGTGGACGTCTGCTGCATTCCGCAACCAGAACCGTGCTGACCGATATACCGACTTTGAACAGATGGAGTATATGCCCGAGATTGCATCTGCTATTGATATCTATGCTGATGAAATGACCACATCGAATGAATACGATGAAGTTTTAAACATCTCTTGTATGAACCTTGAGATCAAAACAATTCTGAATTCTTTATTTTATGATGTATTGAACCTGGAATTCAACGCTTTCGGCTGGGCACGATCAATGTGCAAGTACGGCGACTTCTTCCTTTATCTAGATCTCGACGACAAAATGGGAGTGACATCAGTTATTGGTATGCCGAACAATGAAGTAGAAAGGCTTGAAGGTCAGGACCCAACAAACCCGAACTACATTCAGTATCAGTGGAATGGCGCCGGTATGACTTTCGAGAACTGGCAGGTTGCCCACTTCCGCATCTTGGGCAACGATCGCCATGCTCCCTATGGAACATCGATCCTTGACCCCGCTCGCCGAATCTGGCGACAGCTCACACTTCTAGAAGACGCGATGATTGCCTATCGTGTTGTGCGCGCCCCCGAGCGCCGCGTGTTTAAGATTGACGTAGGTAACATTCCGCCTCAAGAAGTCGCACAGTATATGGAAAAGGTAAAGGGCGAGCTGAAGAGAAACTCTTTGGTTGATTCTCATACCGGCCGCGTCGACCTCCGATACAACCCGCTATCTCTAGAAGAAGATTACTTTATCCCAATGCGTGGCGGGGTCGGTTCGGATATTATTTCTCTCCCTGGCGCAAAGTCCCTGGACGATATCGAGGATGTTAAATATCTGAGAGACAAGTTGTTCTCAGCGATCAAAATCCCGCAGTCTTATCTCACGAATCTTGAAGGCGCCGATGAAGACAAGAGCACCTTGGCTCAAAAGGATATTCGTTTCGCACGAACAATTCAGAGACTACAGAGATCCTTGATAGCGGAACTAGAGAAGATTGCCGTTGTTCACCTGTATACTCTAGGCTTCCGAGCCGACGACCTAATCAGTTTTAAGTTAACACTGAATAATCCTTCCCGACTCGCCGAGCTGCAGCAACTAGAATATTTAAGAACCAAATTCGATGTGGCCAACTCTGTTCCGGAAGGAACCTATAGCAAGCGCTGGGTTGCTCACAATATCCTGGGCCTCTCAGATGATGAATTCCTCAGAAACCAGAGAGAGTCTTTCCATGATAGGAAATTCCAGCAAGCGCTTGAGTCAGTTGTTGAGCAGGGCGCCGAAGACGCACTTGGCGGCGGCGGCGAAGGATTGGGCGACCTAGGCGGCGGCGATGACCTCGGCGACCTAGGCGGTGAAGAGGGCCTCGGTGACGCAGGCGGCGAAGAAGCTGCGCCAGAAGACGACAGCGCGCTCTTGGCAACCCCAGGCCGCAGAGAAGACTTAAGCGAAGAGGACGAGCACCAATACGAGAAGGGCTCATATAAGACTGTCGCGAAACGCGGCGGAGATACGCGCCGTAATCTCGGCCCGAAACGCCGCAACATAAAAAACACAGCATTGCCGGAAGCACCACGACTAAGTACTGATCGTGCGAAGGCACCGGGCCGCGTATCTATTAATCATATAGGTGTGGGAAATATTGACTTTAGTTCTCTAGTAGGCCTAAAAGAGCAAAAAGAATCTATTTACACTAATAATGAGTCACGACTGATGGAGAACACCATAATGGTCCGCAAGCTCGTAGAGCAGATGGAGAACAAAGAGGTCAAAAAAGATGAAACATAATAAAAAAAGAAACACAGCATTTATCTATGAAACTTTGACGCGCGAATTCACTAAGTCAATTGTTACAAAGGCCGCCGCAAAGAAGGCCACGGTGGTTTCGATTCTTAAAAACTACTTTACCAAAGGCAATCCTTTAGCAGAAGAACTTGAATTGTATGCTATCTTATTGAATACCACCAATACAGACCAGAAGGTCGCAGAAAGATATCTCCAGGAAGTAAAGATTGCGAGGGCGCAGCTAGATGAAAATGTTATTTTTAACGAGCAGTCCAAGATTATCTCAGCCATCAACAAAGGTTTGGGCAAAGAGGTCTGGGCCAACTTTGTTCCTAACTTTAAATCCCTAGCCTCAGTCTCGGCGATTTTTAATGGCGATACTCCGGTAAAGAAAAGAGTTCTTTTTGAGCAGGCCGTTGTTGATCAGATGTCCCGACAGGTTCCGCTCTGCGAGAAAGAAGATTTAAAATCAATTGATAATCTGACCTATGTTTCGTTTATTAAAAAGTTCAACAATAAGTACACCGAGCTATTGAGCGAACAGAAGGATCTCCTGAATCACTACATAACAAGTTTTGCCGACAACGAATTTGAATTAAAAGTATATCTTAACGAAGAACTGGCGCGCCTCAAGAGAAGTCTGGCCGAGGTAACGAAAAACAGCACAGAGCAATTAATATCTCAGAAGGCTGCAGCGGTAATGAGTTATCTAGAAGAGTTCCGAAAAAGAGAGTTTAATGAAAAGGATCTTAATAAGGTTCTGAAAACACAAGAACTAGTCCGGGAGCTATCAGCAAATGATTAAGATTAAGATTGGAGGCCCCCAGGCAACTGTCGAGTTAAACGCGCGCCGCGGCCTCGACGGCTCTTTGCTTATTATGGATCACACCAAAATTGATATTGCTGTGATGCCCGAAGACATGAAGGTTGTGACCTTTCCGAAGAACAGCTCAACTGAAGATGTGTACGAATACCAGAACCGTTTGATGGAGTTGCTGGCCGACAAGGGTGTCCTCGATAGAGGGACAGTCCAAGGCGGCAACGTGTTCCGATCTCTGGAGGGAATGTTGTTCACAAACGAACAGATTAACTCCCTGCAGGCCGCGGTCTACGTAATATCAGAGTTCCTAAACGATGAGACAGAGCATGAACACATCGCTGACGAATATGAGAAAGAACTTGAGGATATGTATACCCACCCGACTGATCGCGACACGACAGAGTACGGTGAAGTTCCGCAGTATGCTGAGAAGGGCTCTATGCGCCCGGGCTACTACTATCGTCCGCTACGCAACCGGTATTAGACTATGAGTGAAATGAAGCTCATTATGGAGGGGTGGAGAGCGTTTCAGTTAGATGAACAAGGCGCTGAAGCTTGCCGAGCCAACTTCACCAACGCCGGCGAATTTAGGCAGGCTTATCAAGTTGCCTATGCAGTTGCAAGAAAAGATAAAAACGCAAAAGAGTTACTAGATAAACTACAGACCGGGGCAGACTGGGCACTAGGCCTAGCAGGGGTCTTGGCCGCCACTGGTATAGTAACCGGCGGCGCAGGAGCCCTCGCCGGCGGCGCAGTTGCTGGTTTTGCTGGCATAGGAAATATGATTATTGGCGCTATACGCGGCGGAAGAAACAAAAAGTTTGATAAAAGAGTTTTGGATACAATATTTAAAGCTCTTTGCATAGATGCAGCTGTGCTGGATATAACAGATGATGAGCTGGAAGAGAAAATCTTTCAAACAGAAGCTCCCTTTGATGATCTCGAAAACTACCTAAATGGATTAAGGCCTGACGCCCCGGTCCCTGATCTAAATGCCTTGTTCATCGATGCGATCAATAAGAAGCTTCAGGTCACAGATCAGTCAGAATTAACAGATAAAACTTAATGCAACTACTACATTTTATACTTGCCGCTTATGGTATGACCTTCATTATTATACACGGACATATCTTTAATAAGATACGCCCGAAGTGCCAATCTTGGGGCGGCTTTGGTCGCCTATTCCACTGCCATTTATGTATGGGATTCTGGGTTGGCGTATTTCTATGGGGCGTAAGTCCGTACACAGAACTATTTACATTTGAATATTCAGCCGTTAACGCATTCTTGTGTGGCTGTATAAGCGCAGGGACATCATACTTTTTAAGCATGGTGGTTGATGATTTCGGGATTAAGGTATCCCAGAAGGAGGTGAATCATGAAGAAACGTAATATCCCACGCGTTCGCAGATGCTGCTCCGGTAGCATATTTTATGTGGGGGCGAGAGTCCCCACGTTAAAGTTTTTAAAGGAATAAGAGTATGGCTCGCAGAAAAAACACAAAAAGAATAGACCCAAGATACTTCTTGAACGAGACAGTCTTGCGAGAGGAGAGCCTCGCCTTTGACGCGGGAGATGTTATTTTATACCATCCCGTGGACAATCCGGAAGATGGACCCTACGCGGCTGTTGTTGATGAGATGGAGTTTAAGCCTGGACATTGGATGGGACGACCGGTCGAACAATTAAGGAGCGGACGATGGAAGATCTCTTCCCTAGCCAGCCACGGCAAGGGCATCTCCGGACCCTATGAGCTTGTGGTGGGAATCCACCCCGATAACGACGAAGAGCACATTGGCTTTTAAAGGAATAATATTATGGCACGCAGAAAAAATGTAAAACGAATAGATCCAAGATACTTCTTGAACGAGACAGTGAATCGTGGAGAGGAAGAGATTGAAGAAGAACTCGAAGAGGGGCTTTTCCCGAAGGGCTCCGTCGCCTCTTGGGGCGAAAAATGGGTCACAGACAAGGCTAAGTCCGCCGGTTCGGCTATTGCTGGCGCATTTAAGGGTAAAAAAGAAGAGCCCGCCCCGGATCTCCAGAGCGACGAAGGGCGCTTCCTAGCGGGCTGGAGGTGGCTCGTTAAAGGAGGTCCAACCGGATTTGATCCCCGTTTTACTTTATATTATATGACGAGAGAGGACGTTAAGGATGTCAACCAAGGCAGGGCCCAAAGAATATATATGAACAATCTGGAGAAACTTCGCCAAGATGTCGCCGACCGCCGCGCGAAAGGAGAGACTCATCAGATTCCAGACGAAGAGAAAATCCACAAAATTGCCCTGGATCGACTGAGCGACTGGGCCGACCGCGAGGAAAAACAAGCCAGACAAAGAAGTCCTGAACGCAAAGCGCAAATAGCTGCCAAATACGAAAAAGAAGACGCAGAGCGCGCTGAAGAGAAGAGACGTAGGGATGGCGGCCGTGCGAAGAAACATCGCCCCCGCAACCCATCTGCTTCCCAAATTGCCGGCGCCGCAATGCGCGGGGAATTCGAAGAATAACCAATGGCACAACTTCTACGAGAATACTATGAGCTATGCGAAGGCGGCGTCTGTCAGGACTTACTGACGGAAGCCGAGAAGCGCTTCGTCAACGAAGGCGGAATGATGCTCACAGGCAAACTTCAAGAAGCAGACGTTCAGAATGGCAACGGCCGCGTGTATCCAATGGGTATTATGGAGCGCGAGGTAAAGAAGTATGCCCAAGTTGTAGAAGACCGCCGCGCCCTCGGCGAACTAGATCACCCTGACTCCTCCATCATCAACCTTGTCAATGTTTCCCATATGGTAACAGAGGTATGGATGGATGGTCCATCGGTGATGGGTAAAATTAAAGTACTAGGTACCCCCTCCGGTCAGATTCTCAAAGCTCTCGTTGAGTCTGGTGTAAAGACTGGCATCTCCTCAAGGGGGATGGGATCCGTAAAGGAACAAATGGGGAAAACAATTGTAGAGGACGACTTTCAGCTTATCTGTTTTGATATTGTGTCGGAACCTTCAACGCCGAACGCCTTCATGGCTCTCTCGGAAAATAGACTGATGAATGAAAATATTCAGAAGAAAAACAGAATCATTAATTTGATGAACAGCATTATAGGTGAATGATGAAGAAGTCAGAGTTTAAGAAACTAATCAAGCCGCTCGTGGCTGAATGTATCAATGAGTCGCTTCTTGAAGGCGGCCTGATCTCGGGCATCATTGCTGAAGTCGTAAGAGGAATGGGAAACCCGCAGCCAATCGTTGAGGCAACCCCACGCAAAGCAGACCCCACAGTGGAAAGAATGAAGCGAAACGCGTTCAGTGAAGAACAGAGCGGGAAGCTTAAAGAACACAAGCAAAAGCTGATGTCAGCAATCGGCGGGGGCGCCTATAACGGTGTCAACCTATTTGAAGGCACGACCCCGGCACCAGCGCAAGCTTCTCCGAAACAACAGGCCTCTCCTCTCTCGGGTCAAGCACCGGGCGATTCCGGCGTCGACATCTCTACTCTATTTGGCTCCGTAGGACACAACTGGAACGCTCATATGAATGACGTTAAAGAAAGAAAGTAGAGGCAGATCGTGGCAAGCAATGTTAAGGTAACCTTAAGACGAGGGGAGACAACTGAAAAACTAATCAGAAGATTCAATAGAAGATGCAAGAAAGATAGGATTGTCGAGATCTATAGACAAAAAACAGATCATTATGTCAAGCCTTCGATCAAGAAAAGAATGAAACGCGAAGCTGCACAGCGCGAACAAAAGAAGCTGCAGCGGAAAAAGGATAATAAATTGTTTAGATGAAACACTTTATAGCATCCTATTTATTAGACGGAGAGATAAGACATGTCAACTTACAATTATAAACCAGGCTTGGGTCTGGCAGCTGCTTATCAAGTATCGGGGAAGCCCTTTGTTAGTGGGACCATCAATGCGCAGATCCACAAGCCGCGAGGCCCATCAGGAATTGGCCCTGCAGTAGTAAGTTTTCCTAATGTTACCAGCTGGGTGATGGTAATTAATCACGACGCTGCCGTGTGCCGAGTCGGCTTCTCACAGAATGGTGTTAACCGCAAAGGCCCATCTCCGCAGGGAAATTATATAGTCTTAGGAGCAAAGCCCGCTAATGTTGGGCCGACCGTATTGGGACCCCTTGAGCTTAAGGTAACTGAAATTTGGCTGTCCGGGTCGACGAATGTTGATGTAATCGCAGGCCTCACTTATATTGATTCTGGCGATGTCAATAATTCTTCTGTTTCACCTAACGGAACAAACTGGTCAGGATCAGCTGGGGCGCAAGTAGGCTAAAGGAGGATTTCCGACAGACCTAACGCGGAGGGAATCTAGTGTCCGATCCAAATAATAAGTGGAACCAGCCCCCCGCGCCCCCAGCGCCCATGTTCTTTGGCAAAAAAGAACGTGATTTAGTAAAACAGGTAAATGATGAGTTAGCCGAAAGGATCATCGGCCAACCAATAGCCTATTATCCGATCAGCATAGAAGAATCAAACTTTAACGATACCTATGGTGAGGCTATTGATAAAGTATCGCTGCCGCCCGTTCGAGTATATGCCTACGTTGAAGTAGAAAATGAGCAAACCAATGAGAGATATGGGTACGAGTATCTAACAAAGCTAACTGTAAACTTTAATGAAAAGAGGCTCACGAAAGACCAGAACCTGTTCGTTCGTGTCGGTGACTTCATTCAGTATGGCGACCAGTTCTACGAGATCGTCAAGACTTACAACGATACCAGATACTACTTTGGCCAGGTAGAGCATAAATTTCAAATCAGCACAGAGTGCATCCGGGCGCGCCAAGGCTCCTTCCGCGTCCTTCCTTCTATAGACAGAAAGCCCGAGCGAGGCGCCGTCGCCGGCGAGACCACATCTCCTGCTCCGCGCGTTGCACCGATTCCACCTCTTAATGCCACCTATGTAACGGTGACACCGAGTTCACGACTTCCCAATGAGCGAGTACTCACCGCCGGCTCCGGCATTACCTTAACTGATGGGGGTGCTAATAGCACAATTACTATTGCCTCCACCGCCAGTGGCTCCGCGGAGCCAGCTGGCGCAACAACTCAAGTACAGTATAATAATGCGGGAGAGTTTGGGGCGTCTGCCAACCTGACATACCATTCATCGACTGAAGCGCTTCGTATTTCCGGTACGGGACCAAAACTGCAATTTGATGAAACAGACGCCGGCGCCGGCAAGTTTCAAATAGCAGCTGCCAATGGGATGTTAAAATGGCAGGTTCAAAATGAAGACTTTGATGATGCCAGTGTTAAGTGGGTGATGAACTCCGATGGGCAAATGGCTTTCCGTGACGGTGCTGCGGGGGAGCCAATACCTGCTCGCTTGTATATATCTGGCTCTGGAAACTCTAATCTGCTACAAGTTAGTAGCTCAGCCGCAGCCGATATCTTAGTTGTTACGGGCTCCGGGAGAGTGGGCATAGGCACCGCCGAGCCGACACATACTCTCACGGTCGACGGCGCCCTCTCAGCTTCGGGCAACTCTTTCTTTGCGGGAGATGTCACCGTTTGTGGAACCATGGTGGGCTGTTCTCCTTTAAAGATTTCTGGAGCTGTCGATATTGTCAACACTGTAGGCACCGTGGTGGCCACCCTGGGTTCGACGATGTCGGCTTCTGCTGCGAGTTTCACTGGTTTCATGGTTGGCGCCGGATTCGGTAATCTTACAACCATAAACACACCAATATCCATACCATCAAATTATAATTCTCTTCTTTACGGCCCCATTACGATAGATGCTGGTGGCGAACTCAGAATTGGAGCCGGCTCGGTTATAAAAATTAGAGACATTTCTGATGTTTAAGCATAATTATTAAGGAAATATACAACTATGAGTACAATATATGTAAATACAATCTTGCCGTCTACCGGAAGCACGGTCACTATTGGATCGGGGTGTACTTCGTGCGCCCTTTATATCTCTAGTTCGGTAACCGCAAGTTGTGGTCTCTCCGCTTCGTTCATTATTCTAGACCCCACGTCAGGATCCCTCGCAGGCGCTGGCAGCTACCTTGGATTGGATGCTAATAACAGGATAATTGTTACATCTTCGGCTAGCGGTAGTCACTCGTCGCCCGGCGGCTCGGACACCCAGGTTCAATTTAATGACGGCGGCTCGTTTGGTGGAGATAGTGGCCTTGTATTTAACAAAACGACAGACACTTTAACAATTGGTGGCGATCTTAGCGTTTGCGCTGGAACTGCCTCGATCCTCCATCTTAGCGGCTGTTCACCGATTCAGGTGCATGCGCCAATGTCTTCTTCATTTAGCGCTCAATTTACAGTCCTAACCGCCAGTACTATAGTGGGCGCATCGCCTCTTACAATCTCTGCATCAAGCACAACTGTTACTGGCTCCTTAACTGTTACTGGCTCCTTAACTGTTACCGGGAGCCTTATAGTCTCGGGCAGCAATACAATTACCAATTATGGTGCGTTTACGTCTAACGAAGCCGGCGGCCCATATGACTTCCGTGTTGAGTCAAACAGCAGCCAATATATGTTGTTTGTTTCCGGGGGCGCTAACACAGTCGGCATTGGAGCGTCTTCGCCGGCCGCCGACCTGCATATTTCATCTTCTGGCGATGAAGTTCTCTTTCGGGTTGATGGAAATACCAAGGGGACTATATTCGACATTACTGGTTCTGGCCTTGTTACGGTTACTGGCGATCTGAGCGTATGTGCGGGTACTGCCTCGATCCTCCATCTTAGCGGCTGTTCACCAATTCAGGTGCACGCGCCGATAACATCATCGTACCCCATTACTGCTTCTAACTTTGTTCTTCCTGTCGGAAGTGGATCTTTTTCCGGGTCAAATGCGATCTTCACTACAGTTAGCGCTAGTAACATTGTTGGTAATTCGCCCCTAGTACTTTCAGCATCGACGATTACTCTATCTGCCTCAACTATAACCCTCGGCACCAGCTGTTCGGATGTTGTAACGGTTAATGCTCAACTGAGTGCAAGTTGTGGTCTTTCTTCTTCGTTCATCATTCTGGACCCCACGTCCGGATCCCTCGCCGGCGCAGGCAGTTACCTTGGATTAGATGCCAATAACAAGGTGATTGTTACATCTTCTGCTGGCGGCGGTGGCACCCCCGGCGGATCCGACACCCAAGTTCAATTTAATGACGGCGGATCAACCTTCGGTGGCGATAGTGGACTTGTATACAACAAAACAACAAATGTTCTAACGGCTGTTACTATTACGGCATCCGCGGGTATAAACCCTCAGGGCCCCGGTCCAATGAGTATTCAGATAGGCGCACCAGCGGGACCCACATCGACCAGAAGTATCGTTATTGGCGACAACGCAGCTGCACTGGCCAGCGCCGATATTGCGATCGGCGCCAATACACGCGCAAGCAAGGGCTCTGGTATTATCGTAGGACAAGATTCAGTGATCACGGGCTCCTCAGCGGCCTCCGCCGCAATAATCATTGGCTACAACTCGACGGTTAGTTCCTCAGCCGGCGCGTCTAATGCGATTGTCATCGGTCAACGCGCAACAGCCTCAGCCGCCAATGCAATCGCCATTGGCTCCGGATCTAATAATCCAACAGCCAATTCCATGACCATTGGCTCCCCCACACAAGGAATGGATTTCAATGTAACTGGCAACATCACGCTCCTTAATAATGGAGATGCCGGTTACGGACATCTTAATGTATGCCAAGGCACCGCCTCCATCCTTCACCTTAGCGGCTGCGCGGCTTTGCCAATTACGGTGCATTCACCGATGTCTTCTTCTTATGTTATGTCGGCTTCAGCGTTTTACGCCAACGGTGTGGAACTTACTTCTGGTGGCTCCCCCGGCGGATCCGACACCCAAGTTCAATTTAATGACGGCGGATCAACCTTCGGTGGCGATAGTGGACTTGTATTTAACAAAACGACAGACACTTTAACAATTGGTGGCGATCTTAGCGTATGTGCTGGAACCGCCTCAATCGCCCACCTTAGCGGCTGTTCACCAATTCAGGTGCACGCGCCGATGCAAATACAATCTCTAGATGAAGGCGGCATTCTGTTCGCCGGCACGGACGGTGAGCTAAGCACCTCCGTTGACAACCTCGAGTGGTCCACCGAGCGCGAAGAGGGCGGAGGCTATATAGGTCTGGTCGTTTCTTCTTCTGCTAGTGGTAGTGCCGCACTCGGTGACGGGATGTTCATGCTGTCCGATGCAACAGACAACCCCTTCTATTATATCGATGCTGAAGGCGCCCAATTCGCAGTCGACATTGATGCCGGTGGCGTTACAGCAAACTTCGGTGGTCTCAACTTCGAAGGCAACAAAGTCTTGACTTCGAATGACGGCACCATCATGTTTGGCGCCTCCGCCGATCAAGATCTCCGTGCTAACTCACTCTTCCTTTCTGGCGGACTTGACATTGGCGGAAACCTCAGCATTTGTGCGGGCACCGCCTCAATCGCCCACCTTAGCGGCTGCTCTCCGATTCAGGTCCTCTCTCCGATACAGATGCAGTCAGGACTTTCGCTCTCGTTTAATGGAGCATCAAATACAGCTAAGATTACAAACAATGGATCAAACCTAGATATCAGTTCGCCAGGAAGCATAGTATTAAGCTCAGGAAATAGTAACGTCTCCTCGTCAGCAAACGTCTCTGCCTCTGCTTTCTATGCGAACGGCGTAGAACTTACTGTCGGCGGCGGCGGCAGCAGCATCTTTACAGAGATTAATGGGACTCAGGCTGCCACCACAAGCAGTGTGTCTATCGGCTCCTCGGGCACACCAGCAGCAACACTGCATGTTTCTTCGTCCGGGGATGAAGCGCTGTTCCGCGTTGATGGACTAACTGAAACTGCTCCCGTGTTATTTGTTACGGGCTCAGGTCGCGTCGGCATCGGCATCGAGGATCCGCAGGCCGCATTGGAAATAGATGGGCACATCACATTTGGGAATGGCAGTGGTGGCGGCTATTTAGCCAACCGCGGTTCTGAGACTACGAGACTAAGGTTCGGCCCCGACGGCGCGACGTCGATAGCACTTGAGTGCGCCGGTGTTCAACTCTTACTAGTAGATAATGATAGTCCTGACAAAGTTGTCCTTGGGGCTGCAGCTGATAACAACATCATTGTATCTGGTTCTCTCATTGTCAGTGGTTCGATCTCTGGTTCCGGTGAAGTCGCCGGTGCGACAGCAAAGTTCGGTGGTCTAGATGAAGGCGGCATTCTGTTCGCCGGCACGGACGGTGAGCTAAACACCGACGTTGACAGCCTCCAGTGGGGCACCGACCGCGAAGACAACGACGGCTATATAGCTCTGTTCGTTTCTTCTTCTGTCAGTGGTAGTGCCGCACTCGGTGACGGGATATTCATGATGACCGACGAGAACGACGACGACATCTGCTTTATCACTGCCGACGGCGCCGAATTCGCAGTCGACATTGATGCCAGCGGTGTTACGTCACACTTCGGTGGTCTCAACTTCGAAGGCAACAAAGTCTTGACTTCGAATGACGGCACCATCATGTTTGGCGCCACCGCCGATCAAGATCTCCGTGCTAACACACTCTTCCTTTCTAGTTCGCTAGGAATTGGAGTTCCCGCCGGCGCCCCCCCACTGTCCCTCGATGTACACTACACCGGCTCTGGAGATCCAATTAACCTCAGCAATGATACGGGCGGCGGCGAAGTTGTATATTTTGGGACAGCATCTGCCAGTCTTACTGCCGGCGGTGTTTATTATCTTAATGCCGGCGGCGGATGGGAATCAGCTGATAGTGCAAACACTGGAAGTGGACATAATCAGTTAATAGGCATAGCTATGGGTCAACAGCCAGAGCAACACGGCGTTTTAATTAAAGGGTATTTTGATGTAAATACTTTCTATTCGGGATCCTTTATAAAGGGCGCCCCCATATATATCCAATCGAGTAGCGTTGGTCGCGCTGTGGTAGCGGGCGGCTATCTAAGTGGCGCTGCCCCGTCTGCCGCCGATTCATATGTTAGAGTTGTAGGTTATGGAACAGATACTGCAAATGTGATTTACTTTAATCCGGATAGTACATATGTAGAAATTGGATAGTAGGGATGTCCGATTCATCACTAATAAATGGAGTAGAAATGGCTAATATTAAAACTATCGCCGGAGTTATTTCCTCCGTGGACTACGACGACTGGTACGAGGAGTACTCCGTAGACTTCACCACGCAGAGTTCTGCTGCGATCGCCCACAACGACGAGATAGACCTTGGGACACGAAACGCTGACGGGGCGACAGTGACGTGGACTGCCGAAGAGGATGACACGGGAGATACCGACGACGCCATCGGCACGCTTGAGTGGGTGAACGGCTCTGGGCTCAAGATCACCCCAGGAACTGGAACCAATACATGGAACGAGGGGCTGGACTCCCCCTGTCTAAATGTGGCACTCGCAGACTGTATCCCAAACCTAACGAGCAGGGATGTCATCTGCGTTCAGGCCTTCACCGACGAGCCCGTTACCCCTGCCGCACAGTATGACGGATACGCGGTTGTTCTGTACCAACCCGGCGCCGACCTCAAAGCGGTGAGCAAATGGCTTAACTATCGGACTTACTACAGCTCGGTCAACACAAGGGCTTGGCAGGTAAGCGGGCACCCAACCCAGCAATCCGTTACGACGTATTCTGGCGCTTTGTCGGAGAGCAAGCCTAGAAGTATGGAGCTTGTCTTGTATTTCACTGGAGGAAATGCGATCTGTGCCCATTCAACATCGACGGACACCAGCGCTGTTCCGCTGGTGGACATCAATTCTCAGCGGTGCTGGGTGCAGGCTGGGGCCGTGACGGTGAATACATACGGGCAATCCACAGAGCCCGCCTGGGGGCTTAAGCCGTCTGAACTCAGGCTCGCCCTCGCAGCCTTCAAGGTGTCCTCCGGGACTGCCTTCTACAACTACTTCTCATCCGTTAGGATCCTTCGCCTTGGTGGGCAGAATGGTGGAGCCGGTTAGCTTCAAAAGATCCTAAATCACAACTATTAGTCATTTCCCACTCTTACGAACTATTTATTTCTGATAAGTCATCAGAACTGGAGTTAATTCTATGTCTTCACTATTAGAAGAAGCTATTGTAGACGCGAAAGCCCTTAAGGAAGCCGCCCTCAAAAATGCCGAAACGGCAGTACTAGAGAAGTACTCCGTGGAAGTAAAGGACGCGTTGTCCACTTTATTGGAACAAGAAGACCCTATGGGTCTAGAAGAAGAAACAGAGTCTGCAGACACCTCCTTCACTGATGAGGTCCCGTACGCTTTTCAGAATGAAGAGCTTGACGGCCCACCCGCAGACGAACTCATCGAAATCGATTTTGATCAGCTTAAGGCCAGGATCAGCGAGGAAGAGGCTGCAGGCGACACAGCCGGCGAAGGCGACCTTAATGATGCCCTAGGTATGGCAGACGATATTATGCAGGAAGACGGCCCCATCACGAATGATATGATGGATAATGATGCTAAAGTTGATCAGGGAGAAATTGAAACTACCAATACAGGTACCGACGATGAGACCCCCGAGGCAGGCTTAGAAGAGGATATCGATCTCACCGAAGAAATGATATCCGATCTTATCGAAGAGTTGGTACTCGATATGACGCCGCGCCCGCAAGGCTGGGCCTCGGTTAATTCCGCAGACAACAGTATAGAGCAGGCCAACAACGATGCCATGGCCGCGGCCAATGCCGCCCACCTCGACGAAGAGGAAGAGGGTGATGAAGAGGGTGACGAAGATATGGGAACCGTTGATGTGGTGCCCGATACACAACTCTATGAGACGAAGATCTCAGAACTTAAAGAATCAACAAGAGAGCTTAAGGCTCTTTTAATTGAATCCAAGTATCAACTCACAAGGTTGAACTTGGAAAACGCCAAGCTTGTTTATCAAAACAAGGCTTTGAATAGCGCCTCCTTGAATGAGCGACAAAAGAAACAAATTGTCGAAGCTGTTCAATCTGCCAATTCTGTTGAAGAAGCGAGAATGATCTATGAAACAATTCAAAACGCAGTGGGGTCCACGCCAGTACAGCGCACACGACCACAAACACTCCGTGAAGCGGTTCAGAGACCAGCCTCGATCTTACTCAGCTCCAAGAAAAACAACGAGGCAACTGAAGACCCAAGAATGGGTCGGATGCTGCGTTTAGCAGGTTTGAATAAATGACATTCAACAACATATATAGGAGGTTATAAAATGTCTATTGTACAGAAATTAACCGAAGGTATTGTCAATCGCGATCTCTCGACAGAGGGTGCGGCGCTTATCACCAAATGGGAAAGCACCGGACTTCTAGAAGGAATCGGCGATGATACCGCTCGGAACGGTATGGCACGTTTGCTTGAGAACCAGGCAAAAGAGCTACTCCGTGAGTCTTCCACCATGGCTGGTGGAGACGTTGAGGGTTTTGCAGCTGTTGCATTCCCCCTCGTTCGCCGTGTATTCGGCAACTTGATTGCTAACGATCTCGTTAGCGTTCAGCCGATGAGCTTGCCTTCGGGCCTCATCTTCTTCCTCGACTTCACCTTTGGTGGAGTCTATCAGGCTTCTGGCCAGAACACTGAGACTCGCCTCGGTTTTGTTGCCGGCAAGTCAATCTACGGTGGCGACGTCGTAGGTGCCGAGATCACCGGTGGTGTGGATCTTACCGGCCTTGCTGGTACAGATGCAGGCGGCCCTTACAACTTGCGTAATGGTTACGCTTCGCCTACAGGTAGTATTGCTACCTTTGGTCAGGTTGTGTTCTCTGGTACCCTCGGTGTCGGCGGAAGATGGTGCGCGAATCCAAGCGAGAATCTCGGCGCCGGACCGGGGCAGCCCATGCCTCCGTTGCAGGTAGATGAGGTTCTGCGTTTCGATCCGGATCTTGCTTCTGGATCCGCCTTCTGTATTATCGAGAAGACCATCCCCGCGGCTTCCCAGATGAACTGGCGTGACCTTTCGGCTCTCGCTCTTACTGCATCCAACACAGCAAACTTGATGCTAGTAAATCGCCTAACGGTGATGAGCCAGTCTTCCGATGGTACTCAAAGGTCCTCGATTTCGACTGGTGCTGGTGCGGTCCACGCGGTTATGCTCGGCTCAACCCTTGCAGGAACCCCGGCCTCTCTAAGTCACAGTGTGGTGAACGCGGTCGCAACCTTCCCGATGACGGATAACTTCCAGGCCGTGAACTCTGCGATTGGTGCTATTGAAGGTGCTGGACAGTGGGCGCTTGAGGGTAGTGATCAGATCCCCGAGATCGACATCAAAGTCGATTCCGTGGCTGTCACCGCTGTCACCAAGAAGCTCAAGGCCAAATGGACCCCTGAGCTTGGGCAGGACCTCAACGCATACCACAACCTCGACGCCGAGGTTGAGTTGACCCAGATCCTTTCTGAGCAGATTGCTCTAGAGATCGATCGCGAGATCCTTGAGGACCTCGTCAAGGGCTCAACTGCTGGTACTCGTTACTGGTCCCGTCACCCGGGTCAGTTCCTCAACCGCGAGACAGGTGCAGTTTCCAGCGTAACGCAGGACTTCACCGGTAACGTGAGTGAGTGGTACGAGACCCTCGTTGAAACCATCAACGATGTCTCGGCACAGATCCACCGCAAGACGCTCCGTGGTGCTGCAAACTTCTGCGTGATTTCACCAGAGATTGCTAACATCCTAGAGTTCACTGCTGGCTTCCGTGCTAATGTGACTGCTGATAGCGACCGCGGAGACGCGGGTGCTGTTAAGGTTGGTTCCCTCTCCAAGAAGTTCGACCTCATCGTCGATCCTTACTTCCCGCGTAACTTGATCCTAGTTGGTCGACGCGGTAGTAGCTTCCTAGAGAGTGGTTATGTATACGCACCTTATGTGCCGCTACAGACTACCCCCACAATCTTCGGTGTTGAAGACTTCGTGCCTCGCAAGGGCGTGATGACTCGATATGCCAAGCAGATGGTGCGTCCTGATATGTATGGTTTGGTGATCGTTCGCGGTCTCGAATCCTAATATACTCGACGTTAGGTCAAAATAGTAAAAGCCCCGTCTCTTTTGAGGCGGGGCTTTCTATTTACTACTAGACAAACAGAGGACCCCTCATGGCCATACCAAAGCTTAATCCGGCTTCGACAACAAATACCAATGTTTTGCCGGCCACTGGTAGCACAGGAAATGTTGCCGCCACACTCCCTTTCGGGATATACTCGTCCGCGGCCTTTCTCTCTGGCGCAGCAGACCAAGTAGCATACACCTACAAGAAGCTGGGCGGGGATGTATTAGACATAGAGCTTACTGAGGGGAATGTATACTCAGCATATGAAGAGGCAGTACTAGAATATTCCTACATTGTCAACCTTCATCAAACCAAGAATTCTCTTTCCGACTTCTTGGGCGCAGCAACCGCATCTTTCGACCAAGACGGACAGATCACGCACGGGCACGCTCTGTCTGGGTCGAACATCGAATTAAAGTATCCTCGCTTCGATTATGGGTACGTCCGAAGAATCTCAGAGGGCATTGCAACGGAAACCAATCTCGGGGGCACAACACCGATTTACTCTGGTTCTATCGACCGTATAGCTAACAGACAAGACTATGACCTACAAACGATTTTATCAGCATCATCCCTAACAGACACTAAGGCTCTCTATTATCAGAGAATAAAAGACAAGAGAATCATTGTGCGCAAAGTATTCTTCAAGACCCCGCGCGCAATGTGGAGATTCTATGGCTACTACGGCGGTTTCTCAGTTGTGGGAAACCTCAGAACGTACGGACAGTACGCTGATGACTCTACCTTTGAGATTGTGCCCACGTGGCAGAACAAACTGCAGGCAATGGCCTATGAGGATGCTCTCTGGACGCGGATCTCTCACTATTCTTACGAGATTCAGGACAACAGACTAAGACTCTTCCCTCGGCCAGACAGCACAGGGCCCAAAAAGTTCTGGATCCAGTTCTCTATCGAGGGCGACTACGAGCCGTGGGAGGAAAACCCCCGCGGGCGCACTGGAACAGAAGGCATCAACAACATGAACACGCTGCCGTTCCAGAATCTTCCATATAAAAGAATTAACTCAATTGGAAAGCAATGGATCCGACGGTTTGCGCTAGCGCTTACTAAAGAAATGCTCGGCCAAGTACGCGGCAAGTTTGCTGTGGTGCCAATTCCTGGCGAATCGGTCACTTTAAACCATGCAGAGTTGCTCGGTCAAGCAAAAGCAGAGCAAGATAGTCTCCGCGAGGAACTGAAGACAATTCTGGATGAATTGACATACGATAAACTCGCAGCAGTCGACTCTACTCTGCAAGATGCAGCGAAGAAAGTGCTGGAAAACATTCCAGCAGGCATATACGTGGGCTAAGGAGTATAAATGTCGCGAAGCAAACGAACTCAAGCACAGATCCAGGACACAGAGGATCAGAAATACGATTATATTGGCGACAAAGACGTTGCCGACAAGCTGCATGAGATCGAGCTTATGCCTTCGACCCTGGAAACAATCGATCGGGCGATGTTGGACTTCATCGATGAGGAATTAAACTTATCGGTGGGAACAAACGAAGGATTTAAGAAGGTTCCGGTCCTGTGGGTCACCGCAGAGCGCGCATATCAACTAAAGCAGAACAAAGATATCAGAGATTCAGAAGAAACACTGATTTTGCCCTTGATTACCATAAATCGTTCTAACGTTACAAAAGAGCAAGACTTCCGCGGCACGGTATACGCTAATTTATATCCAAATCCAGATGCTCGGGGTGGTACTATTACAGTAGCGCGAACAATAAACCAGAAAAAGACAGCTGAGTTTCAAAATGCCCACTCTAAGCAGAAGAAGGGCCCCGATAAAAATGTCAGCAGTAAAATGTTGAATACGAACAAGAGAAATATGTCGACCCAGCGCGTTGTCTATGAAACCATCACAATGCCGCTGCCAGTCTGGGTTAAGGTCGCTTATGAGATCACAGCGCGAACAGAATATCAGCAGCAGCTAAACGAATTGATAACTCCTTTCCTGACTGTCCCAGGAAACTCCAGAATGCCCAAACGAATCCACAATGAGGGCCATTATTATGAAATATTCATTGAAGGTAACCTTTCTGACGGATCCAACAAAGCTAATTTGGGAATGGAGCATCGGAACTATGAAACTACCATTAATATTGAAGTGTTGGGTTATCTAATGGGCGATGGTGACAATGATGAAAGACCCAAAATAGTGCGCCGTGAAAACGCTGTAGAATTTCGGTTTGCTCGCGAAAGAACAATACTTGGCGATATCCCCGATACCATTAAGGATGGATTTTACAGAGAATAGTACCATTGATACTATTTAACACTATTTACTTTTGAACATTTTCAGTGCATAGGAGAACCTAACGAATGTCAGTTAAAAATTATAGATTTGTTTCCCCCGGGGTCTTTGTCAACGAGATTGACAACTCCCAGGTACCTGCATCTCCTGCAGGCATCGGCCCAGTAATCATCGGTAGAGCCGAAAAGGGCCCTGCCCTCCGACCGACCACAGTTAACTCTTTTGAAGAGTTCGTTAACGTCTTCGGCGCACCAGCTCCTGGCGGCTCCGGCGGCGATGTGTGGCGTGAAGGAAATGACACCACGGCCACCACCTACGGCGCATATGCCGCCCAGGCCTATCTCCGAAACAGCTCTCCCCTGACATACGTTCGACTCCTCGGCTCCCAGGCCTCCGGCTACACGGTTGATTCCGGTGAGGCCGGCTGGGACAAGACAAACGCTTGGGCTATCCTTGTGGGCGAAGCCCCCGGGAACGCCGGCGGAGAGCGCCCCTGGCGCCAAGGGAACGGTTTTGATTTCGTACTAGCTGGTATTGTTTATGCACCGGACACAGTGCTTCTGGAGCTTAGTGGTGCCGTCGCTGTCTCGGGCGCTGCAGCACCCTCAAAGTCCGACCGAACCGCGCAGGGCTCTTCTTGGATTATATCTGACACCGGCGTCGCTAAAGAATTCAAGCTTGTCATGACTGGCTCCGGTCCGAGCGCTGCTGGGTCCACTGTAGTGTTCAACTTCGATCGTACAAGCTCCAAGTACATCCGCAAGGTCCTGAACACCAACCCGCAGTTAACGAATGACGGCATCACGGCCGCGGGCACACGCCTAAACTACTGGCTCGGCGAAACATTCGATCGCCACTTGGCTTCGAATATCACCGGCTCCCAGACCTGGGGCGCTATCGTCCGCATTAACAACACTGCCGGCGCGGCTAACGGATCCGCAGGCAACCACGAAGCAGCCTTACAGGCAGCTCAGACGCCTCAGATTATTGCCTGCCGCACAAGCAACAATCCAACATCGCGACCACTCTTTAAGGTCGTAGCGCTCAACGAGCCCGGTGATTGGAGCAACAGAAACCTCAAGATCTCTATTCAGGATATCAAGCGTTCACCAGATAACGACAATGATTACGGTACGTTCTCGGTTGTCGTCCGCCATTTGAGTGATTCAGACAACGTCGTCCGCGTCCTGGAACAGTTCAATAATTGCGACTTGAACCCCGACTCTCTGAACTACCTAGGCCGCAAGATCGGAACCAAGTACACATCTTGGTCCGCCACCGAGCGCCGCTACGTAGAGTACGGCGATTGGGCCAACGTCTCCAAATACATCCGAGTTGACATCAACTCCGACGTCGACGCGGGACTCACATCCGCTGATCTACTTCCCTTCGGCTTCCAGGGCATCGTCAAGTACAAGGACCCAACTAGCCCCATCGTCTCGGCGGACACCTCCTCAACGTGGCTTACGGGCTCAGTCCGACCGTCCGACACACCAGAAGGCCTCATCACCGATACGGCGGCTACAGCAGTAGTAACCTTCACTGGGACACCAGTAGCAGACGAGACAATCACGATAGAAGACACTGCGGGCCTCACTAAGGTATATCTTGCCAAGGCCATTCAAACCCTGTCCAACGATCCGCCCCAGTTCTCGATCACCGGCTCGGTCACCGCGCAGGCCTTGTCTCTTGAGGCTTGCATTGATTGTGCAAACGGCCACAATGGAACAATCGTCACAACACCGGCCGCTGGTGTTTTGACGTTGACCCAGAACACCGCCGGCGAAGCAGGGAACAATACAATTACTGAGACTCTCACCGATACCACCGTCACTGGCTTCTCTGGTGGCAACGGGGCCAAGGCGGGCAACCTTCTTATTAGCTTGGGCGGAACCGCGGCATCGATATACTACCCAACGCCCGAACTACGCGTCTCCGCGTCAGACGGCAACTTGCCTAACACCAGCGACGCCTACTTCGGCTATCAGACCACAACAGATGCCGGCGGCTCCGTATTCGATCGATCTAATATCGACCTCTTGCGCGCCCGCGGCGCCATTGTGAGCGAGATGTTCGAGGGCGATGCTTCGACCGAGCGCTCGATCACCTTCACACTTGATGATGTATCGGGATCGCAGGGTAGCTGGATCAGTGGGTCGTTTGCTGAGGCAACAGCCCCTGCACAGTCACTCACACGTGTCAACGGTCTTGTAGCAGGCGTCCTCGACGCAGGCTTCGACCGCTTCACTGTCCCAATGTACGGTGGATTCGACGGCACAAATATCACTGAGATGGACGCCTTCGCAAACCGCAACATTTCGGGCAACGACAAGACAAACTACGTGTTTAACTCGATCCGCCAGGCCATCGACTCTCTCGCCGACCCTGAGGTTGTTCAGATGAACCTAGCCTCTATGCCGGGACTGACGAACGAAGGTCTTAGCACAAACCTAGTGCGCCTCTGTGAGGACCGTGCAGACGCCCTCGCAGTCATTGATCTCAAGGATGCCTTCCAGCCCCGTGAGGAAGCAGATAGTGTAAATCGTTTGAACCTCGCGTCTACCATTAGCACTATAGTAACAAACCTTCGTAGTTTGAATCTCAACTCTTCATACGGTTGTACTTACTACCCATGGGTTCGTGCCCGGGACACCATCAACGGTGCCTTCGTGTGGTTGCCCCCTTCTGTGCCGGCCATCGGTACCTTCTCAAGCTCCCAGCGCAAGACGCAGGTCTGGTTCGCGCCAGCCGGCTTCAACCGCGGCGGACTCACTGAGGGTTCTGCTGGAATCCCGGTCGTCGACGTAGCCCACCAGCTGCGCCGCAAGGATCGCGATGACCTTTACAGCTCGAACGTTAACCCGATCGCCAAGTTCCCGAATGAGGGGATTGTGATCTTCGGTCAGAAGACCCTACAGGTTACCCCGTCAGCACTCGACCGCATTAACGTGCGGCGCCTGATGATCTTCGTTAAGAAGCGCATCTCGCAGATTGCTTCACAGCTCCTCTTTGATCCCAACGTACAGCAGACATGGTTGCGCTTCAAGGGACAGGTGGATCCATTCTTGGCAAACGTCAAGACCAACTTCGGCCTTTCAGACTACAAGGTGATTCTCGATGAGACCACCACTACCCCTGACTTGGTTGATCAGAACATTATGTATGCGAAGATCTTCTTGAAGCCAACGCGTGCCATTGAGTACATCGCGATTGATTTCAATATCACAAGAACCGGAGCATCCTTTACAGATTAATAAAATGCGGGAGGTTTCGGCCAGCCGCACTATTTAAACTAGAAACATCAGGAGACTTATTAAAATGCCATTTTGGACCAGCGCACTATCGGAACCTAGGAGAGCACATCGCTTTCTACTTACCCTTCCAAACCTCGTAAGCCCCGTAGAGGGATATCAGTACGAGCAATACTTGGCCAAGTTGACTGGCAAGCCTTCATATCAGGTGACAGACGTTAAGCATCAGTTCCTGGGAAACACTTATTACTACCCCGGAACGGTCGAATGGCAGCCCATCGATATCACTATCGTTAATGCTATTAACCCCGATGGTAACAAGCTCCTCCTGGATGCCCTGACTCGCTCCGGCTACTTGATGCCGCCCGATCAGGAAGATGTTTTTCAGAACCCGTCACGCGCCCCAGGCACCGTCAACAAGGCAGACTCTGTTGATGCGCTAGGCAATGTGGTCATCGAAGAGCTAAATGGTCAGGGTGGCCTTATTGGCACCTGGATACTAAACAACTCCTTCCTCACAAAGGCCTCTTTTGGTAGTTTAGACTATTCTTCTGATGAAATCCTTAACATTGAGGTCTCAGTCAGGTATGATTGGGCTACGTATGATGTCGGCCCCGCTGTTGCAGCGGCCGCCGGGAGCTAGTCAACAAGAAATAAGAGGTGATTCGTGGCTCGAAGAAATAACGCAGACCGTTTAGGTGCCCCAGCGCAAGATACAGGCACACCAGCCAACACTACAAGTAACACAACAGACGACCTATTCTCGTTTGTAAACCCGACAGAGTTTGTTGCTCTGCCCAGCGAAGGTCGCTTCTACCCAGAAAGCCACCCGCTGCACAATGCTGATACGGTAGAAATTAAGCACATGACAGCAAAAGAGGAAGATATTCTTACCTCCGAGACTCTGTTGAAGAAGGGCGTCGCCATTAATAGAATGGTTGGATCCCTATTATTAGATAAAAATATTAAAGTTCGAGAGCTCCTCCTTGGAGATAAGAACGCAATTCTTATTGCAGCCCGTATTACAGGCTTCGGCCCACAGTACGAAGTTAATACAACGTGTCCCTCCTGTTACGGGAAAGCAGACAACGTTTTCGATCTCGGCGAGATCCAGGCAGTCGAAACAAGCGAAGTGCCCGAAACCGTCACACTTTTAGAGGATGGTCTTTTCAGTGTCGACCTTCCGTCCTCCAAAGTAAACGTAACCTTGAGGCTCCTTACGACTGCAGACGAAGAGGCCCTGCAGCAAGCAACCTCCAGCAAAAAGAAACTTAAAAGAGAATCATCCGTGGTAACAGATTTGCTAAAAGCAATCATCGTGGCCGCCAATGATCATACCGATCGGCCGACAATTAATAAATTCGTGGAAATGATCCCCCTACAAGATGTTTCATACTTGAGAACTCAGTATGAACAGGTTAAACCCGATATGGACGTCAACTTTGATTTTGAATGCCCAGCCTGCAGCTATATCGGAAGGGTGGTGATGCCTATGTCGGCAGAGTTTTTTTGGCCTAAGCGCTGATTATCAAAAAGGAATGTATGAGGAGTTCTTTAACCTCAAACATTACGGTGGATGGTCCTTCACGGAAATCTATAGTCTCCCCGTCGCACTCCGTCGATGGTTCTTGCAACGTTTGATCGACGAATTCAAAAAAGAATCCGAAGAGATCAAAAAAGCACGGAACAAAAGATAGTTATTTCTTTTCATTTTAGAACTATTTACATTTAAGGGATAACAGACCAATGGATGAACTCGTTAAAGAAATTATAAATTTAAACCAGCTGAATGCTCCCCTTGAAGAAAGGGTGAAGATCTACAGCAAGTTTGCTGCTCAAGTTCAGCGGGCACTTCTGAGTTTATACTACGCCGGGATGAATGTCCCCTATCGTTTGTCTGGAAGTGACAAACAAATCTCTTCATTTATGAAAGCCCTCACGGGTGAGAAGCGTTATATGGATTCTTATATGAAGAATGGCCTTAACGACCATCGCACCCTGTCTTCACGCCGCAATCTTGGTACCTCAGTAACAAGGTTCGAAAATGAAACTGGCCTCAAGTGGCCTTTTAAAAATTAGGAGCCATTGACCAATGGCACTTACCCAAGCACAAGTAGCGGCACTGACAGAGGAGTTTAATAAACTTCAAGCCGAAATTGCAGCTCTTGAGCTTCCAAAGAATTTACTCTCACAATTTGAATCGCTCACCGCGGGAATCGATGCATCATTCGATAGCCTTAAGTCACAGCGCGTCGCCTTCAACGAGAATGCAGAGGCCATCCAGCGACTCAAAGACGCGATAAATTCCAGTACCCTAGGTGCCGATGCCCTAGCCCGAGCCACCCTGGAGCTTAGTGCCGCCGAGGACGCGCAAGTCGATCTGATCGCCGCGCGAACTGATGCATATTCGAAACTCCAGACCACCTTAGCTGGCCAAGTCGATACCCTCAAAAAAGCAGGAAACGCTCAGGAAGACTATAGGCTCGCGATGGAAGCCTTCGCCCGCGGCGGCCCCGCGGATATGGAGGAGTACGAGAAACGTCTCCGCGCAGCCAACGAGGCGATGACAGAGTATGGTGAATCCACACAGGTTGGTGCCGCAGAAGCAGAAAATCTACGCAACTCTGTATTGGGCCTCTCGGGAGGTATGCAGAGTCTGGGTGCTATGATCACAGCGGGAGCCGGCGGTATCGACGGCTTCGCTGCTAGTATGGCAGATAGCGTCGCGTCCGGTGAACTCTTTTTGAACATGGGCCTGAAGATGCTCGACACCGCCATACAGTTCGCGCTAGCACAGGATCAAGCCATATCTGACTTTAGATCAGCAACTGGCGCCGGCGATGAGTTTAATGAAAGTATTATCGCAACGGAGTCTGCGCTCCGTCAGTCTGGCGTTGAATTAGAAGAAGCGGCCGCGGCATATAGAACCCTAAAGAACGAAGTAGTGGGATTCACAAACCTCAGCAAGACACAGCAGGAAGAATTAGCAAAGACCACAGCGCTACTGGCAGAGATGGGATTTTCGCTAGGCACCCAAGCAGATATCACACAAGCCGCCATGCAAAGTATGAATATGACGGTGGAGGAAAGCCAACAGCTCTTGACTGATATAGCATCTGTGGCGCGCACAGTTGGTATGGATGTTGATAAGATGGGTCAGCAGTTTTCCTCGAACAAAGAATTCATAGTGAGTTTCGGCAAAGACGGCGCCGAGGTATTTGAAGATATGGCTATCCAGGCTAAGTCACTGGGGATGGAATTGGGAACCCTTACTGGTGTCGTCGACAAGTTTACCACCTTCGACCAAGCTGGCCAATCTGTTGGGCGCCTCAACGCCATCCTAGGCGGCCCGTTCCTCAACTCGATAGATATGCTCAATGCTTCGATGGAAGACCCCACAGAGGCCATTAAGATGCTCAGAGGAGCAGTTGATGAAGCTGGCGTTTCTTTAGAGGATATGGGCCGTGCACAAAAAATGGCCATGGCCGATGCATTGGGGATGTCGATCGAAGATATGACCAATATGATGGGCAAGTCAACAGAAGAACTAGAGATCCATCGAATCGAACAAGAAGAATTAGCTGCGCAGGCCGCCGAGACAATGTCGATAAGCCAAAAACTAGATAAAGCATGGCAAGCAATGTATATAAATATGAGACCCTTCATTGAAGATGTAATAATCCCAGCGGTTGAGTGGTTCGGGCGCCTAGCTCAAGGTATCGGCGACTTTATTGCCACTGGGCCCGGGATGCGCTCCTGGTTTGCTCTTTTCATTGGCCTGATGGTTTCGGCAATTGCCTTAGCAGCTTCTTTTGCCTTGGCTAATATGGCCGCGGCATTCGCAACTGGTGTCGGGGCACCCCTCGCCGCCGGCGGCGCAGCGCTGCTCAGCTTGTCGGGAATGGCAGCCTTCATCGGCGGTGCCGGCATGATTGCAAGCCTTGTCGGAGGCATTAGCCTTGTATCGGGCGGCGTCTCCGCTATGAAGGACGCCCCTAAAGACGGGTCCAGTGGGGCCCCCAAATCCGCCTTCGCCGACGGCGGCGTCGTCGGCACAACAACCGCAATAGTTGGCGAACGTGGCCCCGAGATGGTCGAGATGCCAATTGGCTCCCGGGTGAATACGGCGCCAACAACTCTAGAATTAACAAAAGCAATCAAAGAATTGTCCAACAAGCTAAGTAGGATGGGCGGCACCGGAGCCGTTGCTGTCTATATCGGCGACAAAGAGGTTACCGATGTTGTGCTTAAGGCTATTGATTCGCCAAAGGGCAAGCGTATGTTCGGAACCTACGCAAGATAGGAGGAATATAAATGTCAAGAATCGCAAAACCAAAAGGAAACTCATCCGCCGCAGTAGACCCTATTCTGCTGGGCAACGACTTCTTTAAAATTAGATTTACTCATTTGGCCACCGGGAACGACGTCGCCTTCAAAGGCTGGGTGACAGAATTCAGTGATCAGTTCAGCTCCGCTTGGACCCCCGAGACTGTATACGGTCGTATGGACCCATTGGTAACTTTCGGCGGCACTCAGCGCCAAATTTCATTGGGGTTTGATATTGTTTCCAAAAATACAGCAGAAGCAGAGGCAAATCTAATAAAAGTAAACCGCCTCATCGAGTTCTTGTATCCTGTGTATGATTCGCGCTCCCGCGACAACCAAAATACCCTTAAGGCAGCCCCCCTGATTGGTCTTAAATGGACCAACTTGATCGCCGGCGCACAAAAAGGAGAGAAGCTTGTGGGATATTTGGACGGTGTTACTTACGCTCCGTCCATGGATCAAGGCGGATTTATGGGCACACCTCAAGAAGCCGGCACAGAGGAGCCGCTGTTCGAGCTAGATCATCAAGTGGGAACACAGACCTTTAAAAAACAATTATATAAGAGAACCCTTACGAGCCAAAAGGTTTATATCCCAAAAACGCTCAGCCTCTCACTTAGTTATACTGTCATTCACACCCACCTGATGGGTTGGGCAAACGGCAAGTTCGGCGGAAGTGACAATATAAATGGAAAATTCCCCAACAGCGCAGGGAAACGTATGGAAAGTACAGAATTTGTTCAGCGTATTGTGGACACTCAAGGAAAGTTGGTCACAGAAATCGCCGCGCAGACGTCAGCCACGGAATCTGCAAACGAGCATGATGTATTGGCGTCAAACGAATAAACCATGTCACACCGCTTTAGAAACCGCCGCGTCCTTCTTAATAAAGACGAGATCTATAAAAAATTTATGGAGCAACGTAACAGAAAGTCTGTGCGCCAGCTCGATACACCAACCTTTCGGCAGTTTAGTGCCAGAGACCTCCGCAATATCGAGCGCATTCCACACATCTGGAAAGTCGGAGATCGATATTATAAACTTGCTATCCGTTATTATGGTGCAGCCGAACACTGGTGGATCATTGCCCTCTTTAATCAGAAGCCGACTGAGGCCGACCTCGTTACAGGCGAAGCAATCAATATTCCAATGCCCTTGGAAAACGTATTGAGGGTCTTGGGGAGTTAAGAGATGGCAGATCCATACCCGAACTTCATCGAGGAGGGCATTGAAGACGCTTGGTATCAGTTGCTCAGAGTATATCAGGGTGTTGCTGATTTCCAAGCAGCCTATGATCAGATATTCACGGAAGGATCGGAAAACGAGGCCAAGTATGAGGAACTGTACAAAGCGGCCTTCGCTGAGGGCTCCGGGAAACCAGACCTAACTTTCGCTCTGGCTAAAGCCTGGATAGGCCCGGGCCCAGGAGAGACACACGTCGCGGCCCCCGGCGAGGACTCAATTGGCGGCACTTTTTACCGTTCAACGTATACTATCTTCAAACAAATAGGTTTGATAACGGGAGTAAACGTACGATATTTGAAAGAACTTCAAATCTCAGCACCGTCCGCGATGATAAAAAACGCCAAGGACGCCTTCCAAGGAAAGACCAACCCGAAATGGGTGCAGATGGAAGGCGATGGTGACCGTCACGAAAAGGCGGCCAAATATAAGGGGCCAAGTGAGTCGGCGCCCGATATGCCCAACTCGGCCAACCGGCGCATCCAGATCGACTCGCCTGTCTACGGGACCGACGAACCTCCGATCGCGGGCTATAACCTCAAAGAAGCATCAGATGGGTTGTATTTCTTATCGCCCAGTGTACTGATGTACTTGGTCAGAAAAGGCGCCAAGGTCGGGGGAGACAATGATTGGAACAAGTTAGCAGTAGCTCTGTATAACATCCTTATAGCTCACCAGGAAGAACAGGGGGCAACGACGACGAAGTATGGTACGACAGCTCACCCGGTGGCCACGTGGACCAAAAAAGTAAGAAACTGGATTTCTAACAAGCCGACCATCGACGATATAATGAAGCTAGAAAGCTCCAACGCGGTACAGCAGAACATACTGAAGACTTCAAAAATGCTGCCAATAGCTCCGGGCGTAAATACTTTGATGACCTTTATTGGTATGCGCCCCCGCACCGGCGCTGCCCCAAACGGCAGCGATGTGTTTGACAGCTACGATATGAAATTGTATAAGTCGCTCGTCAATGGGGCCGCGGAAGGTTATGTCGCCAAAGAGGGCAACGCCGCGAGTCTTATCAACGTCGCAGACGTCATAATAAAAAGATTAATCGTCAGTGAGATCGGCTTCACCGATGCCCAGCTCGTCAACCGCCGGAATAATAGGCACAGAGATATACTAGCATTCTTCGGCGACGCCTCACCGACCACAGATACATCTCAAGCACAAGTCGACTCTGCACGCGACTCCGCCGCGCAGGCAGCCTTTGAAAAGCTAAAAGTCAAGAAGAAAAACCTCACCCCAACAGACTTCCAGTGCTATCTGTTAGAACAGATCCGCAAGATATCATCTCAGCACGTGAGTGATTACAAGAATATTACGAAGCTAACCACAGGCAACCAACCGGGCCTTGTGAAGAATCAGTTGTCTCAACGCTACACCACAGCAGAGGCCGAAGCTCTATTAACAATGTGTCCTGATGTTCAGGCGCTGTTGGTACCGTATTTAAAATTATGGCGTGTTGACTATGACGACAACGGCAAAGCCTCCGGCGAAGTGCTTTTAGATATCCCGAATTTTATAAATACAAATGATGTCAGCAATATACTGAAAAGAGGCAGACTTCCAGGCGCCGGTATTAAATCCTTTACATGGAGTCTTGATGGTGTACAGCCAGCCGAAGTGGATAATAACATCAGTGCGACATTAGAAATGTATTTTCAATCAGTGTCCGATTTTTTCAGGAACGACAAGGAAGCGGGCACACCCGGATATGCATCCTACTTAGATCTGGTCATTGCATCGCCCACTGTATCGGGCAAATCCGCGGCCGCAGATAAGGCCGCCGCGAAGGCCGCTGCAGATAAGGCCGCAGCAGATCCCTCGGCAGCTCCCTCTGTGGCATGCAGCTCCAAAGCGCTAAACAACATCGCCCAAAAGTATAAGGGCCAGAGCTACCGGATTAAGATCGCCGCTGGCTGGGCTGATCCGTCCTACAAGGCCTTGAAAGCTGTCGGCTACAAAAGTGCCGCACTGTTGAGCGCTCTAAAAAAGTCGAAAATTACCCTGTTTCTGCAGCAGACGAGACACCAGTTCAAGTTTAATGAAAACGGGAGCCTTAATTTGACTGTGGAATACCAGGCAGCACTTAGTGGAATGACCACTTCGCCGTCTGCAGACATACTGACGCCTTCAGGCAATGCCTATATCGAGAGCATTAAAGATAAAGAGAAGGCGCTAAAGAAGCATAAGGAAACTCATAAAGATGCTGAGACTGACGAAACAAAGGGAGCATACAAAGAGATGCTGGAAGAGCTTAAGAAGTTGCGCTCAGAAGACAGGCTTCTTAAGTATAAGAAATTTTTAAAGAAGTTGTTTGAGAGCGATAAAATCTATAATTTGGGTGTCAACCCCAACGAGCTGCTGTTGCCTTCGTATTCAGACCTTACTCCTGAGGACCGGGCACAGAGAGCTAAACGTCGAAAGAATCTTAATCCAGTAATCTTCAGCTCCGGCGGCGCCAGAAACCAAGTGCTTCTGGATGCAATCGCCACCGCCGCGGAAGATGGCGGCGACGGCGAAACAGCAGCCGCGGCCACGACTGAAGCGATGGTGAAAACGTATGAGGAATTCGAGGCATCCCAAGAGGTGATATGGATTTCTTATTTTTACTTGGGAGACTTGCTGGACTTAGTACTGGAACAAATAAAAGAAAACACCGAAAGAGATAGTCTCCCGTTCAGCTTCTTTCTGTCCGAAGTGGAGATGATCGATCCCCTTAGTGCCCTTCAGATCAGAGATCTAGCTGAGATCATTAGGTGTGGACAGGATATCACGGATGCTGCATTTTACGAGCTACTCGTAAAAGCAGATTCCAGCACTTTCACCCCAGAGGCTGGCGTCTATGAGCTGATGAATATCGGAGACATTCCGATTTCGATAGATGCCTTTCAGATATGGTTTAAGAATTATGTAGTCAAAAAGGATAGAGAAAAGTATTATTTTCTACATTTTGTAAAAGACATTTGCGGAGAGCTGATTACAAAAGCCTTGTCTTCTAGGTGTTTTGGGCCCGATGTCAAGTTCGTGCAGCGCTTCGACGCCCAGCCGGTATCCTATGACAATAAAAATGCAGCATCCTTCGGCCCGAATAGAGAAATTCGAGCCTCCAGCGGTGATAACAGCACCACCGCTAACCTCTCCTTGTGCCGCGAAATTCGAAGACTAGACCATACGACGTCCCCCACAGATGCCCAACTCGGACTGGTGTTATTGGGCACCGACTCAAAGCCGAAGGGACTTTCGGGAAGAGATTCTTACGGAACCGATCAGGAGCTAGGGGTTTATCATAATTACCTGGGCGCCTCCTGCGGCCTCTTGAAAACTGTAAACTTCAACCGCGAAGACCAGCCCTACCTGCGGGAAGCCAAAATACAAAGAGAAGGATCCTTCAGCTCTGCCCAGCTACGAGAGTTATATTCCGCAGAGATGGAAATGTATGGCAACATTTTATATAAAAACGGAAGCTATGTTTATATTAATCCTACTTATATTGGCGCCGACGAAGATAAATTGAACATTCTGGGCCTACATGGCTATTATTTAATAACTGGCGTTAACTCAACGGTGACGGAAAATTCTTTTAATGTTTCCGTGAAGGCACTGCACGAAGGCATATCGTTCGACCAGCCGCTCCTCCTCAACCCGGCCACTCTCGCCAACAGCCAGAAAGAATGGAATGGCCTCGCACCAGAAACAGCCCCCGGCGTTTGGGTCGCTCCCGATGGCCCACCGGCGGCTACTGGTGGCGGCCAATCCGTCAAACGAGAGGCAGCTGCCGCGGACTCCGAAGAACACCAGGCCCGGGCCAAGAAGAGGATGTGGATCAACCGCCTCAAGGCCCAGAGAGAGGAAGAAGGCTGGACAGACGAACAGTACATGGCGAAGATGGATGAGGAATCTAAAACATATGACGAAGCGATCGCCGCGGCGATAAAGAAAGACTTTGATGACGCGGTGGCCGCAGGAACACCCGAGACCCCAACCCCACCGGAGGCTGCTGAGTAATGGCCAAAAATCGATTAAAGTATAGGTTCGAGGATATGGTCAATCCTAATCCGATTGGAGATAACGCCCTATCTCCCGAAGCCTTATATTATCAGCGCTCTTTATATGACGAAGTCGCATATCCCAAGAACGTACGGGACCCACTGAATACGTGGGCCGGCAAAATCTATTACGGAAAGATTGATAAAGTTCAAAATACAATTGTTCCCTTGGCACAAAATTTAGTCCCAATCACTTCGGCGACAGCCCCTGGCCTTTTTGCTCTAGATGTTGTGGTCGGCGCTTTCGAAGCCTTTGTGGAGCACATGGGGAAAGCAATCAGGAGACAGGCTGTGAACCCATTGGGCAACCGCAAGCTCCTTGAAGTCCGAGCAGCCGGCGCCTATGTGGACAGCACCAGGATATACGAGAGGTATATACAGCAGGTTTTTGATTCTTTTAATCGCGCGCTGTCTCCCAAGAACAAAAACAGCATTAAAGACTTTGCAACTTTCACAGAACACTTCTCGGCCCACCTCAAGATGGTGGCATCGTATACTCCGATAACCAAAACGAACTATCTCCTTACGAGCAACGTAAATATCCTCAGCTCAGGGCTAACAATCTCCATTGATGCCGAGGGGGAACCTGAGGCTGATGCCTACAAGTACAAGAACTTTGTAAACGATCCAAACTTTAAGTTTTTTGTAAATTGTGCCAAAAACCTTGGTTTCCTCGTGGATAAGAATATTCCCTGGCGCCTCACCTTTGATTTATTTAGCAAGGCATCCCTCCATTACATCGAAAACAGGTACAGCCCTATCCATGGCTTGCTAACAAAAGAAAACTTCTTCCCAGCTTATTACTCGCCCTGCTATCTGACGGACATCGAAGATATTAAGAAGATCATAGTCAACTCCTATCGTCGCTTTGTTGAATTGAATCCGTTTATAGAAGAACGAGTCGTCAAATCAAACAGCGATAAGTTTAAAGTGGACCTCATCACACGAAACAACTTCGCGCCCAACGCTCCGATCGTAGACACGGTTCTCAGCGACAAGTATATGAGCGACCTATACTTAGCCCTTCGCCACACCGAAGCCCAGAAACCCTTCCGCCTAACTGAAAAATTCAGAAACGAAATATCTGAGATCTATCTGATGCAGCCAAACAAAATCCTTACCCCCTTGCAAAATGTTGCCTCCTATGTTAATATACGATTTAGAGATTATATCTATGAGGACAACTATTTCACGTACGCCTCCGAAGATGCGATAAAATATTTATTAGGGCTTGACAATCGCAGCTGAAGTGCTAATATATAGCTTGTAGGTCACTGACCACAAGGGGGTTAATTTGCTATTTCAGGCACTAGATTCAAAAGCCGATTGTGTCGGCTATTATGCTAACAAGATCATAAATCCAGACCGCACACTGCCGCTTGAAGGCGAGACTTGGGAGTACTCCCCTCACCTGCGCGGTAAACACTACGAGATAGGACGTATCTACAGCCAAGGAGCGACGATTACAGACGTCTGCCCGGAAGATATGAGGGAGGACTGGGAAAAGATCAAGAAGACGCTTAGAGCGTGTCTCAAGGCCTTTAGAACGTCCCTCCTGTCAATGGAAGAAAACTGTTTGTACGACGCGGTACCCGAATACTTCCTTTTTCAGTACCTTGAGGCTAAAAATAAGATCACAAAGCACGTCCTGGAGACACATCCGCGGCCGGAGAACTATCAGGCCATGTACAACCTAGTGGAAATGCTCTCCAGCATTCGTTCGCAGACCGTCAGTGTCGATATCAACCCGATCAAGCATCTTTTGAGCAGTGTCCGCGGAATGAACTTTCACCGCACGCTGCAAACCGTCAATCACGTGTGTGACTATAACCCGTGGGGGACGATCACAGGGCGGCTATCAACAAACCCCAACAGCCTGCCGATTCTCACGATGAACAAAGAGTTCCGCGCGTGTATTAAACCAAAGAACGACTACCTCGTCGAACTTGATTTCAATGCAGCCGAGTTGAGGGTGTTGCTGGCACTTGCCGGGCTGGAGCAGCCCAAGAACGACATTCATAATTGGAATGTCAAGAATGTTTTCGGGGGTCACCTGACCCGCGACGAGGCCAAGGTGAAAACCTTCGCGTGGTTGTATTCTAATAAGGAAAACAAGGACTTAGAGCGCCTTTATAACAAGGATTTAGTGCGGAATAAGTACTGGGATGGCTTAAAAATTACGACAGATTATGGTAGAATAATAGAGAACGTAGACGAGCATCATTCGCTCAACTACATCGTTCAAAGCACCACAATCGATATGGTGCATGAACAGGCTCACAAAGTCTATGAGCTTTTGAAGGGGACAAAGAGCAACATCGCATTTCTTATTCACGATGCAGTATACATCGACCTCGCAGCCGAAGATCGATATGAATTACTGAATTTGCTTGACACGTTCAGGAAAACACGGTATGATATGTTCAAGGTTAATGTCTCAGCTGGCAAAAACCTTGGAGAAATGAAGGAACTAAAGCTATGAAGAAGATTTATCAAAAGTTAATCAGGGATCGTATCCCCGGAGTGATTGCAGACGCAGGCAAGTCCTTCGCCACACGTAAAGCATCAAAAACAGAGCTGATGGATTATGCTATGAAGAAGCTT
>Ga0208299_1000517_pt1 | contig 35455 bp, 57 predicted proteins | sample 15_taG_FD_184089 | JGI IMG/M metagenome (GOLD analysis project Ga0208299, IMG submission 184089) | Marine viral communities from the Subarctic Pacific Ocean - 15_ETSP_OMZ_AT15312 metaG (SPAdes) (version 2) | ecosystem: Environmental > Aquatic > Marine > Oceanic | place: Pacific Ocean | collected... | reverse complement strand
CCAAGAACTTTCCAGACGTTATGGCTATACTTATGCAGCCTACGCGGTTTGGGTTCGTTAGAAAGAAGAAAGACCTAGAGCACGGGGACATAAGGGAGGCGGCTAAACAGATGCCAATGACGGTAGTAAAGCCACTAGCAGATTTTTTTTTGCAGGCTTACAGCAAATTAGAAGAGACTACAGTGGACTATTCCCTACAGAAGATGAAGGAGGAATTGAAGAAAGCGCAGGAGCAGATTCATTTAATGCAAGATACGGCTGGCTCCGAGTTGTCCACAACATATCTAACGGGGACAGAACCAAGTGGGACTACTTCCTGAACATGGGCGTGGTTGAGTTTCTTAACTACGTAGCATTTTCAAAAGAACTTCACAGGGTAGAAGAACACGAACGCAAGCAAAGAAAGGCTATTTAAGTACATGGCCTTTAGATTGAAAGAAGCGTTAGAAGGTGGGCTTAGATTGTATGCGGCCCGCTTATCTGAATCCCTTACGGAAAAGGGCGCGGTTGCGTCTGGTCGATTAGGTGAGTCTATAGAGATACGTGTACCAACAGCACGAAAAGGAAGCTACACGGCACAGGTTCTAATGAACGACTATTGGGAGTTTGTAGACCAAGGGCGAAGCGCGGGTAAGCGGCCACCTATGCAAAGTATAATTGATTGGCTTAAATACCCCGCTGTACAGGATAGATTCACATTCGGGCGTGAAGATAGGTTTAACAACAACGCGATTCAATCAATAGCCTTTAACATCGCTAAGAAGATAGGCGAACAAGGAACGAAGGGTAACAACTTCGCGACAGAAGTATTTGAAAGCCGTATTTCTCAAGACCTACAAGATAGGCTCGCAGACGCAATAGAGAACGATTTAGAAAATACTATTGATGAGATTGCACAGTTAATGAAAGAATAGTATATTTGTACTAGATGTGAGCGAATAAACACGCAAGAAGGTCGAGTAATGTCGGGGGTGTCTTTTGGTTCGCCCTGTTAACCACTTCATCTACAGCAAGGGTTATGGAGGTTTCACTTGCTTGCCCCGTTGTCTTTAAGGCTTCGGGGCTTTTTTATGCAAACAATTGTACTTAGTGGCTATTTAAGTACATGGCAATTATAATACAGTCAGAACCAGAGGAATACTCGTTAGCATACAACGACAATGTCTGGACATTTGACGCAATACCCACAAACAACACCCGTAGATTTATCGTTAACGTATACGAGGACGGAAACGTAGACCCGTTAGCAAGACTTACGGTTTACCCAACTAACCTCTATAATGGAACGGGTCAGGATGCGTTTGTTGATGTGTCAAAAATAGTGCAATCAAAGCTTTCGCACGACCTTACAATACCAACATCCACGCATTTAGGGTTTTTACTTAACACTAATAGCCACCTTGAATATGTGTTAGTTATAAATGAGGAATGGTTAAATCCAAGTGGGGGTTATGATACTATCACAATACACTTCACTAAGGTTAAAAGCGTTTGGAATGGAGTCCAGAATTTAGATGATTGGCTAGACTTCGACCACACCGACTACCTAATGACCACGGGTGTAGGTAGCCAAAGTCTACTAACTGACGGCCCTGTTGATACTGGCTTCGATGTAAGGTATAGGGATATAAACAGCGACCAGTCGGCATCTTTGTATTTCATAGGCTCAGAGGATAGCGCGCCTTCGGAGTATCAACTAAAGACCTACAGCGAACATGATGAAGGGGGTACACTATTGTCTACGATTCAAGTAGCTAACCCGTATTCTGCGTCTATGAGCGCGAATCCTTTGACACGATACATTCGTATTCCTGTAGGTACTTCGGATATTCCATTGATAGACCCTTCGCAATTCTCAAGCGGTAGCCCTTCAACGGTTCTAAATAATGTCAAAAGCTACTCGATAGAGCTACAGGATGGGGGGTTAAAGATAAGCCACAACGTTATTTACAACATAGACAAGAACTGTTCTAAATACACGCCTATTAGGTTGCATTGGATGAATAGGTTAGGAGGCTTTGACCACTTTAATTTTGAGTTAAAGAGCGAAAATAAAACAAGCGTAGACAGAAGGGATTACCGCCAACAGCACAGACGACTATCAACAACAGGATGGAAGTATAACAAGACCAGACGCGGACGAACTGAGTATGCTATTAAAACAACCAAAAGTATTAAGGTCAACACCCACTACTTAGATGATTTCAATAGTAAGTGGATGGAAAGCCTATTTACTTCGCCCGTTGTATATCAGGAGCTTAATAATGAACTGATAGCGGTTAACATTAACGGGCGATCCATAGACGAACAAACAAGCCTTAACAACAAGCTAAACCAATACACATTCGATATTGAGTATTCGTTACTAAATCACAGGCAGCGTGGTTGATATATTTGTAGAGGGTAGGAAGTTAGACGTATCGGACGAAATGGATTTTTCGTTTAACTACTCTATTGCTGACATCAGAAACCCCGACACCCGAAGCACTGAGTATACTAAGACCATCGAATGTCCCGCCACTCAGAACAACGACATACTGTTCGGCCATATTTACGACCTGAACATAAGCAACCCCCACAACCCGTCAATATCAAATATTGATGTAAACTTCAACCCCAATAAAAAGGCAGATGTAGAGGTTCTACATGATGGGGTTAGGGTAATGAAGGGTACTATTCAGCTACGAAGAATCAAGCAGGACGGCAACGCCACGACATACGAGGTTGTCTTTATTGGTCAATTGGTTAACATCTTCTCAGTATTAGGCGATAAGCAACTAAGCGGCAACGATGTCAACGGGGTAAACTACATTGACTTCTCAGACTTAGACCACGAATACACCCGCGCAAATCAGCACGCAAGCTGGGGCGCTACGGTTGGCGAAGGGTATGTTTATCCAATGATGGATTGGGGGAATAACGTGGTCTATCATCCTTCTGGAAATAGGATTTACTATGTAGAGGACTTTAGGCCCGCGCTGTACGCCAAAGAAATACTAGACAGGATCTTTGACTTTGCGGGATTTACTTATACTTCCAGCTTCCTTGATTCAAGTTTTTTCAAACGACTGATAATCCCAACGACTAAAAATATGGGGTTGTCTGCGGCACAAATTAACCAACGGTCTTTTAAGGCGGTCAAGGTTGAACACCAAAGAATGCACAGGCTAGAGACTCAATCACCTAGTACGGTCGGTAATGAAATGTACATGACCAATTGGGGGTACATGGCGCGGCTTTGCTTTGAAGATGATTTCAACCTAGGTTTTGATAACGACAACAACTGGAAGCAAACGTCTGTGTCTGGAAACCTACAGGGGGCATACGGTAATTATGAGGCGGTCAGTGTGCATAATCACAGGGTGGACAACTACCAATGTTCTGTCGATCTACGAATACAAAAAAACCACGCGTCAGTTCCGAGGGATATTTATACGGGGGACGTAAGGATAGTTAAAATAAAAGCCTCTGACGGATCTACTAACGTAATGTATTCATCTCCTTTTTACTTTGATGGTATTACGGCTTTATCGGTAGGTTCTACAGTGCTACAGACAGTGGTTGTTGAGGGTGAGATAGAGGTTGATGCTGGTGATGAGGTTTTTGTTGATATCGTTGCAGGCTCAACGACAGAGGGGTTTGCGTCAGACTTTAGAAACTACATATCATCCAGCGGTCTTTATTGGCTTGAGTTTAACTGCACGGGCGGCTATTTTCTTAATACACCTGTCCCCACAGAGATCTACGAGGGTGACACCACGGACATAGCTAACGGATTACCGAGTGCGTCAATGTCGGACTTTTTTATGTCGTTAGTTAAGATGTTCAATCTCTACGTGTTGCCTAATCCTGAAAAAGACAACGACCTGATAATTGAGACATACACAGACTTTTATGCGGGCGGTGGTGTCAAAGACTGGTCGCATAAATTAGACTACTCTAAAGATGTTGTTCTACAGCCACTAGCACTATTGACAGCGGGTGAGTATGAGTACACCTATACAGAGGATGGTGATTATTATAATGACCGATACCAAAGTAACCACAGTCATGTGCACGGTAGGCGGCTTTATTCGGTAGATAACGACTTCCTACAGAACAAACATACTACAGAGATAGTCTTTAGCCCTTCGCCTTTGGTTAACGATGGTAATTCAAATAGACTCATTCCAAAAATTTACGATTCAGACATTGAAGAGGGTGTCTCACCTACAGACGCGAACATTAGAATCTTATACTACGGTGGCAAGTTGCTTAGTAATTGGTGGACTCACGCCAGTAGGGTTCATAGTGATAACGTTCACTACAATTACCCCTATGCGGGACACTTGACGCACCCGATAACGCCAGCGCAAGACATACACTTCGGCCTTCCCCTAGAATTATTCTACGCGGAAAACGACAACACAGGCCCGATAAGCATAACCACAAACAACCTATTTAACACATTCCACAGGCGATATCTGGATGAGATAACAGATAAAGATTCAAAGCTATTAACAGCCTATTTTTATTTAGAACCGTTAGATATTCACAACCTTGATTTTAGTGATAACATTATTATTGACAACAGCTATTGGAGGTTAAATAAGATTGAAAACTACAACCCGTTTAAAGAAAGCATAGCGAAGGTCGAGCTTTTAAAGGTGGTGGACAAGCCCGCGTTCTCTACGAAGTCTTTAAGCATTAAAGGAACGGGGTCAATAGATGACGAAAAATATCCAAGCAAGCCAAAGAAAAAATCTAACAGCAATCACTACCCAGATTTTCAGGGGGCGGTTAGAGGTAGGAACAACAACATCGACCCAGAGGCTAATAACTTCGAGGTCAATGGTGATAACAACACAATAGAGCGCGGGGCTGATAATATAACCATCCGAGGCAATAACAATATTGTGAGAGAGGGCGTAACTAACGTCACCTTGATAGGCTCAGACAACATAACAGTCGAGCGCAGCCACACCACCTTTATAAACAATCAGCCCCAAGATTGGGACGGGGTAATTGATTCAGGCGAAGATGGCGACCCCTCCTTTTCAGAAGTCCCTATTTACTTAATAGATAGTTCAGGCGATGAACAGTATAGTAATTCAGCTATTTACTTAATAGACAGCGGTGAAATATGAGCCAAGCAGCACGACACAAATTAAGGCGGTCAACATCAACAGGTGATGTACCAGTAAACGCAACGAGTTCAAGCGACCACAGGGACGGAACTTGGTCAGACCTTGAAACGTATGTAGGTGAGTTGTTCTTAAACACAACCGACCACAGGCTATTCGTAAACTCAGGCGGTACGATTCAGGAACTACCTTTTATCGGACAAGCCTATAAAGCGAGCGTAACGATAGCTACGGCAGACGTACTAACGTCAAACGTTACCCCTGTTGAATTGGTAGCGGGAATAGCTGGAAAGGAGCTTAAATGTATCGAGGCCAGTGTTCACGTAAAGTACAACAGTATTACGTACACCACGAACCTAAACGCGGCCATTATAGCTGCGGGCGCGAGTACGTCACAACTTGAAAATACAGGCGTTTTAGGCGCGGGGTCTGATTTAATTTCGGCCTTTGCTCCACAAGAAGGAGGTGCAAGCGCAAACGTAATAACGGGCGCGGCTTTGCAGTTTATTACAAAAGGAGGCAACCCCGCAGCGGGTGACTCTGATATAGTAATAGACTTCACTTACATTATAAGAGATATTGCGTAATGGCTAAAAAGTCGGTAGCGTTTGAAGTTAAGGTAGAAGCGAAAGACGCTGATCAGTCGGTAGCGGAATTAAGAGAACAATTCACTCAGCTACGCGAAGAAATAGACGCGTATAAAGAGCAGACCGACACGGCTATGTCGGAAATGAAGAAAGGGTTTGAGTCCGCTAACTCAGCGGCTAAAAAGACACAGTCTGGTATTAGGGGTGTGGCTAACGGCTTTGGCAAGCTTATCAAGTCGCTAGGTATTATCACCTTGATAGTTGGGGCTTTTGCTGAGTTGAAAAACGCTATCAACCGAAACCAAGAAGGCGCAGACTTTCTAAACAAAGCGATGACCGTACTAGAGGTCACGTTTTCAAGTATTGTTAACGAGGGTATTATTCCTTTGTCGAAGTGGCTGGGTAAACTATTCACAGAGCCACAGGAGGCACTAGACGATTTCCTAGACTCAACCAAGGGTGTTCGAGATTGGTTTATAGAGATAGGTAAGTATATCGGCACTACATTCCTTCTGAATTGGAATAAGGTTGTATTGGGTGTAGATGAATTGCGGCTGAAGTGGAATGAATTAACAGGCGACACAGAAGAGAGCGAGAAGATAATGCGGGCGATAGTTGATAAGCAACTAGAAATTGCCAAGCTATCAGCCGAAAACGCAGAACGAGGTAAAGAGATAGTTAAGACCGTAACCGAGGGTGTAGAAGATGCGTTTGAAACGGTAAAAGAAACCTTTGAGACAGCGTTAAAAGCTGCGGGGACTATCAACGAACTAGAGAAAGCCGCGGCAATTGGTGACGCTTTGCGGGCTAAAAGGCAGTTAGAACTACAAAAAGAGGCGGAACTTCAAAGGCAGGTTAGGGACGATGTAAGTCTAACTATCGAAGAAAGAATAGCGGCTAATGAAAAGCTAGGTAAAATCCTAGATTCACAGGTCGAGATTGAGAAAGGCGCGGCACAGGCTAGACTTGCTTTAATAGACCAGCAGATTGAGTCGTTCGGTGAAACCACGGATTTGATTGTTCAGAGAATCCAAGCCGAAACCGAATTAGTAGACATTGAAGAAAGGGTAATCGGTCAGCGTTCGGAGCAATTAACAAACCTGAACGCCCTTACACAAGAGCAGAAGGAATTACAAAGCGAACTAGCGTTAGTAGGTAAGACCCAACGAGAAACCGAATTAATAGAGCTAGAACAACATTACGAGCTTCTAGCTGACATGGCAAGACGGGCGGGTGAAAGTGACGCGTTAATAGTCTCATCGCGTAATCAAGCTATATCAGCCCTTAACAATAAGTTCCGAAAAGAGGACATTAAAAAGGAACAGGACAGGGTTAAGAAGATAAGCGCAGAAGAGCAGAAACTAGCAAAGGCTAAAATGGACGCAGCGACAAGCGCGGCTAATGTGCTTGGTCAGGTCGCTAACCTTATCAACCAACAGTCACAGGCGGGGGTAGTTGCGGCTAAAGTTCTAGCTATTGCACAGGTGGCAATTGACACAGCGGTTGCAGTTTCGGGCGCAATAGCACAGGCTCAAAGCGTCCCATATCCCGGTAATCTAGTTGCAATTGGTACGGGTGTAGCGGCTGTCTTGGGCGCAATAGCACAGGCAACCACAATCTTAAACGGGACAAGCGTAGCTGGGCCGTCTGCCAACATCCCTACCAACATAAGCACACCAAACGCAACCGCGCCAAACACGCAACCAGTCACCACAGCCACAACGCAATTCAATGAAGAGCAGGTCAATCTAGCGAACATTGGGCCAATTCAAACATTTGTAGTTGAAACTGAAATGACCACGACACAGGGCGACATTGCCCAAATTCAAAACCAAGCAACATTCGGCTAATGGACTTACCTATAATTAAACTAACGATAGACGAAGCGGACGAAACAAGGGTAGAGAAAGTATCTTTTGTTGATGACCCTGCCATCGAGCGTCAGTGGATGGCCTTTAAAAAGTCCCCTTATCAATTCAAAGAGGACGAAGAAAAGAGAATTGTTAGCGGGCCTTTAATGGTGGCGGGGTTGCCTATTTACCGAGCAGACGAAAACGGTGAGTATTACGTCCAGTTTGATGCTGAAACCATCCGTAAGATAGTTCTAAAGTTCTTTAAGGAGCAACGAATGAACGAGGTCAACTTAATGCACGAAACAGACGTAGACGGGGTCTTTATGTTTGAGTCGTTTATCATAGACGAACGCAAACGAACACCCGAAGGTTTTGACGATATGCCGAACGGGTCTTGGTTCGGGTCTTTCAAAGTAGAGAATGACGAGGTATGGCAAAAGGTAAAAGACGGAACATTTAGAGGGTTTTCGGTAGAAGGTATGTTTGCTGAACTTTCAGAACGCACAGCCGACCAAGAATTAATAGAGACTATCATCAGAGTGATAAACGAAAACAGTTGATTCTCAACTACTTAGCGCGGTAAACGGAACGCGTGGAAACGGTAGCTATTTAAGGGCAAATAGTTATCAATGGATTTAAAGGAAAAAATCACAGCTAAACTAGCTGAAATCAAAAAGGTTGTCTTTGAAGATGAGGTAGCCGAAGAAAAAACCTTTGTAGACGCTAAGACCGCAACGGGTGAGATTCTAAAAGTTGAGCCAGCGTTAGAAGTTGGGGCTACTGTAATGGTAATCACTGAGGATGGTGAAGAAGCGCCAGCGCCAGACGGGGCATACGAGTTAGAAGATGGTTCTGTTATCGCGATTGAAGCGGGCGTTATTGCTAACGTAGAAGCTATCGAAGCACCAGCGGAAGAAGAGATGGCAGCTGAACCAGTAGCGGAAGCGGTAGAAGAAACACCGAAAGCACCTTTCGATTTAGAGGCGTTGCAAGGTCAGATTATCGACAAACTAAATGTAGCTATCACCGAGAAGATTGAAAAGCTACGATTCGCTAAGACCGAGGAAGTAGAAAAGCTAATAGCTGAGAACGACAAGCTGAAAGCGGGATTCAATTCAGCCTTAGAGTTGATTGAAGAATTAGCAAGCGTAGAGGCGGTAGAACCAGAAACAAAGGTTAAGCCTAACGCATTTAAAAAGAAAAGAGCTGGTCGATTGACCATTCAAGAATTGAAAGAACTAACTAAATAATTAAAACATGGCATTTGATGTATCTGGGCTAGCAGCCTACGTTGAAGAGCAAAGGCAAGAACTTCAAACCGCAACAGTTGCGGGGGCGAAGATGATGCAATTGGTCGAAGTCCTAGACGGAGTTAAGGGGACGGAAAAGCTACCACAAGTAGCGAACACAATATTTTTTCAATCTGATTCTTGCGGCTTTAACGCTTCAGGTGATTCTACTTTTAGCCAGCGGGCGATTACCGTAGGTGATGTAAAAGTAGACCTTGAGTGGTGTCCTAAAGACCTAGAGAAGAAATATTTTGGCGCTCAAATGAGAGCTGGCGCAATGTATGACAGCGTTGAGCCAGATGCGGTTTTCCAAGTTATCCTAGATGACGTAATGAAGAAGATTGCTAAAAATGTTGATGTTGCTATCTGGCAGGGTAACACTTCCACGGGCACAGGTAATAACCAGTACTGGGATGGATTCATTGATGCAATGTCAGGAAACGGAATTGACGCAAACTCAACTTCTATCTATGACGGTTCGGCCCTAACAGCATTTAACGCTACCACAGGTCAGGAAATTGCTTATAGATTGTATACAGCATTAGCTGAGAACAACCTAACCGACCATGACGATACTATTGCTTTTGTAGGCGCAGACGTTTACGCAGCTATTCAGGTATCATTGATCCAAGGCGGTTCAACTTACGGAACAGAGATCAACAGCGGGTCAGGTGATCCAAACGTTGAGTCTATGCAAGGGCTAACATTCCCCGGCACTGGAATGAAGTTTATCCCTGTAGTTGGCCTAACAGGACAAGACAAGGTATACGCGGGACGAACTTCAAACTTCTTTATCGGAGTTGATGGATTGAACGACTCAGAGTCCTTTGATGTGTGGTATTCCAAGGATGACAAGAAAGTGAAATTCTCTACTGAATTTAAGGTAGGGTGTCAGATTGCTTTCCCAGACGAAGTAGCAAAAATCGAACTATAATAAGAAAACATGGCTTGTACACTAACAACAGGATTTACTTTAGATTGTAAGGACTCGATAGGCGGTATTAAGTCGGTTCGATTCGCTACCAAATCAGATTGGGATTCTCTAAGTGCTACTATCGCAAGCGGTGAGGTTACGGCTATCGGGTCGGCCTCAACCGTTTTCTATAAGTACGAACTAAGACGAGAAACTTCATCTTTTAACGATGACCCACAACCAGACCAAGCAACAGGCGGGCTACATTATAAGCCTTCTTTGAGTATGGTAATGAATAAACTGGACACCGCTAAAAGAAACGAGATTCTTTTACTAGCTAAGAATCAACTTGTAGCTATCATTGAAACAGCACAGGCAGACGATTCAAGCGGTGACGGTGACTTTTGGGTAATGGGTAACGCTAACGGAATTGATATGGCTGCAAGTACTGGAAGTTCAGGAACAGCCGCAGCAGACCGTAACGGTTACGAGTTGGCATTTGAAGGAATGGAAGCATTACCAGTAATGAAAATCAATCCAGCTTCTGGCTCGGTTGACACTTTACTCGGTACGATAACGAATTGATATAACTACTATTTTTTAAGAAGGGCTGTCTCGATTGGGGCGGCCCTTTTTGTTATCTTCTGATTAATAACCTCACCACCCACCCAAGCTGTAAACCTTGAAACCCCACACTCGGGGTTCATTTCATATCTTGGACTGGTTGTCCTAATGTTGTTGGGGTAATGGATGACCCTGAGTTGTCTCACTGGTCTAAATAGAATACCGTAGCCGTATTCATCCACAAGGGCGCTCATCTTAAGCACTAGTTTGTCAATTGAATTTTTAAGTGCGTGGATGGCCGATAGTCTTGTTGTGTAGTGTTTACTTTGCATTATGGCTTTAACCAACATCTTTTCATCTTTAGATTTAGGTGTGGTTTTCAATAGGGTTAGCTTCCTCCATTCTTTGTATAGTGGGTACATAATTCTGTCACATACATTAATCTCATATTCCAAATCATTCATTCGGTTAATATAACTTATATTGAATCGAAAAACAAAACAAATTTATCTTTTAGCTATTTAAGGGTAGAATAAAAGACAATGGCAACAACAATATCAAATGCAACGTTAACGGTGGTAGTCACTGAGGCGGTAACTTTAAACGGGGTAGACCAAGGCGGGTCGCACACTTTAACCGTGTCAAACATAAACGAAGTTGATAGGCGTATTTTTACCGCGTCAACTTCTGAGGTTGACATTCTAGGTTTTGGATCAGCAAACGGTCAGGGTCAATACACGCGAACAGCGGTTGAATACGTCCGTATCACCAACTTAGATGATACTAATTTTGTGACCATTGGCGTAAGCGATTCGGGGTCAGATACTTTCTATGTAAAGTTGGAAGCGGGCAAGTCTTTTATCATGGGTAACGATGATTTAGAGATACACGCGACAGGTGGGGCGAGTTCAGCATTTAGCGAAGCCGATAGTATCAGCGCAAAAGCCGACACAGCAAGCGTAGATTTAGAAGTATTTGTAGCGACCACATGATAAGAATCACTAAAGACGGTTCTAATGATGTTGTCCTAACGCTTACAGAGAAAGGAACGGCAAGCCATTATTTATTTGAGTTCTTTTCAAGCGCCACACACGTTTACAGTTATTGCGTACAAGAGGACACTAGCGCGCATCCTGAACGGTACAATAAATTTGAGTTAACCGACACAGCAAGCCCAACAGCGGCAGACGGTGAAGTTGAATTAGAGGAAGGTGAATATCGTTATGTGGTTTATGCTAATACAAACGGAACGAACGTAGACCCTGACGGGTTGATAGAATTAGAGTCTGGAATGTGTACGGTGACAGGCGCAATAGTATCAACGTCAAGTTATGACCCAACAGAAACAATTTCAGCTTATGAAGGATAATCTACGGGTTATAAAATTAGACGCACACAAAGTCCCTGAGTTTAAGGAAGAAAGGTCTAAAGACTGGATTTCTTTTGGCACTTCTAAGGGGTGGCGTAATAACTACCCTGCTTACCTTTTAGACCTTTACAACCGAAGCGCGAAACATAACGCTATAATCAACGGTAAGGTTGATTATGTAACGGGCGGGGGCTTTAACGTAGATACTGAAAAGGCAGCTTTAGATGTAGCTGCAAAGGTTCAAAAGTTTGTGAACGAACCGAACCAAGACCAAACGCTCGATGAGTTACTAGACCGCGCAGCGTTAGACCTAGAGATTTACAACGGGGTTATCTTAGAGATTATCTACAATAAGACACTCAAAAAGATAGCCTCTGTTTATGTTGCTGATATAAACAAGTATCGAAGAGGTAAAGAGGGTGGTTGGTTTTACTCAGATGACGGATGGAAAAAATCCAAGCCAGACGAGGTTAAATGGATTCCCGACTTTGATATTAACACACCAAACGGTAAGCAAATTCTATACGTAGGTGAGTACAACCCCGCAAGTCAGGTCTACCCGATACCTTCTTACATTGGCTGCATTCCTTATATTGAAATGGATGTGGAAATTGCCAACTTTCACTTAAACTCTATTAAAAACGGGTTTATGGGTGGTACGATGGTAACTTTTTATGACGGTGTGCCAGACGAAGAACAGAAAAGCGCAATCGAGCAGAAGCTATACGACAAACACGGAGGAACGGATAACGCCAACTCTATAATGTTGAACTTCGCCAACGGTCGCGAAAGCGGGGGTGTGGATATTCAACAGTTAACAGGTAATGATTTCGATAAGCGTTTTGATATGCTTAACGGTCAAGTCCAACAAGAACTATTCTCAGGTCACAGGGTAACAGACCCTAACTTGTTCGGGATTAAGCAAGATGGAATCTTTGCAACCCGTAATCAATTAGTCGATTCTTACGAACTATTCAAAAACACCTACATAAAAGGTCGGCAAAACTTCCTTTTGAGGCTATTTAATGGCCTTCTAACGGTTCAAGACCTACCCGAAGCCCTAACTATTAAAGAAACCGAGCCAATAAGCGCACAATTCTCAGAAGCTACTTTGGTTTCAGTGATGACCACGGATGAAATAAGAGAAAAAGCGGGGCTACCTCAACTAGAGCAAAAGCAAGTAGAGAAGGAGTTGAAGATGTCGGCAGACGATGAACTTAAAATAGTTGATTCATTCGCTAAAACTGGCCTTTCTTTAGATGAATTTGAGGTAGTTAACTCAAGGGGTTTTCACTTTGAATCAGACGCAGACGCGCAAGCAAGGGAAAACGAGCTGAGAAAGTACGGCTTTGTTGATACCGCCTTTGAAATGGGTGTATTAGACATCCTAAAAGAAGCCCCTACAACGCCTTACGCTGAAATAGCTACGCAGTTAAGCGTTTCAATGGAAAGGGTGGTAGAGGCGGTTAAATCCCTACACGAAAGCGGCTATATCGAACTAGCTACCGAGGCAATAGCTGACGCATCGCAAAGAGTAGCGAATATCACAACCCAAGGCGAACGCGCACTAGAAGAAACAACACCCCTAGAGGCTTCTTTTAAGGTGGCGTATCGGTATGTTTTAAGTGGTCAAGCAAGCGGGCCAGACATCATAGATACAACTAGGGATTTTTGCCGCGAAATGGTCAATCTTTCAAAGTCTAAGGTCTGGACGTTGGCAGATATTCAACAGATAGGAATGAGAGAAGGGCGTAATGTGTGGCTAAGAAAGGGTGGCTTTTGGACTCGAAAAGGGTCTAATATCACAACACCTTATTGTCGTCACCAATGGGAGCAAATAACTATAAAGGCTAAGTAATGGCAGACGCTTTATTTTATACACCCGCGAAGATCAAGCAAGATACTATCTTGTCTAAGAATATAGATGACAAGTATCTAACCGAGGTTATTCTATTGTGTCAGGATATTTACATTCAGAAAAAACTAGGGTCTACCTTTTACAACGAGTTAAAAGACGATGTAATTGCAAGCACTTTAACAGGCGTTAATAAAACTTTAGTAGATGATTACGTTAGGCCCGCGCTAAAGTGGTGGGTGGTGTCTGAAACTATCTACACAACGTCCTACCCTGTGACCAATAAAGGAATGGTTAGGCGTGACGGTGAGGCTTCAAGCCCCGCTGATAAAAGGGACGTAGATCAACAGTCCTCTAAATATCAAGATTGGGCCGAATTTTACACCCAAAGGTTGATAGATTACCTATGTGAGAACGAAAGCGACTATCCTAACTATCAAAACGCGGGGTCAGGTTCAGACGTTATTCAGCCCGATAAAGACAACTATGCAACCTCGCTATATCTAGGAGGAAGTAGAAAGACCTACACAAGTCTAAAAGATAAGTATGGGGACACCTAAGACTAAGAATCTAAGAAAGCTACGCGCCTATGTACACGCTAAACGAAACAATAAAACTCCTGACAGACGTTGCGGATGGTCACGACCAGATAGCATCGAGGGGCGTGGGGGACATAGCGGAATGGAATCCGAGTGAGAGGACGTACCCGCTATTATGGATCATTCCTATTGACACCGACACTGAGGACGGTAAACTAGGAAGGACTTTTAGAGTAGGGTGCTTTGACAGGGTTCTAAAAGGCGAAGAGGGGCAAGACAACGAATATCACGAACAGGAGGTTTTAAGCGACACAGAGGCTATTCTATTAGACTTTGTAGCCTACTTTGTGCAACAAGACCAAGAAGGATTTTTTACTACTAGAATTGCCAACTTAACGCCCGCAACAGAACAATTTGACGACCGATTAGCGGGGTACTTTGTAGAGCTTACTATTTACCATGATTGGGACTTTAACAAGTGTCAAATTCCCGCGACAATTGGAAGCCCTGCAAGCGGTGTAGATGGGATTACACTACATGACTTTTGCGATGATTCAGTTTTTAACAGGCTGACAGATGTACAAAAGACCTGCCTAACTACTCAGCTTTGCGGTGACGCTGACCCAGCCACTTTAGAAATAAACGGTACAGAAATAGCCGACATCCCAAGCGGTGATACAAGGGATCAACAAGTACATAATACAGATGGCGACGATGTAGGCTCTAATAACGCTGGTGAGTGGGTAGTTGGTGATTCTACTTTAAGGATAAACGGTACACCCGTAACAACTATTCCTTCGGAGGACACGCTAAATCAAAACGTACATGATGACGAAAGCCAAGACATAGGTTCTTTGGTTGGTAGTGATTGGGTTGTCGGTGACGCAACCGTTCAAGATAACGCTACCCCAACATGGTCTTATGGAATACAACCAGAAGGAACGTACACACTACCACAGGGTAAAATGTTGGATTCTGACGGGTCTACAACGGTTCTGGCAGACTACAAACCCAACACCAATGGTTTTATGTTCACAGCTACCCCTGCGGCTTCTGTGCCTTCTGTAACGCTTACGGTTTACGAAGATGCGGGTTTTGTTACGCCTATTACCGAGGCGCTATTCGGGCAGACGGTTTATGTCAAAGCAGTCGCTTCTAACATAACCCCAACGAGCTACGTTTTTTCGGCCTGTAACACTTATGAGTCCAAGCCTATTTACATGGGCGCAAGTGATAACACTAGCTGGGTGGTTGGTCTAGCTGATACGCTTGAATTTGAGGTAAGAATCACGGACGGGTCAGATGTAACGGCAGACACTTATGATGTTGATGTTGACGGGTTTATTACTGAGTGGACTACTTGGTTGAATGGAAGTTCAAACGATGATCAGATTATAATACCGACACAATCAACGGGGTCTTATAACTGTACAGTCGATTGGGGTGATGGGTCTACAGACTCAATTACTACATGGAATGACGCAGCGTGGACACATACCTATTCCAGCGAAGGAACTTATTACGTAACAATCACAGGAACGTTTGACGGGTTTTCATTTAATAATGGGGGTGATAAATTAAAGCTTCGTAAAGTAATCAAATGGGGGTCATGTGGTCTTACTGTGCCGTCAGCGGGGCGGGTGGTCATGGGCTGCACAAACCTAGAGGCTATGATTGGAAACGATGCGCCTACGTGCTACGCTAATTCAATGAAGGACTTTATCCGTAATTGCTCAAAGCTGTATGAGTTTAGGATGAATGGATGGGATACATCAGCGGTCACATCGTTAACGGGATTTGCATACACTGCCAACACAGTTAAAATAGAGGGTTTTGAAGATAATGACTGGTCGAATGTTGGTAATATGGTCAACGGCCTACGGACATACTCAAAAGACATGGAACTGCAAAATATGTCGGTCGCATCCATAACCAACGGCACGAACTTTTTAAACAGCGGTGAGATTTCGAGGGCAAATTACGATGCAACTCTGATAGCTTGGGAGGCAAGCGCGCCACCTACGGGTATTACATTTCACTTTGGTAACTCAAAATACACATTAGGCGGTGCAGCGGAAACCGCTAGAACGTCATTAATAACCACTTATTCTTGGAATATAACAGATGGAGGCGGAGTATAATGAATTCATAGGTAGCAAAATCCAATACGTAATTATCATCCGTGATGGGGTTTTGGTTGGTACTACCGAAATTGAGGAAGGTCAGCACGTAAACACCACGGGCGATATTGAAGCCTTTGGGGGTTTGGTAAACTTCAAAGAGAGATACAAGGAACTAACGGGAGAAGATTATGAAGGGTAAATTTTTATCAGTGATGCCAGCGGGGTTCAGCCCTTCAATATTGTGGAAATTAGCAATACCATACGTAGTGTTTTTCTTTGCTCCTATTTGGGCGGCTCTGGTTGGTATCGGGGTGTTAATATTCGCAGACGTTCTAACAGGCACAAAAGCAGCACATAAAAGGGGTGAGCGTATTCATTCACGCAAGATGTCAACCACAATCAACAAGATGATATTCTACGCTATTGCTATTCTACTCGCAAGGGTTATGGAGGTATCGTTTATTAATTGGCTACCGATAGCGCAATTAACAGCGGGATATATTGCGGTTGTGGAGTTTAAAAGCAACATGGAAAACATTGCAGAAATTACGGGGGTTGATATTTGGAATCACCTAAAAGATAAGCTAACCACTTTAGCTAAAAGAAAATGAGAGCTACCCTTTGCCGCGAATATTACGACAAGCAAACACACGGAATACTAGAAGTGTTTGATGAAGATACGGGCGAACTAGAATTTACCTGTAATACCCTAGAGCTACCTGATAGACAGAATCAAAGAAGTATTAGTTGTATACCAGAAGGCTTTTACGATGTGATACCTAGAAACTCTGTAAAGTATTCAGACCATTTGCATATTACGAACGTGGATGGTAGGTCTTTAATTTTGATCCATTGGGGTAATTACGCGGGGTCAATGAACCCACGCACAGGACATTCAGACATACGAGGGTGTATTTTAGTCGGAAACGCCCTCGTTGATATTGACGGGGACGGCATCAAGGATATAACCTCGTCTAAAAATACCTTTAAAGAATTAATGAAGGTTGCGCCCGATGGGTTTGTTTTAGAGGTTACGCAGTAGCCCACTCAATCAACGCCCGATACCCCGTAAGCACTAGCCCCGAATAATTACGGCCCTTTTCAAAGTGTTGTATTGTTCTGAGTGATACGCCTATATTATCAGCCATTTCCTGTTGCGTAAAATATTGCGCACGTTGACCGACCAGTTCTTTTCGTTCTGTGTCAAATTCGCTTTCAAATTCAAGTCGAATCCCCGCTGCGTCTGGTTTGTAGGTCATGCGTAATTTTTTGCGTTAGTCTTAGCCAATAGTTGTGTGTAATGCTACCAAGAGTTTACGTTTCTAAGGTAGTTTTCATTTTTATGTAATGCTTCACTACAAGATTTTCTGATTTCCGCATCTTCAATAGTAAATGCTTTGTAAGTTCCATAAACTGCTCCGTAAGTAGAGTATTGGAGAACTCCTTTATTTTCTTTACAGTATTGCTCAACTTCTTCTTTTTTGTCACCAAATAAACTTGGTGAAAAATTACTTCTGCCTACTTGTCCGTATTTATCGGTAGTAGTTTCTCTGTGCATTTGCACTAATGTATTTTTTATAAATTCTTTCATTTCAATTAAGTTTTATCTGTTAATAATCCACACTACACACAACAATTTGTATAGTGCATTTTCGTACCTCAAACGCCACCATACAAGAGGCGTTGTGTGCAATTTATTTTTCCCCACCGCACATCTGCTTTTTCAAAGCAGTAATGGGTTCTACCCACTTCTTAGGCAGTGGTCGCGTTCCTTTTACAACCTTACTCAACGTTCCTTGTGGAATGCCGTAATTCCCTTCAATCCAATTGAAGGATAGAGCGTCTTTGTTCTGAGTTAGCCAGTTGGTTATTTTCCTTGTTTCCATTTCTTTCTGTATTTGATAACCATCGGAGTAAACAAATGGATTGCAAAACCAGCAAACAACCCCCAACCAACCACGAAATAGTCAGCAGTTGTTTTTGGTGAAAAATCCATACAAATCAACGCACCAACCGTTAGAGGGATGTAAAGAGTGAAGGTTAGCCCCGCCAACCCCCAATGGATAATCCACATTTTACCGCCCCAAAAATCAATTTTTTCCGCATCCGTCATTTTATAGTTCTTTTAATTTATCCCGATTAATCGCCAGCCTACCCATTAACAAGCCTGATTGCTTAGTCGGCCCGTAGATTCCTTCGATTTCCTTAAGCCTTTCGATTGCGTAATTGAAATCGCTCACGTCTGAAAGGTTCGAGATTTTAAGATAGCTTTCTTTTGATATTGCTTGTGCAGTTGTCATCGTTTCCGTTGTTTGTTTGACCAAATATACGGACAATAATTAAACCACCAAGCTTTCGGACAAAAAAAGTGAAAATAAATCCCCCCGCTTCGCAAAATAAACAGTCATACAACAAAACCTAAACCCAACCCTACGGGTCGCTTTGCTTGTGTTTAGCCAAACCGTTGTAAAACATAAGCCTACGCGCAGTTCTTTGCAGCGTTATCAGCAGGGCAGTCGCGTTTTTTTCTAACAGATTTTCGTCTTTTAATCTCGTTCATTATCGGTTGTATCTTCTCCCTTCCATCACCCTCTCTAAAATACTTCCTAATGTTATTCAACCATCTGTTGCTCATAGTGTGTATCAGTGTACCTTTCCACTTTGCGGTTCTCCATTTTTCTTCCACGCTTTTACGATTTTACAACAAAGGCTAAATAATATTGCTAACCTTCATTGGTGTAATTTGAAATGTATTCAATGGCAACATTTCTTAGCCAAACCGTTAGCATTAATACTTAGTTCGTTCTAACCCTATAGTTACTGACTTTTCAGAAATATCACAACCTATAAAGTTACGGTTTAAGTCTTTGCATACTTCGGCAGTTGTAAAACTCCCTGCGTAAAAGTCAGCAACTAAATCCCCTTCGTTACTACTTGCTTTTATTATTCTTTCAATTAATGCTTTTGGTTTTTGGGTTGCGTAATCAACCCTTTCTTTTTTATCACTTGACATAAGTTGCTGTATTTTCCACCAATCGTTAGGGTGTTTTCCTAAAGGGTTTGGTTTATATCCACTATATACACCATTTTTTCTATAAGACTTATGATATCTACTTGGATTGCTATTTTTTACGTCATCAGAATAATCATCTCTAACATCATCTAAATTAAACTTATAGTTATTGGTTTTAGAGTATCTTAAAATATGGTCGTGTTTTGATGCAAAATCTTTTTTCGGAACACCACCACCACTATAACACCAAATTATATCGTTTCTAAAATTGTCATAACCAAATACATCATCCAATATAATTCTTAACCAATGGTTTATCTTAGTGTCCATTTGCAAATAAATACTTCCATTATCTTTTAAAACACGGTGCATTTCTTTAATTCTTGGTATGTAATGTTCTTCTATTATTTCACGTTTAGGTTTTAAATCTTGGTAGTCTTTAAACTTTCTACCTGTTCCATAAAGTATATCACAGTAAATTAAATCTACTGTATTATCTTGCATTTCGCTCAACAACTTCAAGTTGTCGCAACATTCTATTTTTATCATCTTCTAATTGTTTTATTCTGTTTCTTAAATCAATTATAGTTTGGTCTGCTTTGCAACTGCTACATTGCGTATCGCAACCTTTCATTTTTGTTCGGTTATGAAAACCACATAAAAATTTTTTATCCATATCTAAATCGTACTAATGCTAACAAGCACCATAAGTATCACCACATTTACTGCACTTGAATTGGAAACCCTGACAATACGATTGATAGTCATGTTCGCACGATTTTACAACATCAGCTAAATCACATTTTTTAACTTGACTTTCGTGGTAGTATTTGGCGTATTCCTCCATCATTCTCACCTGAAAATTATCATCGTGTCCAGTTTTACCCCAATCTTTTTCTGAATCAGGGAACTTATTCAACCAAAATTTTTTTGCTGTCATCATGTTAGTATCTATTTACCCGTTAAAAATCGTGTCTTAGCTGCGTCCGTTAGGTGTAATATTCACTAAGGTCAATGCTATTTTCAACCTCATTGCCCCACGCATCCCACTCTTCAAAATTGCTTCTTGCAAAAAGTTCTATCTTGTCTATACCACCAAACAATGTTTCAATTCTTTTTCGTGCTTCATCAGGTTTTTTACTGTGTTTTGTTCTTTCTGCTTCAATTAATTGAAATATATTGTTTGCCTCTTTGTACTGCCTCATATTACCTCTTGCACCAAACAAACATATTTCACAATTTTTCATTGTCCACGCACCTACATTAGCACAAGTATTTCCTTTATTTGTTATTTTCTTCCATATAAAAACAATAGTTCTATATTTAAAGCCCCACTCCTCCATCAAATCAATTCCTTGTTTTAAGTGGCTATCCGTAACCCATAAGAATAAAGCAGAATCTTTATCAGCTAAATTGTTTATAGGTAATTCAAGTAATTGCTTTTCACCCATTGTTTCATACTCATCATTTATGCTTCTTGCCTTTCTTGTTTGTTTCCTTTTTGGGAAAGTTTCTTGGTAAACAGGTCGGCTATATCCCCAAGCTGGGTCTGCATAAATTACTTTGTATCTTTTCATCTTTCGTTCTTTTAATCCGTTCATACTACACTAACAATGTATATAAGCCATACAAGTACAGGCTCATATACTAACCATTGTATTCCATTAAAACGAGAACACAACAAGAGCTAAAAATGAATGAGTGGCCTTGCAGCATCCAGCCGTGTACCGAGGGTAACCAGTTAGAGCCTCATGGATATTATACTGGTATTCTATCTCACTCATCTTAGCCAAGCCGTTATGCGCACTTAAAACAAATAATTCTGTACACATTGATAAACAAAGTCGCTATCTTCATTAAGTTCGTCTAATTGTCCATCGGTCATTGGTTCACCGTCATAGTCTGCACTTGCTATAAATGCGTCACAAAAATCAGGATAGTCTTTAGTGTCTATTCCATCTACTTCAATGTTATCAATCTTTTTATAGTCCATAATTCAATCAATTAAAAGCGCATACCAATGACTGCTTTCTTTATCTCTGCGCTCATGGTTTCTTTACTTTAAGTGTCATCTTCTTTGTTTTGGTTTAGTATATCAATTAATGTACTTAGTGTTTTAATGAAGCGTGATTACTTGGCCACGCTTCTTAGCCAAACCGTTGGTGAAAATTCGACCTACTCAATAACCAAAGTTGACGGGTTCTTAATTCTTCTTTGCATCTTCTCAGCCCGCTTTCTTAACTGTTCTTCGGTAGCGGTATCATGTTCTATGACTATCCTGCCTCCGTCACTGTGCGTAATTACTGCTTTCATCGGTTCAAATCTAATTACTAACTTTGAACTATGCAAATCTTATCTAAAGTGCCCACTTACGTCTGGACGTTCATAATAGGCTTTGTCATCGCCTTACTTATTGACGGCTGCGGTACTTCCGAACCCGAAATAATCACAGTTGAGAAACTCGTCCCGAAAATTGAATACGTTGACCGCTACAAAACCGATACCGTAAGATTCGCACAGTGGACAGTTAAACATGACACGGTAACAATTAACGACAATACCATTGATGTGCGTTTAGACACGTTGTTAAAGGTGGATACGCTAAAGATTATTGATACTTGGTTGACTGAAATCGCAAAGTATGATACGACACTAGAGTTTTCAGGCGGCTTTGTTAATGTCAAGTGGCAGAACTACCAAAACCTATCTGAACATTTAGAGGTTACTTTAATGCCAAAAAAGGGGGTAAACCTTAAAAGGGTGGGTGTTTTAATGTATGCTAAAGGCGGTATTCGTTCTGACTTCAAGACAATTTATACGCCTGTTGTTGGCGGTGGATTGTTGATTGAACGGAAAAACTTTATATTTGGCGCTGACTATGGCTACTCAGGACAACATAATATTAACGGGGTGGTCGGATATAGATTGAGATGAAGAAAAAAGAAATAGAACGCAAGTATCTATCATGGCGGGGGCGTTGTGGAGCGTACGCAAAGCACAATGGAAAAGACGCTACATTAATTAGAATGAATGCAATTCGACAGGGTTATTGGTCTATGTATAGTGTCTTAATGTTTGGTGAGGTCGTACCAGAAATATGAGTCCATACTACACTAACGAACTTATCCGAGAACTGATAGACGGCTTTCTAAAGAAGAACGCTAAACTACAAGCTTCTTTGGGTACTGATTCGACAGACGAAGAAAAACTAAGAGTTAAGACCATTTGGGAAACTGATTTACTTTTAGAGATTGAAAAGCTAGACAGGGACTTCGCAAGGAAAATACACGCTCAAGATGACTGAACAAAGACCGCGATTATCGGGTAACAGATTAGCCGCCTTTCAGAACTTAACAAGGGACGAAAGGCGCGTTTTGGTTATAGGCGACCTCCACGAACCCTTCTGCCTTGACGGGTATTTGGATTTTTGCCTTGACACCTACGCAAAATACAACTGTAATCAAGTTGTTTTTATCGGTGACGTGATAGACTCGCACTTTTCCAGCTTCCATGAAACCGACCCCGATGGAATGGGCGCGGGTGATGAATTAGAGTTGGCTATCAACAAACTTTCAAGGTGGGTTAAAGCGTTTCCAGATGCTTACGTTACAACGGGCAATCATGATCGTATAATAAGTAGAAAGGCGTTCAGCGGTGGCATTCCTAAAGCATGGATAAAGACCTTCAACGAAGTTTTAAACGCTCCGAATTGGGAGTTTGTGGACAGGGTGGTAATTGATGACGTTCAATACGTACACGGTGAAGGCGGAACGGCTCATAATAAATGTAGGGCTGACATGATGTCAACCGTTCAGGGCCACTTACATACCCAATGTTATACGCAATGGTTTGTAGGTGCTAACTTTAGGGTATTCGGCACTCAAGTAGGTTGTGGGATAGACCACGACAAGTACGCTTTTGCATACGCTAAACGAGGCAAGAAACCCGCCATTGGTTGCGGTGTTGTTCTAGGGGGTAAGGTTGCAATCAACGAACTAATGGCCCTATGAACGTAATCCTAACCCTAATAGCCGTAGGTATCGCGGTTCTGTTCGTTCTGTTCACTATCCTTTGTATCATATTATTCTTTATGTATCGCGAGATCAGAGAGCTAAGAAAAACCCAAGACGTTATTTTTAACTCAGCCGCGAACTGCGAAGAATTTTTCAGCCAAGACGAATTTACGTTTTCGGCTAATTGAACGGATTTTAATACCGTATCGGGTTAATTCGGGTTAGTGCGTAGGATTTAATACCGTATCGGGTATAATTCCGTTGACTAAAAAAAACTTTTTTCAAAATAATTCAGTAAAAACTTGCGGGGTTAATTATTATCCTTAGTTTTGGATAAAATTAACACAGAGAAAACATGACAAATCAACTCACCAAAAACGAACAAGCAATGTTCCCTAAAATAATCACCGAGAGACACTTCAAAGAAGGTTCAGACATTAGAGACAAGTGGAATGAAAAGTACGCTTTTGAAACAGTTATTAATCATGAATCAGAAGAAATTGCTTTTTATGAAGGGCTGAACCACGAAGCACTTATAGTGATAGAAGTGAAGCTTCCAAATGGCGTTATTAAATAAACCAAAGGGGCAACCATAAGAACGCCCCAAAATTCAACACATGACAAACTGGCTAAAGAAAAACAAACACCGCCTATCATTCTCAGCTATTGAGAAAGAGTTAGGTATACCGCTAACGACATTAAGTAAAGCGGTAAGAGGTCAACAGTCCCTACCTGAAAAGTGGATTGAACCATTGAAACAATTTAAAAAACAACTAAAATGAGTGGATTTAAAGACGGGTACTTCTCAACAGACCCATTAAAGAATATGATTATCAGCGACATTGTAAACTCCCAAACGCGGGAAGATTACAACAAGGCCAAAGCACACGCCAAAGAAGAAGGGTTGATTGATGATGAGATTGTAGAAGCGTGGATTGACTTTAGACAAAAATTAGTATTCACAGGCGAAGGCCCATTTTAAAAACAGAACAATGAAAGAACTATACAAATCACTCGCGGCATTTCAACAAGAAATACCAACCATCCACAAAGATTCAACAGCGGGACAAGGCAAATTCCAATATCAATACACAGACCTTCCGACTATTTTTGAGGCTATTAATCCGCTAATGAAGAAACACGGTTTAGGGTTTAGCCAGATGGTCAACGGTACGCAGCTTTGCACAACCATATTCCACGTTAAATCGGGTGAATCAATCGAAGGGTGTGCAGATATACCACAGGGCGTTGAATTGCGCGGCATGAATCCTTTTCAAGCGTTAGGGTCTGCCATTACTTACATGAGGCGTTACCAACTTTCTGCTATGCTTGGATTGGTAACCGACAAAGACACAGACGCAAGCGGTACGGTGGAAAAGAAAGAAACCAAACGCGAACTGACCGAAGGCGAAAACATGGACAAGGTGGTAAAGTGGGCGCATGACGGTGATAAATCAGTAGCCGACTGCAAAAAGTACTACACCATGACCGCGAAAGTCGAAGGCGTATTAAAAGAAAAGTTAGTTGCACTTAAACAAATGGCGTGATGGAGTGGATAAGAACATACGATAGAATACCGCCAAAAAGCGGGCACTACCTCGTTTTTGCATCGGAGGTATTAAGAACAGAATCAGAAGACGTTAGCCCTTATTTAGTTGATTATTGGGATAATGACAGGGTAGGTTTTGACGAATACGAAGACGCTGAGTATTGGATGGAAATACCATTAGTAAATAAATCACTATGGGAGATAGACGTGGATAAAGCGAAAGATGTTTTAACGTACATCGCACCGAAGTAATGGGACGCACTAAAGACCTACAAATAGAGATTCGCGCAACGATGAGCGAACAAACCTTTCAAGGAATCCCAGAACACCTACGGGATGAGATGACCATCAAAGCCGTAGAGGTTACGAACTGGAAGGATGAGTATAAAAAGGACGAATATTGGACACGGCTTAATAAAGAGTTCATTGAAGCGTTAAAGGCTAGGCAGCAAAGAGAAGAAGAAATAAGGGTAGATTTGCGCAATGGATAAGGTCATTAAACAAATCAATCTTCTTAACGACCTAGTGAACGAGTATTACAACGGTAATTTGGACGGTAACAAACTGTCTAACCTACTTAAAAACATTACAGGTAATCTTTACTATCTTGAGACCGTTAGAAGCGAACAGCACAATCTTTTTGAAACCGAGGTGTTTAACCTTGTAAAAGACGGTAGCAGTGTTGCGCGGGCAATCAATGAGGCAAACGTTAAATATCCAATGATGTACCAACTCCGTAGAATTATGGACGGGGGGTACAGGATAGTTGACGCAATTAGAACTAATATTTCTTATCTTAAATCAGAACAAATTAATACACCAAATCAAACATGATAAAAGGAACAATTAAAACAATTCACCCCGTTGAACAAATCCAAGACGGGAAGTATCAAAAGCAGATATTCGCTATCTCAAACAACGAAGGGTACGAAGGTAGAGAACAAATCTTCGCCTTTGAGTTATTCGGTGATAAATGCGACCTGTTGAACGGCTACAAAGAAGGCGATGAAGTGAGCGTTGATTACAATTTAGAGTGTCGACACTGGAAAGAAGATAGATACTTCACTACATTGAAGGCTTGGCGAATCGGAAAGGCGGTAACCGAATACCAAAAGCCAGTAGAGAAAGAAGCTCAGCCAATGAGCGCGCCACCTATTCCACAAGACGATGGCCTTCCTTTCTAATGCCTAAACGCAAAAGAAAATCCATAGTCAAAGAATTAGATTCCGTCTTTTCGCAATACGTGAGAAGGCGGGATTCTAATTTGGACGGATATGTAGAGTGTGCAACTTGCGGAACGTGTAAGCCTGTTAAACAGATGCAGAATGGCCATTTTCAAAGCCGTGGTAAATACCCGACCAGATGGCACGAACACAACACAGGGCCACAGTGCGTAGGCTGTAATATGTTTAAGCAAGGCGAACAGTATAAGATGTCCAAGTACTTAGATGAAAAGTACGGTGAAGGCACAGCGGACAAGATGGTCAGGCTATCCAACACGACGGCTAAATTTTCAGATGCCGACCTACTCGAAATGATTGAACACTACAAGGAACTATTGAACGACCTTATCTAGATTCATTATAAATAAGCCCCGTAATTTGGTGGTTCGGTTTTTATCTTTAGTTTTGGATAAAATTAACACAGAGAAAACATGAATTATAGACAGAAAACGATTAATAGCATGGTATTCTTCTTAGAAAGAAAATTCGATGGAATAACCAAGCTAGACGCGATAAAAGAACTATCAGCTATTTGGTCAGTTACTCCAATTAAAGACATGGTTAAGGCTTACAACATTTACAACGAGCAATGAAACACTTTACACTACACGGCCAAGAGTTCAGCGATGACGGTGATACTATTACTTGGCACTCCGAGAACGGTGATGTTGATATAACTGAACTGGTCGCAGCGCTAAGTATTGAGAATACTTTTGCAGAAGTCGAGACAGAGGACGGCCCTGATGAAGATGAGATTTACGAGCAAAGCGTAGGGAAATGAAAATACTACACACATACGACAAGGTTAAAGAGATTCTTGAGGAACAACCTGAAACGCGGGACGACTACAATAAATTGCTGGCCGCGTATTGGTATGAAGAGAACTATAAAAACTCATTCAAAGCTGTTGATTGGTTTTTTAGAGAGTTGTCTATTGGGAACGTAACCCACCCCGAAAGCATAATGAGAACCCGCAGGAAGGTTCAACAAGACTTTCCCGAACTAAAGGGTTGCTCCAAAAAAGAAGAGGAAGAGAACGTAAAAACCGAGTTGGGGTATAAATAAAAACCGTATATTTGTAACAGTTCAGGCTGCATTTATCTGGGCTATAAATCAATCTACTATGAAGCAATTTAACGTTAGCGAAAGGAATAGACGGCTTAGGATTGGGCTGATCTTAGGGTGTTGCAGCATCCGTCCTTTCGCTTATTTTGTTTTATAATGGCTAAACGTTTTACAGATACCGATAAATGGAAGAAACCCTTTGTAAGGGGGTTAGATGCTAAGTATAAGCTTCTTTGGTTCTACATCCTTGACGATTGTGACCACGCGGGGGTTTGGATAGTAGACTTAGAGGTTGCTGGATTACGGTGTGGATTTGATTACAACGAAAAGGAAACGCTAAAAACCTTTGACGGTCAAGTAAGAAAAATTAACGGTGGCGGGTATTGGTTTGTTCAGGATTTTATAGAGTTCCAATACGGAGAACTTAACCCGTCAAACAGGGCGCATAATTCAGTTCTTAACATCTTAAAGAAATACAAGATTAAGCCCCTTACAAGCCCCTTACAAGGAGCTAAAGACAAGGTTAAAGATAAAGAGAAGGATAAAGACAAAGATAAAGAGCCACATTTTCAAAGCGAAAATCTAAACGCCACATTTTTAGAGTTCATTGAACACCGAAAACAAATGGGTGAAAAAATGACGCCACTTGCAATCACTAAAATGACGACTAAGTTGTCTAAGTTAAGCGAGCAGGTCGCGATTGCTCAACTCAATCAATCAATCGAAAACGGCTGGAAGGGTGTGTTTGAATTGAAGGTGGAGAACAAAGAAACTAAGCACCATGATTTTTCACAAATGGACTATACTAAACTGAAATGAGCTTATCAGAATACCTTACGAAACAATGGAAGCCCAAATCAATAGAGTGGGCCAATATGTCGAACGCTGATTTTGACAGTGTAAAAAAAGGCTTTGAAGATTGTGTTAAACATCTTGAGCCGAACTATAAAGAATCACACCCAGAAGTTGTGGATCAGTTGGTTTACTTTGTAATGCGGTCTGACAAGTTCAAGCAAGACCTGAACAAAGGATTTATTCTATTAGGCCCAACAGGGACAGGTAAGACACTTTTACTACAGGCGTTTCGGTTATTCATGCGCTATGTACACAAGAAAGGCTTTTCGGTTTACACAGGAATCGAGATTGAAAAGATTTACAGGGGGGATAAAGTTTCGCTTGAAAAGCTATCAATGAGTGCTGAGTACTGTTTTTTCGGGTTCGATGACTTAGGTGAAGAGCATTCGGTAGTTAAGATTTACGGAAGCGAAGTAAATGTAGGTCTAGAAACTCTAATGGATAGACACAAAGAGTTTATGAATAAAGGCTACTTAACTTTTTGCACCACAAACCTAGACCGTGACGCGCTCAAGATAAAGTACGGCCCACGGATTGACAGTAGAATTGACGAAATGTTTAACATAATCCCAGTAGTGGGTAAAGATCATAGAAGATGACAGCAATAACGAAGGAAGCGAGAGAGTTTAGGGATAAGCTGGCAGATATTCTAAACTTCAAAGATTGGAGGATAAGGGGTAAATCTGGCGACATACCCGTAAGGCGGCAAATAATGTCAGCTTTTTTATACGAGGCATACAACGGTAAGCTAAGTCTGAAAACCATAGGCAGTTTATCGGGCTATAGATCAAGGTCGCGACACACATCAGTCCTTTTCAATGTTGGTAAAGTGAAGGATGACATAGTGATTGGTGACGCAGTGACAACGCCATTGTATAGACAAGCGAGAAAGGTATTCAGAGAGTTTGAATTTAAAGCACCAATAGACAAAAAGGAAGGGTTTATTTACCTCAGTACAGCGGTCAGGCCCGAACATAAGGCAGCTATAAACAATGACGCATCAAAGGCGGGTTGTTCAGCATCCGAAGTTTTAAGGGGTATATTGGACGATCATTATTTCAAGGCGTAATGCACCTACCCAACACCCTGCGGTTAATGAGACTCTACAAAAAAGGCATTATCGAACAGATACAAGTGATCTCTAAGCACGACCAAAAAGGAAATTGGCGCGGTAAGACATCTGATTACGAGAAAGCGGTTCAGAAGCTAAGGGATGTTAACCAAGAACTAGAATATCTAGAGGCGCTGTGATTTGTTTAATCCAAAAGTTTTGATAATATTTGAGCCATGAGAGAAATACTATTTAGAGGGAAAAGGGTTGATAACGGTGAGTGGGTTGAGGGAAGCCTACAAATCGTAGGTGATCAGACGTATGTATTCCCTCCTAATGCGTGGGATAGCGTAGACACTTACGAGATTAACCCCGAAACGGTCGGCCAATTCACAGGACTGACAGATAAGAACGGAAAGAAAATATTTGAGGGGGATTTACTAGGTAACGGAAAGGCTGAGTACAGAGTCGTTTGGCACGGGTCAGGATTCTATGCAGAAAACGAGGGCGCTATTTCAGAGATTGATTTTCTAATTGAAGATTGTGGGTTTGAAATCACAGGAAACATACATGACAAATGAAACACAAACGACTAGCACGATTAAGAGGGATAAGATTCCAGAGGGCTTTTAGTAAGCTATTGATAACCGCTTGGTGTCTATGCGTTCCCTTCGTGAATTTAATGATCGAGGTGGTAAAATTGACACCTAAAGTTCCTGAGATATGAAAGAGCTAACAGACGCGCAAATGGACAGGGTTTTTATCTTGGTAATTATTCTAACTTTGCTGATATGCCTTTTTTATGTCACTCAAAGAGAACCTTGTAAACCAAGCGATAAAACACCCAAGCCTAACGAGCTACGTAAAACGACTAGCGGGCGACAATTGGGAGGACTGTTTACAGGAGCTTTGTTTAGTGATAGCTGAAAAAACAGACAAAGAATTACAGGTAATTAAACCATACTTCAACGCGTGGTGTGTGAGGGTGGTAAGAAATATGAACGGCAAGCGCGGGGTAATGGCTAAGTATCGCGGTCAGTTTACAGACGCTTACGAATTAGATCTGGTTTCATCCGAATACGTTAAAAGAGTGAGCGCGGAACAAGTGGAAGAGGATCTAAAAAAACTTACTTGGTACGAAAGAGAACTATTCAAATCCTACATGAAAGAGGGTAATTTACGTAAGGTGGCTACATCTACAAAAATTCCTTTATCAAGTGTTTGGGCAACCATTAACGATGTAATATTCAAACTCAAATGGTCACAGTCATAGGCTTAATGTTTTTCGTTGTTGGAATGTCTGAGTACATTGCGGAACTATCAAAACACTACGGGGTTAAGATAAAACCCTTTAACTGTTCCTTTTGCCTTACCTTTTGGATAGGTCTACCGATACTCAATTGGTATATTTGGGGTATACCTTACGGGCCTAAAGAGTTAATGATGTATTTGGGGTATTTATTTCTATTGAGGCAAATAGTATGGAGGCATTTGTATTAGAGAACAAAGAAACCATTGAGAGAATGGCAGCGGGTAAGTATGCAGGTAAAGTGCCTAGTCATGCGTGGCGCGATGAGTTTGAAAGGATATGCAAAAAGCACAGCCCAACTCAAGTAATTACTTGGACTTGTAATTGCGACTCAGTTAAGCGGGCGGCTAAAGTAATAGTAGCACATGAGAATTGAACAGGTCTACATGAGTGAGTGCATTGCGCACTTTCACGAGGGGTTTAGAAAGCTACACGGGCTAAGAGAGTACGACAACCCGAATGAACCATCCTTATTCGTGGGTATGTATAATATCCAAGATTTCCAAGCATTAAAGAGCCACCAAGCCCGAACGCTTGTAATGTTTTCGGGTGCTGATATGGTCAACGCTCCAATGGTTAGAAGTGAGATAGTCGCAGATAGTTACATGGCGGGGCAATTGAATACCCTTGAGAGTATCAAGATAGCTAACGTAAGTTACAGAGACTTTAGCGAATTTAAGACAGTACCGTTAGGGGAAAAGATATACTGTTATCAGAATGGAGATAGTGACGGCAACCGACACAAATACAAACGTTACCTTTTAAACAAGGTTATCGAGCGTTACGGAACGAGGGTAGTAATAGGCTACCACCCCCACACGGATGAGGAAATGCGGCAGATATACTCTGAATGTGCGATAGGCTTACAGTTTAACCCAATGGCGGGCTACACCTCCACAAAGGAACTAGCACACATGGGGCGAATGAGTTTAAGCAATAGGCCCGCGCCTTTCACTAGGAAGTTCACAGAACAAAACCTTCTAAGTGAAATAGACTACCTGCTAGAGAACACGGTTACAGAAGAATTTGTATCTTTACGCGCTAAGAAGTTTGTAAACATTGGCGATAATTGGCTAAGATGACGGCAACCTACATAATGAACACAATAGACCGCTTTGACATTACACCAAAGCTAACGGTCAGAAACATACAAAAGGCAGGGCGACCAGTCAACCAGATAATCATTACCGATAACGGTTCAACAGACGAAAGGATAAAACGATGGGCAGGTACATTCGCACACAAATTTATTCCGAATCCAAAGAATATTGGAAACCCTCAAGCCTTAAACAATGCGCTAGACATCGCAACTGGCGACATTATAGTAATCGCAGGGAACGACATAGAACTACCTTCTAATTGGCTGAATGACGCTATCAAGTGTCTAAATAAAGAAGTAGGTTTGGTTGGTTTTAATTGGAGGGGCAACCACGCTAAATGTAAAAAGACCCAAGTACACGGGCTGAATGTTCCTGTAAAGGGTTCTAGCGTATTCGGTACGTGGGTGATGACAAAACAAACCTTTAAGAAGATAGGCCACTTAAACGAGTTTTCAAAATACGGCCTTTGGGATTCAGCATACAATAAAAGATGCGAGGACGCTGGACTGATTAACGGATATGTGATAGGTAGAGATTCAATCCACGTAGCGAACGATATGGACACATCCAGCGACTACCGCAAGATGAAGGATAGGGAACTAAAGAAGGCAAAGAAAGGCTTTAGCGAATACGAGAAGGGGCGGCCAGATAACTTTTACTTAGCCAATGGGTAGGCACAAGAACATAACGCCAAAAGAGTTTCTTGCGCTTTGGGATGAGTACAAAACAACCATCGACAGCAACCCTGACCAGATTCAAAAGGCAACCAATAAAGGGGTGCAAACAGAAGCGGTTAAGAAGCCATATTTAAGACAAGGGTTTGAGGCTTATGTTTACCGAAAAAGAGGCTTTCACATCCACCAATACATTGACAACTATCAAGATGCGTATGCGGATTTCTTGGGAGTCGTAACGTGTGCGCGTAAAGAATGGGAAGATGACCAGATAGGCGGGACGATGACGGGTCGATATAAAGCACAGAATCTAACCGCAAGAATCAACGGGTTAACCGACAAGAGCGAAAGTAATGTAAAGGTGGACGGCCCAATATTCAAAGGAATAGATTTAGATGTTCCAAAAGACAACAGCACAGGCGAAGATAGCTAGACTTCGCAAGCGTGTCAGAATAGTACAGGGCGGGACAAGTTCAAGTAAGACGTATTCAATACTCCCGTTGCTTCAAACCTATGCGGCTAACGTTCCGAGGTCTGAAATATCAATCGTATCTGAATCAATCCCACACCTTCGCAGGGGTGCAATGCGTGACTTTATCAAGATACTTCAAGAGACAGGCGAATACGTAGACGCATATTGGAACAGGTCAACACTTACATACACATTCGCGAACGGGTCGTTTATTGAGTTCTTTAGCGCAGACCAAAGCGATAAGTTAAGAGGTGCTAGGCGTGACGTTCTATTTGTCAACGAGGCCAATAACGTAGACTGGCAAGCATACCATCAAATGGCTATCCGTACCCGTAAATTCATCTATATTGATTATAACCCTTCGGCAGAGTTTTGGGCGCACACCGAACTACAAAACAGCGAAGATTCAGATTTTCTAATACTAACATACAAAGACAATGAGGCACTTGAACCAGCGATCGTTAAAGAGATTGAACAGGCAAAGGACAAGGGGGCGACATCTTCATATTGGGCGAATTGGTGGAAGGTTTACGGGCTTGGTCAGGTCGGGTCGTTGCAGGGTGTGGTATACGATAATTGGGAGCAGTGTGATACGATGCCAGAAGGATACAAGTGGCAAGTATTCGGGATGGATTTTGGATTCACTAATGACCCCACAGCCGTTGTGGATGTCAGATTTTATAACGGTAAGATATGGGTTGATGAGTTGTTGTACGAGACTGGCCTCACGAGTTCCGACATATCAACTCGACTTGACAAATTAAAGAATATTGAAACAGTCGCAGACTCAGCCGACCCGAAAACCATTGAAGAACTAAGGCGAAGGGGTCACGCAATTAGAGCCTGTCAGAAAGGGGCTGATTCAATTCGGGCGGGTATCGATTTAATTCAGGGCTATGATTTGCGAATAACAAAAAGAAGCGTTAACCTTGTAAAAGAATTACGGGGTTACACTTGGGACACCGACAAGGCGGGTACTAAATTAAACAAGCCTATCGACCGTTTAAATCACGGGCTAGACGCTCTGAGATATGCCGTAATGACTAAGTTAAGACGAACAGGCAATTACGATATAAGATGAAAGCGAACGAGTTAAGGGTTGGTAATTGGGTTGTAATTCCAACCTACACCACACCACACGAAGTGCAATCAATCAGATGGGACGGGATAGGCGAGGGTGTGGATAAGGCTGGCGATTTATGTTGTGAATACGACTGGGTTGATATTGAGCCAATCCCACTGACCGAGGAATGGTTAAAGCGTTTCGGGTTTTGGCAAACAGGGCCGTCCATATTTGAGTCTAATAAATTTAACAACCATGAATGGTTAGAGTTAGATCGTGACGATGGTTTTAATGTATTTTACAGACAAAATAATTTGGGGGCTGGTGAAGATGTTGTCTTGTTGGGTAACCCGCTAAAACACGTCCACCAACTTCAAAACCTTTATTTCGCACTAACAGGAGATGAACTACAATGCAAGTAGCATACATTCAAAGCACATCAAAAGGCGTTGACTATCACAGGTTAACGAAGCCGTTATCTTTAAGCGTGCATGAAGTCACGGCCTATAATACTATCCCACTTGATAAGGTGGACGAAGTAGAGGTGGACGTTCTAGTCTTTAATCGCGCAATGATTGAGCCCGAACAGCTAGAGATCCTACAAAGATTCAGGGCGAAAGGGACTAAGATAATAGTTGACGTAGATGATTATTGGGTATTACCACAGCACCACCTAGCCTACAGCTTCTACAAGGACGGCTTCGCGGCTAAAGTTGTCGAGGCGCTTATCTTCGCTGATGAAGTATGGACTACACATGGCAAACTAGCAGCAAAGTGTGAGAAGTACAACACTAGAGTAAAGGTCTATCCCAACGCTATTGACCCGAACGAACCACAATGGACACCATACAAAACGAAGTCCGACCAATTACGTATTGGCTTTGTAGGGGGTGTTACCCATGAAAGGGACTTAGCACTAACGGCAGACGCATTTAGAATTGCACACGATACTATGAATATCGAGGCTGTCCTATGTGGGTACAACAACGAAGCAAAAGACATATTTAATATCTACAACTACTTTATGTCGGGGCGCTACGACCTTGGAACAGATACGCGGGTAATAGGTGAGCTAGACCAACATAACTATGGGGCGTTTTACGATGAGTTCGATGTGGCTATTGCGCCATTAGAAGAAAACGAGTTTAATATACATAAGAGCAACCTAAAGATTATCGAGGCGGGGATGAAGGCCACCCCGATAATCGTTAGCCATACACACCCATACGTTGACGATCACCCCGCTATCTTTAAAACGAACAATTGGCGTAAGGCGTTTCAGAAGGTCAATAGACTAGGAAAGGATAGACTTCAAGAATTAGGCTTATCTTTGCGGGACTACGTATTAGATAATTACGATTTGAATAACCATTTAAGAAAGCTATGACGGTTAACTTACCTAAAGACTGGAGCGAAGTAACGCTTGAGCAGTACATTCAACTTCACGACCTGAACGAAATGGAAGGCGAAGAGGAAGAAAGGGCGGTAGCTATCCTCTCTGTAATGTCGGGGCTTAGTATTGAGGACTTGCGAGAGGTGAGAATATCAGACATTGGCCGAATGATAAGCAAGTTAGACTTCTTAAAAACACCCGCAACGGGTAAGATAAAGCGGTTCTGGCCTTTGACTTGGAATGGCTACAGGATAACTAAGACGGCAAAGGATCTAACAGCGGGGCAATACATAGACCTTAATTACTTCCTGACCAACGTTAAAGCGCCCAAGAACTTTCCAGACGTTATGGCTATACTTATGCAGCCTACGCGGTTTGGGTTCGTTAGAAAGAAGAAAGACCTAGAGCACGGGGACATAAGGGAGGCGGCTAAACAGATGCCAATGACGGTAGCAAAGCC
>Ga0208299_1000516_pt1 | contig 35503 bp, 74 predicted proteins | sample 15_taG_FD_184089 | JGI IMG/M metagenome (GOLD analysis project Ga0208299, IMG submission 184089) | Marine viral communities from the Subarctic Pacific Ocean - 15_ETSP_OMZ_AT15312 metaG (SPAdes) (version 2) | ecosystem: Environmental > Aquatic > Marine > Oceanic | place: Pacific Ocean | collected... | reverse complement strand
AATATATTGGCAGCAGAACAATGTGCCGAAACTCACAAGGGCCCTGGGGCAATTATCACTTTTCTTTATGATCGCGGCGAAAGATATTTATCTCTTTACTCTTAGATTTCTATTACTATAATATAAAAACAGAGAGGGTACTTATGGAACGTACAAAATCAAACATTCCTTTTGTAGGATTGCACGCACACAGCGTTGTTGGATCGCCATTTGATGGCTTTGGATATCCGCAGGATCACATGGATTTTGCATATCAGAATGGCTGCGGGGCTTTGGCGCTGACAGATCACGGAAATATGAATGGCACTTCATATCAAGTGCTCCATGCCAAGAAGATGAAGGCCGCGGGCAAGACTTTCAAGCCAATATTTGGTGTCGAGGCTTACTTTGTTCCTTCTATCACGAAGTGGAAGGAAGCATATGAAGAGGCCAAGGCCGATAAGAAGACAGCCAAGGGTCTTGAAAAAGATGATGGCCGGCTGGTAACAGAAGACGAGGACGCCTCGAAGCAAAAGAGTAATTTAATTAAAGCTCGGCGCCACTTGGTCTTGATAGCACAGAATCAGACAGGCTTGAATAATATATTCAAGATTGTTTCTGAGACACATCAAGGCGACCATTTCTATCGCTATCCTCGCGTTGATTATAAATTATTGGAGAAATATAATGAAGGGATTATCGCTTCGTCTGCTTGTTTGGGCGGCGTTTACGCTGGTGATTATTGGGATAACTTGGATAGTGGACCTGATTCTATATTAGGCGCAATGCGCGAAACAACTAGTCGTATGCAATCTATTTTGGGAGACCGGTGGTACGGAGAATTGCAGTGGAATAACGTACCGGCGCAGCATGAGCTGAATCAATATGTTATTCAAATGCATCAAGAGACTGGATTAGAACTTATTTCTACAGCCGATAGCCATTATCCAAATCCGGATGCGTGGAAGGATCGAGAATTGTATAAGCGATTAGGCTTTCTTAATCGTCCTAAAAAGCCGGAATGGTTAACGTCAGAGTTACCAATCGACGTTGATGAAGTAGGAATGGAGCTTTATCCAAAAAATGGTGATCAAATGTGGGAGTCATACAACAAATATTCGGAAGAATGTCAAGTGGCTTACGATGATGACTTAATCTACGATTCTATTGTAAAAACTCATTATATCGCACATGAACGCATTGAGGATTTCATGCCCGATGATACAGTGCGTCTTCCTAGCTTTGTTGTACCGGAGGGCGAGACCGCAGATGAGGCACTTCTTAAGATCTCTATCGCAGGTTTGCGAAATTTAAATCTGGATGATAACGAAGAGTACACACAGAGACTTCAGCATGAATTAAATGTTATTGTTGATCGCGGATTTTCAAAGTACTTTTTGACGATGAAGGCCATCGCTGACAAGGCAAACGACAATATGCTCTCAGGCCCCGGGCGCGGCTCGGCCGCAGGCTCTCTTGTAGCCTATGCTTTAGGCGTTACACAGATTGATCCTATCAAGCATGGTTTGCTATTTAGTCGTTTCTTGCGTTCTGATGCAACTGATTACCCAGACATTGATTACGATGTCAGTGATGCATTTGGCCTCAAAGAAATTTTAGCTAAAGCTTGGGGCGAAACAAATGTTGTACCAATTTCAAATTACAATACTTTGCAACTTAAGTCTTTGATCAAAGATATTTCAAAGTTTTATGAGATAGATTTTCCTGAAGTTAATCGAGTGACCGGTCGAATGGTTAAAGAAGCCACTCCAAAAGCAAAGGCAGCAAAAGGAATTAAGGCCGGCCTCTACATTCCAGACTTCGAAGAACTTATGCAATATTCTGATTCTTTACAGGATTTCTTGATAAAGTATCCGCATATTAAAACTCATATTGAGGCCCTGTACGGACAGGTGCGCTCCGTCAGCCGTCATGCCGGCGGCGTCGTTATCGGAGAAGATTTGGATAAGCACATGCCTCTTATTAATAGAGGCGGCGTTGTTCAAACGCCGTGGGCCGAGGGCCAGCATGTGAGACATTTGGAGCCCATGGGTTTTATTAAGTTTGATTTACTTGGTCTTTCGACGCTTGAAATGATTCAATCTTGTGTTGGTCACATCCTTCAGCGTCACAAGGGAGTTAAGAATCCAACTTATCAGGATATAAGAGAGTACTATAACACTTATTTGCATCCGGACAAGATTGACTTGGATGATCAGAAAGTCTATAAGAATATCTTTCAAAAGGGTAAATTTATTGGAATATTCCAGTTTACAAATGAAGGGGCCCAGCGCTTTTGTAAATCGGCAAAACCCACCAGTATCATTGATATTTCTGCTATTACTTCTATTTATCGCCCGGGCCCCTTAAGCGCCCATGTTGATAAATCATATGTAAAAGCAAAGAGGAATCCTTCCGAGGTCCAATATGTAAGTGATCTAGTAAAGGAAGTTACACAAGAAACTGCTGGGTTTCTTATTTTTCAAGAGCAAATTGCATTGCTGGCTCACAAGCTTGGCAACGGCATTAGTCTAGACGAAGGCAACAAGCTTCGTAAGCTTTTGACAAAGAAGGGCACAGGTAAAGGAAATGAAGAAAAAGAACAAATCAGAAAAAGATTTATTGAAGGATGCACTGCTAAGTCAATTGATCAAGCCACCGCCGCTAAACTCTGGAGAAACTTTGAGTATTTTAGTGGGTATGGTTTTAACAAGTCTCATGCTGTTGCTTATAGTCTCTTATCTTTTCAGTGTGCGTGGCTTTTAAATTATTACCCAGAATGTTGGGTCGCAGCTTTTCTGGACAAAGAACCAGAATCACGCAAAGAGTTGGCTATTTCTCTAGCGCAACAGTATGGCTTCAATGTAACAGATATCGATATTAATACTTCTGCAGGAATTTCTTGGGAAATTAGCGATGATGGCAAGACTTTGGTTCAACCTTTGAGTTCTATCAAAGGCCTGGGCGTCGCGGCTATTAAGCAGATTGTCGACAATCGTCCATTTGAAAATGCTGAAGATCTATTATTTAAAGAAGGAGTTACTTATTCCAAATTGAACAAGAAAGCATTGGATGTATTATGTCGTTCCGGCGCGCTGGATGAAATTGTTGACGATACATTTACGGGAATGAAACACTTTTGGATGGCCTGCGTTCAAAATCGCCCAAAGAACAAAAAGAAATTACAAGACAATATTCAGGAGTTTCATAATGAGGGCGAATTCTCGCGAGAGGAAAAGATTAATAATATATCAGATTTGACGGGAATTTTTCCTTTTGATATTGTTCTTTCGAAAGATGTTCGGGCCGCAATACAGCGATATGAGGTTCCAGCGCTCGGCGATTGGGATCCAGAACTTGGAGCAGCCTGGTTTATTCCACGTGAAAAAATTGCCAAGAAGACGAAAAATGATAAGCCATACTGGATATTAAAAGTTATCGACAATACTTCAACTGTTAATACTATTAGAGTTTGGGGCGTCGATCCCCGCAGAGATCTAATTCATCTGAATCGTCCTTACGGCGCTCAATTGAGTTTTAGTGAAGATTGGGGATTTAGTTTGAGGCTAAATAAAAATCGATTGGTATTATTGGGGTAAATATGGAAACAAAAGTTTGTACAAAATGTGGTGAAAAGAAGCTTTTAACGTCGGAGAATTTCACCACATGGTGTGGATCGAAAGACGGCTTCTACACGCGTTGCAAACCCTGCAAGCGTCAAGATAATCTTGAATATGACAAAAAAAACCGTGAAAAGCGACGACTATATCAAGTAGAGTACCGAAAAAACAATAAAAAGAAAGTGGTCGATTACCAAAGACAGTACAATGATAAGCTCCCTACAGGAATTTATATTATTGAGAATAAAATAAACAATTTAATTTATGTAGGAGCATCAACGCAACTTAAGATTCGTTGGAGACTACACAAGTTGCGTCTTTCAAAGCAGAATCATAGAAATCGTTTTCTGCAGGAAGACTACAATAAATATGGTTTGGATGCTTTTGAGTTTAAAGTGTTAGAAAAATACCACTGTGACACACAGCTTGAAATTTTAGAGAAGATAGAGCAGGGAACAATCAAGCGTTTTTTAGCCGAGGGCAAAAAATTATATAATATTGCATTGACAAACTAAAAGGAGTTTGATATTATGAGTGGAGCAAAAAGAAAAATACAACGTGCCAAAAAGAAAAGAGCCGAGAAAGAATTACAAGAAAAGATGTTTATGTTTGATAAGCTCGGCGATGCTTGCCTGACCTGTGATAAGCCCTTTGATAAAAAAGACAAAGAGCAGGTTCAAAGTTGGAATGTCGTGGTACGCAAAAAAGAAAAGAAAGTGAATCTTTATTGTCCTGAATGCTGGACAAAGGCAAAAAATATCATTGAAGAATTTGCAAGGAGTAAAGAATGATAATTGAGTTCACCAAAGAGCATCCTGGGATCCTAACGCCCACGAGGGCGAATCCTTCAGATGCAGGGCTAGATATATATGCGGATCTTCTTGAATCAGTAACAATTGAACCAGGAGACAATGCCGTTATCCCAACGGGATTGGCGTTCGCCATACCACATGGTTATATGCTTCAGGTGTGTAATCGATCGAGCATGGGCGCCAAACGTTCTTTGATAGTTGGCGCGCATATCATTGATAGTGGTTATGATGGAGAGGTTTTCATTGATTTGCACAACATTGGAAATGAAAGTCAGGAAATCTCTAATTACAACAAGATTGCGCAAGTTGTTATGGTGCCAGTCGTGTCCTTCCGCGCCCGCCAGGCCTCGAAGGGCGAGCTTTATCGGCATCCTATTACTATTTCAGATCGTGGCCACGGCGCCCTCGGAAGCACAGACGCGTCAAACAATATTCATCCGCTAAACGATATGCCAGGGGGGGGATTCTAGTGAAAATTAATAAACAAGCTTGGCGCGAGATGATCGCGGGACGCGCGATGGGTAGTTTGGCAGACCTACACGAAAGAGATTCACGAGGCCTCACCCGTGAAATTCAACAAATTAATCCACTACCCGACGCGCAGCTGGGAGATGAAATATACGAACCCAAGGTTAATCATCCAAAACATTATAATACGGGAAAATATGAAACGATTGATGTCATAGAAGATTGGAATTTAGATTTTCATTGTGGGAGTGCAATTAAATATATTTCTAGACACAAGCATAAAGGTAATCCGAAACAGGATATTGAAAAAGCAATTTGGTATCTACAAAGATATTTGGAGAGCTTTGATGAAAACACTTGATTTGCATGCGACGCGTCACAGCGAAGTAGAAGAAAAATTATTAAAATTTATAAACAAATTACAATATCCGGAAACACCTTTCAAAATTATTACTGGAAAATCAGATTATATGCATAAGTTAGTAATCCAGCTTTTGAAAAAGAATGAATACCATTGGTATTTTGAGAATTATACAAATATAGGAGCTTTGATTGTTATTGATGAGCCCCTTCCAAACATCCAAAGCGAAAAGGAGGCGATATGAAAGAAACTATCTCTTATGATGATGTTTTGTTGGTACCGCGGTATAGCAGCATTAAAAGCAGGGGTCAGGTTGACATAGGAAGCAGCTTGGACAAGAATTTAAAATTCAAGTTACCAATTATTTCTAGTCCGATGGATACAGTGACCGAGGCCGACATGGCGTTAGCGATATCAAAACAGGGTGGTTGTGGCATTATTCACCGATATAATGAAATTGAAGAGCAGGCCAGAATTGCAGCCAAAGTGCTCTTCGGTGACCAAGATGCAAAAATTGGTGCTGCAATTGGAATGACTGGCGACTTTGAACAACGTGCCATGGCTCTTAGATCGATCGGCGTTAACTTTTTATGTGTTGATGTTGCTCATGGCCACCATATTATGATGGAGAGGTGCCTTAAAACACTTAAGGATCGTTTTGGGGATAGTATACATATTATGGCCGGCAACGTGGCAACGATTGAAGGCTTTGATGCTTTGGCCTCGTGGGGCGCAGACTCCATACGAGTTGGCATTGGAGGAGGCTCTATTTGTTCTACTCGTTTAATATCCGGCCATGGAATACCAACATTACAGAGCGTACTTGATTGTGCCAAAAGTGAATATGATGTAAAAATTATTGCCGACGGCGGGATAAAAACTTCTGGCGATATAGTTAAAGTATTGGCCAGCGGCGCAGATTTTGTTATGATAGGTTCGTTGCTCGCCGGCACGAAGGAAACGCCCGGTGAAGTCTTCTCAAGCAATTCAGGCAAAAAATACAAAGTGTACAGAGGTATGGCATCGGCCGACGCACAAAATGACTGGCGTGGCAAATCCTCCACGCCGGAAGGAATTTCAACTACCGTTCCGTATAAAGGTAGTGTTAATACTATTCTTAAAGATCTTGCTGGGGGTATACGCAGTGGTCTCTCTTACTCTGGCGTACGAAGCCTGCAAGAGCTTCGATGTAAAGCAACTTTCATCCGACAGACACATTCTGGTCAATCCGAAAGTTCCACCCACATTTTAAGGAGAGATTGATGCCAAAAGATCCTTCGCGTCCGGATCCAAATAATCGTAAAAAATTAATGTTTTGGGATTCTGACAAGCGCCAGGTTGATTTAAGAATTAGATTGCAGTTAGATGGCTTCACACAGTCTCATTTTTTTCGAGCGATGATTACTGGCTACTTGGAAAAAAATGAACATATAATGAAATATGTTAATGAACATAAGGAGAAGTATATGGTTCAAGGCATTCGAAAACGAAAACAAGTTGAAAGAGATTTGAAAAAATATAATGAAACGCAAAAACAGTTTGCCTTGAACGAAAACGAGATTGAAGATATATTTGATATTATCGCCGAAGAGTTCCCCGAATTATGAAATGTTTAGGATGTTTACAAAAAGTGCGTCTTGGAAAAACGCCCTGTAAGGATAGTGAGTGTCGACATTGGATCGATCATTCAAAAGATTTAAATTGTACTTTTGAAGCAATAGAAAAAAACGACGGCGACACAATGACCTTGCGAGAAGTTGCCAAAAGACTAGGAATTAGTTTTGTTAGAGTTAAACAAATTGAGGACGCAGCTTTAAAAAAAATACTTTTAAACGACCCCCAACTGGTCGAATATCTTTTAAAAGATGAACTTTAGTATTTTAAATACTATTTACTTTGAATTCTTTTTATTCATCAGGAGTTAACGTAATGAAAAAGAGCCTTCTAAACGAATCAGAAATTAGAAAATTTATGAAATTTGCCGATATTGGCACCCTCAGTGAAAATTTTATTGAAAAAATTAAAGAAGACGAGGGGCTAGAAGAGAGCGAAGATCTGCAAGAGATGGGTCCGATGCACGATACATACAGTCGCGACGAGGTGACAGAGTCAGCCCTAGAAGAGGTCGATGTCGTCGAAGAAGAAGGCCTTGAAGATGTTGAAGAATTTGTCCGAGATCTTGTAGATGTTATTGTCAAGCATACGGATACCGATATTACAGTTCAGGGAGCCGAAGGCGAAGAGGGGGTTGAAGATCCCCTAGAAGATCCTCTAGAAGATCCTCTAGAAGATCCTGAAGGGGAAGAAGGTGTAGAAGGCCTCCCGGGTGATGAATTGGAGCCCGGCGGTGCAGAAGTCGGCCTTGAGCCCGAGGAAGAAGAAGAAGGTGGCCTGGTGGCCGAAGTCGTCCGCCGAGTAGCCGCTCGCTTGATCAAAGAATCTAAGAAATAAGTAATTTTTTAAATGTTGAGTTTTAAAAGGCAAGGAAATTTTCCTTGCCTTTTTTTTTGAATGAGTTTATAATGGAAGATGAGATGTTAACAAATTTACTTTGGTTTTTAAGTGGTGCTTTAATTTATAAATTTTTATCTTATATTTTTGGTATAGGTACCTCAATCAACTTATTTACTCAAACTTTGATGGGCTCTTTATTCATGGCCAAGAAAGTTGATGAACAAATGCTCTTATTGATTGAGAGACAAAGCGATCTTTCGGAGAAAGAAGGAGCAAATGAAGAACAAGTACAAAATGCAGAAAAATTGAATGTGCAAACTCACGAACTTTGGAGAATCATGATTATAAACACAATTATTTCTTGTTGTCCGCGAAGTATTCAAAGTACTTTAAAGTTCAAAGATTGGAAATCTGCAGTAAAATTACTAGAAAAATAGGAGTTTAGTATGCTTGGCAATAAAAAGGAAAAAACCGATAAAAAGGAAAAAACCGATAAAAAGGAAAGTAAAGAAACAGCACCGGAAGATCTATCATTTCTCTTAAATTTAGATAATAGCGCAAACGAAAGCCGGCCAGAACTTCGCGTAACTGGCCTATATGGAGATATTAACGAAGAACGATGTTCTGAAATACTTTATTCGATGCTTTTGTTAGAAAAATCAGGACAGCAATTAGTCCTATCGGACGTTGAAGATCCTGAATCTGAATTGATAGAAGCTTACGAACCGTTTGATTTTTTTGTTTCTACATTTGGTGGATCTGCTGTTGAGATGTTTGCCTTATATGACATGATGCGGCAAATAAGAGAGAAAATACCGATTCATACAATCGGATTAGGCAAGGTTATGTCCGCCGGCCTTCTTCTTTTGGCCGGTGGTACGAAAGGCGAGCGTAGAATTGGTAGATTTTGTAGAGTAATGATACACGGCGTGGTTTCAGGCCAACATGGTCACCTGGCAGATATTGAAAATGAATTTGATGAAGCCAAGGTTACACAAAAGATGTACATTCGCGCACTCGCCGAGGAAACAAATATGACGGAAAGATATTTGAGAAATCTAATTAAGAAAAAGACCAATGTGTATTTATCGGCAGAAGAAGCCGTGGAATTGGGAATAGCGGATATAGTAATATGATGTGGAGAAAGATTAGATACAATAAGAAATCTTCTAAGGAACTAGGGTGGTTTCCCTCCTGGCTGGGTGAAGATGGCTTTGATAGCAATTTAATTGATTCTATAATACAGTTTCAAATTAATCATGATTTAAAGCCTGATGGGCTTATTGGCACCAACACATATCGAAGGTTGCAACTCAAATTTGAGATGCAACAAGATTCTCTTGAGGGCCCCAATGATATTGTAATCAATGGCAAGCTTAAGCCAATTGCGTGGCACAAGGTGAAGCGCGACCTGCTTCCTTCAAAATGCTATAGGACATCTAGAAAATGTAGAAAGCCTCGTGTTATTGTAACTCATTGGGATGTTTGTACTTCTGCTGAATCTTGTAAAAGAGTTTTAGAAAAGAGAAATATTTCTACACATTTTGTGATTGATAATGATGGGACAATTGTTCAGTTAGTTGACCCGAACAACGTTGCGTGGCATGCCAGGGGAGCCAACAATTATTCGATTGGAGTTGATATATCTAATGCTTATTATACTAAATATATGAAAGCCTACACAAAAAAAGGCTTAGGATTGAGACCTATACTAAATGATAGTGTTGTACATGGCAGAAGATTACCAAATCACTTGGGTTTTTATCCGATACAGATTCAGGCTTATTCTGCATTGATACGTTTTCTCTGCAAAACATATGATATTCCTTATGATTATCCAAAAGATGAAAATGGATTCTTGTGCACCACGGTTTATCAGCCAGCAGTTAAAAATAAATTCAAAGGTGTTATCAACCACTATAATTTAACTAAAAATAAAATTGACACTGCGGGCTTAAAACTTGATGAGATTGTTGATAATATTAAAGAGATGGAGGCCTAATTATAGTTATGGAATTTAAAATGGATGAAGCGTCTATTGACAGCGCGCTGAAAATAATTAAAGAAAATAAAAAGACCGAACCATTTGATTTATTAATGGAGCTGGAAGCAAGAATGAAAGAGTTTGAATCCGAATTCCTGCTTCAAGAAGACATGGGCTCTTTATCATTAATACCCTCCGTACCAGTTTCTGAGATCGGTTGGTCAACAACGAGAACAGTTGAGGGAGAGGAAGTTCCCACTGAGCAAAGAGCCCAGCTGCAACAGTATTTAGGAAACATCAAGGGCGACGATCTTCAAGCAAAATTAAAATCTCTGTCAGATTTTTATTCTAATCCGGCCCAGGCCATCGGCGCCACGACCGGAGGCAAAACAAAAGCGGAAACAATTGCACAAACAATTTCTATTTTAACCTTTTTTAAAACATTGACTATGATCATTACACACTTTAACGCCGCATCTGCCGGATTTTCGTTTGAATCCTTCCTCGCAGTTCTTTTGGGCGGCAAACAGGTGCCAACAAATAGTGATACAATCGCTGACTTGACAGCTGCCGACGGAACTCCGATATCGCTCAAACTTTACAAAGAAGGGCAACTTGAAGTTGGTGGCTCGTTTACAGATCTGGTTAATGATATTGTTGGGACAGAACAGATGCAATACATTTCGGTTACAAAAAAACTTTCCGGAGAAGATTTTGATCAAAATGGTACTTTAGATTTTTATAGATTTAATTTTAATTTGGACAATATTTTTAATATTATTTCACGCTCAAGCAAGAGATCCAAGAACAATATTTTGTTGCCAAAGCCATTTTTGGATTCAAAAGGGCAACAGGTGGAGGGTCTTCCGGAAAAGAAACTTGGTGATCCATCCCCAGAGCAGCTAGAGAGTAGTTTTATTGAAATTTTCACACAAATGTATGAAGAGAATAGAGAGGTAATCGAATCCGAAGTTGATCCCGAGAAGTTCAACCTTGAAACTTTTCTGGATCGCCTCAACTATGCAAAAAGTGAAGATTTGGTAGCCAGAGAGGCTACGGGCAAAAATAAAGGGAAGTTCTATACTGCACCGCTGATTAGACTAGTCAAACAATTCTTGATCAATACGGACGTTAATCAAAACATTGTTAAAGCATCGGCATTATATCGTGGAACACTTCAGGCAAACGAAATTTTAAGAAAAAAGTTTGCCAAAGACGAGCGGGAAGAAGCAAGACAACAAGAATTAAATGAGATTTATTTTTGGGGGGACAGCGAGCCCGCGCGCTGGGAGGCATCAAGGGCATTTTATGATGAGGCCAGCCCAGATTTAAAAAAGAAATGTTTATTAGTTTCATATGGGTATGTTAACACCGGTCATTTTAACATGACGCAGAGAATGGTAGAAAATATCGTAGACATGGCCAGCCCCACACCTGGCGAATTATTCCCAGGAAATCAGAATAAGGTTTTAATTGGGTCTATTGAAATCGGAGCGGACAAAGTCAGAGATATGGTTGAAGAGGCGCGCAAAGTGATTAATGAATCAGTTTTTGAAATTTTCAAGAATTTGAAAAGTTTAACACAAAATATAGGTTCTTATTTTGCCGGTGGGCTGTCTGATGATAGCTTAGCCACCAACGCCCTTGAAAATGCAGGCAGTATTGAAGAAAAAACATCAGAAATTTCAGGGGTCAAGCCCAGATCATCAGGCCCCGCAGCTTCTACTGGTGGTGCAGGTGCCGACTCCAGGCGCCGCCGACGTGCAGCTGGCCCGGCAGTCGCGAATCCCATGTCTAGGGGTATTAGACGAGAATAATTTAAAAAATGCAAATTTTATCCTTGACAATTGTGCTGATTAGTCTTATATTAATAGGGGCTATCATAGGTATATACCTACAAGGTAAAATAAACGAAATGCATCGTCACGCGGATGCTGTTTATAATGAGCTAAAGCTCGAAGCAGCAGTACTCCAAACAAAAGTCATAGAATTAGAACGAGGTGTAAATGACACAAGAAGCGACATCAAAGCAATATCAGAGCGGGAAGAAACTACAGACCCAAATATTAGATGGGGTAAATAAATTAGCAGATGTCGTTGGCTCGACACTTGGACCAAGAGGACGAAACGTTCTCTTACACAAGAAGGGAACAAATCCAATTATTACGAAAGATGGCGTAACAGTTGCTAAATTTGTTGATCTTGATAATCTTTTTGAAAATGCAGGTGCGCAACTACTTAAACAAGCTGCGTCACAAACTGCAAATTTTGCCGGCGACGGCACAACAACATCGACGATTTTGGCGAGGGCGATTCTTAATGCGGCTCAGAAATACATTTCGGCCGGTGCAAGCCCGGTTGAACTCAAGCGCGGCATGGATCGTGCTCTAGAAGTGATTGTCGACAACTTGAAAGACATCTCTCGCCCCATTGAATCACAAGAAGATATAGAACATATCGCAACTATTTCTGCGAACAATGATCAGTCCATTGGTAAGCTTATTTCGATGGCAGTTGAGCAAGCCGGCCATGATGGGTCGATTAGTGTAGAGGACGGCAAGTCATTTGAGACTACACTTGACTTGGTCGAAGGTTTTCATTTTGATTCCGGCTTCTTCGCAAATGCGTTTATTACAGATCAAAGAAGGGGTGTTGTTGAATACGATGATCCTTATGTTTTGGTGACAGATTACAAGATTGATAATGTACAAGACATCCTTCCAATACTTGAGTTAATTGCAAGAGAGGGAAAGCCTCTTATAATTGTTGCTGAAGAAGTCGAAGGCCAAGCACTCGCAGCACTCATCATGAATACCGTTCGAGGCACGATGAAGGTGGCAGCTGCCAAAGCGCCTCGCTATGGAACAGAACGTCGTGAAATTCTTAGTGATATGGCTTTTTCTTTGGGCGGTACATTTGTCAGCCGCGAGTCTGGTAAAAAGTTAACAGAAGTTAAATTAGTAGATTTTGGCAGCTGCAAAAAAGCCGAGATTTTTAAATACAGCACAACTTTTGTGGGCGGAAGCGCAAACTGGGAAAAAGTTGATAATTTGATTGAGGATCTCAAAGGCCAAATCAAAAATAATGATAATTTTCAAGACTGTGAGAGAATACAAGAAAGGATAACTAGACTAGCTAGCGGTGTTGCCATTGTCAGGGTTGGCGCGCCCACAGAAGTTGAAATGATCGAAAAGAAACACAGAATTGAAGACGCCCTAGAAGCGATTAAGTCAGCGCAAGAAGAAGGAATTCTTCCTGGCGGCGGCGTTGCTTTGATTCGAGCAACACAAGATCTACAAGTCGATACAGAAAACGAAGATCAACGCTTGGGTACTGAAATTTTGAAAAAAGCGGCTTACGAGCCCATCCGGCAGATGGCAAAAAATGCTGGAGAATCTGTTGATATCATAGTTAACATGGTGGAAAATGAAACACAAAATGCGGGCTATGATTTTAAAGAAGAAAAAATTGTTGATATGATTGAGGCCGGAATTATTGATCCTGCAAAAGTTACGCGCGTCGCCTTGATAAATGCCGTTTCAGTCGCATCAACATTAATAACAACAAACTATGGAATAGTGGAGAATTAAATGAAAGTAACAATACAACAAGTAGTTGATATTGAAGAAGTGCCATTGCGTGTTAACACCACATATGGTAAAACAGTCGAGCAGCTTAAAATATTGTCACAGTTGGCCCGGGCCCTCGACGTCACGAAAATAGACGATTTTATCAAGGATATTGATTTTCTAAGGAAAAAGATGTTTACTATCGATTCGATCTTGGCAGAGTGTGCTGGCTTAATGCAGGGGTATCAAGATACGCTGCAGCAACAAGGAGGAGAAGTAAATGAAGAGGAGCCTTCAGCCGACTCGGCCTCTTTTGAGCCGGCCGCCATGGAAACTCCCAATTCTTCAAAAGAGGCCTCGGATCTTCGTCAAAAATATAGTCAAGGAATTTTATCAGACTTACCTGATTCCTTGGGAGATATCAAAGATCTTTACAATAAGCTCGTGAAGGATAATAATTTTCAAACCAAGGAGCCTGTTCCCGACTTTCCAGATATAGATTTAGATTCCCTACAGAATTATAAAGATAACATGGATAAGATTTTAAATGAGAAGTAGCACGGTGGGCGAATTAGTATATATACCTTCGGACACAAATTTAACAAAATATTCAGATGGACAGCCCAAGAAAGTCCTTTGTTTAAAAAAGCCAGAATATTTGTTAGTGCGCGAGGAACAGGAAAACAAGCTTGGAGTATATTTTCAAGGTGACGTATGGTATGTAGAAAAAAGAAAGGTGTATAATGTCTAATTTGGTACCGTTGGTTGAAATAAGGGAAGATAGACAAAAATTACCCAAGGAAAACGAAAGGTTTACCATGCACGAGGTCTTGATCAATCGTGAATTCGTAGTGGTTGTGAAGCCTAATCGTAACTTGAGACAAAAACTTATGAATTTTGATATGTGGCCCGCGAACCTGGATAAAAGAGTTGAATTTGTAAAAATTTTTATGTTGTCGGGAGCAAGCAATGCGTCTCACACCATAAATATAGTGGGTGACTTAGAATCAATATTGGAAAAATTAGGAGGTTGATATGAATAAAAGATTTATCCTTTATGTGAAGAGAAAATGTCCCTTTTGTGTGAAAGCGACCACGTTTTTACGCGATGCGGATATACCATTTAGTGCTGTTGCTTTTGATAAAAGACCCTTGGCTTTAAGTGAAATGAAAGAAGTTTATAATTGGCCAACGGTTCCTATGGTATTTGAAGAAATGGAAGAAGGCACATACAAGCTTGTTGGAGGTTACACTGATCTTTTACAGCGCCTAGAAGGTAAGAGTTAAAAGAATGCCAGACGATGAAAAAAAATCAATTCTCTATTCTTTGGATGAAGAACATGCGTTAGCGTTAGTACAGCATGCCGATGAACAAATTGAAATAATTACAGATCTTCTGGCAGATAAAAGTGAAGAGGATATATTGGATCTGAGAGTGATGTCTTTGCTATGTGATTCATTCTCTTCGAATTATCACATATGGCGAATTTTAAAAAGTAATCTTAATTATAACACGATGCCCGACAAGGAAAAAGACATTAATATCGTCGCGATGTCAGAGCAAGATTTGTTTATGACAGAAAATGCTATTTTATCTAAAGCTTTCGCCACCGTAGAATTATTAAAACTAAATTATTCTCTCTCTATTCATTAAAAAAAATAATATTTCTCCTTGACTGGAGTTTTTTGGTGTTTATTATTTGGGTGTAGCGAGTCTTGCCGCAAGGGATTCTCGCTTAAGTACTTGCTTTAAAAGGAGAAAATATTATGACTAGTACAACACTTGCAAATTACCGTCCGAGCCTTCTGGGTCGGAGTGTTTTTGAGGATATCTTTGATTCAATGCTGGACTTTCCACAATTGATGCAGAGGACCACACAGGGATATCCAGTGGCTGATATATATCGAGAAGATAACGGAAATACCGTTATGGAGTTTGCCTTGGCCGGATTTTCGAAGAAGGATCTTTCAATTGAGATCAAGCCCGAAAAGAAGTCTATTACGGTTAGCGCCAATCATTCTGTGCCGCCAGAGACATCCAGCGCCAAGCGAATTGCTCGCCGAAGTTTTACAAAGACCTATGTTAACTATGACAACAACTTAGATCTTAATGCGGCAACAGCTGAGTTTGAGAATGGTTTGTTGAGGCTCGTCGTACCGACCAGGCCCGAAGCAAAGCCGCTATGTATTGATATTAAGTAATCTTTTTAAGATCTTAAGTTTCTGAAGGGCACCAACTGGTGCCCTTTTTTTTAAGACGTTTGACGCGTCGATTAGTCTATTTATTATAAGGAGGATAAAATGGCAAAGATTAGAGGAATTGTGTATAGCACTGGCTATGCACCCAAGAAGACTTCGCAGGGAAGTGGGACTTATTCTAGAACCCCCCATTCGGGAGGTGAAACGTTTCACAGCGGCCAGCGTGCCGGCAGCACACCTAGCAAGGCCCGCCGCCGAAAGAAGCCATATCGCGGCCAGGGCCGATGAAGACACATGAACAGGAATTAGAGATCTTAAGACAAAGATATGATTTTCTGATTCAAACTGTTCATGAAATGAACGATTTTATTCACGAATTACGTGATAAAAATCAAGAGCTAAAAAAAATCATTAAGGAGTTGCAAAATGAGTGAATGGGAAAGACCGTATGTACAAATTCCTCTGCCTCCGCCCGAGTGGGAGGAACATGTCCGAAAAATGAAGGAAAATGAGCAACAAGAAAAAGAAAAGCTTGACGATGACCGCAGCGTTATTATAATTAATATATGAAAGATATCGCGCCCTATCAAATTAGGCACGCAGCGCGCGGCTGCTATGAGGTAATTCTCGAAGCTGGTGAAAAGATGATTTACCTTACAAATTTTCGCAACAAAAGAGCAGCTCAAAAATTCATCGAGGCCCACAAGAATAACGAGGTCACTATTGATCCAGAAACTTGTGTTCCCACTCCAGATTTTAAATGAGGTATGGTGAAATTTACATACAAGAAACAAGCACATACTGACAGAATAAATGTTTGGTATGACGGACTTTTTCTGGGTGAGATTTTTACCCTCTTGAAAGAAAATAAAAACATTGATTGGCCCGCCATTCGTGCGGACAAATCTTTAAGAGTAAAGGTGAGTGAAAGATTTATAGTATCTTATATTCCGATGGTTAGGATTGGCAACGGGCCTGTTGCAAATTTAAATTCATATAGCACGCGTGACGCTGCAGCTGCAGCCATATTGGATTTTCACAGGAGTACTTTTGAAGACGTCCGAGAATGAACGCTGGAGCGCTTGGAAGTATAATGTGCTCGACGAGTATAAGTCGTGGAGCGTCAATGAAATCAAAAACGATTTACGTGCCAAGGCACATCCGTTCGCAGTTTTAATGGAGCACTGGAAGGGCGATTTTAACATTAGCACAATGATCAGGAATGCCAATGCCTTCAATGCTTCGCAAGTATTCTATATTGGTCGCAAGCGTTTTGATCGACGCGGCACTGTTGGTACACACCATTACGTTGATTTAAACTATCTCAATGATTTCGATGAGTTGCTTAAGTTAAAGGAAAAGTATGTTTTTGTTGCGCTCGATAACAATTTAGATTGTTGTGTCTCGATGGAAACATTTGAGTGGCCAGATAATGCACTGATGATATTCGGTGAAGAGGGTGAAGGAATTTCTCCTTTACTCTTAAAAGAGTGTGACTATTGTGTTAATATAACACAGTTTGGATCAGTCAGAAGTTTAAACGTCGGTACCAGTTCTGGTATTGCAATGTACGATTGGATTTTGAAAAACTATAGTTAAGCCTTTGTAGCTCAGTTGGCAGAGCAGCTGATTTGTAATCAGCAGGCCGGAGGTTCGAGCCCTCTCAAAGGCTTACACCACGACAAAATTTATTTGTTTACTTTGCTGAACAAGTTACTATATATACAATTCAAAAAGGAGGAAACAAAATGAATGGTTTTTCACGTTACAGTGGTGATGGTCTCTTCAAGAACATCATGATATCTGGCTGTGCCATGTATCTTGCGCTAGTCGTTTTAATTTGAGAAGCGCCCCGAAAGGGGCTTTATTTATGCGCCCGTAGCTCAGCTGGAACAGTAATGGCGAATGCGATGACAGTTCGCACACAGTAAGGCACACTTATCAAGTTCTTTATATAACTTTTCATTGCCCACTAGGCGCATCTTGTTCCAGCCGAACTCTTTTTGAGAAGGGTCTAGATGGTGAAATTCAAATACAGGCATAGGGTATGTTAATTTGCAATCTTCACACGCGCTGCCTTTGTATTCGACAGCAATCTTTTTGCGCTGTGCCCAGCGATCTTGACAATAGCGATTGTGACAGTTTTTACATTTAGATTGGAGTCTTTTAGCATTTTTTCGATAAAATTGAGACTCGTCTAGGTTCTTTTTACAATCTGCACATGTTTTCATTTACTTTTCCTCTTTGGTGGTTATAATAAAAATATATGGATCCATGGTGAAAGGGATATCACAGTAGACTTCTAATCTTCTATTCCAGGTTCGAGTCCTGGTGGATCTACCATATAGTATAATTAGTTGGATAGAACAAAAAATACTATCCGCAGGTTCGAATCCTGTCGGGTGCACCAAACCAACCTAAAGGAAATAGTAATGAAGTATCTTAGTATTATATGTTTGTTTTTATTAGCCGGCTGCATAATGGTCGAAAAGCCCAACACTTACGATCATTCTGGGTCTGCCCCGTATGTGGAGGTTCTATATGAATATCCATGTTCTGACATCGAGCCATACAACTACAACGCAGCATGGTGCGATTCAGGTTGGGATTACATATGTTGTACTTGGTATATCGGTTGGGGTTGTCGCGAGGAATGGTGTCTGTGGGACGATTCTTGCGGATGGGAATATATTGATGATTATTGTACGTACTAGTCCTTTACAAAGTGTTAAGTTGTTAGTATAATATAGTCATGTCGAGCCTCCTTAGCTCAGTTGGTAGAGCATCGGACTCTTAATCCGCAGGTCGTAGGTTCGATCCCTACAGGGGGTACCAAAAACAGGAGTTTTTTATGTCTGAAGTAAAAGTACCATCATTTTTATTTAGACTTTACTTATCGCGACGTGAGGCTAAGTTAATTTTAAATCGCATGGCGTTAACTGAAGAAGAAATACAGGAAAAACCCTGGAAGGGACGTTTACAGAACAATTTAATTGATTTGATAAAGCGCTCTAAAGCTAAAAATTCAAATGAGGTTCAAAATGTTAGCTGACGTAGTTTTAGGATTACAACACGGTGATGAGGCAAAAGGAAAAGTTGCACACTACTTATCGAAGAACAAAAGTTATACGCATGTTTTAAGATTTAATGGAGGGTGCAACGCTGGCCACACAATATATCACGAAGGTCGAAAGTTTGTAACACATCATATTCCAGCTGGGGTATTTTATGGCATTAAGTCTATTATTGGGCCTGGGTGCGTGATCAGTCCTAAACATTTTTTTGAGGAAGTAAAAGAACTTCAAGAAGCTGGAATTCAATTGCATGGTAAGCTTTTTATTGCCAAGAATGCACATGTAATTACAGAAAAACATCTTGTTGAAGAACGTGATGAAAATAAGATTGGCACAACGCGCCGCGGCAATGGCCCGGCGTATCGCGACAAATATGCGCGCAAGGGTATACGAGCTTACGAAACCAGTTCGTTGCAGCCCTATATTATAGATTTATATGAGGAGTTTCATAATGATAAAACAGTTAAAGTATTATGCGAGGGAGCACAGGGATTTGGTCTGGATGTGGATTGGGGCGACTATCCATATGTCACTTCTAGTCATTGCGGTATAGGAAGTGTGTTTTTAAATGCCGTCGACCCCCGATGGATCCGAGATGTATGGGGGGTCGCAAAGATTTATGAGACATACGTTGGCACAAAGTCTTTTGAACCAGACGATCCTACGTTTCAAACTCTTCGCGACTTAGGAGAGGAATACGGCGCAACCACCGGTCGACCGAGACAATGTAATTGGCTGAATTTGGACGAGTTACGAAAAAATATTGTTCTCAATTCAGTCAACAAGCTTGTGATTAACAAAATGGATGTTGTTCGAAAATTGGAACAGTGGAAACTATACCACAATTCTAATTTAATATCACTTGAAAGCGAAAAAGAAATGCGTGATTACATTATCACACAACTACCTAATAATGTAGAGATCTTCTTTTCGGAAGACAAAAACCGCATCTAGAATGAATGAAAAAGACTATACAAAAAAGACTCACGCTGATTATGGAAGCAAGAAGTTATGCCGAACAGATGAAAAATGGCTCTGTGTTTGCTACAGATTTTAAAGTTATGCGCCTTTTAAATGAGGTGGTAGCTCAAATGCAAGAAATGTTAGCAGAAAACCTAGAATTTCGTGAACGCCTGAAGTTTGAAAAAACTTTTAAAAAAAGTAAAAAGGAGCAGCTTGAATGAAAGTTTATGTGCCGTCCCAGGCACTTCTTTTGATTGAAGAAGCAAAGAAGCAGTTATATCTCTTAAAAACTGCGATTTTAACAGAAAAAGAAGAAAAATTAAATACACGCATAGATAATATTAGGAAATTATTGGTGGAGGCAGGCACTGACCTATGACAGATGATTGTGAAATCACACTAAATTTAATTGAAAATATTCTAGCCAATGTAAAGATATTGCGTGATCATTATTCTTCTTGTCTTGAGCAGTCTGATTTTGAAATGCTCGCAGAAGATACTGATTTTCAATGGTTTTTGGATGAGCTAGATGAAATGGAAAAATAATATTTTCATTTACCATATGTGTTCTTATGGTAGGAGCAGGTGCTAGTGGAAATACAATTACTTTGGTTCTTCGCACTTGTGATAATTAACATCGGTTCGTTTCTTGTGATACGCAGAGTATTCAAATCGGATGATGAGTAGAGAGTACGGAGACTTGAATGGGTACGCAAAGTAACATTTTTGTTGAGAAAGAAAATGGGAAGTATATTGGTGTTTTCTGCCAATATGATGGATATCCTAGTCACATGCTAGAGCATATGCAATCTTGTTCTCATGGAGATCTGCACAACCAAATTATTATCGCCGGTACCAAAGGCGGTTATCGTATTTTTTCGCCCATGAACAATGAATCTGAATTCTTAAAAGATACTTCGCCGTATTACGTTTATAGCCTCGATGATGGCAACATAGACTATATTTACGTCAAATGTCTAGACAATGTGGTCAAGTGGCGGAAATGTGATTCTCGCATCTGGCATACGACATGAGAGACAGAAAGCTGAAATATATTGTAGTTGTGTTGTGTTCAATGATTTTTTGTTCCTGCACTCGCGTGTACATCGACACAAAACCAAATATTCCATTTGATTCTTTTGTACAAATTAAGGCGAAGCGATATAAAGCAAATTGTATCACTTGCTTGTTGGAAACCGGCTTTGGGTCTGGAACTGTTGTTGGTTCGAATAAAATTTTAACGGCTGGACATATATGTGCTGGGGTTCGTGAAATGCTTAATAACGCAGCGCAATCTGAAGTTCTTGATAAAGTTCTTGTGACTGTCCACGATGACAAAGAAAATATATATGCCGCAATTGAATTAGACATTCATCCTTCGAAGGATATTTGTTTAATGACGACTGATCGAACCCTATTGGCGGATCCGATACCAATTGCGTCTAAAAGTCCATCGCGAGGTAAGGTGGTGTGGAGTATGATGGCCCCCGATGGAGTAGCCGGAAAAGGTTTAATTCCAGTCGTTTCTGGACATTTTGCCGGCGGTGATAGTTTAATGTCTGTTTTTACCATTCCGGCTTACCCTGGCTCATCTGGAGCCCCGATTCTTAATATAGCCGGTGAAATCATTGGTCTTGTCTCGCGAATCAACAAGGGCTTTCATCACATCGTTATTTCGCCTTCCCGCAGATCTTTGCGAGATTTTATCTTTTCCTTTAAGTAGCCTGTTCTTACATTATGAATGTGAAGACAGAAAAGCCAAAAACTGGAGATCTTGTGCGTGTCACAGAAGCATATGTCACGCACATATGTACCGAGGACGATACCCATAACGCGGAGGGCTATATTCAAAACCGTCTTCTAGGTGTCATTAGCGAGTGCGTTGGAACTAACTGTGCAGTTGAATGGATTAACGGAATGTATAGTATGGTCTCACGTACATATTTAGAAGTTTTATCTTGATTAAACACTGGTTTTTATATGTTTTACTCTGCTCCGATGGTACTTATTATACCGGTGTGACAACCGATGTGCGAAGACGCCTTAAAGAGCACAATACTTCGCATCGTGGCGCAAAATATACGAAGACGCGCAGGCCGGTTAAAGTTATTTATTCGACGCCGTTCGGGAATCGATCTTCCGCTCAAAAAGCCGAATATGATTTCAAGAAGTTAACGCGAAAACAAAAAGAGAAAATTATCTGGACAGACGATGTATAAAATTCACGATGGATGCAGTATTGACTTGAAAGAAGTTACTGCAATATGGTCAGAGAAATATAGTGACCCAAAGTTAGATGACGAATGTTACTTGGTAAGATCCTTTTTCAAGAATAATTCAACAATTCTAACGCTCGCAAATTTTTCTTCCAAAGAGAAAGCCGATAATTTAATTAAGGATCTCCGCGAGAAGATTAAGAATAGCCGGACTAATTATTAATGTGAAACTTCTACTTGAAAGCTGGCGATCGCACTTGAAGGAAAACAATGTCATTCAAGGTCCGTGGATGAGCACGGAAGAAAAGCGAAAAAATGCGACAATTGCCAACGATATTGAAGAGTTTATTGATGAACATATGCAAGAAATATATGGTGCACCAGAATCATGGTCGCAAGAACAACTGGCAACTTTTCATAAAATTGATAATATGCTAAATATATTGTTCCCCTCGGGAGATTAATGTGAAACTTCTACTTGAAAGCTGGCGAAAATATCTTGCAGAGTCTAAAGTAAGGGTAAGTGATAGGTTGTCAGAAATAGCCTCCAATTCCCTGTCTGCTATGTCCGTTTTTGCCGACGGTGCAGTATTGTCCGAAGAAGAGACAATGAAACTCGAATATGAAGTAAGCCTGGCGGAGAAGCCAGTGAGTGATGTTGTATCTAGGTTTCGCGATTCATTATATGTTGGCAAAAGATCAGGATTTTTGAGTTATTATTCGCCGGAAGAATTAGTAAGAATGGATTTATATCTCTTGAAAGGACACAACGCAGGATTTGCAATAAAAGATGGTGATGATATTGTTAGCGTCCACAACAACTCTGCCCTAAGAGGCCTTGGAAGTGAATTTATGAAGAAAGCCAAGGAGGTCGGGGGCGCCAGGCTAGATCATTTCGACGGTTTTTTGAGCGGCCTATATAGAAAATATGATTTTACGGATGTTTATGAGATTTACCAATGGGACGAACAATACAAGCCCGAAAGGTGGAATTATGACCCAATCGATGTCATGGATCCGGCAACAAGCGTATACGCAGGCGCGCTGGAAGACTTGATTTATGAAGATCCCGACACGCTACCGAATGAAGAAACAGAGGTTGCCGCTGAAGATAGCTTTGAAATCTCAATCAATCCGAATCTGAAATACAACAGCTACAAACATGGCCGACCTGATGTGATAATGAGAAAATTGAGCGGCCAGTAACGAATCACAGCGGAGAGAAATTTTTGTTTGACTTTGGACCACCTGTTTCTATACTTCATTTATGAAGATTGGTGATTTGGTGTGGTATAACACTGCCGGCTCTAAGCAGACCGGCATCGTATTGGAAATTCGTACGATGAAGCACGTGGTTGCTTACGACGAACAGTGCGAGATGATAAAAATTCATTGGAACACTAATGGCTCGGGCCCTCGCCCAGCCATGTATGGTGATAGCGGTAATCGCATTTATGGTGCCGATCAACTCATTTCTTACGTTCAAGTTAAAAGCAAGAGTGGTATTGGTTTATTCAAGGTTATAAGCAGAGCATGAAGCATGTTAACTCCAGATACCCAAGAATAGGTGACATTATTGGATGTTCTGACGGAGATGTCGGCGTCGTGATAGCTACTTATTGGGACTATGGCGGCGGTATGGACGACTCGCTTATGATTGAAGTGACTTGGAGTAGCGGCAAAACGTATACCGATGCGTGGCGCTCCCAAGATTTCAACACCTCACAAGATATGTTTCACATAATGAGCAGAGCATGAAAGTCGGTGATTTGGTAAGGTTATCCATGCGAAAGACCCGAAAGGGTAGGTTATACGAAGACATGATTGGTGTAGTCACGAAGGTATACGCGCCCGATGTGGTCGGCTTCACTTTTGTTAAGGTAGTTTTTGATGCCGAATACACGTTCAATCTCAATGACTTAGAGGTTATAAGTGAAGATCGGTGATTTGGTTCGCGTTTCGTGCCCTGGCATAACACCCTTTGTTGGGGTTGTTATAAGACTTAATGATAAGGGAGGCGCCTTGGTTCGCGGCGTTGAAGATTGGCTGGCGCATCCGATGTGGGCTGGCAAGTGGATGACGGAGGCTCTTAGTGAAAGTCGGTGATTTGGTGAGATGCCACGATGAACTTTATGCTGGTCTTGGCCTAGTAGTCAATGTCGCCAGCCACCCCCGATTCGACAAAGAGATGTATCACGTCTGCGTACAATACGGTGATATTACCGATTGGATTGCCATTGAGGATTTGGAGATTGTAAATGCAAGTAGGTGATTTGGTAAAGTTCAGGCGACACAACAATAGCCCCCATGGTATTGTGCTGAAAATAATCGAACTGCCTAGCTCACCGCACCCTTCACAGCCTGAGACCGGCGCTGCCTATATCGAATGGGCTTGCAAATACACGGCGGCTGGCAACTACCAACTGTCTATTTTAGAGGTAGTCAATGAAAGTCGGTGACCTAGTACAAGTTTTACCAGCGAAGTTTGGTTACTATATTATCACTGAGGCTATCCCTGATTCCTACCGAGGTAACGGACGCGCCTACTGGCAACTTTTGCCTGTAACCAAAGGCCTTTACAGCGGTTACGGACCCATGTCAGAAGAGTTTATCGAGGTCATAAGTGAAAGTCGGTGATTTAGTTAGACATATTCCCACCGCTGACCTTGGGATAGTGCTGATAATAGATTGCGGAAAAAAAATGGTCAAGGTAGCGTGGCCGGCCGCACCGGGCTGGTCGCTGGCCTATGAGTTGAAAAATCTTAGCGAACCAGCGGAACCTTGATATGTCAATACAAGTAAGTGATGTTGTTAGCTTGCGACCAGGGATCCTCAGAAGTTTCGGCGCCGACACAAAGAAGTATAAATATGGTGTTGTTTTAGATGCTTACGAAGATGATTACGGGATTGTATATTACGAAATCCATTGGTCAACCCGGCACGAAATCGGATGGTGGCATGAAGGTGAGTTGGAGTTGGTAAGTGAAGCTAGTTAGAGATTTAATCCCTCGCATTATTGAGGAAAGCGGAAGGTCGTGTAGCTATCACGTAAGTTCCCGAAATGAATACGAAATGTGGCTCTTTGAGAAGATGAAAGAGGAGATGCAGGAGTTTATAGACAGCCCGTGCTATGAAGAAGCTGCTGATATCTTTGAGGTTTTTTTATCCCTCTGCAATCTTCACGGCCTAGACATTGACGGCGTAGAGAGTGTCGCGGAGGACAAGCGAGAGCAGCGCGGCGGATTTTCTAGCAGAATTATTTTGGATAGTGTTGACGAAGATTGATTCGTTCCTATGGTTGTGATATGAAGATAGGTGATTTGGTAAGAATCGCGCCGAGAGTATGCGAAACCTATGGTCGAACACCAGATGAACTCGGCCTAGTTGTTCGCTGCCAGACCGGCGGTTGGCGGCCTTACATTCTGTGGGCCGATTGCCCCTGGCCAACACTATTTGCCCGCCCCGATTTTTTGGAGGTCGTAAATGAAACTAAATAAAAACTTTAATCTTGAGAATGCCATTCGCGAGGTACTGGCGGAAAAATGTAGGGCCCGCTGCCTCGACGACAAGGAGGACTTCGGCGCCGTCATGGAAGCTATCAGCAACGTGATTGAGCGATGGATCGATAACCGCTGCCCCGGTTGCAGATGATGAAAATCGGTGATTTAGTAAAATCTATTGACGCATGGGGACCAGACGAAGATGGTGGCGAAGAATACTACCCTGTTGGTGTGGTATACCGGCAGCACAAGACACGGTTCCACCGCTGGCGGGTCGAATGGGTCTCGCCCGAGCATCTGTCCGGCCAGCCTGATATTATGCTCGACGATTGGCTGGAGGTTCTAAATGAAGCCGGGTGATTTGGTGCAAGATGCACATGATGATGAAATAGGTCTCGTGGTGGCTATTGGTCCAGGCTATGAAGTGGGTGTCCCGGGCGAACTTGCGGAATACCCAGATGGCATGATGCCCTCGTGGAAGATAAAGTGGCCGAGTATTCCCTACGACTGTGACCTTGGCGAAGATGCTTTGGTTGAAGGCTTGGTAATAATAATCCAAGAAGCCTAGACTTTGATTTTTTGGTTCTTATGGTTGTTGCATGAAAGTAGGCGACTTAGTTCGATGCGTATTCCAACCCGGCTCGTCGCATATTGAAGATGGCGCCGCCGTACAAATGCTCCACTATATTAAAGGTGAGTTCGGCATTGTTATAAAGGTGCGCCCCGTTGGGATTCACAGGGTTTTATTTCCGCAGTTTGGATATGAACACGATCTGTCGAGAAACGCAATCGAGGTATTATAATGACAGTCGGTGATTTAGTTTGGCATGTTGATGATATTAGAGATGGCTGTGCTACGCCTGGGATAGTGACGCGCCTCGTCGGTGGTGACGACGCGACTGTGCAGTTCACAGACCGCGACCACCAAGAGACACACCCTCAACATGAACTGAGGTTGAGCCCCCTCATCGACGATGACGAAAACATTATGGGAAATCCATAATGAAAGTCGGTGATTTAGTAGTTCGTAACAACCACACACCAGAACTAATGGGCACAGGTGTAATACTGGATTCCCACGAGAATGACGACGGCGTAGTCTACTTCGAGGTACAGTGGTTCGACGACGATCGCATGTGGTACGACGTTATAGAGTTGAAGGTTATCAGTGAAAGTAAATGATATTGTGATTGCGACGGAAGATACCTATACCTTCGACGAAGGCGATATTGGCCTCTTGGTTGAGATCGACCGAGGCCCGCCCGACAAGGAATATCGACCACTGTATTTCGTTCAGTGGAACATATCCTCTGGACCTCCGATAGACGTTAACGGAAAACACATCGAAGTCCTTTACTCCTCATAATCTGTACTTATGTTTGATACATGAAGATAGGCGATTTGGTACAATATGTTCCGCATAAGGACGATCCTATCGACAATGGCATCGGCCATGTGCTCGAAACCAGACCGTCTGCTGACAACACCGGGCTGCAATGGAGAGTTGTGTGGGGCTCCGATCTTATTGACGGACAACTTGGCGGCTCTTGGTATAGTTTAATAGACGTCGCCGAACTCCCAATCGTGGTACTCTAATGAAAGTCGGTGACTTAGTAATACCTTCGGCTTATTCAAACTACAAAGAAATCTATCCGGCCAAGATGATTATTGAAGTCATCGAAAGCGAGCGGAATGGAAAACCTGTTAGATTATATATACTTGAGGGCGAAGAACACAGTCGACGAGAAGAAACGCTGCTTCTCGTTTCTGAGTCTTGACTAGAACCCTTTGGTTCTTATGATTGCGGTGTAAACAGATTACTGGCCCGTAGCTCAGAGGTTAGAGCGTCATCCTTATAAGGTGGGAGTCGTGGGTTCAAGTCCCACCGGGCCGACCAGACGGAGAAATAAATGAATGAAAAAATCATCTGTGCCGATGGCTTCGAGATGAGTGTGCAGGCTAGCGAACACAACTATTGTTCGCCACGGTCAAGCAACGCTCAAAGTTATGATGCCGTAGAAGTCGGCTTTCCTAGTTATTACGAAGAGTTGTTAGCTCCTTATGCGAGTGATAAGGAAGATTATACCGGCACGGTTTATGGCTGGGTGCCGACTAATGTTATAACAGTTGTGTGCGCGAAGCATGGCGGCATCGTCAGCGGAGATTTGCCGAATGGAATCCCCTACTTGAAGGCGGTTGAATAAAATGAAAAAGATTATCTTTACTCTTGTATTTTCGTTCTTATCTTCTGGTTGCTACGTTCCAATGCCGTCAGTTGGCATTAAGCCGACTCGCGTGCATCATCAAGAAACATGCAAGCATATTGGCTCAACTGGTGAGGTGCGATGCACTCACACCAAAACCTACACAAAATAGCAGGTAAAAAACATGCAATCATCTTGGATCTTTAAGCCCAAGTATGGCAAGGATATCTACGAGAAAGTGATTAACTGCTTTACTCACAGATATCTTGGCTGGTATGACAATGGAGTTGAAATGCACCTCATAGAACTTAAAAATGGTTATGTTGAGATGCAGGCTCACATCGATGATCCATCGTGCTATGAGTATTTTACGGAGAACTCTTTTTCCGACGAGCCGCTCTCCGGCGAAGAACTGACGGAACATATGATGGTTTTGTTGGTCGAGGCTGGGGTGGCTTATAACATTCACGAAGAGGAACCCGACGAAACCCCAGAATATATCTTGGAAGACGTTGAACTTAACCACGTTTTAGAGGTTTTTTGTGAAGAGAATACAAACATTTATAGTCCGTGGGGCTCAAAGTGCTGGGTTTATCCAGTGGGCGATGGACTCCCAAGAACTGTTGATATGTTGGACGCGCTCTTGACTCTTCAAGCTGCGTAACTATACTTATAGCGTAAACGACACAACGGAGGGTTGAAATGTCGTACACTACTGATAAAAACGGAAACTACAAGCGCACTGTTCGGTGCGGCCATTGCTACGAGCTTGGACATAATAAGGGTTCGTGCGAGGCGAAGAAGCAGAATCACAAGGACATGATTGCCGACTACGAAAAGCAAATCGCAGACGACAACTTCTGTGACGATTGGGAGCGCAACTACGCGCAGCGCAATCTCGATCGCCACAAGGCAGAGTTGAGCAAGACTGTCAACCGTGGCAAGAATCGCAAGTGCTCTTATTGTTCTGCGCCTGGACACACTCGCCGTACTTGCATGAGCAAGAAGGGTGATATGAGTGATTATGCCAATAAGGCTTTGGTTGCTCGCGAGAAGTTCGCCGAGAAGTTTGAAGAGGCCGGCCTGGGCATTGGTGCTCTCCTGAGCGTTAAGAACTGGCGCGACCATGCCGAAGAAGAACTTGCCATCATCGAAAATATCAAATGGGAATACATCACCCACGAGATTGCTACTGGCGAGAGTCATGAGTTTCGTGATGTTGTTTGTTCGCGCACCTTGGCCCCCACTGAATACTACCCTCGCGGCGAGTTTCACACGAACAGCCTACTTGTTGATATCGCAGATATTAACGGTGCGGAGGATTATATACGCGAAAATCGAATCAAGCGCGAGAAATATCGTTTGGTGTCTCCTGTCGAGGCTTCTTTTCCCAATGATTTTCTTACGATTCCTGGCTGCATTGCTGCCGCCGTCGCGAGCAAACACTTTGAGAAGGAGCGCCCGTATGACTACCATGGCGTTTCATATGATGATGAGTAGTTTTACTCTCAGTATTTTGTTCTTATAGTTTTTCCATGGAGGTTCTAATGAACGATTCAATCACGATTCCTCGCGAATCACTTGAGACTTTTCTTTCTATTGCAAATCGTATTCTTGACCGCACTTCTGGCGCCGCGCCCGAAGCTATCGAACGCGCCGAGGTCACACTTCAAAGCAATAATCGAAAGCATCTAGCAGAAGCAGTCTTTCAGGCCGAAAAAGCTATTTTTGATAATGATGTTGGGTCTTTGACGGCTGAACAAATGAGTGACAATGCGAACAAGCGTCGCGCGCGCGAAGATAGTTTTTCTCGCGACAAGACTGATTTTATTGAAGGCCGCCGACGATGAACCTGAAAGACGCCAGGAATCTACAGCCCGGTGCGATTGTACGTGAAGCGTGGCATCCTGAATCCAGGGTCCACGGTATTGTGCTTGCGAAACAGCACGTTGAGAAAGAGCACAAGGCCAAGTTGCTTTGCCAGTTGAAAAAAGAACGCTATGACGTAACGGTGCATTGGCTTGGCCCTGACCGTACTATTCCGCGCAAGCCGTGGGGCGATAACGAGCCCCACCGCGTGCAAGTACGCGAAAACTGGGAGATTATGATTATTTCCCATGTCGCCCCTTAACTCTGAAAATATCGTTCCTATAGTTTGGATATGAAACGAAGAGACAAAATAAAGAATCGACGTGGGCAGATCCCCGCGACTGCCGAAACCAGAGCCGAATGGGCACGCCAGAGACAAGCCCTGGTGGGCTCTATTATCTCTCAGCCAGATTTTGTAGGCGCCCTCGTCATGGAACATATCCGAGGTTCGCAATATCTTGTTAGGATGCCTGACGGTGCAGAGGTATTTGCGTCCCACAAGAAACCCAGATATACAATGTCAGCCGGTGTGTCTATAACTGACCAGGGCTGGCGTTTGTGGGAGGATCCCCGATGACGGTGAAGTGGAAAGTCAAGCCTGGAGATCTGCTCTATGTCGACGATAATAAGACTATCGGAATCGTCCACAAGGAAACACCCAAGAAGATTTGGTATTATGCTTTTGGAGAGAATGGCATGGGCGGGCCCTTTGGCGTTGGCAAAGACCTTCTCTATAGAAGAATCGATGAAGGGGTTTGTTTTCATCAAATAGGCAAAACGAAGTATAGGAGAACGAGAGAATAATGGGTTACCGTTCACAAGTAGTATTGGCAATCGCACCCGAAGCAGCGTCAGCCTTCATGGCTTTGCAAGCAAAGTATCCGAAAGTGCTGGAGTTGTGCAACGACGCAGACGATTTCTCTTCTGGTTACGCCCAACCCGGTGACTGGTTTATGCACTGGAGTCATATCAAGTGGTATGAGGGTTATCCAGAAATCGATGTTCTCAATGGTTTCATCGATGCACTGGAGGCCGATGATCTCTCTGAGTACGGAGAGCCTGAGCCTCCAAAACGGCCAGACGGCACAGACGACCAGTGGGGCGAATACTTCAAGTTTATCCGCATTGGCGAAGATAACGACGACCTTACAGAAAAAGGTTGGGGCTTTCAAAATGATATTTTCATTAGTCGACATATTGCGTTTTAAGCCTTGACCCTCAGAAAACTGTTCTTATAGTTTAGACGTACCCCAGATACGGAGAGCAAAATGAGTTGGAACTCTGGTGCACCTCGACGAGAGACTATTATGCGACAACGCCGAGAAAAAGCGAATCCTGAACTTATCACTCGTATTAACAAGATTCTTGCTAGCAGCGCTGGTCTTTCTGATTGGGAAAAGAGTTTCCTCGCCTCCGTCAAGGATAGCGTGAATCGTTACGGAAGTTTGACTGCCAAACAAGAATCTATTGTTCAGCGCATCGAGAAGAATCGTGACCCTGCTGTGCAGGCTGCACGAAAGTCTTGGAATGATAGCTTTTCTCAAGAAATGCGCGACAAAATGTGCATTGCTGCGCGTTATTATTTGAATAATCCGCCATATTTTGCAGACTTGGCTGGTCGTATTCTGAACGACGATGGCCACATTCCTACCGAAAAGCAGTACCGCGCCATGGTCGAAAACAAGTATGTCGCAAAAGTGCTTGACAACATGAACTCGGTTCCTACTTTTCCTGTAGGAACGATGGCGAAGATTCGCCAGACTGCACACCCGGTAAAGAAGTGCTTTATGAACAAGATGGTCATGATTATCGATTATCCCGACAAGGTTGCCGGGGCTGCAAAGGGTGCCATTCCTGTGATTGTGCTCCCTGTTGGGACTGCCGAGACCATCGAGACGGAAGTCCGATGGCTCAAGAAAGCGAGGATTTAGAATGTGGCCACCACCCCCTAAGAAGAAAGAGAAGCCCCACAACTACTACTGTGGCTCATGTGGCTGTAAATACTACAGAAAGCCACGCTCCTCCCGTCCTGCTTGTGACGCCAACTGCGTGGCTTGTGGCAGCAGTCGCATCATTCGATACGAATGGGCCACTGATTAATAGCTTTACTTGCCTAAACTGGTTCTTATAGTTTGGGTGTTGAGGCATCGTGGCGGAACTGGTATACGCAACGGACTTAAAATCCGTCGCCCTTTGGGATTGAGGGTTCGAGTCCCTCCGATGCTACCACTTACTTTTAATCCATGAACTATAGGAGTTTATAATGGATTTTGTTACCTTGACTGTTTGTTACGCTATCTTTACTGGCGTTAGCCTAGGCCACGCGATTTTGACTCGCCCGGTCTAAAAAGTTCTTTACTACTATTCAACCGTTCTTATCTTTTAAGTGTAAGACGAGCCACTACTTATTATAGGAGAGTAAAATGGCTGTTGATTTCAAAACATTCCGAAACGTCGCACCGCATGTTATTGCTGTACGCAAGCCCGTGCTGCTTCGTGGTCGCCATGGCGTTGGCAAGTCCGAGGTCGTATATCAGATTGCTGTAGATCTCGATATGCCCGTCGTCGAGCGCCGCGCATCTCAGATGACCGAGGGCGATCTGATTGGCCTTCCCAAAACTGACGGCGATATCACTTCTTTCTGTCCTCCTGATTGGTTTCAGGAGGCTTGTGATAGGCCAGTGGTCCTCTTCTTCGATGAGGTCGACCGCGCCGTAAATGAGGTCCGCCAGGGTCTCTTCGAGCTTACGGATTCACGCAAGTTGTTTGGCAAGCCCATTCATCCCGATACCGTTATCATTGCTGCTGTTAATGGCGGCGAGCATGGTTCACAGTATCAGGTTGGTGAGATGGACCCTGCCGAGCTTGACCGCTGGACCGTGTTCGATGTCGAGCCTACCGTTGAGGATTGGCTTGATTGGGGTAAGGATAATGTCGATGGTCTCATTTGGGACTTTATCAATCAAAATCGCTCGCATCTTGAGCATGGCGAGGACTTTGAACCCAACAAGGTTTATCCGTCCCGTCGTTCTTGGAAGCGCTTGAATGATTGCTTGGTTAGCGCTGGCTTTCTTACGCCAGATTCCAAGAGTGACGCTGGCGTTTATCACTTGTCCGCTGCTTTCGTCGGGATGGAGGCTGCTGTCGCATTCAACGATTTTGCTCAGAACTATGAGCGCCAAGTGACCATTGAGATGATTCTGGATGATGGACAGGTCGCCAAGACTTCCGATTTCGGAATCAATGAGCACTGTGCCCTGATTGAAAAAATGGAAGCCAGTGAGACGTTTGACTCTGAGCTAGCTGATAATCAGGTTCAGAACTTGGCAGATTACTTTGTGACGCTGCCCTCGGAAGCTGCAATGAAGTTGTGGACTGTGCTCGGCAAGGGTGACAACGCCAACGTGATTGGCCTCCATAAGGCCACTGCAACGGACGGAACAAAGGTCTCGGCGCGCATGGTTCAAATGCTTACAGGCAAGGATTCCTAGGAGTTTTGTGAGGCGATGACAAGGGAGTTTATTAATAAATCCGCCACTTTGCTAGTTTCGGCGGGGGCGCGTTAAGATAGCGCCACTAATCAAAAAACTAGATAGCAAGGCTGCACTGCGAGCAAACAGCCCCCTTGTCATCATTTTTCTTTACTGCTTTGTTACCGTTCCTATAGTTATAACGTAAGACGGAGGTCTTCATGTTTATTCTAAACGACCATATCTTTCGACTCCTACAGCGCGAGCCTTTCTTTGCTGCGCTTTCTCGTCGTATCGAGAAGAAGGAGTCTAAGGGCATCCCGACTGCTGGTGTGCGTGTGAATCCCGACACCGGATATTTCGAGATGATGTATAATCCAGACTTCTTTGAAGGTCTGACTGACGCTCAAAGGTCTGGTGTCCTCATTCATGAGTTTTATCATCTGATTTTCGAGCATGTTACTGGTCGACTGCCTGATGAGCTTGCTGGGGTTTTTACTAACAACGGTAATGTGCCAAAAGATAAGATGCAGCTTTTCAAGTTGTGGAATATCGCAACGGACCTTTCAATCAACTGTTTGATTGGCAAGGATAAGCTGCCGGAAATGTGCTGTTTTCCTGACGAGGGTCCATTTGAGGGTCTTCCGGCCAACAAAACTGGCGAATGGTATTATGAGCAGTTGAAGCAAAAGGCCGACGACGACCAGAATGGAGGCGGCGAAGGTGAAGGCGGCGGCCAGGGTTTTGACCCTGATAATGCCGGTCAGTTTGACAGTCATGCTGATTGGGGTGGCGAATCTTGTGATGAGGCTACCAAAGAAATCGCGAAGGAACGTCTGAAGGAGGCGATGAAAGATGCCGTTAATGAGGCTGCAAAGTCTAATAGTTGGGGCACTGTATCCTCTTCTGTCCGCAAGGAAATCATCGATAAGCTATCGACGAAAGTCGATTGGCGCAAGGTGCTTCGATGGTTCGTCAAGTGCTCCCAACGGTCCAATAAGCGTAGCACTCCCCGACGACTGAACAAGCGTTACGCTTACATTCATCCCGGTCGCAAGGTCGAGCGCGTTGCTAATATCGCAATCAGCATTGACCAGTCTGGCTCTGTCTCGGATGAGATGCTGGCAGCATTTTACTCTGAGCTTAACAAGCTATCTGAGATTGCCACGTTTACCGTGATTCCCTTTGACACAAAGGTTGCTGAGGATAAGGTTTACGTTTGGAAGAAAGGCGAGAAGCGCAAGAAAGAGCGTGTGATGTGGGGCGGAACCGACTTTAATCCGCCGACTGACTTTGTCAATAAGGGCAAGTATGACGGTCACATTTGTTTGACCGATATGTGTGCTCCAAAGCCCAAGTCTAGCAAGTGTCCACGTATGTGGATGACCGATAGTCGGAATGGCAGTAACCCTTATTTTCAGACTAATGAACGAATCGTCATCGTGGATAAGTAAATGAAGAGTCTAATCAACATCTTGTATTCTTGTGCAGCCGGTCTTGAACAGGCCTGCTTGACGTTTGAAACGATTAAGCAGGCGCACAAGGCCGCCGTCGTCATGGCTGTACGCAATACACCGGACGCCAAGCAGCCGATCGGTTTTCACAAAAATGTACCTTCAGCCTTTACCAACGAGGATTCGTGATTATAGTTGCAGCGTGATGGACAAAGAAGATTATAATGGGTGGACAAACCGCGCAACGTGGAATGTAAATCACTGGCTTGGCAACGATGAAACCACCTACGGTCTTATGTCATCGCTAAAGATGACCGAGGCCACACAGTTTGCAAACTTTTGTGGATACGTGTGGGGCAAAACAACTCCCGACGGAGATAGTTTGGCTAACGTCGACTGGCAAGAAATCGCTGATTCATGGAAATATCAGAAATGATGATTTACTCCTTAAAGCCCGTTCTTATGGTTTAGATATGAAACGCACAACGATTGACGCACGAGTGATGCACGCTGGCAAGGCCGGGCCCCATCACAAGCGTTCCGACGACCTTCGCAAGGGTCGTCGTCGTAAGCCGAAGCATCAAAAGCCAAAGCACCTTCGGTGGCGCGAATGAGTTGGCGAAAGCCACGCATTGGTGACCTAGTGAGGCTCGATGGCTTGGCAGTTGCCGAACGCGGATATTGGGGTAAACCCGTGGGCCAAGTTGGCGTAATCGTCGAATGTGTTGGCATTAGGTGCCACGTCCAATGGACCGACGGAGAAGTTACAAAACCCGAACGTACAGTTTTGGAGGTTATCAACTATGCAAGTCGGTGATTTGATTAAGTATAATCCCCTAAAGCTCCCGCCTCCCGTATCTATTGCTGTTGTGTTGTATATCAATATCCATGGCGACACCGTGCAAGCCATCGACCAGACCGGCGAGATTCGCTGGATGGTTCAGTCAGGCTGCGAGATTATCAATGAATGTCGGTGATTTGGTTATGCATAAGAACGCCAAGCACAAGTCGACCTTGCTGCCAAAGTTGGTTATTGCTGTATCCGACCGTTCGCTGAAAGGTGATGGGTCGAAACTATGGTTTACGACATTGGACGTGCTCGGGTGGAGAAATGCCAATGATTACGAGGTTATCAGTGCAAGTCGGTGACTTGGTACGAATGAGACCAGCCGTAGCAAACCCGAAGCTGTATGGTATTGGTATTATTGTGAAAGTCACTGGCAACAATGGTCCAGACCGACGATGTTTCGTCAAGTGGCCGACGATGCCAGACCGCGAGCCGAAAGGCTGCGGACGGTACGCCTTGG
>Ga0208299_1000514_pt1 | contig 35567 bp, 52 predicted proteins | sample 15_taG_FD_184089 | JGI IMG/M metagenome (GOLD analysis project Ga0208299, IMG submission 184089) | Marine viral communities from the Subarctic Pacific Ocean - 15_ETSP_OMZ_AT15312 metaG (SPAdes) (version 2) | ecosystem: Environmental > Aquatic > Marine > Oceanic | place: Pacific Ocean | collected... | reverse complement strand
GCTTCGCATATATTTTAAACAGATTTCCGAAAAGGAGGTTCCATCATGCCGCTAGCCCCACCAGTCCTCCGCACCACTCCGCGCGCTCCCCGAAGCCAGGCACCTGGCGTCCATCGCTCGCACCGATGGCGGCAGCATAGCGAGCGCATGCGTCGCGAGTATCCGCTTTGCATGGCGCCATTTTGCGAGCGCAAGGCGGCAGGCAGTTGGCCGACCTCTACGAGCGTCCATCACATCCGCGGCGCCGCGACTCACCCGAGCCTGGCCTATGTCGATGCGAACACCTGCCCCGTTTGCTCACAGTGTCACTCGAAGGTCGAGGCAATGGAGCGATGTGGCAAGGCGACGCAGCACCTTTTTGTAGGATGGCAGGTATCCGACGCATGAACCCGCTAGACTTTTTCCTATATTTCTTTGCCGGATATGGCGCTGGCACCCTTATCGCCAATATCCTTAAACGTCGGCGGAGTAAATGAGCAAGAAAGACGACAAGATCAGACAGGCGCTATTGGCCGGCCATAGCTTCCGCAGGATCAACAAGGACCTGGGCGTCGGCAATGGGCGCATTCGCAGAGTCCGCGACGGGCGAGCGCCGGCCAAAGGTGGGCGCAAGGGAAAGCCCGTCGCCGAAGAGCCCACCTCCGAGCGTAGCCAGATTGCCTATCGCGAGGACAGCGCGCAGGCGGTTCTGAATAGCGAAGTGCCGATCACTGAGGCCGCGCTGATTGCGCATTTCCAAGTAGATATGGAGCGCTGGCAAATCGTGGAATTCGTGCCGACGATGCGCGAAGTCAGCCGCAAGCACATAAAGCGCGATCTGGAATTCGACGAGGGCAAGATCACCGGCACTCTGAGCGACGACGGCACGCTAGTGAAGATCCCGCTGTACACCGTGCGGGCCAAGTTCAAAATCAAGCAACAGTTTATAGACGCCGACCTGGCCAAAGCCTTCCGCGACAACCTACACGCATTGCCAGCGCCCGTCCGCGATGTCATCAAGCCAGACGTGAGCCCCGAAGCTGACATCCTAGAGCTCGCCCTTCCTGATGTTCATCACGGGCTGCGCAGTCTGGCCGACGAAACCGGGCAGGTCTACAACCTGGGCATTTCCACTAGCCTGGTGGTGCATTGCACTCGCGATCTTCTGAAGAAAGCCGGCCCGGTGTCGAAAATCGTCGTGCCTATGGGCAATGACTGGCTTAATGCGGACAATGCCGCGGGCACAACCGCGCACGGAACGCCGCAGGATGAAGATCAGCACTGGTCGACCACCTTTCAGCGTGCGACCGCTGCGGCCGTTGCGGTGATCGAGCTTTGCCGCGAGTATGCGGAGACGGTCGACGTGCTGCTTATTCCTGGCAATCACGACACCGAGCGCTCGCACTACATGGCCACCTGTCTCGGGTACGCGTTTCAGAATGCGCCAGACGTGCAGATTGACGCCGGACTGTCGCCGATGAAGGCGCGACTGCTGCACGATACCCTCGTCGCCTGGCACCATGGCGACCGCGCCAAGCCTGCGGACCTGGTGGCAGTAATGCCTGACCGATGGGCGGAGCTTTGGGGGCGGAGCAAATGGCGCGAGCTCCACATGGGGCACATTCACCACGAGGTCGAGAAGGACGTGGGCGCCGTGCGCGTGCGCAACTTCCGCTGCCTGAGCGCGCAGAGCGCCTGGAGTAGCAAGAGCGGATATTCGAACGTGCGCGCCGCTACGAGCGTGCGTATCGGGCTCGGAATCGGGCCATATCAGACAACCTATAGTTTTGCAAACAGGAGGGCCCAGTAATGGGAAAGCGAGGCCCAGCACGAACACCCGCGCACATTCTGCGCGCCCGCGGCAGCAACATTACGAAGTACGCCAGCCAGACCACTGACGGCGACACGCGAGAGAATGAGCTAGAGCTACCATTTAGCGTGCCTCGCATGCCTGTTGGCCTGCCCGAGTATGCAAAGCGAGAGTGGAAATACCTCTGCAAGCGCCTGAGCAAATCGCAGATCATTAACGAGATCGACGGGCGAACGCTCGAGCGATATGTGCGCGAGACTTCCAGGCTCCGCGATCTCGAAAAGAGCTACGACGCGGACCAGCGCGCCGGCGCCCGCGACGAAAGGCTAATCGGACTCATACATAAGAGCAGCGCGCGTTGCGATGCCATGGGCAAGCTGTTCGGCCTTTCGCCCGTCGACCGGACGCGAATTCAGGTCGAGAAGCCGCCCGAAGAGCCCGTAAAGAGGCCGAAGCCTAAGCGCGAAGGACTGCTGCAATTCCATGCAAAGGGCGAGGCTGTTGCGAAGTGATCGTAATCGACCAGACGCTTGCGCTGCAGATCTACGGCAAGAACGCGGTTAGACGCGCCGTTAAAAAGGGGCATGTGACACCCTCCGGCGTCGACTATGCCCTCACCTTCGACGGCGTTTGCTCACTGCCGATGCATGGCGACGCGCTGGCCAATATCCTGAAGCAGGCGCAGAGCGACGACGATCACCGGGCCCAGCCGTGAGCGCCGAAGTATCCGACGAGACGCGGGCAGAATTTACGCGGCTGCTCAATGGGTATGATCCTTGGCGCGATGCCGAGGGCTACCATTTCGACCCCGATCGCGCTGATTACGCAGTCGAATGGATCGAGGACCATTGCACGCATGTAAAGGGCGGGCTTGGCGGCACACCATTCTTGCTCGAGAATTGGCAGCGGGCGCTAATAATGACACTGTTCGGCTGGTATGACAAGGACGGGCTCAGGCGTTACCGCGAGTTGCTTTTGTATATCCCGAGAAAGCAAGGAAAGAGCCCGCTCTGCGCTGCGATCCTGCTCTATGTCCTCGACACTGACGATGAGCCAGGCTACGAGGCCGTCAGCGCTGCAGCTACCCGCGATCAAGCCTCCATGGTCTATGATTGGGTAAAGGGGATGATTCGTAACGACGAATGGCTCTCTGGCCGGTTCAAGGAGTACCGCAGCCCCAAGAAAATGATACCTATCCGCGATCAAGTGAGCTACTATATGCCCGTGAGCGCCGATGCGGAGACTAAACACGGCGGCAACTTGCACTTGATCGCTTTCGATGAGCTTCACACGCAGCCGAACCGCGAGCTGTTCGACGTTTTGAGCACGGGCACAGCAGCGCGCAAACAACCGCTCTTGATATCGCTAACCACTGCCGCCGTGTTTGGCGAATCCATTTGCAACGAGAAGCTAGCCTATGCGAAAGCTGTGCTACAAGGCAGCATCACCGACCCGACCTTTTTGCCGATTCTGTTCTATGCCCCCCAAGATGCCGACTGGACCGATCTCGAGGTATGGAAAAAGGCAAACCCAAATTTTGGTGTCAGCCTGCAAGAAGACTATGTGCGCAAGGAGATCGCCAAGGCGAAGGTAACCCCGTCGCTTGTGCCAAATTTGAAACGGTTTCACCTCAATATACAGACCATGAGCGCTGATATGTGGCTCGACCTGGACAAGTGGAACGCATGCGACAAAGAGCCGGAATATAGCGGGCCATGTTTCGCCGGGCTAGACTTGGCCAGCACCCGCGATATCTGCGCCTTCGTTTGTTTCTGGCCCGAGACTGGCGCCGTTGCCTGCAAGTTCTACTTGCCGGAATCTGCCGTACACCTGCCGAGCCGCAAACATTATCTGCCCTGGGTAGAAGCTGGCTATCTGACCGTCACCGAGGGCACCGTCCTGGACTATACGAAGGTGCGCGAAGATATCGCCGCCGCAAACGATGCCTACGAGATCGACATGTTAGGCTTTGACAAGGCCGCGGCGAACGAGATCACGACCGCGCTCTACAATGAGCACGGCATACCCTGCGTGAGCGTCCCGCAGACCATGCTCGGGATCTCTGAGGCCGCGCGCAAGCTCGAGCGGCTAGTGATCGAGGGAGGACTCGCCCACGGCAATAACCCCGTGCTGACCTGGATGGCCGGCAATACCTACGTCAAGACCGACGACGCCGAAAATATCCTGCCGAGCAAGAAGCATTCGCCGGCCAAGATCGACGGAATAGCCGCGCTATGCGATGCGATAGCAGCCTCCATCGGCACGGAAATAGAGGCTAATGTGTACGAAGAAAGAGGACTGATATGTCTTTAGATGAAAATTGCGGGGATACCTTGCAATCCAAGCGCAAATGGTTACATTCAGCGGCTAAAGCCGCTGCAATTGCAAAAAATAGTCTTTCTCTGGTTTCTCTATTTGCAATTATGGGCGGAGTGGGATACCATATCTCGCTTCCCGCGGGCATGGGCTGCGCGGGCTTTCTTGTTTGGATTGACCTATCTATATCCGCCTACCAACGAGGGCACAGTGCTGATTGACCGCCTTTTTCACCGCTCCGCCGAGAATCCCGCGAATCCGATCAGCTTCGACGACCTCGGCTATGGCGCGGACACCGGCGAAGTCATTACCCGCCAGAAATCCTTGAGACTCGCACCCTACTACCGCGCTCTGGATCTAATCAGCGGCGACATTGCCAAGCTCCCGCTGATGACCTACAAGCGCGAGTCGACCGGCAAGCAGCGCGCCACCGGCCACCAGGCTTACCACCTGCTACGCTACAAGGCCAACGACCGCATGACCGCGCACAATTTCAAGCGCGCATTTGCCTACCAGGCACTGTGCGGCAATGGGTACGCGCATATCCGGCGCGTAAATGGTCGCGTGCAAGAGTTGATCCTCCTCGACAGCGCTAAGGTCACGCCAGTCGATTACCGCGGCGCTCTCTGGTACGTCTACGAGACGGGCGGCGGATCTACCCTGCGATTTGAACACTCCGAAATACTGCATATGCACGGACTCGCCTGGGATGGCGTGTGCGGCTATGACTCGCGTCAGATTATGGGCGAAGCTATCGCCAGCGGGCTAGCGGTCCGCAAGTATGGCAGTAAGTATTTTTCCAACAATGCCCGTCCGTCCATCGTGCTGGAGCACCCTGGCAGCTTCAAAAATAATGACGCTGCCGAACGTCTCCGCAAGGGATGGGAACGCATGACTAAGGGGCTCGATAACTCTCACCGGGCCGTCGTGCTCGAAGAAGGACTGAAGGCCAACGCCATCGGCGTCAACGCTGCCGACGCCCAACTCGTCGAAGCTGCCGAGTTCAATTTAATCGACGTGGCGCTATTTTTTGGCATCCCGCCGCACAAACTCGGCCACTCTGGGCGCACGTCGTACAACTCCCTGGAACAAGAGAATCAAGCCTATCTCGACCAATGCCTTGACCATTGGCTCGTGCAGCTTGAGCAGGAATGTCGCGACAAGCTGTTAAGCGAACGTCAGAAGGCGGCAGACTCGCACGTTATCGAATTCAACCGCGAAGCGCTGCTAGAGGCAGACGTCGCGACAAAGGCCGAAGCAATCCAGAAAGCGCTTGGCGGCGCCGCCTGGATGACCGTGGACGAAGCCCGCGGTAAATTCAACATGGGCGCGATGGGCGGCAAAAATGCCGATCTACAGCAGCCGGCCAACCACTTCCCGACAGAGGCACCCGCGCCGGAACCTGAGCCCGAAGGAGGCGACGAAGGGCGCAGCGAAATCCTTAAGCATGCGCATGATATGCTGCACGCCACGCGCGCCCGAATGGTCCGCCGTTTGGCCGGCGCAGCAAGACGAGCCGCAAAGCATCGGGCCACCTTCGACGCCTGGGCAACGTCATTCGCCGCAGAACATCGCGACGTGTTGCTGGACGCGCTTGGCCCGATCTGCCGGATGGCCACCGCGGCAGGCGATGCGCGTTGCGCTGCGACCGAGACGGGCAGCATCTTCGCCAGCTTCCGCGAGGCATCCCGCGACGTACTCGAGCGAAATACCGGCGATCTCATCGAGCCACTGAATTCAGCAATCGCAACTATCGAAAAGGAGTTTGCGCAATGAAGACCGAACGACGCTTTCACCAAGGTACTTGCGAAATTCGCAACGCCGATACCGTCAACCCCACTATCACCGGCTATGCCGCCGTTTTTTACCGCGCTGACGAGGCGGGCACCGAATTCTCACTTGGGCCTGACATCGTCGAGCGGATCATGCCAGGCGCATTCGATGCCATCGGCGCCGACGACGTGCGCGCGCTTTTTAACCATGATTCCAACCACGTCCTTGGCCGGTCTACCTCGGGCACGCTCAAGCTGTCCGTCGACGAGCGTGGATTGCGCTACGATATCGACTTGCCCGACACGCAACTGGCTCGCGATCTCCGCGAGAGTATCAGCCGCGGCGATATCTCCGGTAGCAGCTTCGCCTTCACAATTCCCGAAGGCGGGCAAGAATACCGCGAAGAGGGCGACCACGTTGTGCGCGAAGTCCGCGCCGTAACGCTCTACGATGTTGGCCCCGTGACGTATCCCGCGTACGAGGCTAGCACCAGCCATGCCCGCAGCGAGATTGCCGCGTGGCGTGAGTCCCAGCAAGAGCCAGAAGCCCCCGCGCCGGCTGTCACCGCGCGCGATGTGGTGCGCGCAACTGCGCGCCTGGCTGAAATGCATTAGAGCCCGCCCCTGGCTCGCCCCCGCGCTGTTCCTGTTCGGCGCGGGGGCTTTTTTGTGCCTGCAACTTGTAAGCTGTGCCATTGCAACTAATTTGATAGCGAACTAAAACAGGAGGATGCATTGTGGCAGCAATGACCCGAATGGAGGCGCGTACGCTCCTAGAAGATCCGGCGAACCGGATGGAACATTTAGGCGCAAGCCTTTTCGCAGCATGCACTGACGTGCAGAGCTGGTTTGACGATCACCCCGAATTCGCGGCATGCATCGCGCGTATTGATCTCGGCTATGCAGCCGCAGGCGTGCTTGCGGAATGACCTGCGACGGCATCGAATGCGAGGGCAAGAGCCCCGATAGCTCAAAGTGGATCGTGTGCCGCGGGCGGGTAACCGTGCGCCTGTGCCCAGGCTGCCAGAAATTGGCCAGCAGAGCGCAGGGCACGCGGGCCGGCTTCCGTAAGCGGCCGATCATGCTGCGCGACCATATCGACTACCACCTGGCGCCGTCCTAAATTGCACATGGCGGAAAAATTGCAGTCCTCTATTTGCAATTATTGCAACCTGGGCGTCTATTATGGCTTGCCGATGCAGTAAAGCCGTAGCTTGCTGATAAGCTCCTCTCTGGCCGCAAGGCCGCACATTTATACCGTCCGCCGTAGCCGACGTTTCACCAGATGACCCCATTTGCGGGGCTGTCCGGTGATACGTCGGCTTTTTTTGTGCGCGGATACTGCAAGGAAAGCAAAAATGAGCTTGAAAGCCCTCCAAGAAACTCGCGGCGAAGCACTCGCCGAGATTCAAACCCTCCGCGATGTCATCGCCAACGAGAACCGTGATTTTACCGCCGACGAAGATCAGAAGTGGGAGCGTGCAAACGCCGATTTCGACAGCGCCTCCAAGCGTATCGACATCATCGAGCAGACCCGCACCCGCGAAGATCTCGCCAACGAACTCAAGGAGCAGCGCGAGGAATCCGGCCGCCCCGGTCTCGATCTCCGCTCTGATGCCCTCGCCCGCGGCGTTGACCTCAAGCTGTCTCGCACCGCGCCGCAGACCGCACAAGAAGCTCGCGCTATGTCGACCACCACCGACAGCGAAGGTGGTTACATCGCCGACGACCTGGCCAGCCAGATCGAAGTCGCCATGCTGAAGTTCGGCGGCGTGCGTCGCGTGGCTCGCGTCATTCGTACCGAAAACGGCAACCAGATTCCAATGCCCACGGTCAACGACTCTGGCAATACCGGCTCAATCGAAAATGAGAACGACGCCCTGGCAACCACTGATGTCACGTTTGGCCAGAAGACGCTCGACGCCTATAAGTATAGCTCGGACATCGTCAAAATTCCGTTCGAGCTCTACCAGGACAGCGCCTTCAACCTGGACGAACTGCTCGGCCAGTTGCTTGGCGAGCGCATCGCTCGTGCATCGAATGCAGGCTACACCACTGGTTCCGGCTCTGGCATCACAAACGGCGTTGTCACCGCCTCTGCGCTTGGCAAGACCGCCGCTGGTGCTGCTGCCATCACCGCCGCAGAACTAATCGACCTGCAGTTTAGCGTCGAAGAGTCTTACGCGGACAATGGAACCTGGATGCTCAACCGCTCCACGCTCGGACTTATCCGCAAGCTCGTGGATTCCAACGGTCAGTTCATCTGGCACGCTGGCCTGGCCGGCGGACTGGAAGCGACCATCCTGGGCCGTCCCTACGTCCAGAACTCGGACATGCCCGCGGCGACCACCGGCCTGAAGTCCGTGCTGTTCGGCGACTTCAGCAAGTACTGGATTCGCGACGTCGCGAATATTCGCCTCCGCCGCCTGAATGAGCGCTTTGCCGATAACGATCAGATCGGCTTTGTCGCTCTGCTCCGCACCGACGGCGAGCTTTACAACGCTGGCACTAACCCGATCAAGCACTTGATCCAGGCGTAATTGACCGCCCGCCGCTCACTCACCTGGGCGGCGGGCACCCTGGAGGGTACACCATGAAAGTAAAATTGCTCACTTCCGTATCTGGCGCCGATGGCTCTTTTGGCTTTGGCGAAATTGTCGAACTGCCGAACGATTACGCGACGCGCATGCTCAACTCCGGCCAGGCCGAAGCAATCGAGCCCCCGCCCGTCAAGACCGCAGCCAAGCGCACCAAGAAGGGCTGAATATGGGCCGCACGCTCGTAACCGCACCGACTGGCGACGTCGTCACCACTGCCGAGGCTAAGGCATACGCCAAGATCTCGCACAGTGCCGAAGATACGCTAATTGATACGCTCGTCGCCACTGCCGTCGAGCTTGTCGAGGCTATTTGCGACCGCCAGCTCTTGCAGGCGACCTACGACATTACTTTTGACGCCTGGCCAAGCGCCGGCGAAGAATTCGAGATACCATTCGCGCCCACGTCGTCTATTACGTCCATCAAGTACATCGACGAAGACGGCACCGAGCAAACCTTGAGCGCTAGCGCCTACGTCACGTCAACCGATGTCGACCCCGCCCAAATCTACTTGGCATACGGGGAAAGCTGGCCCGGCCTGCGCGCCCAGCGCAACGCCGTCACCGTGCGCGCTGTCGTTGGCTATGCCAATGCTGCAGCGATTCCTGACGCGATCAAAACCGCGATTAAGATTGCGGTCACTGCCTGGCTCGAAAATCGCGAGGGCTGCCAAGAGCTCCCGCCCGCCTCTATTCATCTGATTAACCGCTACCGGTTCCGCTATTTCTAATGTCTTGCCCCTGCGCAAAATCTAACGGCCTGAAGGCTTCCGAGCTTGTCGATTATATCGACATCCAGGCGCCGAGCGACACGCACGAGGCATCGGGCGCGATCACCCGGACCTATGCGAGTGCCTATACGCGATGGGCAAAGATTGCGCCCACAGGCGGCGCAGAGGGCGACCAGTTCCGCGAGATCGAAGGGCACGCCACCTATCGCATCGAAGTGCAGCACGACGCCACCTTGGCCGGCGCACTCAAGGATACGCACCGCATCGTTCACGACGACGGGCGCATCTTCGATATATTGCGCGTTGCGCCCGACCAGGCGACCGGGCGCATTACCATTTTTGCCAACGACTACGCGCCGATCATTACCGCCGACGGGCTCACCTACTCCGCGGTCACCTACGACGTGATCTTGCGCAACGAAGAGGTGGACCGCCCCTATGACGAGCCCGGAGAACGTACCCGGCGAGTATTTACCGCCCTTGTGCGCGTCTCCGATTTTGCGCCAGGCATCACCGCTGAAAACGATACCTGCACGATCAGCACGCGGACGTATCGCGTTCAGTCGGTAGAGATCCCCGCGCGCGGGGACTGGTATCGCCTTGAATTGGCCGACGAGTTCGGAGCACTGCCCGCCCGATGACCTCTAGCGCACATATTGACCCGGCTGACGTTCGCAACCTAACCCGCGCTGTCAATCGCATAGCTCGCGGGATGCCAAAGGACACCGCCGAAGTCGTGACGATGGCCGCACGCGTCACCGTCCGCAAGGCCTACAGCGCGACGCCCATCGCCAGCAAAACGACGGTATGGGCATGGGCCAACAAAGAAAAGACCGAATGGTGGCGCGTAGAGCGTCGCGCCACTCCAGGCGCCTGGTATGCGCGCGCCTGCTGGATTAAAGCACTCCGCAAGTTAGGCGCAAGCGTCAAAAAGCACCCCGCCAAAGATGGCGACTACGTCGACAAGCGACGCGGGCTCGTGCCCGTCTTCGAGGCCCGCAACGAATGCCCTTACATCGAACAACTCGATAACGGCGGCACGCTCGAGCCGATCCCCAACAAGCCCTACCCGCACCCCGCCAAGCCGGCCAACATCGGCGCCAAGGCCGTCCTGCGCGGTGGCGCAGAGCTCGAGAAGCGCATGGACAAGTTCGCCGCGGGCACTCTTAACCGGTGGGGCACCTGATGGCCATAGTCCGCAAATACAAGCGCACTGCAGAAGACGCATTTATCGCTGTGCTGCAGGCTCATACCGATCTCACCGACGAGATAGCATCTGGCCAGATTCGCCGATGGAATGACGCCAGCATTGCGGACAATGCGGGCGCATATGTGCTCGTGATGTCCAGCAATGGCAAGGCCGACCCAGGCGCCGAAGCGCAAACCGAGCGCAAACAGTGCTTTGTGAATATTCGCGTCATGACCTACAAGGCGACCGACACCGACGGCAGTACCGCCGACGACGCCTTTGCCGCCATGCAGGACAAGCTTGCGGACTCCGCGCTATTGGCCGACCTCATCGCAGCCGTCAGCAATACTACCTTTTTCGCCGTCATGCTCGACGACGACGACTCGGACGATGCGGGCCGCTGGCGCTGGCGTCAAGTCACCCTCGATGTCCGCCTGAAAATCACCCCCCCGTAAAGGAGAACAACATGCCTACCGAAGTTTTTGGAGTAACCCTGGTCGGGACCACGAACGGCCAACCGCAATCCGCCGAATTCACCGACAAGCAAGAAGTTGCGATGTCACGCGATGCCAACGGCGATGTCTACAACACGGCCGTCTATGGCGACAATGACGAGGCTATGAGTTTCGAAGTCGTGCAGGACACCAGCGCAGCCGCAGTCGCCGCCGGCGACGACATCACCGTCGATAGCAAGGCTTACCACCTGACCGAGCACAAGGTCTCGCAGACGAATTCTGATTTTCAGAAGCTCAGCATTTCCGGTCAGCGCAAAGTGACCAACGGAACGCCACAGTAATAGGGGCAGATCATGGCGGGTGGCTTTACCATCACGACTGAAGAACCGCTGACCGATGAGCAGCGCCAGGCGATACAGGACGCGGGCAGCACGCCCGAAAACCTGGATCACCTGAAGCGCCATCGGGCGGCAGACCTGACCGAGCCGCTGACCATGATGGGGGCGAACTACACGCTATGCACTGGCGTAGAGTTGCCCCCGGTGAGCCTCGGTAGTATCTACGCGCTCGCCATGATCGGCAGCCCCTTTGTTACGGATGCCCCCGAGGCGACGCCCACGGACATCATGAACGCGGTTTACATCTTGGCCAATGGTCACGCCGCGATTCAGCCAATATTCGGGTTGCAATGGCGTCTCCGCGCCTTTCGCCAGGTCGAAGACATCGCCGCCAAGAGCCCCGAGCTTTTTGCTGTCTACCTCGACAAGCTCACCGCCGTAAGTAACGAAGGCGCCACGCTCGACCGGGCCGCAATGATCTGGTGGGATAGCCTGCCAGAGGTGGTTTCAATGAACGACGCGGCGAACTTGGCGGAGTCAATGATAATTGACGCCTACAGCTTCTCCGAATGCTTCCCCGGCAGCACTGGCCAAGATATAGACCGCGAATATGCAGCGCCCGCTTGGAGTCCCGAGCAGCTTGGCACTATGCTCAAGGTCGCAAATGCAGAGCTTGGCCTGGGCGGCGACGACCGCGTGTTGTGGATGCCCTTGGCTAGCCTCGGTTACCAGATCGTCGCAAAGCGTGGCGAAGATCCAGACGCGAACGTGGGACGCGTACCTGATTGGGGCAAGTTTATCCGCGCCGTAAAGGCCGAGGCCGGCATTGTGGAGAAATCCAGCAATGGCTAAGTCTCGCAGTCTAAATTTCATCTTTGGCGGCAATGCTACCAAGTTTCATAAAACGCTCGGGGGCGTAACGCGTGGCGTGGGCAAGGCAGCAAAGGCTACCGTCGCCGCTGGTGCTGCCGCCGCCGCCGCATCTGCTGCCATTTGGGCGAAAGCGCTGAAGGGCGCGGCCGACTATGCAGACCAAGTGGGCAAGACCGCCAAGAAAACGGGACTCAGCACCGACGAATTGCAACGCCTGACCTTCGCCGCCAATCTGAGCGGCGCAGAACTGGGCAATCTGAGCAAGAGTGTTTTGCGCATGCACCGGACAGTAGGCGATCTCGAGGACGGCACCAAGGAAGCCAAGGATGCATTCGGCGCCATTGGTATCGGTATAAAAGACCTGGAAGGTCTGAGCCCTGATGAGAAATTCAACAAGATATCCGAAGCAATCGCAGGCGTCGCCGATGCTGGCAAGCGCGCGGACTTGGCGCAGACGATCTTTGGCCGCGGTGGCGCAGAACTCTTGCCAATGCTCGAGGGCGGTGCCGAAGGATTCCGCAACCTGAAGAAAGAACGCGAGTCACTTGGCCCGCTGATGACCCCAGAGCAAATCGCATCGGCCGAGGGATTCAACGACAGTTTGTCGCGCATGAAGGAAAGCGCCAAGGCAAACCTTTTCCAGGGATTGGCGACCGCCTTTCCTGAACTGACGGACATCATAAACAACTTTGCGGCTAACAATGGATTTGAGAAGCTAACGCCGGCCATCCAAGCATTCGGCGCGGCCATGGTCGACATCGTCGGCAAGATTGCGGAGTTCGCGCAAAACGAGGAACTTGTCGCCGGCATGGTGACGCTCTTCGAAAGTATCGCGGAAGTCGCAACGGTCGCCGCCGAAGCAATCGCTTTCTTGATTGAGAAATTCGCCGCCGCGCAGAAATTCCTGGGCGATACTGCCGAGACATTGACGGGCGATTTGCTTGGGCCAGGCAGGCAGTTGCTCAACTTCGACTCAGCGCCGGGCGAAAAAGCCACCATCGGCGACAAGGTCCTACAGGGAATATTTAGCGTCTTGACGGATCGCCTGCCGGAGGCTAACCCCGCATGAGCTTCCCCACCTGGACAAACGCCCTAAAGATCCCCGTCGACGAGGACATTGTATGGAGCCATCGCCCCAGCGCAGTCCTCCCCACATCGACCGACCCCGCAGATTGGGAATGGCGCCGCGACCGCCGCGTAACATTCGAGGCAGTCGTCGACATGGCCGCGCGCTATGAGTCCGACTTTGTCGCCTACCGCGATTCGGCGACATTAACCGATCCCGTCTTCCGATACTACGCAGGCGCGAGCGATGCGCACGGATTTATCACCTATTACGGGACCTGGATCATTGACAATCTTGGCATCAATCACACCAAGCAGGGCGGTAAGACGGTTATTTCCGTCACCCTGCTAAATACCTCTGATGACGAATATGAATGGAATTCCCGATGAGCGCAGGCAAGCAGAGATTAGACAATGTCCGCCGGCAAGTTCCGCGCAGTAAGGGGTGGAACGATGCAGATGCAATGCGCGCACTCGACAAGCGCGCCAGACTCGACTGTCCCGATGGCAGCTTGCGGACCTGGCAGGACCAGGGCGGCATGCATGCACAGATCAATCAGCCTGAGCCCATCGTCACCTATGACGCAGACGCCGAGCAGTGGACCGTACACGCTAGACTATTTAGCATCATGGCGACCGACCAGGCACAAAAGCAGGGCGGCGACGTGTTTAGCGGCGAAAATAGCGGCAGGGATTATTGCATTCAGCTAGGGCATTACGTTTTCGACAGGCAAGAAGGTACGTTTAGTGTCGATTTCGTAATACCCGCACATAACCCTTCTATGATCGCGGATACATTAAGCCGGCTAATATACTGGTCATCGGCCGAAGACACCGCCGATATTTGCACTGACGCGGGCACGCTATGGGGCGAATCTTACCACGGGCATGAATCGGGGCTTAATACGGTACTCTGGAGCGTTTCATTTTTTGCCGACGGAACTTGGAGCAGCAGCTTCGAGACGGTGCCTTTGCAATTCGCGTACCAAAGGGCGGGGCAGCCAACCACGGTCATGAGATACCAACCACCGATCGCGCCGATCACAACGGGTGTCGTCCGCGCAAAAAAATATATACTTCCTGGGCTCGGCGAGTATGAGCTGGCCCAGGCATCGGTGCCCGCCGAAACGAACGACGATATAGTTATGGTTTGGCACAAAACAAGAGCTATAATATTCGGGCTACTTGCCGATCTTCAGGCTACTTATGGCGGAGACATCACTGGCGACGTTATCACCCTTGGCAAAATAACGACCGATGCTGACGGCATGTGTACGCAGTGGATCGATTACACGGGCTGCCAGCAACTTTGGCCAGGCGGCCTCTCTCAGGATGTCACTATCGACGGCACTACCCTGACCTTCAACCACGGACTTCTAACGGCGGTCTCCTAATGGCATACGCAAAAAACATTTATCACGTCAAGGCGGACCTATCCGTATCACCATTCATCGACCGCGCGCAGAGTCAGATCGCCACGCCAGCCGGCTACGAGGAAAAGGTGCCCGATTTAGTGGTAGCGCAATCCTTTAGTCTGGTTCTCGAATGCTACGACGACCACTCGGCCGATTCGCGCAGCACCTTCGACGGCACGACCGCCGCAATGGTGCTCAAGCTGCGCAACAGCACCGAGGCCGGCATCACGCTAGTCGACAGCGTCGCGGTCGCCACCAATGGCACAGACAGCGAATACAATACCTTTAACCTGGCCTGCCCAAAAGACACCATTACCGACTTTTACGACGGCAAGGAGTGCATTCTGCAAATTACAATCACGGGCACAAGTGGCAAGAATATCCTACTGCAGGAGCTCGGCGTTATCAGCGCCGACGGGACCGGTGATGCGGACTTCGACAGCGCTGACATCACCGCCAGCACTGCCAAGATTGCTGCCGTCACCAGCGCACCAGATGCCAACCTCGACACCGCAGACGGGTATTCAGTGGGCGACTACGTCTATCATATCGGCGGCACGCAGACCTATCGCTGCGACAATGCCAGCGCCGGCGCGGCCATCTGGGTGGCGGTCGACGAGATCGACGCCTATAAAGGCCATGTATCGTACCTTTTGGATACCACCGCGGGCGCGCTGGTCGTCGAGATCCCCCTAGCCGCTGCCAAGACCGTCCAAGATATCAGTCTATCCAAGACGGACGATACGAACACCGCCACAATTTCCGCCACCGTCAACGGCGAAGTGAACCCGATACTGTACGGCAAGCAGGCGGTCGACCTGTGGAGCGATGGCGCGGCCTGGTACTCACCCCGATGGGATAAGTTTATCTGATGCAATCCCGAGACGTAGAAACAAAACACACGACCATCGCGCGCAAATGGTATCCGTTCGGCACTCCGACGGGCGGGCGATTTCGCTACATGCTCGATGCGTCGGGAGTCGCTGATGCGACGATGCCGAACTACCTGCCGCCACCGCGGGCCAATACCCGCCTGCTCTTTATGTGCATCGACGCCAGTGTCGACGTGACACTAAACGCGAGCAGCAAGGCACCAATCGAGGGCAGTACGTCGACATCTTGCGAGCTTGAGCAATACCAGGCTATCGAGTTTGTCGCCGATATGACCGGAACGCCATCATGGCGCCAACATCGCAAAGGGGATAAAATTATATGAAGATCCGCTGTACATCCTGCAAGGACTGCTGCGCCATCGAGCTCGGCGGCGAAGCGCCCACCGTCGACGCACTGCGCCAGGCTGCGCCCCATTGGGCGCTGGCCAATATCGTTACTCTCAAAGACGGCACGGTAGCTGTAGGCCAATTGGCCTGCTGGTGCCCGTGCTGCAAATCCTCCCAAAATTGCAACGGATAAAACATGAAAAACCTTCTCCGCTTACTCTCTTTCGCTAGCTTCTTTGTCATTGCCGAATCTGCAATCAAGTACGACGAAACTACGGGCGATGTCCCGGACGCTTACAATGGTGTCGAATACAATTTCCCGGCTGGCACGACCATTGACAGCGCCGCGCCGCTAACCCTGGCCGGCGGCGTGTTCACTGGCGAAATCAGCTTTTCCGGCACCGATCACGGTGGTCTGATCTTTATCAGCCTAACCACCGCCCAACGCGACGCACTCAGCCCCACAAACGGCACCGTCATTTACAACACCACTACCACGCAACTCGAGGCCTACGAAAACGGCGGCTGGGGCGTGGTAGGCAGTGCGGGCGCTGGCGATGCCTGGGGCGATCCCGTCGACGCCAACCTAATTCCCGACGCTGATGGCATCCGGAACCTTGGCAGTAACCTAGTGCGCTATGGCGAGGCTTATCTCGACTCTCTGGACGTCGGCGGCGCCATCGTCGTATCTGGCACTGTTGACGGGCGCGATGTCGCCACCGACGGCACAAAGCTCGACGGCATCGAGGCATTAGCCGATGTGACCGACGCCGCCAACGTCACCGCCGCAGGCGCTCTCATGGATAGCGAAGTCGATGCCGACATTCAGACGCTCTCTCTGCCGGCTAGTGTCACTATCTCCGCCTTTGGCGCCACTGTCATAGACGATGCCACCGCGGCCGATGTTCGCACCACGCTAGGCGTCGACGCCGCCGTTGCGGATGCCTCGCAGGCAGAAGCCGAAGCCGGCACGGAAACTGCCATCCGCCGCTTCTCGCCGCTGCGCATCGCCCAGGCTATCGCCGCACTCGAAACGGGCGGCGGAGGTGGCGGACTTGGATCAAATTTGAGCAGCACTACAGACGACTTGCTTTCCGATAACGGGACTATCCGGATAGGTGGCACGGGCGGCACCAACAATGAAGACCTCGATATTGATTTCGAGTCAACCGCGAACTCTATCGGCCTGTCAACCTCTACGGGCGCGCTCGGAATTGATTTTGGCACGCTCCGCTTGAGCATACCAGACTTTGGCAGCTATATCGTAGACAATACCGACGCGACCAAGAGAATCACTTTCGAGGCCAGCGACATCACGACGGGCAACGTGAGAACTATCACGATGGCCGATGTGGATGTAGACCTCGGGCTACTTGGCGAGGCGAGCGGATATACCCTGCTCGGCCGCGATGCATCCGGGCAGGGCGTCGTGAGCCATCTCACTATTACGAGCATCGCCGAAGAAGCAACGCCCGACGCTGGCAGCGACTTCCTCTTGGGTATGGATGGCGCAACGGGCGAGCTCCGCAGCTTTGACGTCGCGAACGTGGGCGGGTCTGGCGGCGGCGACGCCCTTGTTGCCAATCCCCTCTCTCAGTTCGCCGCTACCACATCTGCCCAGTTCGCCGCCGTCATCTCCGACGAATCTGGAACGGGCGCAGTGGTTCTGGCCAACTCCCCCACGCTGGTTACGCCCGCGCTGGGCACCCCGTCAAGCGGCGTATTGACTAACGCCACCGGCTACCCGGGGGATTCCAGCCTCGTGACAGTAGGGACCGTCACGAGCGGCACTTGGCAGGGCGATGAAGTGGCAGCCGACTACCTGCCGCCCAAGAGCGTGCAAATCGTCGTTTTCGATTACACCACCGACACCGCCACCGGAGACGGCGCCGCCTACTTCTTTATCCCACAGATCTGGGTGGGGACGTGGGACTTGACCGCGGCAAATGCCCAAGTGATTACCGCAGGCACGACAAACACCATTGACGTTCAATTTCACAATGTCACGCAAACCGCGGACATGCTGACAACGAAGCTCACGATTGACTCAGCCGAGACAAGCAGCACGACCGCTGCCGCCGCTGCAGTCATCGACACGGCAAACGACGACGTGGCAGCCGACGATCTGATCCGCATCGACGTTGACGCGATACACACGACCGCGGCCAAGGGACTGATTATTAGTCTGGAGTTTAGCAAACAATGAAGCGCGCCGCCCTAATCCTCTGCCTCTTGGCCGGCCAAGTTTTTGCCCTCGATACGTCGGCATGGTCGCACTATCTCGAGATCACCGTAGACAATACCAAGGTGCCCGGCGATCTAACCGACTTTACAATCCCCATAGACATGGACGATCTAGGCACGGGGCATGATTTTTGGGCCACGGTGATCTCTACCGGCGCTGATATCCGCTTCACCAAAAACGATGGCACTACCGAACTGGCCTATGAGTTGGTTGACATCGATACCACCGCCAAAACCGGCGAGATCCACGTTAACTTCGCTGGCACGTTATCTAGCACTGCCGACACCACTATCCGCATGTACTACGGCAACTCGGGAGCCAGCGCATACGCTGAAGATGCGACCTATGGTAGTCAAAACGCCTGGGATTCCAACTTCCTGGCAGTGTTTCATTTGTCCGGCGCCGCCTATGGAAACATTTTGGATAGCACCGCTAATAACCACGATGCCACTGGCGAAGGCGGCACCCCGGTATACGACTCGGCAGGACAGCTAGGCGAGGGCATCGATTTCGATGGTAGCGGTGAATATGTGACATTCGGGGACGATGACGATTTTTCCCCATTCACACAGCAGGCTTTCACGGTCGAGGTGTGGGCCGATTTCGATATCAGCAGCGCGCACCAGGCACCTATTTCTAAGGGAGATAGCGGCACCTTTGAATTTGCCGTCAATTACATAAACCTGACAAACCGGCGCCTTGAATTCTCTACTTACATATCAAACGGGAATGTCCACATCAACCAGTCCGATGGGGCAACAATCAGCACGGGGCAATGGTATTATATCGCAGGCACAATATCTGACGCACACCAAACATCAAGCACTCAAAATTTATACATTGACGGATCATTGGCCAACAATTACACCAACAATCAAACCAACTCGATGAGCAACACCACGAGCTCGCTACAGATAGGCGAGCGCGACGATGCAGCTTTGGATTTTGACGGTACGGCAGACGAGGTGCGCCTGTCCAGTGTTGTGCGGTCTGCGGATTGGATCGCGACCACCGAGAACGCCATCCGCTCGCCAGTAACCTTTTCGTCATTTGGCACCCACACCGCCAACCCCGAGGCGGGCGGCGCATCATTCACCCCCAAAGTCATATTCTTCGAATAGGAGTTACCCATGAAGATTCTCGCCATCACACTCGCACTTTTCGCCCTCGGCACCTTGGCCGACAACCGCACCAGTTCTGCCGAGTACCTCGCATTTGAGGCTACGTTCGACGTGGAAAAAGTTCTCTCGCGTACCCAGGTCGACGACGCCGCGCAGGTCTACGATATATCTATTATCGTCACTACTGCCGACGCGGATATCGTCGAGCGCCGCACGCAACCGGTTATCGAGGTATCGCCAGGCGTCTGGAAATTCCTCGGGCAGGAAGTCGCTAACTATGTCGCCGCCGATCCCGAGCCCAATGCCAAAGAGCTACTATATGCCGGGCGCTTGGCCCTCCTGGATTTGCGCGATAATGCCGTACCGATCCCGTCGGCCCCATCCGAAGCGCTCCCGTTAATCGTGGGCGAATCCGAATGGCACGGGCGCCTAATCAGCAAGTACCGCGTGCGGCGCGATTCGCACTCGGTGGCCGGAGTTCCTGGCAGCGTGCTGCATATCTGGCTCAAGGTGGAAGGCGGGCTAGATGACAAGGTGACCTGTTTCATCTGGGTGAATGCCGCTGGCCAATATGTCGTTGACCCTTACGAGGACTGATGCTCTACGAGCTGGCCAGCCCTCTGCCCTCCCCCGTCGCCGCGCATATTGTCGGCGATTGGGTGGAGCTGCGCCACCCTGACGCCGAACCGCACACCAAACCACTGAGGACGATTAGCCGTGAAACATTTGAAGCTCGCTATCTGCCTGCTCGCTCTTAGCCTGTCCGGCTGCGCGTACCGCAGCATCGAGACGGCAAGCGGCACGCAATACCGCTCACTGCATGTACTGCAGCGGCAAGACATCGCCGCCCTAGGTGCCCGCGCTGGTGATGCCTCGTTCCTCCTGCGCGGCTATGCCTACATGCCAGACGCCGAAACCGCGCGAGCTATCGTCGAGGCCACAAGATGACTCTCTGCATTGACGACACCCGGCAATTTCAGGCCGACCTAATACGAGAGCTCCGCGCTTTGGATCATGCCACCGATACTATCACTGTCAAGCGCGAGGAAAAGGAATGCCGACCGACGAAGAAACCCCCGAAGGATTTCGCGTCATGGTTCGCGAACGCCTGCGGCAAATAGCCGAAAAGCTCGAAACGATCCACGATTACGAGGAGCGTATACGCGCGCTCGAGGCTCGCCAGCGATTTGCCCTTGGCTTTGCATATTGCCTCTCTAGCCTGTCAGCACTTGCCGCGCTTGCGCAATTCCTGACCCGATGAAAGCGCACACGATCCGCACAGCCGCGGCTTTGTCGGCTATCGCGTACATTGACGAGCTAAAGCCGCTGCGCCATGCGCTCGCGCTGAATGGGCTGTCCTATCTCACTTGGCATAGGACCGATGACGATACTGAATTTTTGATTTGTCGCGCCCATCACACACACACGCTCTATGTCGCCATAGCGGGCACTGAAAGCGTCCGGGATGTCGTCACCGACGTGCGCGCGTTACGTCGCCGGATGGGAATCGGCAAGGGCAAGCATGTACTCTGCCACGGTGGCGGATTGCATGCCGCGATCAGCATCGCGGGTACTATCGCCACGCATCTGCGGAACTTCCCATTTGACGACGTGATATTGACCGGGCATAGCCTGGGCGGGATGATCGCGCGCATCTTGCGCGGGCTCCTGCCTGCGAGCTATCCAGGCATGAAAGGCCGGCCGATGCATTGCGTCACCTTTGGCGCGCCCCGTAGCGGCTGCCCGAAGTTCGCGGACCACTTGAACCGGAGCGACGGGCACGACATTCGCGTCGAGCATGCATTCGATCCGGTGCCCTATGTGCCTGGCGCTCTTACCGCGCTATTGCCGCGGCGCTGGTCCCGCTACTGCCACGCGGGCCAAGCGCTCATCCTGCCGAGCAAGGCTCGCGGCATCGCTGCGCATCGCATGAGCGGCTACTTGGCCGACGTGCGCGGGTCTTTAGTATGAGCAGGCATGCGATCTGCCACTGTGGCGGACAGCCTCGGGCTTGAGTATTTCGCTTCATCGCGCCCTATATGCGGGGAAAATTGAAGAAAAAGTGACTTTTGCGGCTTTAAGAACTTGAAAGGTGCCCCTTTCCGTGTACTTTGTGGACATGAACAACGCAGCAACAGCCCAAACACAAACAGGAGCGACCGCCATGGAAACTATCAACGCCGGAAACATCACGGCAGTCGAAAACGCAATAGGACTCGCCTACGGAGCCTACGACGCGGGCCAGCCCGCTATCGCCGCCCAGGCCATGAGCGTGGCAATCAAAGCAGCCAAGGGCGACCGCGCGCTTATCAAGGATTGCGCGAACGCTATGGCTTGGCTTTTCCCGGCCATCTGACCCGCCAGCCGACGCCCGGCGGCTAAACCGGGCAAGACCCCAAACAGGAGACAGCACCATGGAACTGATCAACTACAACACTAATGAAGTTATCCGCAAGGCGACGGCTGAAGAAGCCGAAGCGAGCAAAGAAGCCGCAAGCTACGACGGCGGTGCTGGCGTAATCGTGCTAGATTGCGGAACTAAAGCCTACGCAATCTAACTCGCCCGCCGCGCCCGGCGGCTAAACCGGGCAAAACCCCAAACAGGAGAAAGCACCATGTACAACGCGCAAACCACTCACGGAAAAACAGTCAAAGTCGTAAGCATCACCGACCGCATCGCCACTGTCATCGACGGATGTACTACCCGCCACATTCACACAACCAAGCTGTTTCGCAATGGCGTAGCGCTCTCGGTGATCGGATGAACCTGCGCGCACTCAGAGATTACGACGACCCCATGACCGAAGTCGTGCGGTTCCGGGCCACAGCAAACTGGCGCGACCGGGCAAAGGCTGAGGCCGCCCGCCGAAGTCAGTCGTTGGGCTACTTTCTGCGGACTACGGTAGAAAAAGAACTTCGCAAATAGCCGGGCAATCTGCCCTCACTCACCATTGCCAAAACAGGAGACACACATGGCAATTTCACTAGCAAGTATCAGCCAGGGCGCAATGATGCGAGCCCCGCGCATGGTCATTCTTGGCTCGCCCAAGATCGGCAAGTCCACATTCGCTTGCGGCTCTCGCTTCGAAGGCGGCAAGCTCGCTGAAACCGGGCTGAATCAACCAATCGTCATCCCGATCAAAGGCGAAGAAGGCGTCGACGCGCTCGACGTTTCGACCTTCCCGACCTGCCAAACCTTCGACGAAGTCCTGGCCTGCCTGACGTCGCTCTATGCCGAAGACCACGAGTACCGCACGATTGTGATTGACTCGATGTCCGCCCTTGAGCCGCTGATCTGGGACAAGGTCTGCAAGGATCACAACGTCACAAACATCGAGGAAGTCGGCAAGGGGTTCGGCAAAGGCTACACCTTGGCCGCATACAAGTGGCGCGAGTTGACCGCGGGGCTCGATGCTCTGCGCGCCCAGAAAAATATGGCGTCGATCCTGATCGGTCATGTGCAAGTGAAGCGCTTCGATGATCCCACCGGCGAGAGCTTCGATCAGTATCAGTTCGACACTCACAAGTATGCGTCAGCGTGCATGACCAAGTGGGCGGATCTGATTCTGTTCGCAAATACCAAAGTCGCCGTCAAGAAGGAAGACTTGGGCTTCAACAAGCAAAAGGCCCGCGGCATCGACACTGGCGCCGGCGCTCGCTACCTCTTCACGCAAAACCGACCCGCGCACCCTGGAGGCGGTCGCGGTATCTATGGGCAACTGCCATACGAATTGCCCCTCGACTGGGCAGCATTTCAGAACGCCGTTGCAGCGGCAAACAACTAAACAGGAGAAAGACAATGGGCAACATCACAGAAATTTACGGCGGCGCAATCGACATCGACGCGGACAACGCCGCAACGGGCGACGACTTCGCGCCGATCCCCCCCGGCTGGTATCCGGTCACCATCGATAGCGCCGAATTAAAGCCCACCAAGGCAAACGACGGTGCCTACATCAATCTGGCCATGTCGGTCATCGGCGAAAACTGCGCAGGCCGCAAGATCTTCGACCGCATCATGTTGCGGCATCCAAACCCAAAGTGCGTCGAAATCGGCATGCGGCGCTTCTGCGCGCTGGGCTTGGCCTGCGGCCTGGCAGTTGTCAGTGACAGCGACGAGTTCCTGAGCAAGACGGTACAAGCTCGCGTCAAGATCGGCAAGGCCCGCGATGGCTACGACGCACAGAACGAGGTCAGCGCATTCAAGGCACTCGGCGCGGCGACGACCGCACCGACTACCGCACCGACTACCGCGGCCGCTCCGGCGACTGCAGCAGCACCCGCCGCCGATAAGCCTATCTGGCAGCGGTAAGCACCCACCTGGGCGGCGCGACCTATCCTACAGTCTCGCCAGGCTTCCCCGGTCGCGTCGCCCATCCCGACACAAAACAGGAGCATCACCATGTATAAACTTTGGCGCGCTTTTCCCGGCGCAAACAATTGGGCAGCGACCCCCTATGAGCCCATGTCCTACCTGGACGCCTGCGAACTTGCGGCTGCATTTTCGTTCATGGACGGAATCCGGTACAAGCCAATGCACGTCAGCACCGGGCGCCCCCCGCGCAAACTTTGGCCGACACACGGCCGGGACTAGGACACAAAACACCCCGCAACGCATGGCAGTGCAGAGCGGGGCTAAGGGACACGCAGCACGAACAACAGGAGCAATTCGCATGGGCGACCTATCCGAATACAATACACTCGACTCGCAGACGGTCGAGTTGATTTACGAACACCACAAGACCACGGGCGACGCACAACCGCAACGCGGCTACCTGGGCGGCTCAATCATCGGCCGCGAATGCGAGCGGGCATTATGGTACACCTTCCGGGGCTGTACTCGCCCCGAATTCAGCGGCCGACTTTACCGCCTCTTCGAAACCGGCCACCTGGAAGAAATTCGCATGGTTCGCGAGCTTCGCGCCATCGGCTGCGAGGTCCACGAAGAAGGCGAAGACGGCAAACAGTTCGGAGTGAGCGCATTCGGCGGGCATTTTTCCGGGCATATGGATGGCGTAGCGCTGGGCATCCCCGAAGCGCCGAAAACCTGGCACCTGCTCGAGTTCAAGACGCACAACGCCAAGAGCTTCAAGGCGCTGCAGAAGTCGGGCATGCGTGGCACGAAAGCCGAGCATTGGGCGCAAATGCAAGTCTATATGGGACTGGGAAAGCTGACTCGCGGCCTCTACATCGCCCGCAACAAAGACAATGATGAGCTTTATGCCGAGCGCGTGCGATTCGATGCGGGCGAATTCCAGCGCATCATGGACAAGGCACAACGCATTATCGAGGCAGCACAGCCACCCGAGCGCTGCACCGAAAAGGCAGAAGACTGGCGTTGTCGGTTCTGCGATCACAAGGCGCTTTGCTGGGGCGGCGAAGGTGTCGCCGTGCCGATTCAGGCGCGCAACTGCCGGACGTGCATTCACGCGACACCGGAAACCGATAGCGGCAAGTGGACCTGCGCAAAGCACAAAAAAGATCTGACCCGCGACCAAGAGCTGGCCGGCTGCGGCTATCATCTGCTGATTCCTGGCCTAGTGTCGTTCGCCGACCCGGTCGACAGTTCCGGCATCTGGGTCGAGTACAAGAACCGGCACGATGGCGGGCACTGGAAAAACAGTACGGCATACGGCGACCCGCTCGACTGGACGACCGTTAACCTAATGACCGAAGAGGACGGCGGGCCGCGTGAATGCCCTTTCAAAGTGGAGGCAGCGAAATGAGCACAGCAGGAGAAAAAACAATGCAAAAAGCAACAGCAATCGACTCGGCCCATGGCAATGACTGGTCAATCTTCAACACCGACTGCGTTCACTTCGCCGAACAGATGCCACCTGACAGCGTAGATCTTTCCGTCTATTCGCCACCGTTCGCGAACCTCTATATCTATAGCGACTCCGCTGCGGATATGGGAAACTGCGCCAACAATGACGAATTTTTCGATCAGTACCGTTATCTGATCGCGCAAAAACTGCGAGTTACGGTGCCCGGTCGATTGACGGTAGTTCACTGCAAAGACCTGCCCGCTTATTATGGCAGCGACGGCTACGCTGGCCTGCGCGATTTCCCTGGCGAGATCATCAAGGCGCACGAAGATGAAGGATGGAATTTCCACAGTCGAGTGACAATCTGGAAATGCCCAGTAACCGAGCGCGAAAGGACAAACAACAATGGACTCCTGCACAAGTCCATAATGAGCGATCAGAGCATGGTTCGGCAAGGCATGGCCGACTATCTTATTGTCATGCGCAAGCCGCCCGTCGATGGATTGAAGTCGGTCAAGCCTATAGCTCGCGGCGGACTCCATGACTATGTGGGAATCCCGTCATGTGATCCGCGAGTCGAGAACAGTTACCACCCGTCGAAGTTTAGCCGCAAAAAAGTAGCATCGAATGACTCGATAAACGTCTGGCGCCGATATGCGGAGCCCGTTTGGTGGGATATAAATCAGCAAAACGTGCTAAATGCCGCGCTTGCTAGGGGCGACAAGGACGAGAAACACATCTGCCCGCTGCAACTGGACGTGATTCGCCGCGCAATTCAGCTCTGGAGCGCGCCAGACGACGTGGTTTTTTCGCCATTCACAGGAGTCGGCAGCGAAGGCTATTGTGCGGTTGATATGGGCCGCAAATTCATCGGCACCGAACTCAAGAAGGAATATTTCGGAAAGGCAAAGTATTTTTTGGAACTGGCCGAATCGAACAAGGGGACGCTGTTCAATGTCTGATTATATGCAATTCTTGAAGTCGAAAGAACTGGAGCAGTGCCGCAATCCAATCCCACAGATCGGCGATATCTCGGAAGTGCTATTTCCCTTTCAGCGCGAATGTGTAAAGCATCTTCTTGCCGTCGGCCGTGGTGCCGCATTTCTGGACACGGGACTCGGCAAAACAGTAGTTCAGTGCGAATGGGCGCGTCACATCGCGGGGCGCGTCCTTTTCGTTGCGCCTCTGGCTGTCGCCAGGCAAACTGTGCGAGAAGCTAAATCAATGCTCGGAATGCACCTGGAATACTGCAAAGATGGCAAGTCGTCCGCAAAAAACATCATTACGAACTATGAGCGATTGAGCGCATTCAATGCCAGCGACTTCGATGCTGTAGTGCTGGATGAGAGCAGCATACTCAAGGGCTTCATGAGCAAAACTAAACTCATGCTTTGCGAGATGTTCAAGGATACGAAATACAAACTCGCTTGCACCGCGACTCCCGCGCCGAATGATTACATGGAACTGGGCAATCATAGCGAGTTCCTTGGCGTTATGGCCTCGACCGAGATGTTGGCCCGGTGGTTCATCAACGACCCGTCGCAGGTGGGCAAGTACAAGCTAAAGGGGCACGCAGTCAAGGACTTCTGGCAATGGGTAGCGGGGTGGGCATCGTGCGCAACCAAACCGTCAGACATGGGCTTTTCCGACGATGGGTATGACTTGCCACCATTGACAGTCAAAACTCACATAGTCGAATCGCCGACTGTCGCCGCCTATGAAGATGGAATGCTTTTCGAGATGTCAGGATCGCACAGCGCAACCGAGATGCACCGCGACAAACGTCGGACAGTAGTCGAGCGGGTTGCCCTTATCTCGGGAATGGTCAATGCGTCGGATTCGCCATGGATAATATGGTGCGAATCCAATCAAGAAAGCGCGATGCTTTCGCGCGCAATTCCCGGCGCTGTCGAAGTCAAGGGAAGCGATTCCGCTGAACTCAAAGAGGCGCGGCTAATGGCTTTTACAGATGGAGATGCGAGGGTAATTGTATCGAAACCGTCAATCTGCGGATTCGGCATGAATTGGCAACATTGCCAAAACATTGCATTCGCGTCTATTTCATATAGTTATGAAAAATTCTACCAAGCGGTGCGGCGGTCCTGGCGATTTGGACAGAAGATGCCAGTAAATGTCCACGTTGCGATTGCACAAAGCGAGATTCCCATATGGCGGATAATTGAAAGAAAGTCAACGGATCACGACGAAATGAAGTCGCACATGAAGTACGCGACAAATGGCAAGGTGGTACACACGAAGCTGCCATTCATCGCGGACAAGGAAGTATATTTGCCGGACTGGTTGGCGTCGAAATGCCCGTTCAGGGCGGTGGCGCAATGAGCAAGCCCGACGCCGACGATCTCACCGAAGCACGCAAGCGCGCAGCGACCTACACCGGGCTACTCGCCCGATGGGTCTACCTGACTGGACGCAAGCCCGCCCCCGAAGGATGCACCGACAGATTCGAGCACTACCGCGCCGAATTCCGCAAGTATCTGCGCGAACTGGAGGAAGGACGATGAGCGGGCGCGAGGCAATATTCGCGGCTGTCGTCATTGGTGGCTCACTGATCTCGGGCGCCATCGGGACCCGCCTGGTGCTCTGGCTATTGGGGATTGCATGAATGAGCTACACTTATTTGCAGGAGCAGGGGGCGGAATCCTCGGCGGCGAGTTACTCGGACATACCTGCGTCTGTGCTGTCGAAATCGAGCCCTACTGTCGAAAGGTGCTGTTGCAGCGACAGCGAGACGGGATGCTACCCCGATTCCCCATATGGGACGATGTCACGACCTTCGACGGGACGCCCTGGCGCGGCCGGGTCGATGTCGTCTGTGGAGGATTCCCCTGCCAGGACATCAGTTGCGCAGGCAAAGGCGAAGGTATCGGAGGGGCTCGCTCGGGGCTTTGGTCTCACATGGCCCGAATCATCGATGAAGTACGACCGGCGTATGCGCTCGTGGAGAATTCACCCATGCTTGTTTCCCGGGGACTTGAGCAAGTGTTCAGCGACCTTGCCCAAATGGGGTACGATGCGATGTGGGGCATTGTCAGCGCTGCCGACGCCGGCGCTCCGCACCTTCGCAAGCGAATCTGGATACTGGCCCACTCCACGGGCGAGCGATTGCAGTGGGCCGGCGTGGCGAACGAACCAAGACAAGGGTGCGAACTTGCCACGGGCGATTCAGATAGTCGACCGTGCCAATTCTGCGACTATGGATTTAACCACGATCTGCTCGGAAAATATGGCTGCCCCAACTGCCTCGGAGAAGGGCTTGATGAGGATCCCCACGCCGAGCGCGAACGACTGGAAGGGAAGCAGCAAGCCGGGACAACGCCGGGGGCAGTTGACGGACCCAGCGATGGGAGTCATCGAGGCTGGTGGGCAGTTGAACCCGAGCTGGGTCGAGTGGCTCATGGGGTGGCCAGTCGGGTGGACCGACTTAAAGCCATTGGAAACGGGCAAGTCCCGCAGTGCGCCGCCTTGGCCTGGAGGTTGCTAATATGACCCCGCGCCCCTACCAAGCCGAAGCGCTCGAAGCGCTCGACAATCACCTGCGACACAAGCAAACCAACCCTTGCGTCGTCATTCCGACCGGCGGCGGGAAATCGGCAATGATCGCCTGGGCCATCCAGGGATGGCGCGCCGACTTTCCCGCCTTTCGCTGCATCATCCTCGCCCATCGCAAGGAGCTTGTCGAGCAGAACGCGGCGGAACTGGCCAATTTTATGCCGGATCTACCCATTGGCATCTATGCGGCCGGACTCCGGCGCCGGGACATCGACGCGGACATTACTTATGCCAGCATCGACAGCATCCACAAACGCGCCGGCGAATTCCCGCCCGTCGATTGCCTGCTGATCGACGAGGCGCACCGAATCCCGCCAAATGGCGAGGGCAAGTACCGCGCATTTATCAACGACTGCAAGGCGCAAAATCCGCACCTTCGCGTCGTCGGATTCACCGCTACCCCGTTTCGGATGGGTGGCCCGATCTGCCACAAAGACCACGTCCTAAACGCGATTTGCTACGAGGCGAACGTCGGCGACCTCATCCGCGACGGGTACTTGTGCAAGCTGCGCTCGAGGCCCGGCGACGTGCAAGCCGACCTGACCGACGTGCGACGCAATGGCAAGGGCGACTATGTCGTTAAGAGCCTGGCGGAAGCGGTCGACACTCCCGACGTCGTCGAGAAAGCTGTGCGCTCTGCGGTGCAACATATCAACGCGGAAGGCCGGCGCTCTATCGTGTTCTTTTGCGTCGACGTGAAGCATTGCGAGGACGTGAGCCGCGAGCTTCGCCGGTACGGGATCGACGCGCCATGTGTCACCGGCAAGACGCCGGCCAAGGTCCGCGACCGGATAGCTAGCGACTTCAAGGCCGGCCGGTATCGGGCAATCTGCAACGTCAATGTCTACACCGAAGGTTTCAACGCGAAGCGCGTGGATTGCGTGGTTCTCTTGCGCCCGACACTGTCAAAAGGGCTCATGATCCAAATGGTAGGGCGCGGGCTGCGCTTGCATCCAGCCAAGACGGATTGCCTGATCCTCGACTATGGCCGATGCATCGAAACCCATGGCCCCATTGATTGCAACGACTCGGGCGAGGTCCGCCTGGTGACCTGTGACGAATGCACGGACGTATTCAGCCGCCAGGTGCGCGAGTGCCCCGGCTGCGGTTGGGTAATCCCGCCGCAAGAGATCGAGCGACTTGAGCACGAGGAAGAGGTCGAGCGCGTCAAGAAGATGCACGAGGCCGAATGCGAGCGGCGGTCGATCCTGGGCAGCGAGCCCGAAGAGCTCAAAGTGTCAGGCGTCGCCGTCGCGCGCCATCGGAAGGCGGGCAAGCCTGACTCTATCCGCGTGCAATACCGATGCGGGCTTTCGACTTTTCGCGAGTGGATTTGCCTGGACCATGGCGGACCGGCAGAACGCGCCGCGCGCCAGTGGTGGGCGCAGCGTTTTGGCTGCGACGAGGCGCGAGCCATCACCGTCGAATCTGCCCTCGACCTTTTACTGGCCGACCGTATCAAGGCGGTAACTGACACAATCACAATTCGCCGACGTGGCAAATATACCGAAATCATAAATCACAAAATCAAGGGGACCGCATGAGCGATCTACCACAAGCTGCCGCCGAGTACGCAGCACAAGGGCTGCCGGTGTTCCGGCTATCACCGAATGCAAAGATACCACTGGCACACACCAAGGGCTTTCGCGATGCCACCACCGACGCGGATACCGTCGCGCAATGGTGGGGCGACCGCGAAGATTGCAATATCGGTATCGCCACCGGCAAAGCCGCGGGCTTTTTCGTCATCGACCTCGATGGCCCCGACGGCGTCGAATCGCTCGAAGCCCTGGAGCAAGAGCTAGGACCGCTGTCGGCGACGCGCCAGCAAATGACCGGGAGCGGCGGCTATCATATGCTTTTCAAGTGGCCGGCCAGCTTCCCGCGCGAAATCCGCAACAAGCAAGCGCTTCGCCCAGGCGTCGACATCCGAGGCGAAGGCGGTTACATCGTGGGCGCGCCGTCGATCCATCCGAACGGCAAGCAGTACAAGATGGGCACCGGCACGATTGCCGAATGCCCGCAAGCCTGGCTCGACTTCATTTGCCCGGCGCCGGCTGTGCCCATTTGGGAGCAACCCGCCCGCCCCGCGCCAGTTCGCACCGTCACGCAAACCCCGGTGACCGAGCGCGCTGCGCTATACCTCGACCAATGCGCCCCCGCGACACAAGGGCAAGGCGGGCACAACGCGCTATTGTGGGCAGCCCGCGCCATGGTCGTCGGCTTCGAACTCAGCCAGACCGATGCACTCGCGCTACTATGGCAGCACTTTAACCAGCGATGCACACCCCCATGGGACCAGGGCAACCCGGCCGACGTCCGCGACTTCGAGCGCAAGGTTGCCGAGGTAGCCAAGACCCCAGGCACAAAGCCGCGCGGCTGGCTCCTCGATGAATGTGGACTCCGCACGCTCGACCAAGCATTTAGCGGCACCGAACGCGCAAACGCCGCCAAGGGCATCGACAACCTCATGGCCAAAATGGCCAACCATGGCCGCACGCCTGACGATCCCGAAGACCCCGCGGAAGACCGTACGCATTTCCCTATGCATCTGTTTCCGCCCGAAGTCGCGGCCTATGCAAAGGCGGTCGCTGGTTCGCATGTCGTCGATCCGAGCTTCGCAGCGCTGCCAATCATCGGATGCGCTGCAGCAGCCATAGGTAACGCCTGGCGCTTGAAGCTCAAGGCGGGCTTTTCTGTCCCGCCTACGCTCTGGATCGGGCTCGTTGCAAATAGCGGCACGAACAAGAGCGGGCCGATGGCGGAGATTGTCAAGCCGCTGCATCGCCCGCTCACAGGCGACGATATCGTAAGCGATCCGAATGTGCCCGACTCGCGGCGCGTGGTCCTGTCGGACGCCACAATGGAAGCGGTAATACAGCGGATGCACGAAAATCCGCGCGGTGTGCTGGTCTTTCGTGATGAGCTCGCCGCATGGGTAAAGGGCTTCAACGCCTACCGAAAGGGCGGGGGCGGCGATGAGCAAGCCTGGCTGGAGTTTTGGGCCGCTGGCGCCTACACGCTCGACCGCAAGAGCAACGACGAGGAAGTATTGATCCCGCACGCGTCCGCCTGCGTTATGGGCGGCATTCAGCCGCAGATCATGGCGGAGTGCTTCGACCCGTCGAAGTTCGCAAGCGGCCTGGTGCCTCGCATCCTGATCTGCGCCCCGCCACCGCTGCTGAGCTCTTGGAGCGAGACGGAGGTGACGGAAGCGCAGACGAAGATGTGGACCGAGGTAGTTACCTACTTGCGCACCCGCCCCTTCGCTGGAGTCGATACCGCGAGTGGCAAGCATATCCCCCAGATCCTGACGCTGGCGCCAGGAGCAAAAAAGGCGTATGTCACCTACTACAATGAGATCGCCCACGCCATCGACGCGGCCGATAACGACAACTCGCGCTCGCTGATCTCGAAAAGTCGCATCATGGCTGCACGGCTGGCGCTTGCTCACCGCGCGCTCTGGCTGGCGACGGAAGGCGGCAGCGAAAACGAACCGCTGCCAGTTGCCAGCATGGAGGCGGGGATCGAATGGGCACGATGGTGCCTGGCAGAGCAAATGCGCGTCTACGGGTTCAAGAAATCCGAGGATGCACGCGAAGCCGGCCAAGCTCTGGCGGACAAGGTCAAAGCCAAGCATGGCATGGATTGGGTATGTCCGAGCCAGGTCACACGCTTGAACAATCGCAAATACAAAAAGGCGGCAATTGCCCGCGAGGCGATGGCCCAAATGGTCGACGCTGGGCTCGCGGAATGGGACGCACAAAAAGAAAAAGTGAGGTTGACGTGAACACCTGCAAAGACTGCAACACCCCGCTACCGATGGACGCCACGCAGCAAATCGACCTCGCCACCGGGCAAGCCTCCTGCATTCCGTGCTGCTTGGCCTGCCCTCCTGGCGAGACGCATACGGACCTGTGCTGCTGCCTCGAATGCCTGCCGGAACCCGTGACCGAAGAGGTGGAATTGTGAGCGCACCCGAAGAGGACATCCTCGCGCGGTTTCGGCGTCTGGCATCGGGCGACGCCTGCGGCGCTGTCTATCATGCAGCTTGCGGGCCGGACAAATACACCGACGCGCAGACCCGCAAGGAAACGCCAGTATACTCTGGCGTGCTCAAGTACTTTCCGCTCGCGATTAAAGAGATTGCCCGGTGTAGCGCCATTGGCAACGAGCAGCACAACCCCGGCACGGTCCTGCATTGGGACCGCGCGAAGTCGGGCGACGAGCTCGACGCTCTCGCGCGCCATCTGCTCGACGCGGGCCGCCTCGACGCGGATGGCGTACGCCATAGCGCAAAGGTCGCGTGGCGCGCACTGGCCAATCTACAAAAAGAACTTGAGTCGGAATGAGCGAGGGAGAGGAATATGCTCTCTGGGGCGAGTTGTTCGCCATTGATCCTAATTCGCCATCTGGACTAGTGCGAAAGAAAAAACAAGGCACCGCATTGGCTGGCGCACAAGCGGGAAACCGTGCTAAAGCGGGCTGGGTGGTCCAAATCCGTGGCAAAGTGCACCAGGCGCACAGGATTGTCTGGTGCCTGCTGCATGGGCCGCCGCCACCCCATTCTTTTATCACCCATGTCAATGGGGATAAATGGGACAACCGGCGCGAGAATTTAAGGATCGAGTCCCAAGCTGGGCAGAGCGGGGTCAAGGGAGTGTTTTGGTCTACTAAATCAAGGAAATGGTGTGCCATGATTTCGCGAAAGGGACGTCGAAAGAATTTGGGGTATTTTGCCAATAAGCAGGATGCTGCGCGAGCTTACCAAGACGCTGCTGAGCTTTTCGATGGGCCGGCGCGAAGCCATGAATCCGCCACCATCATCCTGCGGCTGCCCAATCGCGCGCTATCACCAAATGCGCGCGTGCATCACTTCGCCAGGGCAGCCGCAACAAAAAAGTACCGCAAGGAAGCGCGCGAGGCCACCGCAGCCCAGGGCATCGACTCTGGACCATGGGAGCGGGCCACCATTGCCGCCACCTTCTACCACAAGACCGCCAGGCGCCGCGACGATGTCAACGCGATGGCAATGCTCAAGCCGGCCTACGACGGAATAGTCGACGCTGGCCTACTCGTCGACGACGACCACGAGCACCTAACGACGCTTCCCGCTAGCTTTGCCCTAGATAAGCAAGAGCCGCGCGTCGAGCTCGTCATTACCCGCCAATAAAAAGCCCCCTCGGTGCCTCGGCATCGGGGGGGCTTTTGTAGCCAGGTTGCAGAAAGGTATGGCCTATTCTATAGGGGCTCGACGGCGCAAAGTGCAAATCTCGCGCCCCTGGGTTTGATCGATCTCAACCGCCAGCAGATCGGGATAAAGGACCAGCATGCGCTCGAGCGCGTCGATACGCTCCTGCGCCTGCCAATAGTCGACGACTACCTCGCGCCCGCCCAAAAGCTCGCGCGTAAAGTCTACCATGGTGCTAGTTGTCATGCTCACTTGCGTGCCTCATCTATTGCTTTTTGTCGTTCGCGGCCTGCTTCCCAATCGAGCGGGCCATAATAATCCTCTGCCCATGCCATCACGTCGCCCAACGCCTCGCCCCCACGCACCTTGAGCCGGACGCAATTGGCCTGTACTGGAGTAAGCACGCGACTGATAGGAATGCCATTCCAGACGTACTTAGGACGGGGCCCCGGCCTGCGCCCATTGCGCGGTATGTCTTCGACTGGTGGTGCCTCGCGGATCTTGCGCTCGAGTGCTTCCTTATACCGCCCGAGGCACATGCCCGTAGGCAAACCGACCTGGTCGCATACGAAATCGCGCCACTTGTCCCGCTCGTCTACTTGTGCGATTGCGTCCGCTTTCACCGCTTCACCAGGTCGAGAAGCGCGCCCAATGCCAGGCGGGCCATGGTCAGGACAGGGCGGACCATGTACGCCAGCAGGCACACGCCAGCCGTAGCCCACAGTGTCGACTGTATTATTAGCGTCGGACTCATAGCCCCATGCCCCCATCTTCCTCTGGGGTATCGAATCCCGCATACGGGACGAAGGTGCCAGTAAAGCCGCCATTGAAGTTGTAGAGCAGCCCCCCGGGTACGCGCAGGACTCGCACATGGCGCCCCTGGTCAGTGACGATGCGGAGCTCCCCGTGCATCTTGAGGGCTCGGATTTCTTGGGAAATCATGGTGCTTCTCCTGTTTTGATTTCACTTTGGCCAATGCTGCCATATCGGCGGTTGCATAAAGCTAGGTCAATAACTGGCCGAAGTCAAGGGCTTACAACAAAAAGTGTGGCTACTCTGCTCCGCTCGCTCTACATCCGCTTTTAATCCTGCTATTTGCGGAAATATAGCCATGCATGTTTTGCATGAATTGCGTGCGCGCGTGTTTTGCATGAATTGCGTGTTTTGCGTGTTTTGCATGCGCGCTCCACTGAGGATTGGAGACCGTTTTATGAAAAAGTATTGCAAAACACGCAAAACAGGGGGCCTTCCCCAGGGATATCTGGGAGAATGAGAGAAAAAGTGTAACAGTGTTTTTGCGTGTTTTGCGTGTTTTTGAAAATGAGAGTATTACAGTATTGCATTAATATAGAAGCAATTTTATAACTAAAAAGATATCGCGCACACCCACGCGCGCGCGTATTTAGTTAAGACCCCGCCCACGCGTACGCGTAGGTACACGCACGCTTATCCCCCCTATCTCGCCCCAGGTCCAAGAAAGCGCCATATCTGTACAAGTTGCATTTGCGGGAGTGCAACTAATGGCGTAAACTCCTTACATGGCCAGCATAGAAGATACCCTAGAGCGCAACCCCATGGCGCACCACACTCCCGCAGCTATCAGCGCCATCGCTGGCCCGGCATTAACACCCGGGCTAGCTCCCTTTACCACTGACTCGCCCACGGCCAAGACCGGATTTGAAACGGCCGGTCTCCCGCGCGAACTCTCGGGCGAGTCGGTGGATTTCACTCGCTGGCGTAACCGCATGCAGCGCCAGACTATCTCCCTAGTCATACGTCAAGAGCGTCCGCGCGATGTCGCAATTCCTGCCACGAGTGACGCAAATCAACCACCCGAGACAACCCCGCATCCGTCGCAAGTCCATCTGGGGCAGGGGGTAGGAACTTTCTATGGAAGTTCGCAAAGGCGCGAG
>Ga0208299_1000513_pt1 | contig 35711 bp, 65 predicted proteins | sample 15_taG_FD_184089 | JGI IMG/M metagenome (GOLD analysis project Ga0208299, IMG submission 184089) | Marine viral communities from the Subarctic Pacific Ocean - 15_ETSP_OMZ_AT15312 metaG (SPAdes) (version 2) | ecosystem: Environmental > Aquatic > Marine > Oceanic | place: Pacific Ocean | collected... | reverse complement strand
AAGTCAGGGATGACCAAGATCTCTCGTGAGAATTACTCGAACCTGGTAGATACCGCTCTTACAAGCGGTATTGGTGTGGGGTTTGACTCCTGCTCAGCTCCTAGCTTCCTGGACGTCACCGCAGATCACCCAGACCACAAGTCTTTCGAGATGACCTCTGACGCATGTGAAGCAGGTTGCTTCTCAATCTACGCCAACGTGGACGGAGAGGTGTTCCCTTGCTCCTTCACTGAAGGTACAGAGGGCTGGGAGACTGGTATCCCCATCGTCGAGAACGAATTTATCGACGACATTTGGAACTCAAACAAGGTTGAGGCATGGCGTAAGCGCCTTCTAGGCAATTGCCGCTCCTGCCCAATCTATGATGTGGATGTGAAAGATGAAGGTCCGCTCCGGATTTGTCAGTAACTCATCTTCTAGCTCCTTTGTAATCTCTAGGAACGAGTACCCAACTGTGTTTGAACTTGCGTTCGACATGATTGGGGCTCGTGACTGGCCTACAGATGACGAGCTAAGAGAGAAGTGCACAGACCTGGCAACATTTATAACTGAAGACGTAGGTGTCTTTTTCAAGACCTGTAACTACGATACCTACATCTTCAAGCATAACGACGAGTACTTCGTCACTACCTGTAACAACCATGACTGGTCCTTCCTACCCTACTCAAGACAGGGTGGAGGAAACGACTATGGCGATGATGATGAAGCAGTTCGAGCCCGAGCAGGTAAGACCTTTGTTCACCTCGATGCAGGAACAGCTGGGCGTTACCCATACGACTATGCTGGCTACTGCAGTAAGTGCTGGTCGAACTACTGGCTCAACGCTGACGGCGAATACTTCTGTCCTGGTTGTGGAGAACTGAAATGAAACTAAGAACAGGGTTCGTATCGAACTCATCTTCATCAAGCTTCATCGCTTTGATCAAGAAGGACGCCTTTGACAAGGGATTCGGAGAACTGAGTGCAGTGCACAAGGCCTCGGTCAACTACCTAGGAGTAAGTGACACCAACTTCTGCGGGATTGACTGCGTTAGTATCTCAGAATGCAGTGGTAACTACTCCAGCTTCGAAGGAGCTGTGAATGAGATTCTCTCCCAGGCCGAGGTATTCCTTAAGCCTGGCGAAGAGCTTCCAGGACCAGAGTATGTCTACGATGAAATGTATGAGGCTCTCGGACGACTAATTCAACTAGTAGGTCAGGAGAACACCTTCACTCAATCAATGGACTTCTAATGAAACTCCGTGCAGGATTCGTAAGTAACTCCAGCTCCAGTAGCTTCGTGCTACTGGGTGCTGAAGTCGAAGAAGAGAGCGAACGCTTTAGGCTGATGGACGAGCATAATCTCGACTGGCCTTCCAGTAACAAATGCGTCGGGTTTGTACTCACCAGAGGTCAGGACTACGGTCTAAACCAAGGAGATACAGATTTGTCTGTTCTAAATGAGCAGGCAGAGAAGCTTCGAGGTATACTGGGCGACGACGCAACAATCAAACTCTTCTACGGAGAAGAATACTAATGAAACTACGAACTGGATTCGTATCCAATTCATCCTCAAGCAGCTTCACTTGTGGAGTCTGTCATGACACTCAGTCAGGTTGGGACCTATGTCTCTCTGATGCCTACATGGTTGAATGTAGTGGCTGTGGTACTTGTATGTGCGAAGACCACGTAGACAAGGCTACACTTGCCAAGGTTCAGGAAGAAGATGAAGACGGCGACTGGCGCTACTACTTCCCTACAACTGACTGTCCCGTTTGTAACCTGAAGCAGATCTCTCCTGGACTACGTAACAAGTACATCTTGCATACTGTCCAGAGAACGATTCAGGAAGTAGACACCGAGATTCGTGAGCGCTTCGGCTCTCGCAAAGAGCTTATCGAGGCACTACGGTAATCATTGCTGGGTATCCAAGTGGACAAAGGACGGAGGCTCATATCCTTCTCGCATGCGTGCGTTCGTGGGTTCGAATCCCACTCTAGCAACCATATCGAAGTAACCATGTCCTTTTGGTCTGGAGATGACAGCTACTTCCTTAGCGGCAACTACACATACGTTTGTAGAGCTGATGAGATCGCAACAAGTAAAAGCTGTATAAGTAAGCTGCCACCAAGGTGCCCCACTTGTCGCAAGCCCATGGAGAATATGGGCTTCGACTTCAAAACTCCAAAGAAGGGTTCTCCTCAATGGAAACGCTTACCAAAATCGCGAAGCCAATCATGGGGCAGGAAGCAATCTGCCCTGACGGGCTTGGTCGAGTGGCAGCCTTCAACCCTGGCCGCTGGATTAAGGTAGATACCTACGTTAAGAACCGGGGGTGCGAGTGGGCACCCCACAACGTAGAGCTAATCGACCCCCGCGAGGAATTCATGGATCTAAACGAGCTAGAGCTGATTGATTTGCATCAGCAGGTACGAGAGTACAAGCCCGCTCTAGAACAGGCGCAGAAAGCAGCCAATGTTCTAAGAGCCTCACTAATCGCAACCGGCGCTAGCCAAGCAATGGTTGACGGGCTTCTACTACAACCCCTACATGATGAAAACAACCAGTTACCATCATGGATCACAGCACCTATCGCAGAGTAGACTGGAGCGGTAACCAGACCCCAGGACCTGGCTCATAACCAGGAAAACGTAGGTTTAAATCCTACCTCTGCTACCAAATCTGAGATGCTAAGGCATCTCACCAAACTTCGGGCAACTGCTGCAGCAAGACGGGCTTCATGAACCCCGACCTGCCCGATACCAATTATGAGAGGCTTAGTCTAATTAACTAAGCAGTCGCTTCTTGCCTGTAGTCTATGTCGACTCCTATTACAGGTTGACACCCCCCAACGGTTGAAGCTCTCTCACCCATCAATAGAGAAACTATGTATCGACTAATTTCAATTTTGGCACTAGGAATGCTTCTCCTCACTACTCTTGGATGTAGTGAGGAGGCTAACCCAATCCCACTGATCACTTGGAAACCACTTCAAATCTGTACAGTAGATGTGCCCGACGACCCTTGGCTCAAGCGCACAGTTAAGCATCTGCCTCACGTGTGGTCTTATGATAAGAAGCCGCTAGTAGCTTTAGTTGATGAGAACTGCGAAGCAATCGTTCGGTTCACTACGGACCCGGCCCCTCTGATTGGCCACGATTACATTCCTGCAACAGCTGTATCAGGTAACCCTCCGGTAGTAACTATCTACCGAGACGGTTGGGTAGGTTCAATTGCTGGAGCCGCTCCCATCGTACTTCAGCATGAGGTGGGGCATCTACTATGTCTAACTCACAGCACTAACGACAATGGTGATTCAGTCATGAGAAAGTCAATCGTGAACGAGTTGGGTGTGCCCCAACCTGGAATCGTGACTGCTAACAACAAGGCTGAAGCATCTCATCTGAGAAGCTTGAGATGCGTTGGGCCGCGAGCCGAACCATAATCTAATTGCCAGCGCATCGACAACGATCCTAAGCGCTCGCTAACAAACTTACCACTTACTCTCTGGGAGGGTGGCCAAGTGGTAAAGGCGGCGATCTTATATGTCGATGATGCGTGGGTTCAATCCCCACCCCTCCTACCAATCAACAAGGACAGGCATGGAACTATTACCCACCGGAAAGCACATTCTCGTAAAACTGGATACAATTCAGACTGTATCTAAGGGCGGCATCATTATGCCCGTCTCCACCGAGGATAATCTCAAACAATGTCGGGGCACCGTTATCGGCGCCGGGGTAAAGGCCGAAGAGGCCACCGTCGGTGACCGAGTGCTTATGAAGCCTACCTACCGCACCCAGTTCGCTGTTGACAACAGTGACGGCACCAAGTCCGTCATCGTCCTGGCAGAAGAAGTGATTGCTATTATCGCAGGAACTGACAGTGTCTCAGAGGATTGAACGATTGCGACAGGGCTGGCAGGGCGAGCTTGAAAAACGCTACCCAGAACTATGTGGCAACATCTACTGCGGCGCTTATGCGCCGGATGGGTGGAAGCCAATTATTGAGGAAGCGCTAGACGCGCTTCAGGCACTGCCCTTTGAAGTCAAAATCGCTCAAATTAAAAGTAAATGGGGCGGACTTCGGATTTACTTCGACCTGAATACGGACTCCACCAAAGTCCAGCACAAGCAAGCAAACGAAATCGTAAGCGCCGCCGAAAGCAAAATCTGGAAGTTAGAAAATGAAAAAGTACACTCTGACGTACAAGGTGACGATTGATATCGACGCATTTGACGATGTCGATGCCCGGCAAAGGGCTGAAATCATCCACACGGATGAGGTATCATGCACCGCTTCACTAGAAAGCATTCTAGCTGTTCACGAAGCTTTAAGCGCTAAAACTAAGCGAACACTTCGTGACAAAGAACGAGTCGTTCGACTCTAAAACCACTCTAAAGAAAACAAACCAAATGAAGAATTCCCTCCTTATCCTTATCTCCCTCCTAGTCCTCACCTTCGGCTTGACCGTCGTTGGTTGTCCTGCTGGAGATGACGACGACTCCGCTCTCGTTGACGACGACGATTCTGCCGTTGCAGACGACGACGACAGCGCGGAGTAAGCAACTCGGTACTGTATCCCCTCCGCCTGATAAGCGGTAGAAAGGGTAGTCTGGTTACACGAAGGTTCAATTCCTTCCAGTACCACCATTTTCTACAGGCGTCCATGTTCCAAGGCAAGGCGAGTCGGTCTCCAAAACCAACTGTGTAAGGTTCGATACCTTAGGCGCCTGCCAGAAAATGAAAAGATAAGTAACAAGGATGAAGCGCTAGAGGCTCTGCCTCCGACGTGTTATCATCTATCATCTCGGTGTAGCGCAGATGTGTAGCGCACCTGCTTTGGGAGCAGGGGGTCGCTGGTTCGAGTCCAGCCACCGAGACCAATCATTGTTTTGGGGGATGCCGAAGTGGTCGAGGCACCAGGTTGTGGTCCTGGGAGCATGTGCTCACTAGCGGGTTCGAGTCCCGTCCCTCAACCCAAAACAAGGAATCAAATGCAAGACTTCATTGGGCGCCCCATCGTGCCGCACAGCTGGGCCGCAGCTAGCGGCAAAGGAAATGGACCCGCAGAATACGGGTCTATCCTGTATTATGTTTACGATGTAGTTGATGGAAAAGCAAAAGTTCAAAGGCTTGATGTTTGCTACACGAACAGCATACCCACGGCAAAAGCTCGTAAGAGTACCATCAGCAATGGAAACAAACTGATCGTAGTAGATCCACCACAAAGAGTAAAAGACCTGTTCTTTCACATTGTGGGCAATGCTGCAAGCGACGAAGAACACAGGTTTGTACGCAAATGGCTTCACGGCCAAATCCAAGATCTTTGGTCTTGACCTTTCTCTAAACACCTCGTATACTTACGATACGCGAATGCTGTAGCTGGACGCGCCGTAGTATCTCTCCCTGACACGGCCCCCGACACATTATCGCTAGAAGTCTTGCTTGCTTAGGACTCGGGTAGGGGGTTTTGTTTCAGGTATTCCTGATACATTTTAAGTAACTCAACACTGTTCTCTAGCGTTAGTAAAAACTTTGTCATTGTGGTCACCGGGCGGTAATCTACCGACCCGGTACCACTCGACGAATTACAAGATTTGCACAACGGCTGAATATTCCAGATATAGTTTGTCCCGCCATTAAACAGGGCGACCACATGGTCGGCGGTAATGGGCTGGCTCGAATCGGGGCAGCGAGGGTTTAAACATTTAGGACAAAGCCTCATATAGTCATTATAGCATAAGCGGATATCGCATAACGGTATTGCATCAGCCTTCCAAGCTGACGGAGAGATCCATTGCGGGTTCGAATCCCGCTATCCGCTCCAATTCCAAGAAAAACAACATGAAGACTTACGATTTCCCAGTGACGCTTAGCTGTCCGCTGCACACCACTTATCGTGGCAAAGGCGCTACGAAGGAGGAGGCCTTAGCTAACGCTTTGCTACAGCATGCGGTACGCCATGTTTGAAGAGCAAAGGCGACGCTCATGAACGAGCCAATCGTTGTTGAGATTGCATTATCGAAGCCCGCAAAGATTTATCCGCTTTGGTATCTATCTGAGACAGAATGCCATCCAATTGAATGGACATTGCTAAGTGAGGAAGCTTTTGACGCTGGCACTAAGCTAAAGCCCAACCCCCATCCCAGCGAATACAAATACTACAAGTACGGAACGCAATTCCATACCCCCGGATTCTAAAATGACTACCACCACTTGGGCCATTGAGCTTGGTATCGAACCTAAATACGAAGCGGCATTAACAGCCTCTGCGAAGAAGGCTGGGTACGAGGTACTACACCCTGTAGCTCTCCCATTTGGTGGAGGGTTCCTTCAGGACCAGGAAGGCGAAGAGCCTTTCTACACAGATCCTGAAGAGATGCGTGAAATCATCTATCATGGCTCTATCCAGGGTTGCAAAACTCTCAAAGCCAGATACGTTGAAAACGATTGCGGTTGGTGGAAAACTTACTTCGACTCAAAGAAGTACGAATGTAGCTACTACTACCCAAGACTCAAGAATCTGATTCTCAACCACGAACATTTCTTTATGCCGTGGGGTTGCTTTACTGAGTCACGAGAACTAATCGGTGAACTATTCCCCGAGTGGCGCAACGCTGACGGAGCAGATCCGGTCTTCGTCCGCCCTAGTTCTGGAGAAAAGCACTTCACTGGGATGACCGTCTTCCCAGGCAATACTAGAGAGCTTTGGGCCAAAGACATGAAATTCATGAACTTCTACGAAATGCTCAAGCCAGAAACAATGGTCGTGGTGGCGCCGCCACAAAACATCGTCAAAGAGTGGAGATTCTTTGTATCTGATGGAGAAGTAGTGACAGGCTCGCTCTACAAGCTTGGAGTAGACCTGAACCAGCGACCAGCTGATGAATACGAACTAAAGATGGCAGCAGACTTTGCAGCTGCTGCCAGTAAGACATACAATCCGGACAAAGTCTGGGTTATGGACATCTGCGAAACCAAAAGTGGAAGTAAGCATATTCTAGAAGTTGGAGCAGCAAGCTGCTCTGGACTATACGAATGCGATACTGACAAACTCGTAGAGGCAATGTCCTAACACTTCGTGCCGAGGTGGTGGAATTTTGGTAGACACGCTGGGTTTAGGCCCCAGTGCTGAATTAAGTAGGCGTGCAGGTTCGATCCCTGTCTTCGGTACCATTTACGAAAAAAGACAATGAGAAAGCTCCCACCAGCAGCAAGCTTCTTCTTGCTAAAGACATGCAATCTCGACTGTCGCTTCTGCTTTGCAACCTTCCGCGACGTTGATGGTCAGCTAACCAATGATGAATGCGAAAGAGTTGTAGCAGAGCTGGCCGACGCAGGCCTTGAGAAGATCACCTTCGTCGGCGGCGAGCCTACCCTTCACCCTCATCTTTCAGAGCTAGTAAAGCTAGCTTCTGAAGTAGGTATGACTACTTGTGTAGTTACGAATGGTGCACGGCTTCCAAAGGTAATACGAGAAACCAAAGGGTTTCTCGACTGGGTGGGACTCTCAGTAGATTCTGCTGATGAATATATCCAGTCTAACCTTGGTAGAGGCTTAGGGAAGCACGCGGCGCGCTCTAAGAGGCTCGCAGAGCTTTGCCATGACCATGGTATCAGGCTAAAGCTGAACACCGTTGTAACATCAATGAACTGGCAAGAAGACATGGGCGACTATGCTCGGGCTCTCAACCCCGATCGATGGAAAGCCTTCCAGGTACTACCAGTCGATGGTCAAAATGATGGCTCCGTCGAAGATTTGCTTATCACCGAAGAGCAATTTCAGGTGTGGGTAAACCGTCATAAGGCTCAAGGGCTTACGCTAGTCCCTGAAACCAACGATCTAATCACTGGCTCCTACGTGCTAGTTGACCCAGAGGGTCGGTTCTTTACTGACACTACAGGAAGGCACACCTATAGCAAATCGATTATCGATGTAGGTGTTGACGAAGCTTGGAAGTCAATGGACTTCTACCAAGATGCCTTTGAAGAACGAGGCGGCCTCTACGACTGGACACGATCAGTCAATTCTGATCGATAATCACTTAAATACACATCATATGTATCAATTTTGATACATCGCTGACATAGAAGAGTAAGCCGAAAGATTCTGGGTAGCGGCCCTCCCCTGCTAAGGGAGTTGCCCCTCGGGGCGTGCAGGTTCGAATCCTGTCTCTTCTGCCAGCATGGAAGGCACCGTCAAGGTGGCAAATTGGATTTGAACTCCATGGGGGCTGCTAGAACCAGCTCGGGTTTCGATTACTCTGCCTTCCTCCATTTTTAAATACATTGCCAACTTCTGAACAGAAGGTGAACTGAGTAAGTGCTCAGTCTCGCTTGGAAAGCGTGTAGCACTCACCATGGTGTGCGGGGCAGGACCGCCGCCTTCTTCCAGAACTGAAAGAAATATGAAGTACGAAGAAATCCCCCTACTTAACGCCCTCGATTTCCCTATGGATGTTGATAATGAGATTTGCGACCATGGCGAACTCTCAACTCACTGTAGCAACATTGTGACTCGTATCGACCCTGGCAACTTTCCTGTTTTCTGGAATTGGCTTGTAGAGCAGGGTGTCATCCTGGGAATTGGCGACAGCCAGTGGGTTGCTTGGCTCGGCACCTGATTCGACAGAGAATTATCAATGTGATATTCTCTTTCTAGTGACTAAAACCACTCACGAAAGGAGCGGGACAATGATCCCCGAAACTTAGGCAAGGGAGCAGGTACTCGACGCAATGCGAGCCTGCACCCAGACAAAGGATGTAAACATCCTTCGGCACGGTATACAAGTAAATCGCTGGTTCTGGAAATTCTACAACCTTCTTAAAGGCACTGTAATTCCAGAAGAACATACCGAACCCCCGTGGCTCCACCTGTACAAGGAGGAGATTCTAGCGGAACTCCAGAGATTCAATCGTAAGCAAATCTCTGATTACCAAATCTATCACGATTGTGGTAAGCCCTACTGCAAAGAGGGCGAACACTTCCTCGATCATGCGAGAGTAAGCTATGAGACTTGGCTGTCATTCAGTGACGACCAACTCATTGCTAACTGGATCCTGCATGACATGGATGCACACTTGATTAAAGCCAAAGACATTCCAGACTTCATTCAAATTGAAGGCTGCATCGTATTGCTAGTTACTGCGCTTGCAGAACTTCATGCAAACGCTGAGATGTTTGGCGGAAGAGATTATGAACTGTATGCCCTACCTGCTCCAACAAGTGGAGGCTATCGACCCAGCGGTAATTGTGACCGTAGGAAAGATTGCTAGCAACGTATTAGTCTCTGAAGAGTTCCCGAGCAATCGCTCTATGAAATCGTTGAGAGGCGATTATCACACCTGGAATCACATCGTGGTACGCTGCATCTACCATCCAGCTTACTACTTGCGAAACAAGGATGAAGGAATTAAGCTCCAAGCGATCGACGACTTGAAGCTGGCTAGGGAAATCGTGGACGGCGAAACCAACCTCCCCTTCTAGAAACATTAGGAAGACTAAATGATTCAGCTTTCGAGTCAGTGGAAACACAAAAAGACCAAAAAGAAATACGTAGTCACAGAGTCTGCTACCCTCAAGCACACGAACGAGGAGCTTGATGGCGCCGAGGTCGTGATTTACGTAGAAAGTGGCAAGCAGAAAAAGTATGTGCGGCTGCAAAGCGAGTTTGAAGAGAGTTTTGAAGAGATTCAACCACAGTGGTAGTTGAATGAACACTAGCTAGGTTCCCTTAGCGGTCGAGAGGACCGGTCTTGTAAACCGGAGACGAAAGTCCACCGTGAGTTCGAATCTCACACCTAGCTCCATTCATCTAAGGAACGCCATGTTTGTAATTCACTCAGAATATACTGAGCAAGACATCGGCTACGGAGAGACGGATGACGTCTTCTCCGTATATTTCGAAGTAGAATACTTCGTTACTACCATGTTGGAGGCAGAAGAGGCTGTAAAGCTTCTGGGTAGAGCTAATCCTGAGAAGGATTACAACTACACCTCTGTGGAAAAACACAACCCGGAAACTATATGAGCAATATCGTAATTTACCATGCAAACTGCCCCGACGGGTTTACAGCCGCATGGGTATTCCACAGGAAGTACGGCGACGGCGACACTGAGTATCTGGCTGCTGGTCATGGAGATTATGGCAAGCTTCTAGAACTAGATGTAACCGATAAGAACGTCTTCCTAATTGACTACTGCCCTCCACGTAATGTTCTAGACAAGATGTATGGAACCGCAACGTGTGTAACTATCCTAGATCATCACAAAAGTGCAATTGGAATTCCTGAAGGTCTTCCTAACGTCACGATGGACATGGAGCGTTCAGGCGCAGCAATCGCCTGGGACTTCTGTTTCCCCGATGAGCCTCGTGCTCCAATCGTGGAATATGTCCAGGACCGAGACATCTGGCTCTGGAAGATTGAAGACTCCAAGCCAGTACTATCCTGTCTAGACCAAGTAGCCTACGAATTCGACAACTGGACCAACTTCGATAACGAACTGAGGTACGACAAGCAGGCGATCATCACGAAGGGTCTAACGATTCTTTCGTACCAAAACAAGATGATCAATGACCACAAGAAGAAGGCGCATCGAGTTCTACTCGGAGAGCACAACGTTCCTGCGGTCAACAGCTCTTACGCGCCTATCAACTCAGAGCTGGCAAACCAGCTCTCAGTGGGTGAGCCTTTTGGCGTCACCTACTCTTACGATGGTAAGCGATGGCAGATCAGTCTAAGAGCTGACGGAAGCGACACCTCGGTAGACGTTTCAGAGGTAGCGACGCAGTTTGGCGGTGGTGGACACCGCAACGCTGCAGGTATCTACTGCGATCGGCCTGTCTGGACCTGGGTTACGGAAGAATAAATGAAAACTAAGCAGCGAATTAAAGACATTGATGCCGAGCTTAAGAAGCTAGCAAGACAGCGCGCAGAACTATCGCGCCTAGATGCGCTTCCGAAGACTCCGGGAAACAAGATCACTCTAGTCCTCGACGGGACACCGTACGAAGGCAAAAGTAAGAATTTTCGCTCCTCAACGGAAGAGGAGAAGTTTCTCTACGGACTTCTTCGCCCCCTGGCAGACAGCTTTCTCTCCGATATGCGAGAGCGCCATGAAAACCTTGTAAAGGAGATAGACAATGAGTAGCACTCCAAAGCATGCTGCTATCGAAGATGTAAAGTGGGCACTAGACCAGGCGCGAGCCATCGCTGGTGTCAAGAAGACAAAGCAGACCCTGGGCTTCGGTGGCGTTGCGGCTCTTGGGCCGCTGGCCCAGGCACTACTGGATCAGAAGAACCGGTACGAAGACCAAACTGAACCTGAAGAAAACTAGAGCGTAAACCAGGCGGGAAACGTAGATTGCAACCCTACGGCTGAAGGTTCGAGACCTTCTACGCTCTCCAATTTGGAGTAAACATGTCAGAGTCAAGATACCGTCAATGCCAGTTTGAGCGGCTCTCAGAAACCGACAGAGTCATTAAGACTTCCGGCTGGATTCCAGAAAGGCACAAGGGCATTAAAATTGAACCTGGTGTTCAAGTAATGCTCAACGATGGAGTTGAGCCGTGGATCGTTACGACGGTCAGCGAAACCTCTATTAGTAAAGAAAGCGCAAAGCTCCAAGAGCGCCGCCACCTGAAGCATAGAGAAGGTTCAGATATCTAAGATATCCAGGGGCTGTGGTTGGAATTAGGTATACACGGGAGATTCAAAATCTTCTGCCCTCGGGCATGTGGGTTCGACTCCCACCAGCCTCACCATTTACGAGAATACAATGATTAAGCAAGCGGCAGGCGTCCTCGTTCAAGCGGAGGGCAAGGTCCTGGGTTTCCAGCACCTAATGAAGAATCCAGGATGCATCGGCATCCCTGGAGGCAAGCTAGAGGGCAACGAAACTCCAGCTGAAGCAGCGATTCGAGAGTGCCTAGAAGAAACAGGTCACTTCGTAGAGATCTTAGATATGGAGCCCTACGTAGACCTTAGCAGTAACGGTCAATTCGTTATGCACGTCTTCCTTGCCGAAATTGTAGCTACTACTGAGCCCTCGCATCCCGAAGAAGGTATCGAAGCCTGGATTACGCCAGAAACCCTCGCCAACGATTCAGTTTACGGCGAGTTTAATACAAAGATGCTTGCCCACTTTGGAGTTCTGTAATGGAGCCTACGACGGTAGAAGAGCTTCAGAGCGCTGGGTACTCTGTACCCCCGAGCTGCAATTTGTGCGAATACTCATGCTTTGGATCTAATGACCGAGGGCTCTGCCGAGACCTAGGTGTTGTAATCCATAAATCTGGGACTTGTATCAACTTTTTAGCTTCCGAAACCCAACTTAGAAAGTTAGCGTTTTTCCGCGAATTTACAGAGTTCCCCTCATGAAGATCTCCGGCGCGAAAATCGAAGTAGACTGCCCCGCATGTGAAGCAAGCAACGAGGCTATCGAAATTGAGGTCAAAGCCATGTCTTTGCGCTGGATGTTCGATGCCTACTTTAAATGCTCTCAATGCGGAACTCCGTACAGATCTGTTGCAGCTGGCGCTGCCCGCATTTACCTTCCAATGGAACAGGCACCCGTAGCTCAGCCAGGATAGAGCAGCGGCCTTCTAAGCCGTTGGTCGTAGGTTCGAATCCTACCGGGTGTGCCATTGCGGGGATATAGTTCAAGCGGACAGAACAGTTGCCTCCTAAGCTTCAGATCCAGGTTCGAGTCCTGGTATCCCTGCCATATTGAAAGAAAACATGAAAAATGCCAGTTAAAGACTTTCTCGGAAGAGAACTAGCGACAGAAGACCTTGTTTACTACTGCACCACCGGTGGCGGTGGCGAAATGCGGATCGGCAAAATCGAAAGCATCGAATTTACGCATCGAGAAGTAATCGGTTCCGAAGTACTCAAAGTAACCTATAAAGTCAAAGTGAAGCCTATCGGTATTGACGGACTAGGGACAGAGGGTATGCGAAGGGTTACGATTCGTTCGAATATCCATCCGACACGAAATCTCGAAGACGGTGCTAGTCCAACAACTCCCCGAATCGCTCGAATTGGCAATATGGCTGAATTGGCGAATCCTGCGGAATCGCCGGAAATCGAAGAAGAGCCAGAATCGCCAGGATTGTCACCAATCCCGGATCTAGCAATTGCCGAAGGAATCACTTTTGACGATCTTCGTCCGAGGGGCCGACCACTCAGAAATGAGAACGGAGACCTCTTTGTCAATCAAGATCTAGAAGAGCAATACCGATTATTTAGCGGGGTCGATGTTCGCAGTATGGTTGCGGGCCAGGCTATTGAAATGGCTCCAATTAGCTACTCAATCCAGCGCGAGCCTCCTTTCGAGGGACACGTGATGACTCCAGAGTCCACCCTCCTAGATTGAGCAAAAATCGCCTTATAGGGTTCCAAAATTGACAAATATATGATCGGCACTTTTGGGTTTTCACTTTTTCAAATCGTTCCGAAAACCAGAACGGAAAACGAGTAGGATATACCATGAGCAAGACAAAAATGAGCGTACGAAGTGAAGCTATCGAGTACGCTCGTCAGCGAGAAGCTATTTCTCTAGACGACGACTTTGCTCGCGGGTGCCAGATTGTGGTAAACACTCTCAGACGAGGCCATGCAGCCTACGACGGCCACACCGAGAAATACCTCTTTGAGAGAACTCTCGAAGGTTTAGAATCCGGCGAACTAATAATTACGTTTGCGAATAGGAAGAACTATGAGTCGTGACCATACTTGGACTAACGGGCCTGACGGGCCCGACTACCATTGTGAAGTTTGCAGCATTAGCAAGGTTAATGATTACGATGGTTACGACTGTATTGCTTGGCAGCGAAAAATTGAAAGAGACTACGAAGTCGAACTTCAGAACCAGCCAGGCAGCCTTTTAGAAGTTGGTGCGCTTCACTGCCATAAGTGTGATGTAATTATTTACTCGCGTGCAGGCCATGACTTCCATAGCTGTGATTGCAAAGACATCTTCATCGACGGCGGTCGTAATTACATGCGGTGTGGCGCTGAGCTAGGAGCCAAATACGACTCCGTAATTCTCATGCTTCCAATCACGCAACGAGAACTGTACCAGGACTGGAATACACGGACAGACCGGTATGGTTGGCTACGGAAATCTGAGCAAAATCCATTAGCAAGGAAGGCTGCGATTGCAGCCCCCTCGGTCAGTGGGTAAGCATGGTCGAAGCTCTAGAGAAATCAAAGAGTTTCATGCAAAACGTAAGGCCGCCCGCAAAGCTAAAAAGCAGCACAAGTGGACTCAGCAGCCTAAGAAAAATTACACTCCGAATCACTACTGGGGTCAAAGGCAGTGGGGCTATCGAAGAACCGGAAGGCTATCTCAGCCTCCTGGCAAATTTAAAGCAGCCGTTTCCACACTACCAACACTTGAGCCACCTGAAATCATTGACATGATTCTGCCTGCTAACGCAGGCAGGTGGGAGCAGAAACCTACTCAACTCGCAGTTGACAGGTTACTATCCTAGTTACTAGGATACAAATCACGGCGTCGAGACTGCCTGGGAGCAGTAGCAGACTGTAAATCTGTGGTTTAATCGCATGTCGGGTTCGAATCCCACGGGCGCCACCAACATTGGAAATAACATGGATCCACGCAGTACAGACCTGTACGATGCGCTTCTCTGCCTCACTATTGAGCGAGACGAACCAGCCGCAAACACACTCTGTCGGGAACAGCTACTAGCTAGCATCTCCGTGTTACGAGAAGTTGCCCAGATGGGTGACACCGAGTTCGTAGACCTCTATGAGTTCACTGAGTGCATCACAGGCATTGCCGATGCTCTTGAAGAAGACATCGACGAAGAGTTCCTGGAGCTATAATGGATGAGGATGAGCGATACGAGCTTGAGAACGAGCTACAAGAGCTACTGACTGAGCTATCCTTCGAAAACCAAGTCATGGGCGAAGATAACCAGGACCAAATAGACGAGTTAGTTGCTCGGATTGAAGACATCGAAGAACAGCTTCTAGAGGACATGCTCGAAGAAGAATACTAGTATAAATGGGTCTGTAGCATTGGGGTAATGCGCCGGACTGTTAATCCGTGGCCGAAAGGCCTAAGCAGGTTCAACTCCTGTCGGGCCCTCCATACTAGACAAGCGTTACGGGCTATTGCACAACGGCGTGCAGTCTGCGCAGCTAGAGTTTCGATTCTCTAATAGCCCCCAATTAAAAGAAAAAGAACAATGAAGATTTTCCTAGTAGATTTCCAGGACAATTACTCTGACGAGTACGACGTAGAAGGCTACTTTGTAGCCGAAGCCGAAACTCTAGAAGGCCTAAAGGCCGACATCTTCGCAAGTATCGAAGACTGCTGGGGCGACCAGCCCTCCTACTCTTGGGGCGGGAACGATACGATTTACTACGACAGCGTCGAACAAGCTGCGAGCAAATACTCGTATCGAGAGCTTACGCTCGACGAAGCAAAGGTAGTCGCAAAGTTCTTTGGAACCTGGGGTGCCGGCCAGCATGGCCCCGCAGATATTGAGTGCTGGGAGGCACCTATCTAGATGGCCTACGAAGACGACTTCGGTATTACCGAAGTGATCCCAGGTCTCAGCATCTCCCGAGACTTTTCGTCAGATGATGAAAACCAAGTCATTGGAGTACTGCTCTATACCCCGAATAGTGACTGTCACTACCACATAGAGCTAAACCCAGCCACCGTTAAAAGGCTGGGCACATGGTGCGACAGGTATCTAGACGACTATCTTGCTGGCGACTTCTCAATCTGTAAGCAAACGGAAGACATTAGATGACAAAACCATTCTTCAAATGGGTCGGAGGTAAGCGACGTCTTACCTCTCGACTCATCGAACTGATGCCTGAGACCTTCGGTGAGTATTTCGAACCAATGGTTGGAGGCGGCGCGTTATTTTTTGCACACGACAAGCATCCAAACCGAGACCATATCCTTACGGATTTGAATCAAGAGCTTATCACCACCTACCAAGTAGTGAGAGACAATCCAGAAAGATTGATTGTAGCTCTCGAAGTGTACAGGCTAGGCTATGAGCCAGCTAGAGACAAGCGAGAGTACTACAATACTGTAAGAGCGATGTCTCCCGAAGATCCAATCCTCGTAGCTGCGCGGTTCCTCTTTCTGAACAAGACAGGATTTAATGGTCTCTATCGGGTAAACCGAAGCGGAGGGTTTAATGTCCCTTGGGGCAAGCGAGAGCGCTTCAACTATGACGCGACCAACATTAGGGCCTGCTCTGCGAAACTAGAACACGTAGATATACGCTGCGCTGATTTCGAATCAATCTTGTCTGAGCCGACCGAAGGTGACTTCGTCTATATCGACCCTCCATACATTCCGATTTCCCCTACGGCAAAGTTTACGGAGTACCAACCCGGAGGATTCGGATTAGAGGAGCATGAGCGCCTCGCTCAGACGTTTAGAGACCTCGACCGTCGAGGCGTAAAGGTAATGTTGTCAAATTCGCACAGCCCGCTTGTAGGGCGCTTGTACGAAGGGTACGATATCCAAGCTGTATACACAGTACATTCAGTTGCTGCTGAACGCTCTGCCAGGGGCAGGATTGCGGAAGTAGTTGTCCGCAACTACTAGTCAGTAACTGAGGTGAGAAGACTCTAGAGATAGAGGTAAGGTAAATCCGCGGCATCATGCTCTCGACACCGATTAAGTGCGGCCAACGCCCCACGCTATATTGGCTCACTTAGAGAGATGGATCGCACGGTAGTGAGTAATCGGTTATTCCTTTCGGGGAATGGGCTCCACCTTATGCGGGGGTTTGAATCCCCCGCTCTTCTTCTCATCACCTACACAAGAAATAAATAATGAAATTTACTACTACTACCAATCCAGTTCACCGGGTTCGCTGGAGCGACTTCGAATACTACGTCAAAGAAGAGTTTGATATCGACTACTCTTTCGTCGCGGACATTGAGTGCGGGAACGACAGTTCTCACCCCTATACTATCGGGGGCCCTCATGCGTACTACGACGAAGAGAAAGTCTTGGCACTCATTGGCGGAAGCAACGAGTATGGATACCAAGCCCACAATCTTTTAAGCCATTTGCACGCCCTGGGCAAAATCCCAGCTGGCGAGTGGATCGTCGAAGTCTCCTGGTAGCCTGCTCGCTGACGCTCGCTGGTCTTTGAATGAAATGGTGCCTAAGCACCACAGAAAAATGGAAACAAGGAAAATATAGATGAACAACTTTACTGGTATCGGGAACATTGGTTCCAATCCTGTACTTCGGCAGACTGACTCGGGTCGCCCCGTGACTAACTTCAACATCGCCATCGATCGCAAGTTCTATCGTGGTGAGGGCGAGGCTCGTACCCTCGTCAGCGAGACGGATTGGATTCCGATCGTTGTTTGGGGCAAGCTTGCCGAGACCGTTTCGACCTACTGCCAGAAGGGCAGCAAGGTCGCTGTCACCGGAAGCGTGCGTCCGCGCACCTACCAGGATTCCGAGAACGTCACTCACAAGACGTTCGAAGTCGTTGCCGATGCGGTTGAGTTCCTCAACCGGATTCGTTCGAACGAGGAAGTCAGCGCTCCCGCCAACCCGGCGTAAGCAGACACGAGAGGGACTGGCCGGAAGGCTGGTCCCTCTCAAATCGTTAGGAACGACATGGATACACAAACTGATTCCCAGTTGCTGAGTTCGATTGCCCCGCTCATCTTTGAGATGAGCAATAGTGGCAAGATGGCTCTAGCACTGAGCTTGATTGCAAGCAGTAGTAGAGAGTTACCCGCCGAATTCGTGACCGTGATGAAGGATTCTGTTATCTCCGGGATCGCTGACCCAAAGGGGCAGTACGGCGGACTGGCAACCACATTGCCACTCATCTATACTCAGGTCTCCGACGCACTGAATGAACAGGGCCTCGTAACCTAGTAGGTGATAGCATGACTAAGGAAATCAAAAAGTACGGACTTCTTGACGTTCTCACGGGCAAACTAGTCAGCCGGAAGTTTCTGGCGTGGATTGTTGCGTGTGTTTTCCTATGTCTAAGCTTCATCACCGCGAGCGAATGGGTTCTATTAACTAGTATTTGGATTGGTGCGCAGGGTGCCCTCGACTTTTTCAAGATTTGGAAGAGCGGTGAAGACGACTTTGGCGAGCCTCTATAAGTACTGACACATCAATAACAATTTGATATAATCGAGGGAAGACATGAACTTAATCCTTCCTGAGGGCAGATTTGCGCTTCCTTCAGTACGCGGATACTACAACTTTTTCTATCCGGACAACGCGAACCCTAAGATACTTTCAAAAAGTATAAAGGCTAAACCACTTCAATGGCTTGGGTACGACGGCATGAAAGCCGTTGAGATTTCTCAAGAAGACGCTATTGAGCTAGGCCTAGAGTTCCGCCACATTTGGATTTACGAGGACGACCTATGAGTCAAGGCCTACGACTACTGCAGCATGAGCTGCGTCAAGTAAAGCAGAAGAATACACAGCTTAATGACAGTGTCATTTCGCTCCAGGAGCAGCTAGCAGCCGCCAGCGAGCGCGTTGCAGCTCTAGAAGAGCGCCTTGCTGCGCTAGAGAAGCCAGTAACCACTCCTGCGCCGAAGAGGCGCGGTCGTAAGAAGAAGACTACTGCAACAGTAGATGCCTTTGAGCTACCTGCCGAGAGCGAAACACCAGAAGCATAATGCCGACACCCATCCTATTCGCCTTGGCGATGGTGGGACTGGCCTGTATTGGCGCTGGCGTATTGTACGGACTCAATTCCGTCAGGATTAGACTGGCCACAGGTTCGTGGCCTCTATCCGCAGAGGAAGAAAAGTACATTGCGCGCTTTGCAGCTGTTGAACAATCAACAGAAGCAAGACTTTCAGGCGTCACGCAGCGAAACCTGCTGCTTCAAGGTGAAAACAAACGTCTAGAAGAAGAACTCCTGGAAGCGAAGAAGAGCCTCGACGAGATGACCAAATCTGTCATCAAGAGGATCGGGAATCGCTAATGTATTACCAGGTAAAAGTAGAGATCATTGCGACAGCGGTGCTCTATGACATGGTTCATGTTGAGGCCGATTCCGACCTCGACGCTGAACGCCACGCCGCCTCTATAGTTTGGTCACTATGGGACCGGCAAACCCCTAGAAAAATTACTATTAAAGAGGTAAAGAAAATGACTGAAGGTTATACCCCTCTCTACACGCCGCCTGCACCCCAGCCGGTTGCCGAAGTGCCTGTCGAGACTCCTACTACGGGCTACCAGCCGTACTTCAACCAGGCCACTGGCCGCTTTCACGATCCGGAAACTAACCAGATGGTGCCCACTCCCGTAAACGATTCTGGATATGTTCCATATCAGAATTCGGAAGAGGTTTTGGAAGATAGTTCTGACGACTACTACGAGCCAGATGATTTCTGGGGGGAGTGCTCCGATGACGACTGCGACGGCTTCCGCATCTGCGCGGGCGACTGCTACGTAGCTTACGGAGCGCCCATCGAGGCCAATCCCGAGCCGACTACTGAGGAGCTGGCGCAGACTGACGAGGATCTTGGTTACTCTGTCAGCACTGAGAAGCTCGGCATCCTTCGCGAAAAGGCTGCGGCTGCTGTTGCCGCCGTGAGTGATGCATGGGATGCCCTCCTAGAGACTCTGGCTGACGTCTAGAGTTGCAAGGCTTGTAGTCCGGGGGATATGATGGTTATAGAGACCTAAGATCCCCCGGACTATAGGAGCTTTGAAATGGAACTAGTACCAGTCATAAGGGTTCCAAAAGAACAAGGAATCCCTTTACCGCACAACGACTTCACCTTCAACCTGCCAGAAGGCCAGACCAGGGATATCCTGACTACAAGCTGCACGCTTAATGGCGAGCAGGTGGAAGATGTATTTGCTATCGCAATCTCTGAGAAGGGCTCAGGGCCCAAGCTAACGAACTCTCTAGAGTTAATTCTGGATATTGAGGACGTCGGCGTCCTATGCCGAAAAATTGCCCTACTCCATACAGAAGAAGGAATGGTTGTCAGCTGCGATGTACTGGTACGCATCGACCTCGACGCTTTTGAGATCCGTGACGACCTACTTTGGGTAGGTGCGACACCGTTTCGCGACGAGCTAACAGAAGACGACAAGTCTCAAATCGTCAACACTCGGAGACTTGTACAGTCTCTAGTTGTGAGCAACGACGTTCTGAAAAAGAAGGAACTAGCTCGCATGGTTCAGGCCGAGGACATGCTAGAGGTAGCAGATATCCTAGCTTGCAACCTGCCAATGGACGAAGACAATCGCCTCAGCTTTCTGCAGTGCGGAGACAATGTAGAGAGAATCGAGATGGCCACCAAGGCTCTAACTCGGTACATCTCTGTCCAGGAACGTAAAGCCAGCTCAAGTAATGCTCCTGCACCGAGAGTCGTACCGCCACGCCGAAAGCCAAAGAGTCTTGCGGAATGGTTCGAGCAGAGCGCACTACCAGATTCAGCTCGTCCGAAGATTCAGAGAGAGCTAAAGCGTCTTGAGAACCTAAGGAAGGATACCGCTGAGCATAGCGCCCTAGACAACTACCTCAGAACCGTACTACGTGTTCCCTGGGGTAAGGTTTCTAGGAAGGATATTATCCTCAAAGACTTCGTCAACACTCTCAATGAGACCCACTATGGTCTCGATGATGTGAAGCATCACCTCCTGGAGTACATGACCATCGAGCAGCTAACTAAGGGTAGCTCTGGAATGGTTCTATGTTTTGCAGGAGAGCCTGGTACAGGAAAGACTTCTCTCTGCAAGCAGATTGCTAAAGCATCTGGTAGAGAACTGGTGCGTGTTGCTTTGGGCGGCGTTGGTGACGAAGCTGAGCTTCGAGGCCACCGCAGAACCTATGTAGCCGCCAAGCCTGGTCGAATCGTTGAAGGCCTCGTACGAGTTCGAAGAATCGACCCGCTGATCATGTTCGACGAGGTTGATAAGACCGACCGTCAGAGACGTGGCGTGGTTAACTCTCTCCTAGAGATTCTAGATCCAGAGCAAAACGACAAGTTCCGCGACAGGTACCTAGAGGTGCCTGTAGACTTGTCAAAAGCTATGTTTATTTGCACGGCTAACGATCTGGGCGGCATTCCGCCTGCACTTAAGGACCGACTTGAGATCATCAAGTTTCGCAAGTACGACAAGGAAGAGCGCTTCGAGATTGCTACCCAGTACGTGATTCCTCGCTGGCTCAAAGAGTACAACATGGACGAGCTTGAGGTTAGCTTTGCTGAAGAAACTCTGGACAAGATCTCTGACACTAAGTCTGTACGAGATATCGAACGACTGGTGAGGAAGATGCTACGAATGAGCGCAGTTAAGATCATGGTTGACGGAATGGATTCCGTAACAATCGACACTGATATGCTCAAAGAAGCTAGAGGCAAAGACCCTAAAAAGAAATCACTCGGTTTCACGAGGTAAGGATGATCACAGCTACTCCCCTAACGGGAGGAGCTATCCCTCACGAAGATAACATCAAGGCCATTCACGCATCGATTCCTGATCTAGCCGAGCTAGATAGGCTTGGTGCTATTTATGCTGGCGGTTATCCCATGGCGCTTATGTTCGCACCCAGGTGTACACATGGCGACAAGATTCGGGGTGGCTTCTATCACGACCACGATATTTACTTTGAAAACAAGGCTCATGCAGATGCAGCAATTGCATTCTTGGAAAACCAACCGCATAGGTTCACCAAGGTAAGCGACACAGCCAATGCCAACAGCTACAAGCTAATCAGAGAAGATCCAGCACAGCAGGACCTAGCAATTCAGATTGTGAAGAAGGTCTATGGTGATGCAGAAGCTATCATTAAGCGGTTCGACTTTGTTAACTGTGCAATGGCATACCAGCCTTCCCAAAACATGATGTATTGGCATGAGGCTGCCATTGAAAAGCATCTGGCAAGCGAGCTAGAAATCCTCGATCCGTGGATGCTCGATGAGCCTGAGAACCGAGACCATATGCTGATCCAGCTGTCTCGTTTTCGCAAATACACAATTCGCTGGGACTATCTTCTCAGCGACGCAGCCTTTACGAGGCTGCTAGGTATCTACTTAGAGATGCCCGACCTGCAACTAACCAAAAATGTCGCAGTGATGGCGAAGAGTGGAGACAATGAGTACGCCGAACGCGTCTTCATTGGTCAAAAAGACGACAACGTTTGGGAAGCAATCGCAGACGTCTTTCGTTCGCACAGGTTCTGGTCGGATGACCTGGACCCTCACGGCCGGATTTCAGCCGGCCAACCAACACCTGATGCTCTTCTTGAAGCAATAGCAGGTACACAAATGGATATCTCGCCAGACCTCTATACTATGTTCGAGGATGGAAGCGAGATGTTTTTCTAGGAGTAGAGATGAGAGTTACACGCCTTCCAAAGTTTGTTTTCGCCGTGACCAAGAATGGGAACATCGTCCCCAATACCCGAGTCACGACTCGCGACGAGGCTCGCCTTGTTCGAGACGAGCTACGAACGACTACCCGGCGCAGTACCTTTGGACTAGTGAAGATCCCCGTGACCTACGGCGATCCCATTAGTTCTCATTGATTGTGGGAGCCAGGTGGGCGTGCTTACGCCCGCCTGGCGCTGCTATGAAGCTTTACTGCTTAGATACCGACGGATGTGCCACCAAGACAACCGTTGATGAACAACCCGAAGACGGCTTCGCCGTCTGCCCAGATTGCTTTGGACCCGCCCTGGTCTATAGCGACGATTTCACACCACTTTTAGTGGACTTTGACATGGCTAGAGCTGCCTACCTGCAAGACATTGCCAGGGAAGCACTACTACCAGAAGATATTAAGAACAAAGAGGAATAAAAATGCCTGTCCAGATCCACGACCACACCCAGTTCGGCGTTGTAGTAGACGACTGGAACCGACTGCGAGGAACCCCGGTTGAGCAGTGGCTCAAGAAGAACTTTCAGAAGGTTTGGGATCTCTACACCAGTAACTGGAGCTACATTAACAGCGCAGCTCTAGAGACTGGCGCATTCAACGAGCCAGATACCTCTCTAGCTGTCGTCCGCACTACGATGGGAACGAACTCTAGGAGTGGCTCTCGATACCGCTACCAGGCAATGGGAGAGGACGTAGAGACTGGCACTATTGTGCCCTTGCGCACCATCTCTGATGACGGCTTGACTGTTAGCTCGTTTCCCCTAGAGGTATTAGCTCACCTTTCTGAGGACATTCCAACTCTCGACCTGAAGACAAAGAGCTTTACTTCACAACGAATTCCACTCATCAAGGCTCGACAGAGTGACCGTGCGCGCATCGACCGCTACGCTGAATGGCGTAGCCAGCCGATCTACAGCGACGTACTTGGAGCCTTTAGTTTCTTCGGAGAAGTTGATGGAGCAAACACAGCTCAGGGAAGTTATGTTCCAGCCGAGCTGACCCAGGCCTCAATTGTTGCACAGCTTGAGACTCAACTTCCGGTTGACGCTTCCGGGCGACAAAAGAAGGTTCCTACCTACCGCATCGGTAGCCTATACCGTGGTGGTGGACCAGAGCCGACAGTAGAGAAGTGGCAGTCTAAGCTAAGTACCGTAGAGCGAGGCTCTACTATCTTCGCTTACAAGCGAGAGGTAGAAATCCTCAACCAGTTCAGTCTCACTTGGGAAACCAAGATGATGATCTGCCTGGGTACGTTCGAGCCGCTACACAAGGCTATCGCTTACAAGAAGGCCCGAGCCTTCTGGCCTGGGCTACTGCACTCCTTTGCGGGAGGTAGCACAGATCGCTGGTTCGATACGCAGGCTTGGCGTCGGCAGAGGTCTGAACACTGGGCAGCGATCTGTAAGTTCTGGGATGCTCCGATGGAAACATTCGGAGATGCGACCATGGACGCACCTCCAGAGATCTCGATGCCCCTCGCGGGCGGGCCTCTAGAGGATAAGCACTTTGCCTGGATTGAAAGCGCTGAAGGAATCAAGCGCCACCCCGACGAGATTAAGTATCGCAAGATCGAAAAGAAGGTCGGTGAAATCGAGGACAAAAAGGCCGTAGCTACTAGGAATCTTCATACCAAGAAGCGAGTCATCGAAGAAAACAGGTATAGGATCGAAGATGCCCAGCGAAAAATCGAAAGGCTGCAAAGCGACATCGCTCAAAGAGAAGAGAACACTGCAAGGCTTGATGCTGAACAAGAAACGATTCAGCAGGAAGTTGACGCCCTCACTCCCACCGCCGCTTCTATTGCGGAGGCACTTGTCGCCCAGAAGCTGGTAAGAGACGCAGCGATTCAGGCTCTAACTTCTGCTCCAGCAGAGGGTAGTAGTGGATGGCTTACCAACATTGAGAGGACCATGGGAATTGAGATTCGCGAAGTGTACTACGAGGAGCCAACCGGCATGCGTACGTACAAGCTAAGCGAATACCCCGATGCTCCGTCCAAGGTTGCTAGCGAGCGCTGGAAGATGAAGATCGTCGAGTTCACTACGAACAAGCCTATGATCATCAAGGTTGACGCTCACGAGCGTGGAGAGAACTGCAAGAAGGTGGCAGGTGGACCCTGGTTCGTCAGAATGTCCACTTCTGGCCGAGGTTTCAGGCCCTCCCTGTCGGTTCGACTGCTGAGTGCATCAAGCATCTTTGGCAAGAGCGACAACAGCTACAAGGTACACCCTCATACAAACCAGTTCACTATTCGAGCTAGAGATTACGAGGGTTGGGCTCGCGAGCTAATCGCTAATGACCACAACGCATGCCTCGGTGAGGCCGAGCCAATTCTGTACAAGGCTTTCGAAGATTCCAACGTTAAGATGGCAATCATGGGAGCAATGACTTGGTTGGGTAACGCTAATGGTTCTGACGCTTGGGGTAAGCACTGGAAGTGGTTCCCTAAGGCTAGCGATGTAAACCTGGACGGAACAAACTTCATCTCCGAAGAGGAGATTGAAGCCGCCCAGGAAGTAACCATTGATGACCTTATCACTACAGACGAGGGTATGGATGTGCTTGCTGCTCGACTACTAGGGAATATCGACGAGTACGAAACTGTGGCCGATGGCTACGAGGAAGCTCAGACCGTTCCCTACCAGGCTGTTGTCTCAGAAGACCTGAACAATCGAAATAACTTGCTTAATGCAATCCAGGCTCTAGAGAACCGAACCGTCCAGCGTGGCGGATACGTTCCTTACGCAGGAAGATAAAAATATAGAGGCGGGGGTTTAGCGCCCCCGCCTCTTGAGGAAAATAATTGTGAAAGCTCAAGGACAACTAAAGGTTCTTTCTAGGGTTGACCCTAACATCCTGATCAGCCATTACGACCTAGAGCAGATTCGGCACGTAGTCCGTATCGCTCCACAAGAGGCTCAGTGGTTCCATCAGGTTCGACGTATTCAGAACGAGGGTAACAACACTGTTACTTATCACATCTACAACATGATTATCCCAGAGCAGGAGTGTTCTGCTGCCCAGGTCGAGACCGACCCGATGCAGATGATGAAGATGTTCAAGGCAGTGAAGGCTAACGTAGAAGCCTCACTAGGAGAGGATCCCGATCCCAGCGAAGTCTCTACCAAGGTCAACGAAATCATGGCCACGATTGGCTGCTGGTCGCACTCTCATGTGAACATGGGTGTGGGCCCTAGCGGTACAGACACGACCACGTTTAAGGACCGCTGCCAGCAGGCTTCTCAGATTGGGAACACCGAGCCTCAGATTATGCTGATTTTCAACAAGCGTGACGACTTCTTTTGTCGCCTATATGACCCCGCAGTCGATGGTGGCGTTCTCTTTGAGAACGTTCCGATTCGAGTAGGCACCTACGACTTCTCTGAAGTTACTGCCGAGTGCAAGGCGAAGATGAAGGAGCGCAAGTTCACATACTCTTCAAAGGGCAAGGGCGGCAACCTCCACGACCCAAAATTCTGGAAGGGGCATGGTTCACGTCCTACTTCGAGGACTGGAGTTGACTCCCCACGGGGAGTGAAAACAGCAACTTCTCCCTCTTCCCAGAATCACTCAATCGAGGGTCTCTTCCTCAAGACATCTTATCCATGGGAAAAGAGTCTTGAAAAGGCTCTAACTGTAGCCAACGCATCTGTTGATTCAGCTGCGGTTGAGCCCGTAGTGGATAAGCTGACAGAAATTCTTTCTCTATCTCAGCTTCGAATTCTAGACCTACTAATGACCGGCAACGGTGCGTCAGACATTGAAGATGTCTTCAATTGGGACTGGAAGCTCGAAGAGAAGGAAGAGAAGAAGAATGGTGAAGAACTACTAGCTATCGCTTACGAGAATCTGACCACGATGATTGAGTCAGAAACTCCAGAATGGGACTTCCTGCGATACGGTCTATACATGGCGCTAGCCATTAGGAACCTTAAGCAGGACCAGGCACGACGTACTGTGCTTGGCATCTGGGATGACTACGCAACTAATCAGATCCTCTTCGACGTCGATTGGGGCGAGGACGAGGACGAAGATGAAGACATCACAGCTATGCCTGGTGTGAAGGCTGGTGCTGACGCACCAGCGGGCGGGGGTGACGATAGTGATGACTGGGAGCGCGGCTACGAGCGCTATCACGGCCTCGGTGGCGCACCCAGCGACGACGATGGTGATGAAGACTATATCCCGTATGGGGGACCGGAGTAACAAATGGCTGAGGTAAGCTTCCTGCGACATGCAGGTTGGTTTAGTCCAGAGGATGCTCAGGACACATGGTTGAATATCATTGGCGTAGGTGCTACCGGCAGTGAGATTGGACGAACAGCAGCAAAGATGGGCTTTACGAAGTTCCGTATTTGGGATGCTGACATCGTTGAGTCTCACAACTTGCCCAACCAGGCATATGACGTCGAGCACGTTGGTATGAGGAAGGTGGATGCGTTCAAGGACGTACTCACCCGATTTAACCCGCGCGTTGTAGTCGAGACGAATCCAGTTTTCTTTGAGAGCGCGACCCACAAGGACGAACTCGATGGGATTTTGGTGTTGACCGTAGATACGATGTCCGCTAGAAAGGACATCTTCAACGCATTCAACATGAACTGGAATGTGAAGCTAGTTTTCGAGACCCGCTTGGGTTTCGACTACGGCGAATTGAACGTGTTGGATCCCCTAGATCCGACGACCCTGAAGGAGTGGAACGGCGGTCTTCTGAACGACGAAGACATTCCCGAGGGACCCTGTAATCTGCGGATCTGTACCACACTTGTGAATATGATATCTGCGTACACTGTGCATGCCATGTGTGGTACAATGCATGGTGAAAAAACAGGTGAAACCTTTGGCGTAGGGAAGAAGACTATCTTCAACGTCAGCAACGGTATCACCACATACGAACTGAAGAAAAAGGAAAAAGAATCATGCGAACTCTCACTCTAGTTATCGTTCCGGGCTCCGGTATGCAGCAGGTTCAGGTTAGCGAGGACACTACTCTCGCTCAGCTAGCTGCTGACCATGGCCTCAATGGTCGAAACCTCATCGTCGATGGCTCACAGGTAGCTGCCGACCAGTGGTCTTCGACTCTTGTTGGTGACGCTTCTGAGATCTTCGCGACTGGTGCCGTCAAGGGCAACTAGTCCGTTGGGACTCTAGAAAGGGACCGCTCCGAAAGGGGCGGTCCCTTTCTTTTTATAAACAATGAGCGTTATCCAAGTGATAGGGCTGCCGGGTTCCGGAAAGAGCACGGCGGTTCGTAAGGTAATAAATAATCAGGAGGTACGACGAGTCGGCAAAATTGACATTGCTGACTTCGAAGGAGCAGATCGCGAAGCCCAGTACGTGGAGGCAGTCAAGGCTTCGTCGCACAGAATTCTAGCTGAATCTGCGTGCGGCGTAACAATTCCTGGAACAGTAGTTGTACAATTAGATGTGCCGCTAGCTCTCGTTTACGAGCGCACACTACTGCGGGACGGTGTACTTGATGAGGATTACTACTCTTTATTGAGAACTCAGATGGTGCATCCCGATTATATTGTCTATGACGACAGTATTCTCTCTGAGTTTTTGCTGTCGCTGCTAACGTAAAGGAACTTCAAGATGTCCACATCGTGCGAACTTGCTGAATTAAGTGTTCCAACAAAGGTTATTGATCGATTCTGGGAAACCGGACGATATACCAAGCTCCAAGCTGCCATGGATTTGGCAGTCAATTCTTATGTGATTCTTCGGACTCCGGGCTCCAAGGCTACAGCGCTTTGCAAGCATGTAGGCAGTGGGACTCTCGTAAGAATTAATTCGGATACTGACCTTAAGCAGCAGCGCATTGCCCCCAGAGACGCGCGCCAGCGAACGCTGATGGACTCCTTCGTAGACCAGGATGTACTTCTAGCCGTCGGGCTAGGCGCAGCCGGAACAGGTAAGACCACTCTAGCCCTTGCTTACGCGATTGAGCAGCAGCAAAAAGAGGGTCGAGCAATCTACATGACTAAGCCGGTAGCACTAGTGCAAGGTGACGACCAGAACCACGAAGCATTCGGCCCAGTGCCGGGCGGTGTCGAGGAGAAGTTCGCACCCCACCTTGCCTCCTACCGGATCGTGCTTACGAAAATCCTAGGACAGAACTCCAAGGACTACATTGCGGTTATGGAGAGGAAAGGCGACCTTCAGTTCTTGCCACTTGAGTACACCCGAGGTTGTACATTCGAAAATTGTACGTTCATTTGCGACGAGGCCCAAAACCTAAGCTGGCACCAGATCAAAAGTCTAGTGTCCAGAATTGGTAAGGGTGGAAAGATTATCCTACTTGGCGATCTAGAGCAGATCGACACAGGACTCGATGCAAGGGACACCGGGCTCTGGAAACTCATCCACAGTAATTCGTTTGCCAACGCCACTGTTACCAGTGGAATGAAGGTGACGAAGCAGTACCGTGGACCACTACCAGAACTGATTTCACAGGTTGACAAAGAGCTTTCTTCAGGAAAATATTCTGAAGAAGAGCTTGACTAAAGCGACCTACCACCCCTCCCGTCCCAAGGAGGAAAACATGAATAATTCTGAAGTCTTAGGAGAGATTAAATCTCTCCTGGGCGACCTGTCGTTGTATGATCAAGTAGAGATTTGCGCAAACCTTTTAGTTAGTTTGGGGTATAATGGTATTCAGATTGAAGCTGATTCCAAGCCTCAAGTAGACCCAGTAAGCGTCGTTGACGCAGTAATGAATGACCTTGAGAACAACGGGGAGAACTTGCCGAACTCACTAGCGAGGCAAGGGCTCATGATGCTCTCTTGGCTGGAAGATTAAGGAGAATATACATGGCAAAGTGGACTGGTACATTACCGCTATATAAAGGCTCGGGAGCTGCAAAGTTCTCTCTAATGCGACCCAAGTATGGGGAGCCTGACCAGAATGGTAATCAGCGTGTTGCGAAGAATGGAGCCATCCTACTAGAGGTGGCCAAGGGAGTAGGCAAGCAGGATTGGGATTGGTCACGAAAGATTTCTTTCGCGATTGGAATCCCAGACATTTGCAAGCTCTTCGATAACCCTGACGCTCCTCCAAAGCTTGTTCACAAGAAGGAGGACCAGGATGTGAGTAAGAGCCTCCAGCTACTTCCCGGAGAGGGTAAGTATGCTGGAACATGGAGACTTATGGTTTCTCAGTATGGAAATGAGGGCCGATGGCCCCAGGATACTGAGAGCATGAGCATCATGGTTCCGCTTACACCAGGCGAGTTCATTGTGGTTCAAAAGCTGCTCATTGATGCAGTCCCAGAGCTACTAGCATGGACCAACCAGGGATAGTAAATGCAGTTCAAAGTCGAAACTGACTCTGACAGCGCAATTCTCACTCAGGCCCAACTCCTAGACCTCCTCATGAAGCAGGTGGTATCGAATCCAAAGGTAGACCATACTCTACTCGGTACCGATTTCGTTAAGTTTCTAGAGGGGCGACAGGCGATTACGCAGATCAACTTGAATGAGTTGGCTGTAATGGCTCTTGCAGTGGGATACTATTACCGAGTCTTTCTTGAGAAGAATAAGGTAACCAAAATCGAAGAACAGGAATCAAATGTTCAAGAGCTTCCTACTGAAACTAGTGGCAGCACCAGTACTGAGACAAGCGGCAGCTGAGATTGCCGACCGTGTGATAGACCTGATGGCAGAACAAGTGGTTCTGTACATCTTGGAAAAGCAAAAAACAAGACACCTAAGAAGAATTGAAGGAGGAAAGACGAATGGCCTTTTCCTACAACGTCCGAGTATTCAAACTAAAGAACCCCACCGGGAAGATGCGAGCCTTCGGCTCTGTGACGATCGAGGACAGCATCGAGATCAAGGGCTTCCGTATCATTGACGGATCGAACGGTATGTTCGTAGCGCCCCCACAGACCAAGGGCAAGGACTCCGAGGGCAACGACAAGTGGTTCGACGACGTCTGGTTCCCTGGCGGGAAGGACGAGCCGGAGAACCCCGGTCAGAAGTTCCGCACGGAGCTTTTCGATGCGTTCCTAGCGGAGTACAACAGTGGCTCCGCTGCCCAGCCTCAGAAGACTGAGGCTGAGACCCAGGCCGATTCCGCTGCTGCGAATGCAGCCGTCGGTGAGGCTGGTGCAGGTCGCAAGAAGTTCTGGTAAGAATACCTGAATAGTTGAAACGCCTCGCCCCTTCACGGGGGCGGGGCGTTTCTATTTGGAGGACAGAATGAACTCAGCTAGCGTTATCATGGCGTGGCTTCACGGGAAGCCCGCCCGAACAAGTAACAAAAGTCTTAGCAGTGACGGACAGAAGCTGTTCTCCTACCAGTTGGAGATTGGCTTTCTAGACGACTGCGACGGGAAGTACGTAATCTATGATTACAGGGCGCCCGACAACTTTATCTCAACTACCACCAGTAAGCATGTAGGCCTAGCAGTGACTACTACACTCCAGGTCCAAGGCGACTACTGGATAGCGGACCCACCCAATGACTAGAGAACTATCACTAAACGAACAAATTGAATTTCAGATTGAGCAGGTTGGAGCATCTGAGTTGGTGGCCGCGCTAGATGCAGGTGCAGACGTCTACACAGACCTCACCGAGAACTTCATCCAGAGCTTCGAATTCTACGGTCAAACCTTGAAGGTCTGGGCTGATGAACTGCAGGTAGATATCCCGGAAGACATGACACCGGAAGCTTACCGCAAACTGCTAGCTCAGCTTGCGAATAATGTGCAAAAGGCTTCCAACTACCACTCCGTGGCTTGCTCCCTAGCAGACGCAGTAAAGGGTGGCCGAGGCGTGAAGCGCGCAGACGTTGTTAGAGCGATTGTCATGGGCTACCAGGACAGAGGGGCTAAGAGGCCTGCCGGAGCCATTATCGAGCGCATGGCGGACTCCTACATGGCCTCTACGGTCTCTGGTGAAGTCGCAGCCAAACTGGTTCAGCGCTTCTGGAGGCAGAGGCTTGACCAGCTAACAGAAGTGCGTAAGATTCTAGAGATGATCTCTATGAGTCTTCACGTTGAACTCAAGCACGCCGGAGGATACTGAGATGGATAAGCCCACACTAAATGCTCAAATCCAGGAGCTAGTACACAAAGTACTGACTTACGAAGATGCGAACCCTGGATATAGGTTCGCGTCTACAAGGATTTCCGAGGATGGAAAGATTACTCTACGTTTCGAACGAATTCAAACATTTGATTCGTCATTCGACGTAGTGCCTGTACAACTAGAACTGTTTAAGAGAAACCCATGAAGCTAGTAATCATTGAGTCGCCATATGCTGGCGATGTGATCAGGAATACAGCTTATGTTAGAGCGTGTATGCGCGACTGCCTTCTAAGAGGCGAAGCACCGTACGCTTCTCACGCTCTCTACACTCAGCTTGGAGTACTAGACGACACAGTTCCTGAGGAGCGACGCCTAGGCATGGAGGCTGGGTTCGAGTGGGGCCGGGTCGAAGATATCACAAGAGTCTTCTACCTGGACCTTGGTCGCAGTAAGGGTATGGCCGAGGCACGCAGGCTATGCATTGAAGAGAATATCCCCTACGAAGATAGAGTCCTCGGACCTCTCTGGCGAAACAAGCATGTTGGCGTCTGTATAAAACAGGCTTACCCTGACGGAAAGCCAGATGTCCAGCTTCTCTGAAGTTATTCGGCTAACTAGCCGATACTGCACAGTTTTTAAACAAGCAATCACTGAACCAAGAAAGGACAGTAACGATGCTATTAACCGGTATGATTCTGGGAATCCTAGCTTGGATCAGTATCTTGCTGACCTTCAGACATTTTCCCAAAAGAATGCAAGGGTTCCTATTGAGGCACCACTTCCTCTCTGATATTCTAGCAAGTGGATTCACCCTCCTCGTATTGGGAGGATTTTCACAAAGCATATCATCGATAATCGGAGCCGTCTTGTGTACGGTACTTATCGAGATCACACTCGTTATATACACGAGCATCAAACCAGGGGTAGTTGAAGGACGCGCGAATGTTTGAAGAGAGCGAAGTTAGAAAAGCCACCATGGAGTACACGGGTGGCGATGAATTGGCGACTAACGTCTTCATTACAAAGTACGCGCTGAGAGACAAAGAGCAGAACCTGCTGGAGCTTACCCCGAACGACATGCACCTACGATTGACTTCAGAGTTTAATCGTATTGAGCACCAGTTCGGAGGTGACGGACTCCTTGATGCAGCAACAATCTTTGAAGCCCTTGAGGGCTTTAAGCATATTGTACCTCAAGGATCCCCGATGTACGGCATCGGGAATCCTCACAAGCTTGTCTCTCTATCCAACTGTGTTGTTGCCGCATCTCCTGAGGATAATATCTCCTCCATCATGGATGCTGGCAAGAACCTGGCCAACCTGTTCAAGAGGCGATGTGGCGTAGGTCTAGACCTGTCACCACTACGTCCAATGGATGCGTTCGTAGACAACGCTGCGGGAACCACTACTGGTGCTTGGAGCTTTGCGGAGTTCTTCTCCAACGTGTGCAGGATGATCGGGCAGAATGGTCGGCGCGGCGCGCTGATGATCTCTCTCGACATCCGTCACCCTGATGCCTTCATGTTCGCTACAATGAAGGAAGACCTTAGTAAGGTCACAGGCGCGAACATTTCGTTCCGTATCTACAACGACTTCATGGAAGCTGTACGAGACGATACGGAGTACACACTGCATTGGCCGTGTGGCGACCCCAACCCAACCCATACCAAAGTTATTCGAGCAAGGGATCTCTGGGATACAATCATCAGTTCAGCTACTAAGACAGCTGAACCAGGTCTGCTCATGTGGGAGAACATTCTCACTAGGCTACCATCTCACTGCTACCCAGAGTTCTTCACCATTACGGTTAACCCGTGTGGTGAAATTGCGCTAAGCGCATTCGACTCATGCCGTCTCATCTCTCAGAATCTTAAGTGGCTGGTCCTAGACCCGTTCACTGATAAGGCACGTATTGATTTCGAGGAACTAGAACGCTACACCCGCATTGCTATGCGGTTGTCAGACGATCTGGTAGAGCTAGAAATCGAGAAACTCAAAGCAATTATTGAGAAGTGCGACCAAGATGATGAGAAGGAGCTTTGGCAAAAACTACTAGGAGCTGCCGAACGTGGTAGACGTACTGGACTTGGCACCCATGGCTTGGCCGATTGTTTGGCTAGGCTCTGCGTGCCTTATGATTCTGATAGAGCCCTTAAGATCGTCGATAAAATCTACGAAACTATCAAGATTGCGGCATACGACGAGAGTTGCAACCTAGCGATTGAGCGTGGTGCCTTCCCGGCCTACGACCATGAACTAGAAAAGAACAACGCATACATCCTAGAGCTACCTCAGCGGCTTCAGGACAAGATGGCAAAGCATGGGCGACGTAATATCTCCATCCTTACCAACGCTCCGACAGGTAGCGTTTCAATCATGAGTCAGACCGGCTCAGGGATTGAGCCATTCTACAGACTAATTCTAATGCGTAGAAGGAAGCGTTCGCACAACGAGCCCTGGCTTGATAGCGATTACGTGGATGCAATGGGAGACCATTGGGAAATCTACGAAGTTAAGATGCTTACTTACCAAGAGTACTTAGAGCTATCTGAAGAAGAGTCGGTTCCTCTGTTCGCATCGAATAACTTCTTTGTTACTGCAGATGAGATCAATTGGGTGCGCCGCGTCGAGCTACAAGCTACGATTCAGAAGCACATCGACCATGCGATTAGCTCAACCATCAATCTCCCCAGAGGCACAACAGAAGAGACAGTCTCTGAGTTGTATATGAAGGGGTGGGAACTTGGTCTCAAGGGTATTACTGTCTATGTAGATGGTAGTCGAGATGGCGTGCTTATCGATAAGAACGATGAGCAATTCTCTCAAAGAACAGTAGCCGTTCGACCTGAACAACTACCTTGTGATATTCACCAGGTCCGAGTTAAGGGAGAGAAGTACACCATCTTCGTAGGCTTGCTAGATGGCAAGCCTTATGAAGTAATGGGTGGACTTGCTGATAAGATCTGCCTGCCGGGAGACATTACAACTGGCTCCTTGGGCAAGACAGGCTTCAAGACGCGACCAGCACGATATGACCTATCCTTCAATGGTGAAGGATTTATTCGGGACATTGTTAAAACCTTTGACAACCCTGAATATTCAGTGCATACTCGCATGGTCTCGCTGGCTCTGAGACACGGTGCTAAGCCCAGCTTTGTAACCGAGCAGCTACGCAAGGGTGATAGAGATAGCAACCTTAGTAGCTTCAACAAGGTGCTCGCAAGAGTCATGAAGAATTATATTAATGACGGTGAACAAGTCACCAGTGAAAAGGTATGCCCTGAGTGTGATTCAGAACATCTGATTTACCAAGAGGGCTGTTTAACATGTGGAGACTGCGGGTATGCCAAATGTGGCTAACGAATGACAGCCTAGACTCAGGAGTTGTAGAACTCCTGGAAGTTTTTGAGCAGGTAGCTAACGTATCAATTGAAGCTGGCTGTCTCACAAGCGATCCTACTGTCGGACTAATTAAAGTCCGAGCAATCGAAGACGGAATCAAATTTGGATACTGGACAAAGCTCGACACTACGCAGCCTCTATCAGAGATAATGGCCCATGTCGAACGAGGATACGTCTGGTCTCTAAAACAGTCCCCTATTGAAGAAGGTCAAACGTATCATGAATACATGCAACATGATACCTGAACCAGCCGATTCGTTTTTGACTAACCAGATAGAAGAGTTCAAGTCTGAAACTGGGGCAGAAGTAGACTTCATGTTCCTAGAACTGGGAACAACATTCACCGCAATTATAGGCGCAAGCGTCGATACTGTGGATGACGGAGTTAAAAGTACATACGGTTTCAAAGTTGAACTACCAGTAGAACAATGGGGCGATCTACAGACGCATCTCTACGACGGGATGATTTGGGCTCTACAGCAGTCGCCCGTCTTTAAGGGTTGCCCCTTCCCTAAATACATACCAAAGGAAGAACGTGTATCTAAAGTATAAGAAGCTATGGGAGGGGGCTAAGACCCCCGTGAGAGCGAACCCCTCAGACGCAGGGCTGGACGTATTCTGGTGCCCCAAGCCGGGCACCGGACCACACCTTAATATCAGTCCAGGACAATCAGTGCTCTACGAAACCGGCCTCTCGTTCGAAGTGCCCCACGGCTATATGCTAGAGGTTAAGAACCGAGGCTCGATGGGGTCGAAAGGTCTCATCGTTGGCGCTTGCGTAGTAGACCCTGGGTATGAAGGGCACGTCTTCATTAACTTGAACAACGTGTCCAGTACTACTAAGCGTCTTGAGTATGGTCAGAAGATCGCACAGCTGGTTCTAATTCCA
>Ga0208299_1000512_pt1 | contig 35727 bp, 32 predicted proteins | sample 15_taG_FD_184089 | JGI IMG/M metagenome (GOLD analysis project Ga0208299, IMG submission 184089) | Marine viral communities from the Subarctic Pacific Ocean - 15_ETSP_OMZ_AT15312 metaG (SPAdes) (version 2) | ecosystem: Environmental > Aquatic > Marine > Oceanic | place: Pacific Ocean | collected... | reverse complement strand
GAAGGCAGGTAGTCGAACAGCCGTCGCAGGGGAGAGGGGACAGCAACACGGATAATGATGGATTCTGTCATTGATGTGTTTTTTTGTTAAAACCTTGAATGGGCATCGTTTTCTGGTAGTATTCGCGCTCCGTTTAAAGGCGGCATATGGTGCCCGACAATTGAAAGGCATCCCGAGGGATTGAGCGCGACCTGTTATCAGCAAACCGAGGCGAGGCACCCAGTGTACCAGAAGTACATCGGGGTTCGGGCGATCGGTTTGGCAGGCAGGAGCGAATCAATATTCGGGTTGCACAGAGATCGGGTTGGCGATATGCAAGAGACTGAGGCAATGAGACATGAGATCTGAAATCCATCCAAATTACGGCACACTGTCAGCCACCTGCAGCTGTGGTAATGCATTTGAAGTAGGCTCCACCATGAATGGTAGCATCCACGTGGATGTCTGTTCAGCCTGCCACCCGTTCTACACCGGCAAGCAGAAAGTTGCTGATACCGGTGGTCGTATCGACCGTTTCAACAAGCGTTTCGCCGGTCGTTCCGCTAAAAAATAATCTGAATATGTCTGCCTTTCGAGGCAAACGATGCGCGCTCTGGATGATATGCCAGAGCGCGTTTTTCGTTGTCTGGCTGTTTATCGCCGGTGGGCCCGCCAGGGCTGATCTACGCTGCCAGCCTTTCTCCCCGCTGGAGAAGGTTGCCGTCACTCATGTCTATGACGGCGATACCGTCAAACTGGACGACGGTCGCAAAGTTCGATTGATCGGTATCAATGCCACAGAACCGGGCCGCGATGGGCATCCGGATCAGCCGTTTGCTACTGAGGCCCGTGACAGGTTGCGCAGTCTGATCAAGGCTGCCTCGCAACTGCATCTGTTAACGGATCGGCAAACCCATGATCGCTATGGTCGAATACTCGCCCACCTGTTCAATGAGCGGGGAGAGAGTCTCGAACAAATTCTGCTGGAACAGGGGCTGGCCTACCATGTTGCGGTGCCGCCCAATCTGACCCTGGCCGACTGCTTTGCCAGCGCTGAGCAATTGGCTGTCAAACAGCAGCGGGGACTCTGGGGCAAGGCCGGTATTGCCCCCGTCGCTGCCCGGGATGTTCAGGACGGGGGGTTCAAACGATTGCAAGGTACCGTAACTGCCGTCCAAACCGGCAGGCACTGGTGGCTCATTCTGGATGATGTGATCAAGGTGATGATTTATCCGGAACACCGCCATCGCTTTGAGGCAAAACAACTGAACAGCCTGCAGGGCCAGCGAGTGGAAATACAGGGGTGGGTCTACCGCAGTCGCAGGGAATGGCGGATCAAGCTGGAAACGCCCCACGGTATTGTGTTTTCCCGTTGAATTGTCCGGCACCGCCCTCCAGCGGTGCCGCTCCTGCCTTCTCAAAACACCCTACCAGCTCAATGAGGCGCCGGTCTGGTACTCGGTAACCCGGGTTTCGAAAAAGTTTTTCTCTTTGCGCAGGTTGGCCTGCTCCTCCAGCCATTCCAGGCGATTGATGGCGCCGGGGAAGGGCTCTTTGTGGTTGAGGGTCCGGGCCCGCCGGTTGGCGACAAAGCGGAACTGGTCCATGTGCTCGTCGGCGCTGTAACCGAGGATGGGATCAGGCATCAGGTAGTGAGCGTAGGCGGACTCCACCGCTTCAGCTTCTTCCCACATGACCTGTAATTGCGTCGGATCCAGTTTTAGGTTTTCCTCCTCCAGTAACTGGTTTACCACCCGCATGCCAAAGGCGCAGTGCATGGCTTCATCCCGCAGGATGTACTGCAACTGTTCCCCGGTGCCTTTCATTAGACCGCGTCGCTGCAGGGCAAAAATCGGGTTGAAGCCGTTGTAGAACCAGCAACCTTCGAAAATACCGGCAAAGAACAGGTAAGACATGGCGAAGGTTTCCAGGTCATCCCGGTTGCCGAGGTCCAGCTCCTGACGCAACACGGTATCCAGTCTGGCACTGGCCAGGCAGATTTTGCCGTGGATCGCTGGCACCACCCGGTAGCGGTTATAGATATCGCTCTGGTCGAGCCCCAGAGTTTCGATGCAGTGCTGGTAAGTCCATGTGTGCAGTGCTTCTTCATAGACCTGGCGGGCCTGGTAAATCTGCAACTCCGGCGCGGACATTTTTTCCATCACTGCCAGGCCAATATTGCGCATGGCCATGATGTCCGATGTGGTCAGGTAGGCCAGCACGTTTTCATACAGGTGACGTTCTTCGGTGGTCAGTTTGTGGTGGTAATCGTGGATATCCTGGGTCATGTTGATGTCCAGGGGTGTCCAGTGATTTTTGTTGGCATTGAGAAAAAAATCCCAGGCCCAGGGGTATTTAAAGGGGGCCAGTTGGTTGATGTCTGCCTTGCCGTTCACCACTCGCTTGTCAGCCGGATTGACCGGGGGAAGACGTGTTGCCGGTGTTTCCTCGGTTGCTATTGACAGTGTCGCCGGGACTTTTGGTGCCTCCGTTGGCTGTGCGGCAGCGACCCCATCCAGCAAGTTGATGGTGCCGTGAGGGATAGCGTTGCGCAACGGGTCATCCCAGTCAGGAAGAGGGGTTGTGACGGTTTCAAGTACAGTTTGTCGGATAGTCATTATTGGCAGGCCTCGCAGTCGGGGTCGAGAATGGAGCAGACGGATGGTGCAGTCGATCCCGAAGCACGGTTATCCGTATCGGCGTTGACGCGACTGACCTTGTCGGCGTGGGTGGCTCCCAGGGAGCGCAGGTAATAGGTGGTTTTCAACCCCCGGGACCAGGCCAGCCGGTACAGGTTGTCGAGTTTCCTGCCTGAGGGTTCAGCCATATAGAGGTTGAGGCTCTGGGCCTGATCCAGCCATTTCTGGCGTCGTGCCGCCGCCTCCACCAGCCAGCGGGGGTCGATTTCAAAGGCGGTGGCGAAGCGGGTTTTCAATTCCTCCGGCACCCGGTCGATATCCATCAGAGAGCCGTCGAAGTATTTCAGATCACTGACCATTACCTCGTCCCACAAATCCTGCTCCTTAAGCGCTGTCACCAGCCAGGGATTGATCACCATGAATTCGCCGGACAGGTTCGATTTTACGAACAGGTTCTGATAGGTGGGCTCAATGGACTGGGTGACACCGACAATGTTGGAGATGGTGGCGGTGGGAGCAATGGCCATGACATTGGAGTTGCGCATACCGTGGCGGGCCACCAGTTCCCGTACCGGCTGCCAGTCCAGCTGGCTGGAGCTGTCAAGGGTGCAGTAGTCGTCGCCGCGCTGTTGTTCCAGCCATTTCAGGGAGTCGATGGGCAGTACACCCTGATCCCACAGGGATCTTTCATAGCTTTCGTAGCGGCCTCGTTGCTGCGCCAGTAGCGCCGAGGCACGGATCGCATGGTAGCTGATCAGCTCCATGGACTGGTCGGCAAAATACACGGCTTCCACACTGGCATAGGGCAACTTCAGGGCGTAAAGAGCGTCTTGGAATCCCATCAGGCCGAGCCCCACCGGACGATGTTTCAGATTCGATTGCCGGGCCTTTTCCACGGCGTAGTAGTTGATGTCGATGACGTTGTCGAGCATTCGCACTGCAGTGAAAACTGTCTGTTCCAAATGTGCCTGCTCGAGTCGGCCGTCGCGAATGTGGTTGGGCAGATTGATAGAGCCGAGATTGCAAACGGCGATTTCCCGCTCATTGGTGTTCAGGGTGATTTCCGTGCACAGGTTGGAGGAGTGCACCACACCCCGGTGTTGCTGGGGCGAGCGGATGTTGCAGGGATCCTTGAAAGTGATCCAGGGGTGACCGGTTTCAAACAGCATGGACAACATTTTTCGCCACAGCTGCGTGGCGGGCACGGTTTTGTGCAATGGGAGTTTGCCGTCCCGGGCCAGTTGTTCGTAATGGCAGTAGCGCGCTTCAAAGGTCTTGCCGCAGAGATCGTGCAGATCGGGCACATCCTCTGGTGAAAACAGTGTCCAGGGTTGATCCTCAATCACCCGCTTCATAAACAGGTCTGGAATCCAGTTGGCGGTGTTCATGTCGTGGGTGCGGCGGCGTTCGTCCCCGGTGTTTTTACGCAGTTCCAGGAAATCCTCGATGTCCAGATGCCAGCTCTCCAGGTAGGCACACACGGCACCTTTGCGCTTGCCGCCCTGATTGACCGCCACCGCGGTGTCGTTCACCACTTTGAGGAAGGGCACCACGCCCTGGGACTCGCCGTTGGTCCCGCGAATGTGGGCACCCAGAGCCCGCACCCGGGTCCAGTCGTTGCCCAGGCCACCGGCCCATTTGGAGAGCATGGCATTGTCCCGTATACCCTCGTAAATACCGTCCAGATCGTCTGGAACCGTAGTCAGATAGCAGGAAGAGAGCTGCGAGTGCCGGGTGCCGGCATTGAACAGGGTGGGGGTGGAAGGCATGTAATCAAAGCATGACATCACCTCATAAAACTCAATGGCACGCTGGTTGGGATCGTCCTCCTGCAGTGCCAAACCCATGGCCACCCTCATGAAAAAACCCTGGGGCAGCTCCAGACGCTGTTTGCCCCGGTGTAGGAAGTAGCGGTCGTAGAGGGTCTGCAATCCCAGATAGGTAAACTGCCGGTCTCGCTCCGGCCGCAGGGCGGAACCGAGGCGTTTCAGGTCAAAGGACAGCATCGCTTCGTCCAGCAGTTCCGCCTTGATGGCCCCGCGAATTCCCGCCTGAAACAGAGCGGCATAATCCTGCTCACTGTAATGGCCGGTCAGTCCATGGTGACAGTCAAGGGCCGGAATTACTTCTTCCCACAGCTGCTCCAGCAACAGATGGGCACAGGCGTGGGAATAGCCCGGGTCTTGTTCAATCAGAGGGCGGGTTGCCATCACCATGGCGGTGGTTACTTCAGCTGCCTTCATTCCCCCGTAGAGGGTGCGACGTATCTGGGCTGTCAGATAGTCGGCATCCACATCCTCAATGCCCCGGCAGGCGCGTTGTACCCGTTGGTCTACGTCTGCCAGATTCAGCATCAGCTCCTTGCCGTCGCTGTCGATAACCGGCAATTGTTCACTGGGTGGGGCGTTGCTGGGCGTGGCAGGGCCGGCGGCACTGCGACTCTGGTGGTGCTGTTCCCGATACAGCACATAGGCGCGGGCCACCTTGTGGAATTCACTGCGCATCAGACCCAGCTCCACCAGGTCCTGGATTTCCTCGATATGTACGCTGCCCCCTGCCGGCAATCGCTTTTGCAGGCGCTCGATAATATCCCGGGCGATGGCATTGACCGTCTGTTTGACCCGCGCAGATCCGGATGCTTCATGGCCCTCTACGGCGAGGAAGGCCCTGGTCATGGCGATGGCGATTTTTGAGGCGTCGAAAGGCACGGCCTGGCCGGTGCGCTTGATCACTTTAAACGGTAGGTCTGTGGGGTATGGGAGCGGTGTATCGTGCCCGTCAGGGGTGAAGTGTTGGCTGTTCATTATGTCGTTCCTGTCGATTCATTCGCGAAATCTTCAGGCTTCGCCAATTGGCGGACAGGTAGACAAAATACATGGCGGCACGGTGAGGCATGGGTTCCCCGTATGCAGCTGGTGTCCTGAATCGCGAAGACTGAAGCCTTGTTTGCTGGCAGGTCTTCGGACTCAGGGGCGTTGCGCGAAATATTGCGCTTCCTACAGCGACGGCTTCCCGTTCAATTGAACAGTGCCTCGGCGTTGCCGATGCCGCTTTCGTTCCCCTTTACCGCTGCGCGTCAGTTCCGGATTCTCACCAGATTCCCTTTTCAGGAAGGCCCATCGAACACAAGATGTGCCAATCCAACCAGCTTTTCCGAGCATATCTTGTGTATTTGTGCATGTAAAGTGGTTTCCCGTCTGTTGGCGAATGGAATGCCATGGTCTAGGTCGTCCGCCCAAGGCTGCGACAATTTGTCGCATTGACTGGATGCCGGTGAGCACCAATTATCCTGCCCCTGAATTCGAATCACTTTCATTCGAATCACTTTCATTCGAATCACTTTCATTCGAATCACTTTCATTTAGATTCGGGCTGGGGAGAAAATGAAAAAAGAAATTCGCTGGACTTCTGTCTTGGCCCTTCCACCCCTGTTCTGTCTTTCAATGATGTCCGCTCACGCGGAAGACGGTAGTGTCGAAGTGGCGGTGGAAACTGCCGCGGTGGCAAGTCTGGAAGAAGTCAAAATCTGGGGTAAACAACTTTCCAGTCGCGAGGCGGGCTATACCAATCCAACCAGTGTATTGACTCGGGAGGATATGACCAGTATCAACGTGGCAACCACGGAAGATCTGGTGAAATACGAGCCCAGCCTGGTGATTCGCCGCCGCTTTATCGGCGATGCCAACGGTACCCTGGGGATCCGCGGTTCCAACATGTTCCAGACCAGCCGCTCAATGGTGTTTGCAGACGGTGTCCCGCTGCATTATTTTCTCGAATCCCGCTGGAACGGAGCGCCGCGCTGGACCCTGGTGTCGGCCAGTGAAATCGCCCAGGTAGAAGTGGTTTATGGCCCGTTTTCCGCCGAGCACAGCGGCAACGCTATGGGTGGTGTGGTGTTGATCGAAACGGCGATTCCCCAGCAACGGGAGTTTCATGTGGACTGGTCATCCTTTGTGCAGTCCTTTGATGAATACGGTTTCGACGATGATCTGTGGGGACGCAAGGGTTTTATTTCTTTCGGCGACAAAATCGGCGACCTCAGCGTTTACTTCTCCCACAACCGTCTGGAAAACGACGCCCAACCCCAGTCTTTCTACTATGGCAGTACCAGCGGTTCGCTGACACCAACTGCGGTCAGTGGTGCAATAGGGGATGAAGACGACAGAGGCGCAGACCAGTGGTATTTCGGCGATACCGGGTTGGTTAAAACCACCACTGACAACTACAAGTTCAAGGCCGGGTATGACCTTGGTGACTGGTTCGCACTCTTGAATCTGGCCTACGAGGATCGCCGTTCGGATAATGATTCCGCCAATAGCTATTTGCGGGATATCGAAGGCAATACGGTCTGGGGCGGGCACGTGGTGCAGAGCGGTGAGCAGTTTTTTATCCCCGGCAGCCGACTCAATGTCAGTGAACAGGAGCGCCGCAGCCTTTCGGTGGGGTTGCGCCTGAAGGGAGATCTGACCGACAGCCTGTCGGTGGAAACCAATCTCAGCCACTTTGCCATCATTGAGGATGAAACCCGCAGCTCTGCCCTCAATCCTGCCCACCCTGACTATACTCTGGCTGGACAGGTGCTGGATTACGGCGATACCGGTTGGCAAACTGCCGATATCAAATTCACTTTGAATGAATTTGGTCTGGACGGCATGCAATGGGTGACGGGCCTGCGCTACGAAACCTACGAACTGAATACCACGGTCTATAACTCTGATAATTATGTTGCCGGCGACAGAACCCGGGCCACCAGCCGCAGCGGCGGGGAGACCGGGGTCGCCGCGGTGTTCCTGCAGCTGAACTGGGATATTGATGCGCACTGGTCCACTTCTCTGGGTGGGCGCTATGAATCCTGGAAAAGCAGTGATGGTTATTTTTCAGACGACGATGCCATGACACCCTGGTTGGATCTGGTCAAGCTGCCGAGTCGTTCCGAAGATAAATTCTCCCCGAAATTTTCACTGGGTTTTCGCCCGGATGACCTGTGGACTTTCCGCTATTCCATCGCCAAAGCCTACCGCTTCCCCATCGTTGAAGAGCTGTTCAGCCAGTTTCAGGCCTTCAATGCGGTCAGTGAGGCCAATCCCGGCCTGCAGCCGGAAGACGGCCTGCATCACAACCTCATGGTCGAACGGGCCATCGATCGGGGTTATGTGCGGTTGAACCTGTTTTTAGAAAATATCAAAGACGTGATCGAGTCCCAGGCGACGGTTCTGCCGGGCGGTTCCTCGATCCGTACCTTTGTGCCTGTGGACGAGGTGAGAACCCGCGGTGCCGAGTTTATTGTCAACACCGCCGACTTCCTGCTGCCGAAACTGGATGTGCGCTTCAACATGGCCTGGACCGATGCCGAAATCGTCGACAATGCTCCAGATCCCGCCATTGTCGGCAATGTATTTCCGCGTATGCCAAAATGGCGCGGTAATCTGCTGGCCACCTACCACATGACTGATCGCTGGGATATCGGTGGCAGCCTGCAATACGCCAGTGACAGCTACGGGCGGCTGGATAACAGCGACGGGGCCGATCAGGTATTCGGCGGCCAGGATCGCTACCTGTTCCTCGGATTGAAAACCAGCTTTCGCTGGGATAAACGCCTGGCCTTCAGTCTGGGTATGGATAACGTCACCGACGAAACCGCCTATGTAGCCCACCCCTGGCCCGCGCGAACCCTGTATTTCAATGTCTCTTATGACTGGTAACAAGGCGGGCACAAGGGTGCATAACAGTCGGTCTACGGCCATCTACCGCACCCTTTGGCGCTGGCATTTTTATGCTGGACTGTTCTGCATTCCCTTTGTGCTGACGCTATCGATCTCTGGGGCCATCTACCTGTTCAAGCCACAACTGGATGCGCTGGCCAATCGCCCCTACCAGAATCTGGTGGTATCCGGCGAGCGCAGCAGCGCGGATGCCCAGATCGGCGCGGCTCTGGCCGCGTTTCCGGGTAGCGGTTTTACCAGTTATCAACTGCCGGAGGCGGATGATCAAGCCGTCGTCATTACTGTGCTTGATCAAGGCCGGCAACGGCTTGTGTATGTCCACCCCTACAGCCTGAAAGTGCTGCATAGCGTGGTTGCGGAAGACCAGTTCATCCGGCAGGTGCGAGCTTTTCACGGGGAGTTACTGGCGGGTAAGGTGGGCTCCGTCCTGGTGGAACTGGCCGGTTGCTGGGCTATTTTGCTGGTGCTGACAGGGTTATACCTGTGGTGGCCGCGCAACGGCCGTGGTCTGGCCGGCGTGCTTTATCCCCGTATTGGTCGGGGTGGGCGTCTGTTCTGGCGCGACCTGCACGCGGTGACCGGTATCTGGCTGGCGATGTTTGTACTATTCCTGCTGATCACTGCATTACCCTGGACCCTGGTGTGGGGCACAGCTTTCAAGGAGTTGCGGCAGTGGGGCGACAGGCCGGTGCAACAGGACTGGACACTCAGTCGGGCTCAGGAACACCACCACGATGGTGCAATGCCGTCGGGGCGTGTAGATCTCAGTGAAGCGCTCCTTGCCCCGGCCATCTCCCTACAATTTTCCCCGCCGGTATTGCTGTCGCCGGATCGGCAGAATCCTGCCCTGTGGAAAGTCCAATCCCAGTCCCAAAACCGTCCGTTGCGGGCAGATGCCTGGCTCGATGGCCAGTCCGGTGAAGTGGTGAAAGTGCAGACCTTTGCAGAGCGCCCTTGGATCGACCGGGTTATCGGAATTGGTGTGGCCGCCCATGAAGGGCAGTTGTTCGGCTGGTTGAACCAGTTGTTGGGCGCCCTCACAGCGCTGGGGCTGGTTTTTCTGTCCATCAGCGGGATTGTGCTCTGGCGGAAACGTAAACCGTCGTCCGGACTCGGTGCTCCGGCGGCTCTGCCGGATGGCTCATCAAAAAGTGTGTTTTTCACGATAATTATCATTCTGGCGGTGCTGTTGCCCATGTTGGCGATATCGCTTCTACTGCTCTGGCTACTGGAAACCCTGTTGTTGCGTCACTTGCCCGGCGCTCGCCTATGGTTGGGCCTTGTGGGCCATGGAAATGATACAAAAATCCGGTAACACCAGATGAATTGACATGCTAATCTGGCCCCTCTGGTAGCTTCTATGAGGATGTGTTGTGGACAGAAATACTGTTTTGTTGAGTGTTGTGCTGGTGATTACACCCTTGTCAGTCAGTGCCGCTAGCTGGTGGGATACCGGCAAGGAACTGCTCGGTGGCAACACGGCAAATACGACAGAATCCGCTGCGCCGGTCAGTGGGCTGGCCGGGCTCTCCAGCGATGAGATTGCCGCAGGATTGAAAGAGGCGCTGCGGGTGGGTGCCGGTAATGTGGTTTCACAGCTTGGGTCTCAGGACGGATTTTACCTCGACGACGCGATCCATATTCCATTGCCCCCTCAACTTCAGCAGGCTAAAGGTGTTCTTGAGCAGGTGGGGATGGGCGCCAGTTTGCAGGAGCTTGAAATGAAGCTGAACCGGGCTGCCGAAGCGGCTACTCCGCGGGCCAAGGCGATGTTTCTCGATGCCATCAGTGCCATGACGATCGACGATGCGAAGAAAATTTACAGTGGCTCGGAAGATGCCGCTACCCGCTATTTCAGTGACAAAATGCGCGGCCCCCTCGCGGAGGAAATGCGCCCGGTGATTGAGGCTAGCCTCGCAGAGGTGGGTGCGTTACAGACTTACGATGCGATTGTCAGCAAATACAAGACTCTGCCCTTTGTCCCCGATCTCAAAGCCGACTTGACGGACTACACGATAAACGGGGGGATGGACGGCATCTTCTATTATCTGGCGCGGGAAGAAGCTGCGATCCGTGAGAATCCAGTCAAGCAAACCACCTCGCTGTTGAAAAAACTGTTTGGCCAGCCCTGAACCAGACCCGGCAATATGGCCGATAAAAATATACGTCTGATTTCGAGGCCATGCAGTCTGTTCTGGTATCTATATCGCCGCTCTTTCATAGGGGTTGCGAGGTTATACCAATCAAAACTCCCTATCAGTCTCTTTGCAGAATACTATCTGTTAATGGTTTATCCTGATGCCACGAAAAGAGGCATGGAAGTTAAAATTCGCGTAGGATCGTAACCCTGCCCGGTCCTGTGGGGCGAGTCGTTAAATCATTAAACTCGGTATCACAGTCAGGTTTGCTGTGGAACTGGCATGATCCGCTGAAATGAGAATGAGCCCGAAGCCAGGGTTTCCATGTTTCGATCAGTGCACCAGACAATGGTGTTCAGACCTGGAGAGAAAACGAATGACAACAATAGGTATCCCCAAAGAAATTTATCCCGACGAAAGGCGTGTTGCCGCCACTCCTGCCTCCGTTCAAAAGCTGCTAAAGCTCGGCTATGAGGTATTGGTTCAGTCGGGAGCTGGTGAACCAGCGCACTATGATGATGAAGCCTATACCAATGCCGGCGCGGCAATTGCTATTGATGCGCCTGCGCTCTGGAGCCAGGCAGATTTTATTCTGAAAGTACGTGCCCCTATGGAAAACGCCATGCTCAACAGGCATGAGGTTGACATGATGAAGCAGGGCGCTGGTCTGGCCAGCTACATCTGGCCAGCCCAAACCCCTGAACTGCTGGAGAAGTTTGCAGAAAAGAAGGCGACGGTGTTCGCCATCGACAGCCTGCCACGCATCAGTCGCGCGCAGAAAATGGATGCGTTGAGCGCCATGGCCAATGTCGCCGGTTATCGCGCCGTCATTGAAGCAGCCAACCACTTCGGTCGCTTCTTTACCGGCCAGGTGACGGCGGCCGGGAAGGTCCCCCCGGCCAAGATTATGGTGATTGGTGCCGGCGTGGCAGGCCTTGCTGCAGTTGGTACCGCCAACAGCATGGGTGCCATCGTGCGTGCCTTTGACACCCGTCTTGAAGTGAAGGAACAGGTGGAGAGCATGGGTGCCGAATTCCTGGAACTGGATTTTGGCGATGAAGATGGCAGTGGTGGTGGCGGTTATGCCAAACAGATGAGCGATGAGTTCATCAAGGCCGAGATGGCACTGTTTGCCGAGCAGGCAGAAGAGGTGGATATCATTATCACCACGGCCCTGATTCCCGGTCGTCCGGCACCGAAACTGATTACCGCCGAGATGGTGGCTGCGATGAAGCCCGGCAGTGTGATTGTCGATCTGGCCTCGGAGCGGGGCGGTAACTGTGAACTCACCGAGCCGGGCAAGGTCGCTGTGCATCACGATGTGTCCATTATCGGTTATACCGATCTGCCCAGCCGCATGGCAAAGGTGTCCAGTGATCTCTATGCCAGCAATCTGACACACTTGATGAACGATCTGACACCTGAGAAGGATGGTCAGCCCAGCGTTGATATGGAAGACACCGTCATTCGTGGACTCACGGTTGTTCACGATGGTGAAGTTACCTGGCCACCACCGAAAGTGGAGGTGGCGGTGAATACCGCGCCACCGCCGAGTACTGAAGAGCCATCACCCAAGGGTAACAAGGCCAAAGAGCCCTCCGTGATTGGCCGGTGGCTGGGCAAGGGGTTGCTGCTGCTGGTGACGGTGCTGGCGCTGCTGGGTATTGGTACCTACGCACCTCCGAGTTTCCTTACCCATTTTACGGTATTCGTCCTGGCCTGTTTTATCGGCTGGCAGGTGATCTGGAATGTGACGGCGTCCCTCCACACCCCTCTGATGAGTGTGACCAATGCGATCAGTGGCATTATCGTGATCGGGGCGTTGCTGCATCTGGCGCAGTCTGAAAGCGGTGCAGTGGGCATCATGGCTTTTATCGCCGTGCTGATTGCTACCATCAATGTGGCCGGGGGCTTTCGGGTTACCCACCGCATGCTGAAAATGTTTCGCCGATAAGGAGGGCACACAATGAGTCCAGGAATCGTCAGTGTGGCCTACGTAGTGGCCAGTATATTATTCATTCTCAGCCTCGGTGGTTTGAGTCATCAGGAGTCTGCTCGCCGCGGTAACTACTATGGTGTCGCCGGGATTCTGATTGCCGTTGGCGTCACCATAGCCAATGTCGGCACGGGCGATATGGTCGCCATTCTGGTTGCGATCGTGCTCGGCAGCATTATTGGTATTTTTCTCGCCAACCGGGTCGAAATGACCCAGATGCCGCAATTGGTAGCCCTGCTGCACAGCTTTGTCGGTCTGGCTGCCGTGCTGGTGGGCTTCTCCGGTTACATCGAACCATTGATCGTGACCCACGGTGCGGAGCACACCATCAAGCTGGTCGAGATATTCCTCGGCATTTTCATCGGTGCGGTAACCTTTACCGGATCGCTGATCGCCTGCGGCAAGCTGGATGGCCGTGTGTCCAGCAAAGCATTGACCCTGCCGGGTCGTCACCTGATGAACCTGGTGGCACTGGCCATTACCGTGGCACTGGGAATCATGTTTGTCGGTGCCGACAGTCACTGGGCCGGATTGCTGGCACTGATTATCATGACCATTATCGCTAGTGTGCTGGGTGTCCACCTGATTATGGCTATCGGCGGTGCCGACATGCCGGTGGTGGTTTCCATGCTCAACAGCTACTCGGGTTGGGCCGCCGCCTCTATCGGTTTCATGCTGGGCAACGACCTGTTGATTGTGACCGGCGCACTGGTGGGCAGCAGTGGTGCCATCCTCAGTTACATTATGTGTCGCGCCATGAATCGCTCCTTTATCAGCGTGATTCTCGGTGGCTTTGGCCAAACGACCAGTAGCAGCAGTGCATTGACGGGGGATGAAAGTGTTCAGGAAACCTCCATCGATGAGCTCGCCGAGGAACTGTTGTCTTCGGATTCGGTAATTATCGTGCCCGGCTATGGCATGGCAGTGGCCCAGGCGCAGAATGCAGTGGGCGACATTACCAAGTTGTTGCGCGAGAAGGGGATTACGGTGCGGTTTGGTATCCATCCGGTGGCGGGTCGATTGCCGGGGCACATGAATGTGTTGCTGGCAGAGGCCCACGTTCCCTATGACATCGTGCTGGAAATGGATGAAATCAACGAAGACTTTCCTTCAACAGACGTGGTGCTGGTGATCGGTGCCAATGACACCGTCAACCCGGCCGCTGCCGAGGACCCGGGCAGCCCCATCGCGGGTATGCCTGTTCTCGAAGTCTGGAAATCCCGTCAGGTAGTGATACTGAAACGCGGTATGGCAACCGGCTATTCCGGTGTGGAAAATCCCCTGTTTTACAAGGATAACACCCGGATGTTATTTGGCGATGCCAAGGAAACCGTGGATAAGTTGCTGGGTGCACTGCGTTCATGACCCGGTGGATTTGACCACAAGCGGTCTGCGGCGCAGACCGCTTCAATCAGTGCAAATCGCTTCGCTCATTACCGCGCTCAAGCACGTAATGAACAGAAAATCGATGCCTGACCGGTACCTCCTGTCTGCCGGGTGTCGCTCCTTCTGGATAACATGCTGATCAACAATCGGGACTCCTCCCCGCCATTTTTTGGGCATATAATTTGATGAATTTATGAAGCAGCATATCGGCGTGGTACAAACGATCCCCGATTTCCAGTCTGAGCTGGAGGTGCTGGCCGGGGGGCTGCAGGACGGCCAGCCCGGAATGCCTTCAGCCATTCTGGTACAGCTCTTCTTTTCTTCCGATAACCTTGAGTGGATAAATCAGGTAACTGACGCTGTGCTGACCGTCATGCCCGAGGCGATTGTCGTCGGTGCGACCACAGATGGCGAGATTGCCAACGGCAAGACACTGACCAATAGTACCGTCTTCTCCATTTCCGTTTTTGCGAAAACCACCCTGCGGGTGGTTGCCGATACCTGCCTTCCCGGAGAGGAGCTGGCGCTCGGGGAAGGTCTGCGAGACCAGCTGCTCAAGCAGGAGCAGCAGATTGCCGGTGTGCTTTTCCTGGCGACGCCCCTGTCAATCAATGTCAGCAGGTTGCTGGATGGACTGGCCTCTGGTGGCATCAATTTCCCCCTGTTCGGCGGCGGTGCAGGCGATTATGCCGTCATGGAACATAGCCTTGTTATTGCCAACCGTCAGACCATTGACTGTGGGGCGGTGGTGGTTGCCCTGATCAGCGACGATCTGGTTATCAAGGAATATACCTATTCTGGCTGGATGCCGCTGACCAGGGAAATGACCATTACCGCCACAAAGAATGACAGGATTGCCACCGAGATTGATGGTCGGCCTGCCTATGACGTGTACAGCGGTTATCTGGGTATCGAGAACGATCAGCAATTTTTCCTCAACTCCCTGGAATTCCCGTTTCTGGTGAAGCGCGATAACGAATTGCTTGGCCGCACGCCCATGAAGACAACCGAGGACGGCGGGATACATTTCATTGCTGATGTTAGACCCGGTGATAAATTTCGTATCGGTTATGGTGACCCCAAAGAAATTATTGCCCACGCCAAACATGTTCGTGATGAGCTGGGCGAATTTTGTCCCGAGGCTATTTTTCTTTATACCTGCTGCTGCAGGCGCTTTCTGATGCAAAATGATGTTGAAATGGAAACGCTGCCATTTGAAGAAGTCGCACCAACCGCCGGTTTCTATACCTATGGTGAATTCCTGGGTAAGGGCAGTCACATCAGCCATTACAACTCCACCATGTTGGTGGTGGGTATGCGGGAGGGGGAGCCGAAACAACCGGTGACGGATAACGTTATCAGTCAGAAACCTGGGTCCGATCTGGCCGAGAAACCTGACCTGTACAAAAATCAGCACATCCGTGTGGTAACCCAGCTCATTCACTTCATCGAAACCATTACCAGTGAGCTTGAAGATCGAAACAGGGAGCTGATGCAGCTGGCGGTGACGGATAAGCTGACCGGCTTGTTCAATCGGGCCAAACTCGATCAGGTACTGGATGAAGAGATTGTCCGCCACAATCGTTATGGCACGGAATTCTGCGTCATCATGGCGGACATCGATGACTTCAAGATGATCAACGACACCTTTGGTCATCACAAGGGCGATGCTGCGCTGATGGCATTTTCGGACATTCTTCGGCACAGCATTCGTGTCAATGACACGGCCGGTCGCTGGGGTGGGGAGGAGTTCCTGATTGTTCTGCCGCACACCTCGGTCGATGCCGCCGCACAGACCGCTGAAAAGATCCGCGCACTTGTGGCGAGCGGTGATTATGGTGAGGTTAAAACCGTCACAGCCAGTTTTGGTGTGCTGGCGCACAAGCCCGGTGAAACCGTGGACGACCTGTTGTTGCGGGCGGACATGGCACTGTACGCAGCGAAGCGTAAAGGCCGCAATGCGGTGGTCAGCCAATAGAGATTGCTGGTCATCCTGTCGATCTATTGCCCGGTTTTTTCCATCAGATAGCCAGATAACCCATTATCACTACGGCATATCGCAGGCCCTTTCCCGTGGCCACCAGAGCAAAAAAAGTGCTGGCGGGGACTTTCATCAGACCGCCGACCACCGTCAGGGCATCGCCGCCGATCGGTAGCCAGGTCATCAGCAGACTCCATTTGCCGTAGCGGTTGAACCAGTTTTGCGCCCGCTCTATATCGGCCTTGCGGGAAGTAAACCAACGGCGTTCCGAGTAGTCCCCCAGTCGCAGCCCGATCCACCAGTTAACCCCTGCACCCAGGGTGTTGCCGGTGGTTGCGAACAGCCACAGCAGCAGCGGGTCGAGTCCATCCCGTAGCTGGGCGACCAACAGGATTTCGGAATAAAAAGGCAGTAGGGTGGCCGCACCAAAAGCGACGGCACAAAGCAATAAATAATCTGTCATGGGGTTACCGGAGACCAGTCAGTCATGGGGGAGGGACCTGTTTGACCATGGGCAAAAGGGCTGCCGGTGAGCATAAAGACTATAGGGGTTCGCTTCAAACAGGTACTGCAAACAATAACAAGTTAAGCGCCTAGAAGTATTTTGGTCGACGCTACGTCTGGATGACACAGTAACGGGGCGGATGCACGCCAAAATGAAACCTTGGCGAAATTTGAACAGCGCTGAGTCCTGCGGTTTTCAGCTGTTAGGAGTTCAGTAAAACCGCAGGGCCGATAGCGCCAGATCCGCCTCGAAGGCGCGCCCGATAGCCACAAGGCCTATCCGTTTCAGTTTACGGAGATTGAGCGGCGTCTCGGTACGATGGGCAACGAAGTCATTGAACGGCAGCCTGAGGGTTTGCCATTCCGGTTTGACCTTGAAGGGCTGCCGGTAGGACTGCCAGGGTCTGCTCAGTTCGGTGGTTCTCAGGTGAACGGCATATTCTTCCGCCGGACCGCAGACATTCAGCTCTATGCCCTGCCACGCGCTACCGTCCACGGCTGTTTGGTCGGTGGATAAATCCAGTGCCATCTGCAGAAACCCGCCGTTATTCTCGAGGCTAACCCGGCCGTGCATGCGAAGTGCCAAACGGTTGCCGATGGTTTCGCGAGTCAGGGTGCCTTCCGACAGCCCACCCATCACACCGTCGGTTACCAACCGCCACCGGCATGCATTGCTGTCGGCGGGGAGATCTGATTCAAGGCTGTCAAAAATAACGGAGGAGGCCATGACCATTATCGATCCTTTTTACTCGTTTGAGGTGCCGGTTTGGGAACAGCCATGAAGACCAGATAAACCAATGCCAGAACGACTGTCGCGGCAGAAAAATTTGCTAGGCGGCGGTAGGTTGGGCGATCTGGAAAACGGTGGCAGATCACTGTGTAGCGCCCGGCGATTGTCTCTTTAAGCCATTTGGCCGAGAGTGGTCTGGCGTCGGAAAACCTGGGAATCCGGCCTCGAGAAGGGCTGTTTTCGGCGGCTGTGGTGATGGTCTGTGGTAGGTCGATGCCGTAACTGGCGGCAATGTTGATGCCGGCCAAAAAAAGCGTTTCTTTCTTCTCGGCAATTGCAAGTTCGTGTGCTTCCTGCCAATCCTGTGCCGTAAGGCTTTTCGACATCTGCGCCAGGTCGACAAGCCAGTTCAGGTTGTCCTCGAAGTCACCCATGACCGCATGCAGGACCACCATGAATAGCTCAATGGGTCTGGCCGGTTTTAACAACCCGGTTGCCGTGGATTGCACGGGTTGGGCCCAGGCCAGTTGCGTAAGCCGGTCGGATGTATAGCTGCCCAGGCGACGGTGCAGATCGAGCTTCACATCACTCTGGGGGTGAACAAGTTGGACGCCGTGGTTCGGATCCAGGCCCAAAAAGCGATGAACGGTGCCTTTCCTCTCCAAATGTAGTTCCCCCGTTTTGATGGATACCTTCTGATAACTCAGGAGGTGTCGGCATGCCAAAATACACTCAACCAAGAAAGACATGGTGCTTCGTTACACGCATTTGGCGGGCGAACATCTGCACAGCGCGGCGGGTAACGTCCAGGGCACAATTTTGGCACAGTCCAGAAACGAAAAAGGCCTGCGATTGGCTGCAGGCCTTTAAATACGTGGTGCCCAGAGGCGGAATCGAACCACCGACACGAGGATTTTCAATCCTCTGCTCTACCAACTGAGCTATCTGGGCATTTCTACCAGTGGTAACTGGCGAAGGCGCGTATTAAACCTTCTCATATTTCCAGCGTCAAGGGCGGGCGCGGAAATTATTCCGCAGGCGGTACGTAGCCCTCCGCCTGATCGATGTCCTGACCGGAGAGAAACCTGTCCCGCTGTTCGTTCAGGTAGGTGCGGGCGGTCATGTCCATCATGTTGAGGTGCTTTTCGTTGATCAGGCGGGTCTGGTGTTCGAGCCATTCCAGCCAGGCCTGTTTGGAGACGTGTTCGTAGATATCCTGTCCTTTGGGGCCGGGGAAGGGCGGTGCATCCAGTCCTTCCAGTTCCCGGTTGAGCTTTTTGCAGTGAACCATACGTGCCATGAAATTACCCTGTTGATTGGTTGGATTGTTGCCTTTCTTGCAATTCCTGTAAAAGTTGCCTGACGGGCTGGGCGGTGCCCACCGCCAGTGTTGACTGGGGGTTATACCAGACCAGCGCGCTGGTATCCATGACCTGCTGCTGTGGCTGAACGGTGATCAGCGCCGGTTGGTAGTCCAGATGGTAATGGCTGAAGCTGTGGCGTCGGCCGGGCAGTAACTCCCAGTCTGTTGCACGGTAACCGAGGCTGTTGCAGGTCTGTTCTATCTCGTCTTTATGGTCGCATTGGGGAAACACCCAGAGTCCGCCCCACAGACCACTGGCGGGGCGCTGCTGCAATAGCACTTCCCCTGCCGGGTTTTGAATGACCAGAAACAGGCATTGGCGAACCGGCTGTTGTCGATGGGGTTTTTTGCCGGGGTAGCGGGTGGGTGTGCCCTCTGCCAGTGCTTTGCATTCCTCTGACAGAGGACATTGGCCGCAGGCCGGTTTGCTGCGGGTGCAGAGGGTGGCGCCGAGATCCATGATCGCCTGGGTGTAATCGCCAAAGCGCTGCGCCGGGGTATGTTGCTCGGCCAATTCCCAGAGTTGTCTGGCGACTGATGTCTGGCCGGGCCAGCCGTCGATGCCATGATAGCGGGCGAGCACACGTTTGACGTTGCCGTCGAGAATGGCGGCCCGCTTGTCGAGGGCAATGGCACAGATGGCGCCAGCGGTGGAGCGGCCGATGCCGGGCAATGCCATTAATTGTTCCTGGGTATCCGGAAAAACACCGCCATGCTCTGTACAAACTTGCTGTGCCGAGCGATGCAGGTTGCGGGCCCGGGCGTAGTAACCGAGTCCGGTCCACTGTTGCAATACATCATCGAGCGGGGCTGTTGCCAGTGATGAAATGTTGGGGAAACGCGCCATGAACCGCTGAAAGTAGGGGATAACGGTGCTGACCTGGGTTTGCTGCAACATGATTTCCGACACCCATACCCGATAGGGGTCTTTGTTCTGCTGCCAGGGCAAGTCCTTGCGGCCGTGCTGGTCAAACCAGCACAGCAGCTGTTCGGAAAATATTGCGGACACTATTGGAAGATACCCTTGAGCACCTCATCGATGAGTTGTTTTTTTGGGTCCGTGGGCTCTTCATTGGCTGAGGGCTCTTTATCAGCTGAAGGCTCCTCCGTGGCTGAAGGCTCTTCATTGGTTGAGGACTCTTCAACCGCTGTCGGCCCTTCAGTAGACGAGGTCGGAGTGTCCGATTTCGGTTGTGACAGGTATTTGTCAAACAGCTTTTCCTTGAGAAGGTCCTGTACTTTGCCCTGAATCAGCTGGTTGATGAATTGCTTGTCCGGCAGGCAGCTGCCCCCGCCGTTTTCGGCAAAAGAGCCGGTGCAGCGGAATGGAATGTCCCGATTCTGGATGGACTTGCTTTTGATGGTACAGCCGGTTTCCGAGGTGGTGTCGCCGCGCAGATTGGCTTTGATCAGTATGTCGTAGGTCTCTCGACCGAGATGGGCGGAGCCGTTGCCGGAAACCAGCATATTGCCGATGCCGGTGGTAAAACCGGGCAGGGTAATCTGCTGGTCCTGCCATTTGATGGTGCCCTGCATGTCCTGCAGGGTGGTGTGATTGGGCCAGGTTCTGCCGGTCAAGGTTCTGCCCTCTACGAGGGAGGCCATTTCACAATAACTTTTTTCGACATTGATGTTGTCGACCTGCAGCTCCGAGAAGCTGAAGTCGCCGTTGCCGTTCATGTTGTCCAGCAGGGCATCGCTGTTATCGCCGGTGCTATTGCCAGTGAAGTTCATGGTCAGCTTGCCGTGGATGTCGCCCTGCTCGGCCAGTGTCACCAGTGCCTTGTGCAGGTCTATGGCAGCGACGTTCTGGGTGAAGCTGACGGTTGGGGTGGCTCTGCCAAGGTCTGCCCTGGCGGTGGTTTTGAAGGTGCCGCCAAATATGCCGCCGGAGAGTTCGCTGACTTGCACTACTTTGCCATTGGCCAGCAGTTTGAGGTGGAGATTGTCCACGCGGATGTTATCCGCCGACAGACTCGCCAGACTCAGTTCCACTTCACCCTTGCCGCCTTCGAGCATTGCCAGTGGTGCCAGCAATGGGGTGAGGAGGGCCGCCTGCTGTTCCGTGGATTCCGTTTCGCTGGTGGCGGGCAGGACAAGGTGATCGCCCTCTATTTTCATGGCTAGCTGGCGAGTCCCCTGCAGTTGCAGGTTCATATTGCCGGTGGCATTGAACTTGTCCAGTGCCAGTTTCAGGTTGCTCAGGGCAACGGTTTTTTCCGATACCGCAAACGTGGTGGCGATATCCACCTTTTTGAAACCTTCGGGAGGCTCTTCTATCGGCAGCTCTGCGAGTACCAGGTTCTGTAGCGACAGTTCGCCCTGCAGCGCAGGAGCGGTTTGCAGTCCTGCGCCATTGACCGCGCCACTGATGCTCGCCGACCCCAGTTTGCCGGTGATGTCCGTGATGGAGAGGCTGTCTGTGTCACCCTCATAACCGGCATTGAATTTCAACGTCAGCGGCAGTTTATCCAGCCCTTTTACCGATAGTCTGGCATCGGAAAGGGTGAGTTTTTGTGGGCTGGCCTCAACGGCGACAAAGGATTGCAGCGCGACCTGCAGGGTCGGCTGATCGGGTAGCGCGGTGGTGAAGTTGAGGTTTATGGCAAAGGGTTTGCCATCGAGGTTGAGTTTTGTGCTGGTAAAATTCAGTTGTTCGAATATCCGGTCAGGTGCGTCTGGTGATGTCACGGTGATCCGACTATCGGTCAGGGCGATTTCATCGATGGCCAGCACAAAAGGCAGGTCACCGGTTTGTGTATCACTGGTCGCAGCAGCGGCCCCGGGCAGTGCCGCCACATTGGCGGCTTCGGCTGCTGTTTTCGTACGGATATCGGCACCATCAAGGGTGATCGCTTGCAGGCGAACAGTGCGTGTCAGCAGTGCTCGCCAGTCGAGAATCAGGCTGGCTTCCCGAAATTTTATATCCGGTATTCCGGTATCTTCTTTGGTGGCGGTGAGTGATGAGCTGCCCGCCTGAACGGCCAGATTGGGAAAGAACGACCAGCTCAGGTCGCCGTCTATTTTCAGCTCGAGATCATTCTGTCGGGCAAGTTTTTCCAGTTCAGGTTTGTAGGTGTTCGGGTCGACGCCAAATAGCAGAAAAGTTACGCCCCCGGCCACAACCAGCATCAACACCAGTAACATTACCAATATAATTCTTAGCAGTTTCATGGGTATTTCTCTCTGTCCGGAAAAGCAAAACGACCATTGCAAGCAACTATGTTACTCGCAATGGCCGTGATTGTTTACCTGTACGCGCCGGCTTTGTGCCGCTGCCGGATCAGAAGCTGTAGCGTACCCCCAGCTCCAGACTCAGGCGTCCCTCGGGAGCGAATTCCCGCAGGAAGGATGTGGAGTTACGGATTTCCTCATCCAGCAGGTTGTTGGCCTTGGCAAAAAACAGCCAGTCCCCGGCGGCAGTATCCACATGGTAGTTGAAGTGGGCATCCAGACGGGTGTAGCCGTCGGTATCCTCTTCAAATTCACCGGCGTGGTTCTGTTTCTTGACGTCGGTGAGCCGGAAGCCGGTGTGCCAGTTGTAGGCCTGATAATCCAGCGCTATGCCATAACGCAGTGGCGGGATTCGCGGCACATCACCGCCTTTATCGAGCTTGGCACGCACGTAATCACCGAATATTTCCACCTGCCAGTTATCCTTGAATGGAACGACCAGTGAGGCTTCGGCACCCCTGAAGGTGGCATCCTGTTGCTGGAATTGATAGATATCCAGCTCCTCTTCCTCGTTTTCTTCGCCGGTATTTTTCTTGAAGATAAAATCATCAATTTTGTTGTAGAAAATACTCAGTTTCAGATCAACTGGCCCTTGATAGCGGTAGCCCAGCTCAATATTGTGGCTGGTTTCTTCGTCGAGGTCTCTGTCGCCGATATCAAAGCTCTGGCTGGCGAAGTGGGGACCATTGGACAACAGTTCCTCAACGACGGGCGCACGATCTGCGCGGCTCAGTGACAGACTCAACGACTGCTCGTCGGTCACCTGCCAGAGGCTGCCGGCGGACAGGCTGTAAATGTTATGGTTGATTTTGGAACCGTTGTCCGGGTCTACGGTTTGCCGGTCAAAGCGTGCCCCGAGCTCATGGGTGAACTGGTTGTGTGTGGTTTCGCCCACCCAGAACAACCCACCCTGACGGATATCGGACTTGGGCACGAAGGCTTCATCGCCAATGGCTCCGAAGCGGCGATCCTCCAGTTGTGTACCGAAAGCGCCTTTCCAGCCGGCAATTTCCCGGTGTACCAGTTCTCCCCTGAATTCAAACGCTTCATTGAAGAATTTGGTGCCTTTTTCACCGCTTTCCAGTTCTATGTGCTCATAGTCGTTATAGCCGAGACGGAAGCGGCCCAGTTCGATACCGGGCAGGATGTTTGCCCATTCGCCCTTCAGGTCGATCCGGGTCTGCTCCATATCGATGCGAATCAATTCAACTTCTTCATCGTCATGATCATGATCGTCATCGTGATCATCTTCTTCGTGATGCCCGTGGGATCCCGGCGGTATGCCGTATTCATTGTTGATCTGGCTGAAGGACATACCGATAAAACCTTCATCGCCTATCCAGGATAATCCTGCACTGAACGCGTCGGCACGGGTGTCGGTATTTTCGATATAGCCACGGGTGCTTTCAGGCTCTTCACCGGGTTCAGGTTCCTGGGCATAACCCTGAACCTTGAGATCATTGCTTTCCCGGTAAATACCATCCAGATGCCACGCCCAGCTGCCGGCGCCGCCATCCAGTTTGAACACGGTGCTGTCCTGGTCGCTGGCGGTGTTATGGCGATATTCCACGGCACCTTCAAGCTTCTCGGGCACCTTGTCGGGAATCCGGTTGTCGATGACATTGACCACGCCGCCGACCGCCCCGCTGCCATAGCGCAGTGTGGCCGGTCCCCGCAGGATTTCGATACGTTCCGCCAGCAATGCTTCCGTGGTGATGGCGTGATCGCCGCTCACGGTAGAGGCATCCATGGTGCCGAGGCCATCCTGCAGGACGCGAACACGGTTATCGCTCTGACCGCGAATTACCGGTTTGCCAACCCCGGGGCCAAACCCCTGATTGGTGACGCCGAGTTCATCCTTGAGGGATTCACCGATGGTTGCGGCGGCCTTGTTGCGCAGATTTTCACCCGACAGAACACTGACGGACTGTTTTATCCCGGCAGAGTCCGCCTGTAGTGGGGAGGCAGAGATGATAACTTCATTGATTTCGTTGTGGTGCTGGCTTTGTGCCAGGGCGACACAGGGCAGACTGGACACGGCCAGCGCTACCATAAAAGGCGTTTTCATGGGTGCAATTCCTATAACTTAAACAGGTAAATTCAGAGCTTGAATTGTGTGTTCAGTGATAGGCGGGTGGGGCGCGACTGTTGCGCGGTGCACTGGGCTGGAGAGGGTGGGTCAAAGCCGGCGCTGCGACGATGCCGGCATTGACAAGCTGTAACAGAAAATCCGGTGACTGACTTTGCAGGGTGGCCAGTCCACCGCTGGCGCTGTGGAGAATCTCACAGCTGACGGTGTGATTGTCCAGATGCACATGGGCGGCCGCCGTCTCGCTCAGCCACAGGGTAGTGACAGCCAACAGGCAGACGAGAAGAATGTTGGGGCTTCGCAAGCGCATAAAGGTCAGGCAGATAAGTGTAATAAACAGCCGGTGAGTGTAATGACTTCCTCCTGCTTATGGAAGGGTGGCGGTGAGGGCTCTATAATGGGACGGCCCGATAACGGGACACAGGTTGGAGACATAGATGGCGGAACGGAAAGCAACAGTCAAACGCGATACGCTGGAGACCCAGATTAGCGTTGAGGTAAATATCGACGGAACCGGGCAGGTCAATTTTGCCACCGGCATCCCGTTTCTCGAACATATGCTGGACCAGATTGCCCGTCACGGTTTGATTGATATAACGGTAACAGCCGAAGGGGATACCCACATCGATGACCACCACACGGTGGAGGACATCGGCATCACTCTGGGGCAGGCATTCCAGCAGGCGCTGGGTGACAAGAAAGGTATTCGTCGCTACGGCCACGCCTATGTGCCACTGGACGAGGCGCTATCCAGAGTCGTGGTGGACTTCTCCGGTCGCCCGGGTCTGGAAATGTTTGTCGATTTTGTCCGTCCTCGGGTGGGCGATTTCGATGTGGACCTCAGTTACGAATTTTTCCAGGGCTTCGTTAACCACGCGGGCGTGACCCTGCACATCGACAACTTTCGCGGTCACAACGCCCACCATCAGATTGAAACCATCTTCAAGGCCTTTGGCCGCGCCGTGCGTATGGCGGTTGAGATGGATCCCAGAATGGCCGGAGTGATGCCTTCGACCAAGGGCACACTGTAAATAAAGAGCCGTCTATGACAGATTTTCGTACCCGTATTGCCGTGCTGGATTACGGCATGGGCAACCTTCATTCCGTTGCCAAGGCCCTCGAGTCCGTGGCGCCAAGGGCCGAGGTGATAATCACCTCTGACACGGAAGAGGCCGAGGACGCCGACCGGATCGTTTTCCCGGGTGTCGGTGCCATCCGCGACTGCATGGCTGAAATTCGGCGACTGGGTTTTGACCGGTTTGTGGCAAAAGCTGTTCAGGAAAAGCCGGTACTCGGGATCTGTGTCGGTATGCAGGCACTACTCGAACACAGTGAAGAGAATAATGGTGTTGATTGCCTGGACATTCTGCCGGGGGAAGTGCGCTTTTTTGGTCACCATCTGCGGGATGAGAACGGTGAAAAATTGAAAGTTCCGCACATGGGTTGGGACCGGGTTCACCAGACCATCGACCATCCCATGTGGCACGGTATTGAACAGGACAGCCGATTTTATTTCGTGCACAGCTACTATGTGGACGAAAGCCGCCCAGAGTTTGTGGCCGCGACCTGTGATTACTCGGTCAAGTTCGCCGCCGCGCTGGTTCACGACAACCTGTTTGCCGTGCAGTTTCACCCGGAAAAAAGTCACACGGCCGGGCTGCAACTGCTGAGCAACTTTGTCTCATGGCGCGGTGATTGATCGGATCGGCATTCTTCCGGCCCGCAATGCCAGACAATCCTTAGTCAGAAAACCATTGAAAAATAATTGAGAAATAACAGGAATACATTGTGCTGATAATCCCCGCGATTGATTTGAAAGACGGTGAGTGTGTGCGGTTGCGCCAGGGTCGTATGGAGGACTCCACGGTATTTTCCGGCAGCCCGCTGGAAACCGCAGCCAGATGGGTAGATGCCGGTGCCCGGCGCTTGCATCTGGTGGACCTGAATGGCGCATTTGCCGGTGAGCCGGTCAACGGCGAAGTCGTCACCGCCATTGCCAAAGCCTACCCGAATCTGCCGATCCAGATTGGTGGTGGTATTCGCAATGCCGAGACTATCGAGGCCTATCTGAAGGCCGGGGTTCAGTACGTGATTATCGGCACCAAGGCCGTGAAGGAGCCGGAATTCGTAACCGAAATGTGTAAACAGTTCCCCGGCCATATTATTGTCGGCCTCGATGCCAAAAATGGTCGTGTGGCTACTGACGGCTGGGCGGAAGTCACCGAAGTGCTGGCCGCCGATCTGGCCAAACGGTTCGAAGCGGACGGCGTCAGCGCCATTGTCTACACCGACATCGACCGCGACGGCATGATGCAGGGCGTTAACGTGGATGCCACCGTAGCGATGGCCCGAGCCTCATCCATTCCGGTCATCGCCTCCGGCGGTATTACCAATATGGACGATATTGTGGCACTCAATAAAGTGGCCGATCAGGGCATCCTCGGTGCCATCACCGGTCGTGCCATCTACGAAGGCTCTTTGGATGTCGCCGAAGCTCAGCGCCTCTGCGATGGCTGACTGATCAAAAAATAATCGTTACGACCCCTTTAATTGCCTTTAATTCCGACTGTTTTAATTGCGTAGAAGCTAAGAAAAAAGCCGCTGGGAAAGCGGCTTGGAGGGTGATCTATGAAAGCTTGTGTCAACTGATACTACCACTATACATATAGCATATAGTCTTAATGATCCATCAGAACTAGTTCCGGGTCAGTTGGCGCATATCTGGACCCAAGGGTAGGGTGTAATCCACTGAGCCTAGGATTTCGCTATCGGAAGTCCGTATAAGCTTAGCCGTTATATAGATATTTCTTGAGGCCACAGCGTAGGTGCCTACTACTACTTGTGTAACATCATGTTCTACTGAGATGTTTTTCAAAGCACGTGATAGGACAAACTCACCCTGTCGTTCCTGGATATAAATATCTTTTCTTAGCAACATTTCGGTAATTTTATGGCCACGCTGGGTTAGTCGTGAAGCGACTTGCTGTGCGGCAATACGGCCAAAAGTTGACGATACGGATAGGTTGTTTATATCTGCATAACTGGCAACAATTGTGTTGCTATTTGGTTTTATCTTATCACCTGCCTGTTCCATCAAAAGGTCTGCAGCCTTATAGCTGAGGGCGACAATATCAGCATCACTAACGAATCCCCCTGCCTTTGAGTTTGAGGTGGTACAAGCCGATAACGTTGCAACGATTAGAGTGGATAGAAGTAAGGCGTATATGATTTTGGATAGTTTCATTTGTCAGCCCCCTACCTATTACCAGTCACAGACAGTCGTGTTTGTGATTGGTAGTGATCGAAATCGTTTGAGTTAAAATAGTAAATCGAGCTGTTAGAGGAAACTATTTGGTCATTCGATGTAACTTGGGTAGTGATAATCACTTCAGTAATACTCTCGTCTGCCCGGTCAGCCCAGTATTGATGGAGGTCAGAAGCTGCAGACAAAGGGATTAAGGCCAAAGCTGGTTCACTCCAATTATTTGCGGAAGTGCCAAGGCCTGCCAGAAAGCTGAGAACACCGGTACGATAGCCGGCTTTTGGGGGTAAGCTGTTTCTATCAATATGCTCTACAGTATTGACATTGAATGCCAGTTTGTGACTTGCACCAGATTCTGATACTGAAACTTTTATCCCACGGTTAACCATCTCAGAGGTCAGGAGATCTCTATAGGTATTGTCGAAAATACTTGAGCCTTTGCTCTTGCCATTACAGTTAGAAGCAGTGCATGCCAAATAGACTTTTCCGCTTGCAGGAAGCTTGGATAAAATCAGTTCAGCTTCATTAGCTGCTAGAACCTTCCAGTGATAGGCTGCTTGCAGCTTTTGCTGGGTTGAATGGGGATATGATTTTGCTTCGGGGTATTCTGAGAATTTTCCCGCACACCCCGTCAAAAGCAAGATTAATAAACAGCCTACGGCTTTCTTCATAGAAGTTCCCTCTTCAGATAGTTATCAAGTGGATTGTTAAGCCTAAAAGGCCAATAGTCATCCAGTATACTCACAACTTAAGGGCCAAACTAGTCCGGTATTTTTAAAGGGGTCGGTGACAATTGATAATTATTCTTCATTGTCGCCGGTGATGGCGGCCGTTATGTGCAAATAAAAAATGGAGTGATATGAAAGTATTTTTTTCTCATGGAAAAGAAAGCGGTCCTTGGGGTAGCAAAATAAAAAGACTTGCCAATATTGCCGAGGAGTATGGCTGCAGCGTTGATAGTATTGATTATGCAGATAACCCCGATCCTGATCTCAGAGTTGAACGTCTGGTAAATATATTAAAAGACGTTAAAGAGGATTTTTTACTGGTGGGGTCAAGTATGGGAGGGTACGTTTCTTTGCTTGCTTCAGAGAAAGTTAATACAAAAGGGGTGTTTTTATTAGCACCCGCTTTGTTTATGCCTGGATATAAACAGCAAAGTTATACAAATAAAACTCAAATAGAAATTGTTCATGGCTGGTCTGATGACATTGTGCCGCCAGAGAATTCCATTAAATTTGCTAAAACTGTTGATTGTTCCTTGCACCTGATTTCCGGAGATCATCGGCTGAACTCTTCGATAGAGACTGTAGTAATACTGTTTTCGCAGTTTCTTACATCGCAAAAAGCAACAGGGATTGGAGGATAGTTGAGAATAATTCTCAATTGTCACCAACCCCTTTAACTCTTTAACTGTGAAGGCACCCTGGATATCGCCGAAGCACAGCGCCTCTGCGATGGCTCATTGATTAACAAATAATCGCTACGACCTCTTTTTCCAGTCGGTCATCACACGCAGTCTTCCGGAGTGGCCAGCATGCACGCTTTTTGACCTGTATCATCTGACAGGTACACCACTTTCCGTAACGTGGGGTCTACGAGTATGACGACAACAATCATTGCATTCCTGCTCTGTTTGGCCGCCTTTGTGCTAATTGGCGTATTGTCCCATCGTCACGCCCGGAGCAGCTCCAGTGACTACCTGATGGCGAGTAGCTCGGTAAAGCCCTGGCTCGCAGGGCTTTCTGCTGTCGCCACCAATAACAGCGGGTACATGTTCATTGGTGTGATCGGCTATACCTACACTACCGGCCTGCCTGCTGTATGGCTGATGGTGGGCTGGTTGCTTGGGGACTTCATCATGTCCTCCTTCATTCACCGGCGACTGCGGGAACGGACCGCCAACACCGGCCAGAACACCTTCCCGGGAGTGCTTGCCAACTGGTACGGCACTGATTTTCGCACCTATCGCCGACTGGCGGGGCTGATCTGTTTTATTTTCCTCGGTGCCTACGCGGCGGCGCAGCTGAACGCCGGAAGCAAGGCTTTACATGTGCTCTTTGACTGGCCCCTATGGGCAGGCGCGGTCATCGGCGCAGTCATCGTGATTGCCTATTGCTTTGCCGGTGGCATTCGAGCTGCCATTTGGACCGATGCTGCGCAGGCGATAGTGATGATCGTGGCCATGTTCCTAATGTTGTGGGTGGCTGTAGACCATCTGGGTGGATTTGGTGTCACCTGGCAAAAACTCAACCAGGTGTCTCCTGACTACATGGACTTGTGGCCCGGTGCCGTGGCGGGACTGGCCAGTCCCTGGGGGCCGGCGCTGTTTATTGTGGGTTGGCTGTTCGCAGGGTTCAGCGTCATCGGCCAGCCACACATCATGATTCGTTTCATGTCACTTGACTCCGCGGCCAGCACCAATCGCGCGCGAGTCTACTACTATTCATGGTATGTGGTCTTCTATCTGGTCGCCAACAGCGTGGGTTTGTTGTCGCGCCTGTTAATTCCGGAAACGGAGGCATTCGACCCTGAGCTGGCATTGCCAACCCTGGCGGTGCAGCTGTTGCCTCCGGTACTGGTGGGCGTGGTGCTTGCCGGAGTGTTTGCCGCCACCATCTCCACGGGCGACTCCCTGGTACTGGCCTGCTCGGCCGCAGTGACCGAGGATGCGATGGGCAAGACGCAGAAGTTGTGGCAGGTGAAGATGGCAACGGTGTCGGTGGTGGCGTTGGCTCTGGGAATCGCCCTGGCCGGGCCGCAGAACGTCTTCGACCTGGTGGTGGTTTCCTGGGGGGTGCTGGGTGCCAGCTTCGCGCCACTGCTGCTGGTCTACGTAGTCGGTTATCGCCCCAGCGAGGGGCTTGCCATTGCCATGGTTATCGCCGCCCTTGTGGCAGTCTATGGCTGGACGCGTATTTCCTTGCTGGCTGAGTACTACGAGGGCATGTTCGGCATTATTGTCGCGCTGGCAGTGTTTGCCCTCGGGCGGATGTTCGGGTTCTGTGGGTCGCGGCAGCGGTATTAGCTGCCGCTGGCGCCACTTTTCATGCGTTGAGGCGATAGCCCGTAGGTTGGGTGAGGCGCCTCACCCCAACCTACGGGCTATCCCTAGTATTAAAACCGGATACCCTATAGCAATTCAAAGCTGGAAAGTTGTAGTGTTGCCCCCGGTTTCTTTAACATTCAGCTTTCGGTATCGGTATTTAACGAGATGACCAATTCCAGTGCCATAGGGCTGTTTGATTCAGGCATTGGCGGGCTGTCAATTGCCCGAAAAGTCAGGGAGTTGTTGCCGAGTGAAAACATTCTGTATGTTGCAGATGCCCTTCATGCTCCCTACGGGGATAAAGCGGACAGCTTCTTGTTGGAACGAATGAGCGTTGTCACAGAGTTCCTGCTTTCCCGTGGTGCCAAGGTCGTTGTTGTGGCGTGCAATACGGCTACCACGTCGGCCATTGCCAAGCTCAGGTGCCAATACCCGGTTCCTATCATCGGCGTTGAGCCGGGTATCAAACCGGCTGCACTTTGCTCCCGCAGCGGTGTCATTGGGGTGTTGGCGACGCCGGGAACGCTGAAAACACATTCTTTTGTTAATTTGACGGAGCGCTACGCAAGCGGGGTGAAAATTGAGCTCCAACCCTGCCCTGATCTGGCTGCTCAAATAGAATCATTGAGTTTTGACAGTGACAGGACGATTGCGCTACTGGAACGTTACATTTCCCCGCTTATTGAAAAAAAGGTCGATACCATTATCCTCGGCTGCACACACTACAACCATGTGTCCCATTTAATCGCCGAGATAGCGGGGCCCGATGTCACCATCGTCAATACGGAAACAGCTGTGGCGAATCAGGTTGTTCGCAGGCTCACGGCCGAGGGATTGCTGGCAGGGGGAAACCATGTGGGACGTGATGAGTTCTGGACAAGTGGCGCCCTTCATATTTACCGCAACCAGATTGAAAAGCTGTGGGGGGTGGGTGATAACGTCTTTCAACTTTAGCCAGGTTGTCCTAATACGTTTCGAATTAACGCTTTTTCTGTGTGATGCCGGGAGTCTGAGAGTTGTCTGTTTATCCCCGTCAGCCACAAACGTCATATCACGGGCAGTAGCAGTGTCCTGTTAAGCTGCTATTATTTGGCAGTCGATTAAAAAAACGGTGTTCCGAAGGGAAGTTGGACCTGGCCTATGGCACGTGGTGATCACATTTACGCACTTCGCTTTGGTGGGATTTATGCCCACCATGGCATTGATGCGGGCGATGGTACTGTGATCCATTACACCAGTGATCACTGGGTGACACCTCGCCAGGTGCGGCGTACCAGCATGGACTTGTTTGCCCGCGGCGACGAGATTCATGTGCGGGATTACGAACGATTTTTCGAGACGCTCAAAAGTGGCGATATTCTGGATCGCACCACCCGGGGCCTGAATCGTCTGATGGACAACTTGCGAGGGCTGAAAGCGGGCGAGCTGGATTTTTCAGAGGATGCGGTAATGCGGCGCGCAGAAAGCCGACTGGGTGAATTTGCCTTTGATCTGGTATTCAATAACTGTGAGCATTTCGCCACCTGGTGCAAAACCGGTATCAGCAACAGCGACCAGATTATTGATTTATGGCGACAGGCGCTAACCGGCAGTGGCTTTATGAAATACCGTGCTGGTAAAACCCTGACCAACTTTGCAGAACTTCCCTGGAAGCTGTTTCGCTAGGGCCTCTACTTCGATTTGTTGGTCGTTTTATTGAGCAGGAATTCAATCAGCGCTTTCTGTGCATGCAGGCGATTTTCTGCTTCATCCCAGACCACGGACCATTTTGATTCCAGCATGGTTTCGCTGATTTCCAGGCCTCGATAGGCGGGCAGACAGTGCATGAACAGGGCGTCTGGGGCGGCCTTCTGCATGGTGTCCTCATTGACCTGGAAGCCCTGGAAGGCGCGCTCCCGTGATTTCTTTTCTTCCTCCTGGCCCATGGACGCCCAGGTATCGGTGACCACAAGATCCGCTCCGGTAATCGCCAACAGGGGATTGCGAACAATGGATATCCGGTCGCTGAATTTCTTCAGCAGTGCCGCATCGGGTTCATACCCTTCGGGGCAGGCGATGACCAGTTCAAAATCCAGTCTGTCTGCCGCATTGATATAGGACTGACACATATTGTTGCCGTCGCCGACCCAGGCCACTCGTTTACCGGCAATACTGCCCCGGTGTTCCAGGTAGGTTTGCATATCCGCCAGTAACTGGCAGGGATGAAAATCATCGGTCAGGGCGTTGATGACAGGTACTGAGGAGTTTTCAGCAAAGGTGATAATGCGGTCGTGGCCAAAGGTGCGGATCATGATGATATCCACCATTCTTGAGATCACCTTGGCGGAATCTTCAACCGGTTCACCGCGCCCCAGTTGTGTATCGTTGGGCGAGAGGAACAGGGCGCTACCACCCAGCTGGGCCATGCCCGCTTCAAAGGAAACCCGGGTGCGAGTGGAAGACTTCTCAAAAATCATGGCCATGACTTTGCCTGAGAACGGATGCTCATCCGTGCCATTCTGGCGCTGAACCTTTAGCTCCGTCGCCCTTTGCAGGATTGCTTTCAGTTCGTCTTTAGAGAGATCCTGCAAAGTGAGGAAGTGTCTTATGGCCATAATTGGTTACCCCCGGGTAATCAGTTCACCCAGTATCTGAACGAGTTGATCTGCTTCGTCTTCACTGATGGTCAGCGTTGGCAACAGTCTGATAACGGACTGGGCTGTAACATTGATCAGCAGACCTTTTTTTGCGGCCTCTGCCACCATTTCAGGGCAGGGTTCGCTCATCTCAATGGCTAGCATAAGGCCCTGGCCCCGCACCTCCACGACTCTGGGGTGGTCGGCAAGACGCTCGACGAGACGCTGCTTTATATAATTGCCCATGGTGGCGGCCCGCTGGCAGAGGTTCTGGTCGAGGATTATGCTAACGGTGGCCAGCGCCGCTGCACATGCCAGGGGGTTGCCTCCAAAGGTGGTGCCGTGACTGCCGGGCTGCATCAAGTCGGCTGCTTTGTCACCGGCCAGGCAGGCACCGATAGGTACCCCGTTGCCCAGCCCTTTGGCCGTTGTCACAACGTCGGGCAGCAGGTTGGCGTGCTGGTAATTAAAGTACTGCCCGGTTCGCCCATTGCCGGTCTGGATTTCGTCCAGCATCAGCAGCCAGTCATATTGATCACAGATTTTCCGCAACCCGGGTAAATAATTGTCTGCGGGAACACGTATGCCGCCTTCCCCCTGGATGGGTTCGACCAGAATAGCCACCACATTGCGGTTATTTTTGGCGATGGTGTGCAACGATTCCAGATCGTTGTGGGGTGCCCGTACAAACCCGCCTACCAGTGGTTCAAAACCTGCCTGCACCTTGCGGTTGCCGGTGGCCGAGAGTGTTGCCATGGTGCGTCCGTGAAAAGCGTTTTCCATGACAATAATGGCGGGCTGATCCACTCCTTTGCTGTGGCCAAACAGGCGCGCCAGTTTGATGGCGGCTTCATTGGCTTCGGCTCCGGAATTGCAAAAAAACAGTTTGCTCAGGCCGGAGATGCTGTGCAGCTGCTCGGCCAAAGCTTCCTGAACCGGGATGTTGTAGAGATTTGAACAATGAACCAGCGTGGCAGCCTGTTCTGCAATGGCACTGGTCACAACCGGATGTGCGTGTCCCAGTCCGCAGACGGCAATACCGGAAATGGCATCCAGATAACGGCGACCCTGATCATCCCAGACCCAGGACCCTTGACCCCGGGTAAGGGTAATTTTTCTGGCACCATAATTGTTCATTAATGCGTCACTGGTCATGATCTCGTCCAAAACAAAAAAAGGCAGACGCGAGTTGCGCTGCCCTAGAGTAGGGATATTATAGTGGTTTTGCCCTGTTCGCAACGATCTGCATTGTTGCTATCTCTGAGCTACGGGACCATTTACAGCGTGCCCGGGGTAAAATGTTTTTTTCGGGCAGGTGGTTTTAGATTGACGGACAGTGGAGTAAAATAGTTGACCGTAATAGTCGGCTATTTATTGCCCCCAATTTCAGTCAGAGGTTTATATCAATGGATATTATGGAAACCATTCGTGAGCAGGTGGAAGGGAACCCCGTCATTTTATACATGAAAGGCTCCCCCAATCAGCCCCAATGTGGCTTTTCTGCCCGCACGGTTGAGGCATTGATGGCTTGCGGTGAGCGCTTCGCCTATGTCGATATTCTGGAAAACCCGGACATCCGTGCTAATCTGCCAAAATACGCCAACTGGCCTACCTTTCCCCAGCTCTGGGTTAATGGTGAGCTGATTGGTGGTTGCGACATCATTGCTGACATGCACCAGAAAGGTGAATTGGCTCCGCTGGTACAGGATGCCGCCCAGAGTGGACAGAAAGCTGCAGAGTAGGCAAGGATCCGGCCATTAAACATGGCTTATGGCGCTTATAGCTAATTACAATGAGACACAAAAAACTGATTGTGTAAGATTGAGATAAGAGTTTCGAGCACGGGCTGCGACAGGTAGCCCCTACATTCCTTCAGAAAAACAGACCATTTAAGGAGTTAGATCATGGGTGTATTAGTAGGTAAAGCAGCACCGGATTTTACGGCTGGTGCAGTACTGGGTAACGGTGAAATCGTTGATGCGTTTACGCTGTCAGACAACATCAAGGGCAAGAAAGCCGTTGTGTTTTTCTATCCGCTCGATTTTACTTTTGTTTGCCCATCAGAGCTGATCGCATTTGACCACCGCCTGGATGAGTTCAAAAAACGCGGTGTGGAAGTTATCGGTGTCTCCATTGACTCGGTATTTACCCACAATGCCTGGAGAAATACACCCGTAGATGCAGGCGGTATCGGCCAGGTTAAATATCCGCTGGTAGCCGACGTCAAGCACGAAATCTGCCGGGCCTACGATGTTGAATTTGATGAAGCTGGCGTTGCTTTCCGTGGCTCTTTCCTGATCGATGAGGACGGCGTTGTGCGCCATCAGATCGTCAATGACCTCCCGCTGGGTCGGGATATTGATGAAATGCTGCGTATTGTCGACGCGCTGTCTTTCCACCAGAAACACGGTGAAGTTTGCCCCGCCGGCTGGAAAGAAGGTGACAAGGGTATGGATGCTTCACCCACTGGTGTGGCTTCCTATCTTGCCGAAAATTCAGACAAGCTCTGATACGCAAGTCGTCTCTGGAAAAACCGCAGAAGGTGACTTCTGCGGTTTTTTTTGGCTCATTAGATAATAGAGGGCTTGGGTGATGGATGAAGATCGTCTGGTGGAGATCGAAACCAGGTTGGCCTTTCAGGAGGACACCCTGCAGCAGTTAAACGATGTGATTTGCCGACAACAGGATCAGATCGACCGGTTGGCTGCCAGCGCTGAAGCATTGCGCGGGCAACTAGGCGAGATCGCTGCCAAGTTGCCAGATGAAGAGGGCGAAGACGAGAAGCCACCACACTACTAGTTGGTGTGGATCAGTGCTGTTTGCAGTCATTAAAAAACGCGGCTTCTGCCGCGTTTTTTAGGGTGTGGAGTTTATCACTCGGGTTTGGAAGTGATGTCCGCCCCGATTAATGCTGTCATGTTCAGAATGCCTCGTCCAGAGACAGACGGAATCAGGATATGGGCCGGTTTGTCGAAGCCGAACAGGAAGGGTCCAACCAATCGGGCATTGGTCAGTGAGCGCAACAGGCCAAGGGTGATA
>Ga0208299_1000511_pt1 | contig 35783 bp, 16 predicted proteins | sample 15_taG_FD_184089 | JGI IMG/M metagenome (GOLD analysis project Ga0208299, IMG submission 184089) | Marine viral communities from the Subarctic Pacific Ocean - 15_ETSP_OMZ_AT15312 metaG (SPAdes) (version 2) | ecosystem: Environmental > Aquatic > Marine > Oceanic | place: Pacific Ocean | collected... | reverse complement strand
AGGTTTGAGTATGCGATTTTTAAGAAAAAATGGAACGAGTAAAGAAAGATTTTGAAACCCTAGCCGAAGAAGCCATCGATAATATTCGGGCAGATCGTGATCAAACAAAAGAGCTGCTTAAAGACCTGGTTAAGTACCTTTCCTCTGATGAACATCGTCACAAGGAGGTTGGCTTGATCGCAGCAAAATATGTGGAAACCCTTCAACGATCTAATGAACAATTAGTTAAGATCGCAACCCTTCAAAAGAAAGGCGAGAAAGCAAGTATGGATTTATCTCAATCTGAGAGAGACGATATATTTGACCAATTAAATGAGGGGGTGAACGATGTCAAAAAAAACAAAAAAGATTCTTAATGGAAATTATAATATTTTCCCTGAAAATGGCGAACAGTTCCCTTCTTCATTCTTGGCCCCTGAAGATAACTTTGTTGACCGTTGGGCAGTTCTTGTTAAGAGAAGCTACGACAGTACCGGAGAACAAGTCACGCGCCCCATACCGGGCATTGTATTAAAGGTCACAAAAAATGGAAAATTAACTCCTGGCGGCCCTCGTGATAGAGCCAATATGGTTTCCGAGACAGAATCCACAAGTTGTTTAAAAATGTGGGTTCATACAAGCTTTGATGCTGCTCTCTCTGTTCCAAGAAATTTTTTAAATCCGGGAGATGAAGATAGTCTTATCTACGAACATTTTATTTTCGAAGCTCAGAATCTAGGATTGGATAAAGATATTCCAAAGGCAGGTGACATTGTTCAAGTTATTCATCCTTGGGCTTGGGGATTTACTAATAAAGTGGGCCTTTATTTAGGTAAGTTTGCAAAAGGCGCAGCCCCAACCTTTGAATCTGCTTCTAGCAGCTTTAAGGATAAGAATAAACGTAAAAAAGATGTCCCCGCCGCTCCCCCAGCCACATCATCCCCGCCGTCACGCACAACCCGGAGAGAAGATGAGATATAATAATGACTTTTAAAAAAGCAAATACAAATGCAGGCTTAAGTAAAGAGGCAAAAAAAGCTTCCAACAAGAAAAGCAAAAAAGATACCAAATATATTAAAGGTATTGCTGGTGATCCACTCCTGGAACCAGTACCAGGCTTTATCCAAACAACAACTGAAAAAATTATTAAAAATGATAATAATGCTTGGATTGTATTGGGAAGGGATCGTCCGGGAAGCCTTCTGACTGGATATGGTGGTCGCGGCGATACTCAAGCAGCAGCAATTGATATCGTCGTTGGCCGAATGGCGGCAAATGTGATTGAGTATACAGCGAACGATCAGCGTGTCTGGACAGATCCAGATTTTAAAAAAGATGCTGCCAGAATCTATATTAGCCAAAAAACAGATATTGATGCTAATTTCGATTTAGCCAATGGCAGCATCGGATCGCCAATTGGCGTCAATGCTGACGAATTTGCTATTGTTGATAATCCCAATATTCCAACACCTTCTGTTTGGGTGCCCGAGCCTCGGTCTGGTATTGCTTTGAAGGCTGATGGAATAAGAATTATTGCCCGCGAAGGGATCAAATTGGTAACTGGCGGCGAGACTAACAATTCACAGGGAGGAACAGTCCGTAGTGTTGCTGGCATTGATATTATTGCTGGAAATGACGATTCCGATCTTCAACCAGTGGTAAAGGGGACCAATCTTAAAGATGCTTTGATACGACTTGTTGATCATGTCGATAGTTTGGCAGGTATTGTTGATTCTCTTTTGATGATTCAATCTTCTTTTAATCAGGCAGTAACAAATCACTTTCACCATTCGCCGTTTTTTGGCAAAATGACAACCACTTCTCCCACAGTACAATCAGCAGGTTGTAAAACTATGTTGGATTATCTTAGTCAGACTAAAAGATCGTGTGGGATGTTTAAGGCAAATTTAAGAACTTTTCAATTAACTTATTTAAATGAATTGGGAGACAGGTATATAAATAGTAGGTCAAACCACGTAAATTAGTTATGCCCATTGATACAACAAAAGATATTAAACCGCTAATCAAGCTTGATTGGACGAAACAAAAAGATGCCATTGGTTTTTTTCAAAAAGCGGAAGGTGATTTGCCAGATAGATATTCTATTACTGTTACCACTAATGATACTACAACTGATGGTAGTGATGACAGGTTGGAAGATATAAAAGAAAATGCCATTCCAACCGGGTTTGAAACTCTTTTGCATTTTTATGAAAGAGAGGATGATGCAAACAACTCTCGAATGGATACTGCGTTTGCAGAAGATTGGTTTTTATCAGAACGCCCTTTATCCCCTATTAAAGTTTTAGTTTCAATTCCTTCAATTGTTATTGATCAAGAATTGACAGCCGCACCCGAACCAAAGACACTCCCAACACCATCTGCTGAGATTTATTTTAATACTTTTGGAATAGAAAAGAAGTTCAATGGAGTGTTAGAACTTTTAAATCGATATACTGCTAGTATCCGAAAATTTAAGGGTAAAGTTCAAGGGCTGGATTTAATATATGAGGTTAATAATCTTTCTAATTTTATTAATGTTTTGTCAGCCTTAATGAAAGCAAATGGCCATATGTTTTCTAATTCACGTTCAGATTTGATTGTGTTTGGAATCGACTCTCAATATAAATTCTTATATGCACAGATAAATGACGGCAGTGGATTCAAAACCCTGTTCAAAGGTTTTAACAAATTTGTAAAATCACCAGTAGCAACAAACCAAAGAACAGTTAACTTTTTGACTAATTTTGAAGAAATACATCAAATTTATTTCAAAAATGAAAAAATGCCAATGCAACAATTCTTTGATAAATTTGTTTTAAATCCTCCCTCATATGAAATGTCTGAAGCCCCCCGTAAAAGCAAAACCAAAGCCAATGCGTGGGAGGAGTATAAGGCGCGTGTTTCGGCGCACTATACATCTCTAGATTTAGATGATTTCTTAGCCCTTAAAAACACACCAGAGCAGCGAGAAGAATTACAAGATAAACTAGATTCATCGGCTAATTTCGTCGGAGATCATGTAATCAGTAGCTTAGATTCTATTAGTGAGTATCTGGAAATGGGCACTTCGATTTTAGGTACAAACCCTACCGACTACATTGGTGATGGAGTGTGGAAACGGCTTTTAAACAAAATTCCACTTCAAAGCTTGATAGCTGGCGCTATGGAGTGCATGGGTTTCCGAGGCTTTGAATTTTTGGACAAAGCAAGAGCCTTGTTGAGTCAGACGGATTCCTTTTTTGATAATGTTTCAGTTCTTTTACAAAAGCAACTTCCCACGATTTCCGTTCCAGACGATTTCCCTGTTGTAGATTATATGAGAGATCTGGGACTACAGATCTTGAATGGAATTTTAGATGCGGTCGTAAACGTTTTAATTCAAATGCTTGTTGAATTAATCCGACAATTGCTAGATGCTTGTAAAGAGTGCGCCCTAGCCAATGAAGGCCGCGCCAATCGAAATGATGCTATGAATTTTGGTGGATTGAATGTGGCGGATTCTTTATTACCTGGCTTAATTGTAGGAACTGTTTCGGATATAAGCTCCGGGATTTACGAAGGCACAGGCGCAGATGAGATTGCAGCTGAAGTTATAGCTGAAGGAAAACAACATGCAAAAAATCCATTTCTACTGGCCAACCATATTGACGAAGATTTGGGTGAAGCTTTGGGGTATCAAAAAACAAAAGCTCTTACAAAACAGGAAATAGAACAAAAGATTGAAAATGCTAAAACTGATTTTACGAGCTATATTCGAGCATCATCAACAATCTTAACCCCTGGCGAAACTGGCAATCTTTTATTGGGCTGTCCGGTTGGTCGAGACGCGACGTATGGACTTACTGCATTACTTGATAATTATCCTAATTTAAAACGCCTAATGCAAGGTGATGGTGATCCCTCATCTCTGCCAAAACAGATTAGAAGATTATGGGAAGACTTGGGCAAACTGATAGGAACCACACCAGTTTTAGAACAAATAAAAAACATTACTGATGCGATGCCTGAATCGGCAAAATGCTTACAAGACACCGACGATATTGCTGTACGCACAAAATTATTAAATGACAAGGGTCTGTCTTCTGCTCAAATTGATGATCAAATTTTAAAATCCAACGCCCGCCGCGATCAGCGACTAGAGGAACTGTCAACCATGTTGGAGCAGGGAAACCCTCTTAAACATGCAGTACCAGAAATCTACTGCACAGTTATTTATCGAGATCCTGCTGGTATTATTGTCCCGAAAGAAATGACAATGCCCAATCCGATTAATTCAAAAGAAATTATTTCGAGGAAAACGGGTGAAGTCTTAATTCCTGAAGTTAAGAAAGGTTTAATTGAGAAAGATCACCCCTCTTTGACCTTTTTAATGAATCAAGTCCTTGATACGATTTATGATACCTTGACAATGACTTTTAATCAGGATATAGATGGGTTTATACCCAATTTGACAAAAGATACGTTTATTGAAAGAGAAGTGCCGCGTACAATTGTTATTGACGATAATGGCACATCAAAGCTTGAACTTAACCCTGAATGGACTAAGCTTGTTAAAGATCCTTCACTAAACTATTCTTATGGAGCGTTACCTGGCGATGCCGCAGTTCCAGGACGCTCATTAGTTTCTTATCGCGAAGATGGCGAAACTGATGAAGTGATGATAATAGAGAACGCTATCGGTGGAACTGATAATGACGATGTAGAATATTATAATCGAGATGCCCGCTTGGACTGGGGTTCTCCTGTTAAAGTTAGAGATCGCTTGGTCGCAGGCCAAATGCAAACTGGCCAAACGACCCCAACAGCAGAGCAAGAAGCTGCATGGGAACAAGCACAAATTTTACCGGGCGCTGGAGATAGACTTACCATAGGCGGCAGAAAGCGGCCACAAGATTATGCTCAAGCCCCAGCAGATCAGCGAATGGCTGAATATTCCCGATTATATGGTTATTCTCCAATTCCCATTACTACAAAAGAAAAAGGCCAATCAAAATTTGCTCCTGGTCTTCAAGATTCATTTGCATCTATGTGTGCAGATGAAAAGCTTTTTGACATAACTGATCAGCGAGACTCGTATCATGTATATAATTTTCAAATAAAGAACAGTGTCTTCGATGCCGCAGGAGTGGGAAATGAAATCCAGAAAATTTTAGGAAACTCTACACCATCTCCACAATTACCAACACCACCATTACCCACCACCGGAACCGCCGCACATGGAGGTGCTTTAACTGACAATGCCACCGAAATGATTGCTAAAGCGTTTGGGGCATTGGCAGGGTCCACTTACAACATTGATTACATTGTTCCATATTCAGCCAGCATAGATGTAAATTGTGGTAGCGGCTGGCCTATTAATAGTTATGCAACGACTATTACGTTAGCCCTTGAAGCACCGATGGCCGGGAGTGTAGTAACACCACCTTTGATTATTTATCAGGATGTGGAAAGTAAAAAACAAGAAGATTATGTTTGCATCGCCCAACAATTCAATAGTTGGACATATGATGCAAATCTTGAACATATTCCTCAAGAGCAAGCATTTGTCACTTGGAATCAAAAAGCCTGGGCTCACGGAGCTACCACATATAGAAGCTCATATAAGATTGTGGACGATCTGCGAGAAACAGTTGCTGATGTTGATCTATCTCAAGGAATTGTGGGAATCCCGCGAGGCGGTAGAGAAGGATTAAAAAACTTTCTTTATGCTAAAGATTATGGCTCCCCAACTTCACCTCATAGCACTTATGATGGTTTGTGGCGTGATTTTTATTGCAGTTTTACTAAAATGATTTCTAAATCTCCTTTATTAGATTTAGGAAAATTAAATGGTTTGGACTTATTGCCAATGAATAAAACAGGTCAAGATCCAAATTGTGATCCTAATCCCAGCTTGCTAGACACTGAAGTAATTAAACAACGTATTAGAGATGAATACGGAGTTGTTCAATGTATAGATGCATCTTTTCCAAATATTGATGGTTTGGGTTCGAACAAAGATAATCCTTTTGAAAAGGCCAACCTCGGCGGGGCAGTTCTTTTAACTGTTCGAACTTATGTGCTAGAAGTGATGTTACGTTCACTTTTTATCTTTTATTACTTTAGATTTAATAGTCCCGACACGGTGGATGGGTTACTTGTTAACTATATTTCACAATTGCTTGTAAAGGACGTAACTCAAAAAGAATTTATTGATGAATTCCGCAAAGAAGCATTGGATCTCTATAATCGTAATGCACCTTCATTAAGGCCACCACGATCCCAAACGGATGATTTCGATAAAGTTTTAGATTATTTTATTCGTCATCAAGTTTATGCAGTATCAAATCGCTTGACTAAAATGATTGGAACTATCGGAGATACTTCGTTGGATTCTTATTTGTTAATAGATCAGTCCAGCGAAGATCCTTCTTGGATTCCTGGATGTGATGTACCAGCTTTTCCAAATGATCCCAATCGCATTTTAAAAAATGATAGTTTGTTTACCTCCACTCAAGCACCTACACCAATTCCAACAGAAAAAGTTAAAGAATTGTTGGGAGATGGCGCATTATCTCAACAAACTTTGCGAAAGTTTAATTGGGATTCGTCCATTTCTTATTTGAAAAATCTTCCAATTGGAATGCTATTTCGAGAGTATTTTGGAAAAACTCCCATCCAAAAACAAACAATTTGGTCAAAAGAAAGTTCAATTAGTACCGCCGTAAATCCAGAATCATGGCGTTGGATTACTGGCGCAGAACCACTATCTCCGAATAAAAGATCTGGCACATTTAACCGGGAAGAACAAATTTTTGCTGATAGTGGGCTTATTGCGGGGCTCGACCTTACCACAGCAGGCAGAAACACCATTCTTGGGTTAGATGCTCCACAAAACGAACCCACTCTTTATAATTATGGGGTTTCTGATTCTGAAAAGAAAGTGATGTCTGTTCTCCTCAAGATGCTCGCATCAGGAACTTCTATTAATGCGCGTGGTCCGTTGGTGGCGAATTACAGCCCCAACACAGGCGATAGACCCGGAAAACTTTTCAGTGATTCCACTGCGGCCTTTACTAGTAGAAAATCGTTTAAATTTAAATACAATTACGTGTGGGATCGTCATAACTGGGGCGGCAGCGGAATTGAACCACCGGCCTGGATTACTGGAAAGGGCCTCATTAACCCACCATTTGGGCCTTATAGCGTTTACCGGGGAGCAAGACAACCTACTGATTCCAGACGTTCTTCGGACAATGGAAGTTCTAAAAATCAAACTTATTATCAGGGATATTGGTATCCACGCGCTTTGCAAAGCCCCCTCGCCGACACCCACGAAGCCAAGATAAGACAATATCGCAGCTCGACCAACGCCTCCTGGTCGCATTCTTGGGAACAAGATCCCGCGCCGGACTTTAATAATCGTTTTGAGTTTGAAGCACAATTCTTACGATGGATAACAATAGACGGGGTTGAAGTCGGCCCCTGGCGCGGCACACCATTTCCTAATGGAAAAATAGGTTGGAAATTAATAGATCCTACATGGGGTTATGATGTGGGCGGCCAACGAATGCCATCTAGGAGGAGCTGGACTGATACTATAAATCGCTCCAACACCCCTTTTGATTCACAGACACATGCTGCGCTCAGTGGAGATGGGTTGACTGTTGGTGCGGACTCAAGACAACCGTCTTTTTATGGCCTTTCTGCTGCTTCAAACCCCAATACCAATCCATATTCTTATCGTTTGTTTCAGCGAGCGTCTAATTTGCTGGGAGAGGGAATGCCGTATGTTAGTCTTTTAGATTTTGATATACTCACGATTATAGAACTATTAAAGTGGGAAAAAACCCAAGCCCCTGGTGGAGTTGTGTTTAAGTATCAGGAGTGGATCGATGAACTGGAAGAAGCTGTAGACGATTTTAAAAAAGCTTTTACCGAAAGAAAAGAGTTGTCCACAAATTTGTTAAAGTCCATTCAAGAAAACGGCGTTGGTCGCGAACCAACACCACCAGAGGCAAACCCAGGCAAAAGTTTTGAAAATGGAAACTTTATTAAAGAATATTATTTGCGTGTTGAGGAGCAGGCTTATCAAGGAGTGCCCCTCCACGAAATTGATAATTTTACGCCGGGTGAACATAATCCAAAGTTCATCCCCGCAGGCTCCATTTATGTGCTTCCAGTCCGCAAAGCCAAATGGTCGAACTCTAATTATGTTGACAGGGGTTCTCGCACCGAATTTTTAAAAGGTGTTGTAAATATTAATGAATTTCAGGATTACATTGACGAGAGATTCACTTCTGGTGGGAAGGTGCCACTATCAATCAGTGCTCTGTTATCAAATGACTGTAGACCCCAACCGATTACTAAGGCTCTGGTAACAGATTTAGACGATTTTCAAGCCTGTGGCGAAGCTATGGAAAAAGATTTAGGTGTAAATCTAGTTGCAGATCGAGACGAGCTAGTGTTGGGAGATTTCTTTCAAAGTGTTTATTTGGGTGTAAGAATTTCGTATGTCACTCCCATGGAACAAGCAGCTTCAACCAATAACATTTTTACACATACGGCGCCCATGCATACATCGGACTCTCAGTGTTCAAGAAATCATGCTATTGATCCTATTTTAAATATGTATGAAACTGAGGCTGCTGCGGGTTTTGGTTCCCTTCCACCTTTTGATAATATTGCCCAAACTACGGCAGCAACTCCTAAATCTTCTTTGTATCAAAAAGCCTTTTTTGTTCCCAATGGAAACAATTGGGCACATGTAGTTCCGATGGTATGTTCAGAAGTAGAAATCGATCCGTTGACGCTAATGAGCGATATAGCCAACACCGGCAATCGCTATACCAAAGCTGACTCAGATGGAACACCAGATGCCATAGATATTGGCTTTTTTGAGCAACAATTCATTCAGAATTACCGAAGCGCACTTATCCCTCAACTCACGAATTCACCTGAATATAAGTCATTATTTAGGTATCTTTTCCCTGTAGATCGGATGCTGTCTTTGAACCAGATCTATAGTTCTGAGTATTTACGTTCTTATAAGGGTGTTACCGAAGCCTTCGACCCAACAAAGATAAGATTAAAAGATATTTTTATAACTCTTCTTAATTCTGGGAATTATCAAACAGCTGGGTGTAGTACGCCATCAAGCCTCGATCTCCAATTGCTATCACTAAATGGTATTCCATGGGCTGGATTGGCCCAACAACTAATAATGATGATCGCGAAAACAGCTGTGTTGATTTTTAAGGGCTTTGTAGAGGCATATGACATTAATATCGCTGTTTCAAAAATGATTAGAGATTCTATACACTTGGTTAACCAGTTGATCGCACAAGGTCAAGTTATGGCAAATACTACGCAACAATTTGGATCTGCTTTCGGAAACTTATTGGATGGACCGCAAGCATGTAAAGACTCTACCCCAACCGATCCCCCCGATGAATGGTTTGAGCCTATAGATGAAAATTTCATCCCTGAACCTCAAATTATGTGGATTTCAATGGCACTCCTCCCGATAACACTTCTTCCAATGTTTTGGCCAGGTTTACCCATCACGCCATTTGGTTTGGCTTATTGGGGAATGGATTGGCGACCAGAACCAATGTGGTTAAATTCAATGCCACCGTCAGATTGGCTCGACAAACTATTTAATAAGGAAGTCAAATATGCCAATAGCATAGCGGGCTCACCAGAAGCATGTAATATTATCGATGGCTTGGCACCACCAAGTTCAGATATATAAAGGAGAAGATATAAATGTCAGGAATCACCCCAAAACTTCCACTTGTTAGAGATAGTATAAACGGTTATATGATGATAACTGCTTACAAAGATTTGGTTAAACAGAATTTCAAAAATTTAATGTTCACTATACCCGGTGAACGAATAATGGATGTAAATTTTGGGATTGGATTAAAAAGATTTTTGTTTGAAATGGACAACCCCGGATTGTATGGCCGAATATCCGGGAAGATAAAACAACAAGTTAAGAAGTATCTCCCCTATATTACTGTTGATAATATCATTTTTAATAGTGCTGCCGAAACTGAGGGCATCGATCCCAATTTTCTAAGTGTAAGGGTAGAATATACAATTATCCCTTTGGATGAAATAGACAATTTAGAACTAACTTTACCCGTAGACTAATTATTTGATAGAGAGAGGAACTTTGATTGGGCTCAAAAAAACAATATCCACTTATTGATTATACATCAAGAGATTTTAACAGCATTAAAGAAGATTTAGTAGATTACGCAAAACGTTATTACCCTAATTCTTTTAAAGACTTCAGCGAATCCGGCTTTGGTTCGCTTATGCTGGACACTACTGCATATATCGGCGACATTTTATCATTTTATTTAGATTATAGTGTTAACGAATCCTTTCTTGATACTGCAATTGAATATGATAATGTTATTAAATTAGGGCGACAAATGGGATATCGCTTCAATCCCGCAGCAGCATCCGTGGGTGAAGCAATATTTTATATTATTGTCCCCGCCGCGACTGTTGGTACTGGGCCTGATACCAACTATATGCCAATTTTAAAACGTGGAAGTGAAGTGTCTTCTATTGATAATTCAGCATTTATTTTGAATGAAGATGTCGATTTTTCAGATCCAAATAACGAACTAGTCATCGCAGAAGTAAATTCAAGCACAGGCGCAATTATAAGCTATGCCATTCGTGCTCGTGGACAAGTTGTTTCTGGAAGAATAAATCGAGAATCCTTGGTAGTTGGCAAGTTTCAAAAATTTCTAAAGTTAAAATTAAGCGGAGATAATATTACAGAAGTCATGTCTGTAGTGGATTCTGAAGGTAACGAATATTATGAGGTAGATTATTTATCACAAGACACCATTTATAAGCCCACCCTCAATCGCGGCGATAATAGTTCTATTACCCAGAACCTTTTAAGACCTTTCGTTGTTCCCCGACGATTTGTGATTGAACGAACTCAAGAAGATACATTTTTACAATTTGGGTTCGGAACTAAAAACACCACTTTATCTATTGATTCTATAGTAGATCCAAGCAAAGTTGTGTTAAAGGTCCATGGAAAGGATTATATATCTGATACCAGCATTGATCCAGGAAATTTCCTAAAAACTGATAAATTTGGTGTGGCCCCTTCCAACACAACGTTGACTGTTTTATACCGTGTTAATGATTCTGATAACGTAAATATTTCTGCGAATGCTCTGACCAATATTGACACCCCAATTTGGGACTTCAAAGAACTCAGTTCATTAAGCTCTAATGCACTATCAAGCGTTGTCAGTTCTTTAGAAGTCAATAATGATCAGCCAATTGTAGGTGATGTTGCGTTGCCAACGACAGAAGAATTAAAACATAGAATTTATAATGTCTTTTCTTCCCAAAACCGCGCAGTAACCTCAGAAGATTATCAAAGTTTATGTTATTCGATGCCTGCAAAATATGGAGCAGTTAAGCGAGTAAATATCGTTCGTGATTCAACTTCTTTGCGCAGAAATTTGAATTTATATGTCTTATCAGAAGCATCGGATGGAACGCTAGCTATTTCTAATTCTACCATAAAGGAAAACTTAAAACAATGGTTGAATCAAGCTAGAATGATAAGTGACACCATTGACATTTTAGATGCAAAGATTATAAATATTGGAATTGAATTCGCGGCCATCGCGGCTTTAGATACCAACAAGTTTGATGTACTAAGTGACGCAGCTTCTAAATTGGCTGCATATTATGCAAGTAAATTTGAAATTGGCCAACCTTTTTATGTATCAGACATATATACCCAACTTAATAAGATGAAGGGTATTATTGATGTTACAAAGGTTAAAATTGTTCAAAAATCTGGATTAAATTATGCCAGTAATCCGGTTGATATTAACATGCTTTATTCCGCAGATGGAAGCTATATTGATTGCCCAAAGAATGTGGTTTTCGAAATCAAATACCCAGCCGTAGACATTAAAGGAACGATCAAATAATGGGAATCAAAAGATATACTGCCATAAACGATAACACTATTACGAACGCTTTTCAACCAAACTTAATTACTCGCGGGACTAGTAGTAACATGGGCTTGGCTGATTCTTTAGAGGTTTTTTCGATTTATGCTCAAGAATCTAGTTCCTCTTATGAAGAGTCCAAATTACTTATTAAATTCCCAGTGGTTACTGCTGATGCAACCACCACCATTCAATCTGATAGAACAGCTGGTACAATTCCAGCAAGCGGAAGTGTAGATTTTTATTTGAGGCTTTATAATGTAAAACACACCTCAACACTGCCTAGAAACTTTACTCTTGTTATTTCTCCTGTTTCGCAATCATGGCAAGAAGGGGATGGCTTGGATATGGACGAATATTCGGATGTAACATACAATGGAACTGGCTCTAATTGGATCAATGCTCAAGCGGCCACAGAATGGACAAATAATTCCGGTCGAAGCTTAACATCAAGCACAGACGGCGGCAGCTATTTGAGTGCTTCTTGGAATGGCTCGCCTGTTACCACATATGATGAGTTTAATTATACTCAAACATTTGGAGAAGATGGAACTGGTGATCTAGAGGTTAAAATTACAGGTCTTGTAGAGCAGTGGATTATAGGAACGTCGGGCGACGGATATGACAATTATGGTGTTGGGGTAATGTTAACCGGAAGCCAAGCCATGGGCCAACGTTCGTATTACACTAAAAAGTTTTCTGCCCGAAGCAGTGAATACTTTTTTTCTCGTCCGGTGATTGAGGCTAGGTGGAACTCTACGCGCAAAGATCAGCGTGGTAGTTTTTATGTTTCTAGTTCAAATCTAAGTGCCGCAGACAATTTAAACACACTCTATCTATACAATTATGTAAGGGGTCAGCCAAAAAATCTTGCAAACATTGGAACGGGTCCGATATATGTCAATACATATACTTCGGCTAGCCAAGGCGAGCTACTAACTGCTACGCCAAATAGCCCCATTACTGGTGGTTGGGTTGATACTGGAATTTATAGCGCATCCTTTGCCCTTGATACCACTGCAAGTTTGGCGTTTGATAGATGGTTTTCAGGCTCATCTGGCTCCGCAATTACAACTGCTGGTGTTAAGATATATCACACAGGCTCTTTTATACCTCAGAAGTTTAATTCTTCGAATATATACTCTATTCCTCGTTATGTTACCACTATTACAAATTTGGAACCTTCGTACTATAACCAAGACTCTGCCCGATTCCGCCTATTTACGCGATTAAAAGATTGGAGCCCAACTATTTACACAGTAGCGTCTAAACAAATTCAAAATGATATTGTTGAAGATGCTTATTTTAAAATTTTCAGGATGATTGATGAAAAGGATGTTATTTTATATGGAACTGGTAGTTTAAATCATACTAGACTTTCATACGATGTAACTGGGAGTTATTTTGATTTAGACATGAATATGCTGGAAGCTGGATATGCTTACGGAATAAAATTTGTTTATCATATCAATGGCGCTTATCAAGAACAACCTGAAACTTTTAAATTTCGTGTAATAGAGTGAAACTATGGCCAATATTAAGGATCTTTTTAGTGGGAAAAAGTCTGAAAAGCTTTTAGAAAATGCTTCTCAAAATTCGGTTGGCTCTGGAGTCGAATCAGCAGATTATTTAAAATCAAATATAAAACAAAAACAAAGGTTTATACCTTCTGTTGATTTTTCAACCGCCTCTAATTTTGCAATTTATGGATCAGCCGAGAAATATTATGAAGATGCTTATAACTATATTTTAAACGAATATCCTTATGATGGTTCTTTAAAAGAGAAAATTAATTGGAATCTTTCTGGAACCTATCTTGACCGATATATTTTTGAAAATGACTATCCTCGTACAACTGGATATATTAATTTTGGACAATCTTATGGGTCTGTTATAGACGCAGGCACAGGATATGATGCTCCAAGTAATAGGGAATGGATCTTTTTTAAGGGGAATAATGTAAATTATTCTCTTAATTCTCAAACTAATCCTGAACTTACTTTACAATTTGATAATTTAAATATCTATAATACTGCTAGTCAAGGATTGTCCAATCTCGAATTAGAGGGTAGCGGTGGATTATCTGTTGAATTTTGGCTTAATAAATCGACTTTTAATGCGTCCGATGAATCCAGACGCCAAGTAATTGTGGATATATGGAATAGTGGAACTTATGATACAGCTGGCTATGGTCGATTTCGTGTAGAAATTTCTGGAACCGAAGGTGGCGTAGTTAATCCAAACTTCAATGTAGAATTACTGTCAGGAAGTGCAGGATTTTCTTGGCAAGGAGTTACACCTGGTGGAATTCCTAGCGTTGTTTTAAGTGGTTCTACTCTCACAGGATCTTGGAATCATTTTGCTCTTACTTTCGTAAATACAGGTAGCCAAATGGCTGGCCGACTTTATACTAATGGTAATCTTACTTACACCCTCATCGGCGGCACTACAATGGGCACTGTTACAGGTTCGATGTTGGGTCAAATTGGTTCCCTTATTACAGCTGTTTCGGGAGGAAATGAAATACAGGGCGATGGCAAATTCTCGGGCTCCTTAGACGAATTTAGGTTTTGGAAAAAGCGAAGAACTGCAAAAGAGGTCGGACAATATTGGTTTAGTCAAGTCGGTGGTGGTACAAATACTGATTTAACGCTGGCGACCTCAGCTTCTACTAAATATTCCTATGAAAATCCAGTAGACTTGGGTGTTTATTATAAATTTAATGAAGGGATAATTAACACTTCTAGTGTCAACGCTAAGGATGCTTTAGTGGTTGATTATGCTGGTAGGGTTACAAATGGACAATGGGAAGGTTATACCGTTACCTCAAGAAACACCGGCTCGGCAATTATGTCTGCATCTGCTGCGGCTTATGAATTTCAAGACCCTATTCTCTATGCAACACATCCACTAGTTTCTTCGTCAAAGACCACAATGATGAGTCTTGGAAAATTACATGATGTAAAAAACAATTCTTCAATTTTTGGGACTCTCCCTCAATGGATTACCGCTGATGACGAGAATAATTCAAAAAGCGCGTTAAAACAACTGACACAGATTATGTCAAGTTACTTTGACACTTTATACTTGCAAACTCAAGCTATTACTTCTTTAAAAAACAAAGATTATATTAGTGGAAGTGATAAGCCTTTCCCTTTTTCAAATCGATTGATAGACGGTTCTGGGTTTTTAACTTCCGAAATCTTTACAAAAGCAACAGATTTAGAATATCTAGATGCTCGTAATGATAAAAAGCTTTTTACAGAAAAGGTAAATGAACTGAAAAACCTCATTTATCAAAATGTTTACAATAATTTAATTAACATTTATAAAACCAAAGGTACGATGAAGTCTTTTCGTAATCTTATTAGATGTTTTGGTGTTGATGAAGAGCTGATAAGTATTCGTTTATATGGCGATCAAATTACTCACAAAATTTTAGATAATTATGAAAACGCCACAGTAAGAAAAAGATACGCAAACTTCTATACTGAAAATAATTTAGACGCGGTTGTATACCAACAAACAGCCAGTTCTAATGCATATAGTCGAGGATATATCAGCTCAAGTGCTGAAGTCCAATATAGGGGCAATACTTATGAGTTGGAGTCGTTCTTTCCCAAAGATCCAGAGAAAGGAAATAGTTATTATTTCAATACGTCATTCCCAACAGCTTCTGTTTTTGGCTCTCACACATCCGGTGCCGCAGGCTCAACCGCTTGGGGATCTCCTGATTATGGCCAATTCCAGGTCCAGACAGTCCGCCCAGATATTCGAAGATCGGCAGCATATTTCCAGCTAACTTGTAGTAACGATGGCCTCGGAATGTTCCCAAGACTTACAAGTTCTGTATTTCAAGAGGTTTATGATAATTCTCGGTGGAATTTGGCAGTTAGAATTAAACCCAAAAAGTACCCGCTAGCGGCTGGTGTGTCAGGAAGTTCTGTGGGGCAGTATGATGTTGAGTTTTCTGGTTATAATTATGTATTAGATGTATTGAATAATAGTTTTCTTGTAACTGCTTCAATTAGTTCGGCGAATGCTCAAAATTTCTTGAAAGCTAATAAAAGGTTTTTTGTTGGGGCACATAGAACCAATACCACTGGAACTATTTTACAAAGGAGCAATACCAAGTCAACTTCACTGCGCGTATGGATGGATTATTTATCCAGCGGAACCTTGGCTGCTCATGCCAAAGATGTTACCAATTTTGGTTCTTCAAATCCATATCGTGATGCTTATTTAACTGAAGAAGGTGCAAAGCTCGGCAGTAAAAATGTTAAAGCGATTCCTCAATTAGAGACACTCATATTAAATTGGGATTTTGAGAATGTAACGAGTTCTGATGCCGGTGGTAATTTCACCGTTCAAGATACTTCAGTTGCATCTTCCGGCTCTAATGATTACACTTCACGATGGGGGTGGCTTGGACCAATTGGACAATATCAACATACAGGAAAGGGATATGGATTCTTAACCAATTCTACTTCCTCCATTGATCGAAGATATGTTCACACTCTAATACAACAACCTCCGGAAATTATTAATAGTTCTGATATGGTTTCCCTTGTTGACGAGGGACAGAATAAGTTATTTACCAAAGATTCGCGCCCTGAACAATATTTTTTCGCCTTTGAAAAGAGCATGTATAATATCATTTCAAGAGAAATGATAAACATTTTTGGAACAATCGTAGATTTTAATAATCTAATTGGTCAGCCAGTAAATCGTTACCGATCAGAATACAAAGATATGCAGAAATTGCGTCAATTGTACTTTGAGAGAGTTCAAAACACAATTGAATTAGAAAAATTTGTTGAATATTTTAAATGGTTGGACTCTGCATTATCAGTAATGTTGCAACAATTAGTTCCTGGTTCAGCCCGATTCTCCGAAAATCTCCGCACAATGGTTGAAAGTCATGTGCTTGAGCGAAATAAATATCAATCTAAATTTCCGTCTTTAGAGAAGAAAAATCAAAATCAAAGTCTCCCCGAAGCTGGAGTATTCGGGATTAATGAAATGCTATATTCCGGGAAACGAGGAACGGCTCCAATTCCGAACTCGGCCACAGGCTCTAACTGCGAGTGGTGGTTGGAACGCGCTGATAGAAATAATACAAATATTACTTCTGGCGATGCATCGGTCAATGCTCAAAGAAATACAATACGTCTGGCTAATGATTTCAGAAGTGGCTCCGGCCCAACGCTGGCTGTTTCTCGTAATTCAACCACTACCACAACAACTTACGAAGGTCAAGCATATGCTGTGCGCAACTTTACAAAAATCTACAGACTTGATGTGGATGAGCAGCCAGTAATTCATGGAGGATCTAATTTTGCTAAAAATAAAACGGTAGAATACACTCACGAGTCTCTTAAATTTGATTCATCAGAACAATTAACTATAACTGCCTCAAGTATTCCTGGCGAAAAAGGTTGCAACGATGTAATTATTCCCAATTCCAAAACTAAGTTAGATGCAAAAGTTACCAATTCTGAAAAACCTTATGGTTATACAAGCGGTAAAAGTAATATATTTGCACCATTTAGCCTTTACAGTTCCTCGGTCACAACTGGTTATGCGGCTGATGTTGGAACCAATTTTCGAACGAAAACAGCAATTGATAATTATCATGATGATATTTACGGAGACGACAAAGGTATTCCGATTCAAGGACCGTTCACGCAGCATCACGTTGGTGGTCGTCAGCATAGACACATTAATATTAATTCTGCCGCAACTGACACTACCGCAACTCGCCCAGAAGCTTGGAATCTTACTCTAGCATCTAATACTTTAACCATTGGTTCTCGCACAGCTCACCAACCTCGTGCAACAATGATACGTGACGCTTATGCCAAGCGCCCATTAAATATTGCCAATATTAAGTGGGGAACATCATCAGCAGTTGCTGGGAATTATCGCTTTGGATATGAAATTCTGCAAACTTCTGGTCGAAGTTTGAACAATCGCTACTTCATTGCGAATGGAGGATTCTCACCAACGTCTTCGGATACAGGAATTTTTAGCGGCGCAATTGATTATGCACTTCCCCGTTTTGATTTGACAGGCACCAATAAATCGATTTTTGTTGAAAGATTTAATGCTCCTGGTGGCCCTGAAGTTAGTTCACGCGGTTGTTTGGATGTTAATGCTGAAGAATTTTCAGTTTACAATGAATTAAATTATCGCAACTTAATGGTAAGAGAAGCCCTTGACAGTTGGTTGACAGAACATTGTGGGCAATTTGGTATTTCTCCCACTGGAAGCCCTGGTGACGGCACAGTTCCGTCAGAACATACCGTAAACCCGTTTGGATATAATAATGTTATTGCTGCTTACCACAAAGTGAATCGCAATCCTGTAACAGTGGGTGCTTTAATTGGAACTTCTTCCACTCAACTCACAACAAGCGTTAATTATGACAATTGGTTTGTTCAACATGATATTCCACAAAGTACATTACAATATAAGTGGATTGCGGATTCTTATAATAGGGATAAAACCCAACCATTTGGTTATGTTGGAGGTTGCCATGATGCAGGCGGGTTAGTGCCGTTTTCTGTTCCTTCTGGGACAACTTCTATGACTGCGTCGGTAGTTCAACTTGCGACAGCGAGTATTTGGCAACCTTATACTGATATTTTTACTGTCAATTTTGCACAGTATTCTTTTTATAATCCCGACCGGACGTTTTCAAACTATTACCGAACCCAATTAACGGAGTCAAGCAACACTATATCCCCCGGAAGCCAGTTTTATACCGATGGAGTAATTGCTCCTACCATTAACGCATATTTTAACAATGTTAATGGTCCCTATGGGCACCCTTCTTGGAAGCATTTAAGAGCCGGTGACACCCCAGTTCCAAGATTTCACAAGAAAAACAACATTCTTTCTGTTGGATCAAAGCGCGGAATTGTAACTGTTCCCCATGGTTCTGGTTCAAACCTGCCCGCGACCTATTTTGATCCCCGAACCGATCCCAATAACATTATAAATTATACGGAACCACCAGTCACCTTTAAGTTTCGTCCGCTTATCAGTGAACTAACGGATGTTCAATTACAACATTCTTTTGGGAACAATTTATGCCTATGGACTCAAAGGGGCTTGCCGTTTAATAATCCCGTTAAATCAATTGGTGAATATTTGGGTGGCATAAATAATAAAACAGATGCACAGATATACAATAAATTAATTGAATCAGATGATTATAATACTGATTTCCACAGTTTAACATATGCGGAAGTTTCATATCCGCGCTCTGCTAATACAGGTCTTGGCAAAACTCGCTCACGCACTCGATATGCTGAAACCGCCTCCGTTATTGATAATTACAGCCCAGGTTTTCCACCCACCGCTTCATTGTCTATTGGGCATAATGGTATTGATCGCGCCCCCAATGTTAGAAGAACCTTTTGGAAAACCGCCTATTATGAAAGAAATCGATATTTACCACAAATGGCTCCGTCCTTTGTGAGTCCCGGATACCCCAGCTTTCAAACTACAATAAGCAATTCCTGCGGAAACGCCGATGGTATGGCCAGAAGTGTATGGCCTTTTGGGGGAGAACCTATCGTCTATAACCCTCCTTCGGTCAACCCCGGACATGAGGCAGTTACAGTTTCAAGCTTATCGGGTGCCTCCTCGTTTGCTCTTAATAATGGTCTAGATACCGGAGAGTTAAATTCTATCAACACTGCTCGTATCGGAGGAATGCTTGGTGGAGTAACTGGATCCATTAATCCGACTTCATACTTACACCAGTTATATATAAACCCATCTGCTTCTGCTTTTTATTATTGGTTGCCAAGTATTGGTGATGCTATTCTTTATAGTCAGGCACCAAACAACACTCTTTGGACCCAATGGGGACCATGGAGTGCAACATCAGCCTCTTACATTCAACAAATATTAAGCTCTGTTAATAAAGGAATGAAATGGCGCACAAACATAGACGCTGGTAAAGATCCTTGGTATGATTCTTATGAAGCCTACGCTGAAAATATTAGAGGGTTGTCCCAGACCCGCACTATATTGCCAGAGTTTAAAATTTCAGATAATATGGAATATTATGTAAACACTGCGGGGAACAATTTCAGAGCACAAAATGATAAATTTTTATCACTTGACGGAGGTAATGTGACTTCCAGTGCCTTGACTCATACGAGCCCTGGCAACCAGCGCGGGTTTGATGAGAACTTTTTTAAAGAATATTCGTTTAGTGATTTTCAGAAATATTTTGGAACCTTCGCAGCAGATTATAAACTCAACAAAATTGCCATTAATTGTAGCGCCGTTAAAAAATTGTTGCCTTATAAGGGATTTTATCCAGCCGATAGAACCACACAATTGGTGAGTTTGTTTTCTGGTACTTTTGGACCACATCTTGGAGGAGGGGCATTATCTGCATCGAACTCAGCCCCAGAACCAACCGCAAGGGTTCAGTCGGGTTCTGATCAATTGGCGATGCAAGCATTGTTGCAACCTTTCTTTGCTCCCGGTATTCTGTATAACACTATTAAATCCGGAATAGCAGTGGATTGGGGAGTGTTTACCGGAAGCACCGCCACTGTATCAGTAGATGAGTATCCGGGATATGAATACAATGTTCGCAATCCCGACACAAGATTTCCATTTAAATCGCTGTTAAATCCGTTGCAATATGTGCCGCACTCTCAATCGGATGGCACTCATCGATTATTACACAATGCTCCAAGCTATTATGTTTCTCAACCGGATAGAGAACCAATGAGGTTCCCTTACGCTGAATTCTCACCATCACACCCAGAGGAAACCACGACTGATTTATACTCTAGTGCGATGCATAATTATCTAGCTGAGATTCCAAATTTCTTTTTACAGGATTCACAATTACAATCCATAGAATCTCGACCAGCCGGTGATATACAAGTGGAAGCTGGAAAGATTTATGTAATGGATGCATACATTGAAAAGACCAACAATGCTCCCAATGATGAACTTATAATGGTGCAGGATTATTTTAATGGATATGTGTCTTCGAGCTTCCCGTTTTTTGCCAGTTCTTCCTATCCAACCAATGCCAAGAACCCACTTAATCCCAACACATCTGGATCAGAATCTTTACGCATTGGAACTGTGTGGGGTCCACCCGGCGCAGGAGTAACTGGATCATATAACGGTAAATATTTTGGTCCTGGGTGGAATGCCAATCGAGGAACTTATGCCGCGTCTTCTTCGGCATGGCAAGCTGGAGGGGGAACCGTGCCTTTACGCGATGGGGATCCTTCATATGCACCAGTAACTCCTCCATATTTTTATGGAAAAGCAAAAGTACGACTTATGTTTACCGCTTCTATTGAAGACGCCCAAACTGCTGGTGGTGGTCTTGGATTTCGATGGGCTGAAGTGATGAATCGTATGACGATGAGTTTTAAGGGTGTTGATGATCCTCGCCGGAATGCATGGACCAAATTTGATGAACCCAATCAGACAGACGAATATCGTTTCGGGTATAGTAACTTTTCTTATCAAGCCATGATGGATGTAACAGCATCTTTAAATGTACAAGGTATTTTATCTCCAGATCCATCCAACATGAGCTTGGATCGTTGGGTGATTTCACCTTACATGGAAACACCAGTTTTAGACTTCTCCAGCTCTCAAGCCCCAGAATATGGCTACGGTCGCGGAATGTGGAGTGGTTATGGGGAAGTTCCACAAAATCATAAAGGTATTTTCTTTGGAGTAGAACGTACCCCAAATTTATTTATTGGTATACATTCCAGCTCACTCCCTGCTGGTAATGGCATCGTCATGGAGAATCAAGAAAGATTTAGGGATATGACAGAATGGTTTAAGGGAGTAAGCCCCATCGCATTATCACCCGGAGGCTTAAGCACTGCCAATGCCCCGTGCGATGAAGTCGATCTTGCCGCCACGGGCATAAGCAGCGCAAACACTGCCTTTGCACTCAAAAGAAAGATCGGTCAACTGGCACATACCAAGATGATTTCAGAAGCGATTGTGGCTATTCCCTTTAGTACACGCAGAGTATACGCAAATTCTGGCATGTCTAAAACTGTTCATTCGCCAATTATGGGCAAGTATTTCTTTACTATGGGGGGGGAGAGCAAACGAGCGTCAAGAAATCTTTTTAGAAACACGAGGACCAACAAATTAAATAGTGGTTTTGCTATTCCTGGAACTGTTATGTTGGGCGGTGGTGGTCCGGGTTCTGATTTAGCGACTTGGGGATTAGACGCACCAGTGAGAGACACTTCTGTTTCTATATTGTCAGAAATGATGGAAAAATATATTTTACCACCCGAATTAGATTTTAACAGATATAGTGATATCGAACCATTTGTAATGTATATGATAGAATTTGAACATGAATTAGATCGCGATGATCTTAAAGATATTTGGCAAGGCGTGATGCCAAAAATTGCTATGACTCCCGAATTAGACTCACAAGGTATTTCACACGAAATGAAAAACTATGAGTTCTTTGGGGGCAGACCGCTCCCGGCACAGGCCGAGATACGTTGGATGGTATTTAAAGTTAAGAAACGAGCCGCAATAAACTATTGGGCAACCACCAAGGATAGCGATGATGGAGCAATCAGCACGGGGGGAAGAAGTTTGATGTATCAAGATCTGATGGCGCTTAAAGCCAATAGTTTTATAAATCCCCTTGGATATGAATACAGTTACAACTGGCCATATGACAATTTTTCTCTTATTGAATTAGCTCAAGTAGAGGTAGGAAACAATTTTGGAAGAAGACCACCACCACCGCCACCATCGCCCACGCGCAACGAACCCCGACGCGAAGCACCACCAGAGGCGGAAGCTGGTAATGTTTCCGCAACGCCACCCCAAAATCCACCATCGTCCGATAATTCTCTAGGGTCCAAGCGCGCAGAAAGTGGACGTGCTGGTGCGTCCTCTCAAGATCCGGGCACCGACCCGTCCGATAACTCGCTAGGAGGAGGCTAAATGAAATTTTTTAACAAACAAGAACAGGTCATCGATATACAGCTAACACAGTATGGCAAATACTTGCTTTCTAATGGCAAATTTAAGCCAGTTTATTACGCTTTTTTCGACGATGGTATCTTATATGACTCCGAGTATGGTTTCGGCCCTCAAGATCAAAAAGATATACAAAATCGCATAAAATCAGACACACCTCAATTAGAGGGGCAATATAACTTTAGAGGAGTTGAGTCACAAGTCCGTAAAGCAAATACTTTAATTCGCTCAAATGCGGAGTGGGAAAAGAGATATTTTGAAGATTTGGCCATCCGACCACCCGATACAATTACGGATAATCAATATGCCTTGCAAAACATTATTGGTTCTTCAGATTTAAACTCTGAATATATTCCTTCGTGGAATATACAGTTTCTTATAGGGCAAGTAAGTAGTTCTGCTAGAACCACCTCATGGGTAAAAGAACCAACTGGAAGTGCATTAAACACTCCACAAATCCGAGTGGAAAATGTAGTTTACAAAACTGCCATCAAGCAACTGTCTGACGCAAGTCAAATAGCCGAAGATGCTGATTCTGCAATTTATGGAAATGAGTATATTGATGTTTTCTCGGACGATGGTGGTATATTGTTAGATATCAGCGAGGCAAATATAGATTTTGAAAAAGAAGGGTATGAAATAGAAGTTTATGAAGTAGACGAAGAACAAGTCAGTAATGGTAAGGGGGGAATCCGAGAAGTATTAACACCTCTTTATTTTATAAAATATCCTGAACAAATTAAAGATGGAATCTTATTGGATAATGTCTCCCCAATTGATGAACTTGATATTACTGGAATGTCGGAGTATGAACTTGATCCTCGATATGTAGAATATTTTTTGGAAATTGATGTAGATAACGAGATCGAAAAAGATATTATTTGCGAAAGAACATCAGATAGGACATTGGGAATCTATTCCACAAGATTTTTGGATTGTGAAGATTCAGACAAACAGAAAGAAATTGATGCGCGTAATATTTATAATACAGATATCACCGAAGAAGATCTCAAGGACCATTCATGACAAGCTATGTTATAAATCCAGTTCAAACTGTTGGAGAATTTCTCCCAAATGTTTATATCAGCAATATTATTTTGCGGAGTAACACTGGATATACTAAAAATGAGATAAATCCTCATATTGATTATCCTGGCGAGGGCATCGTTACCCGTGGTGACGGAAGTTTACAAGTTGAATTAGCATTAACCATCAAAGATATCTTGGGGGCTGGTGGAACTTCTCAGTGGTTTTCGTCACGTACCCTTCCTAACGGAGATAGTTTAAAAGATTATATAAAAGTAAATATTGTTCAGGCTTATACAACAGATTCGGTGAGAGAATGGTCTGGTAAAGTGGTTTCCCAAAATATTTATACTGACCAAGCACAACTCATAACTGGCCCAGGCATTTCTTATATGTCTTTAGATTTGTCAGAGTTCGGAACCGGCGATGATATAAGTCGCTGTATCACCGAGTTTGATGCAAAGGGTAATGCAATTAAAAGCATAAGCAAGACCATTTTATCTTCTGATGCTCAATGGCGACCAGGAATTGCAAATCATTCCACAAATTTACCAGCGGAGCCAACTGATTTGGCATATTTTGTGTGGACAAGTATTAATTTAGATAATTTGGCTAGACATTTTGGATTTGGCCCAGCCGCTTACCCGGAAGGTTCCCAACAGATCAGCAAAGTCAATTCAGACGCAGTTTATCGTAATAATAAAATGGTTAAAGAAGGATATGTATTTTTTGAAGCAACTCAAAACGGAGATGAGTTGGCCAAAACCGACAAACTTTGGACAGGTCCGGTCCATTTTAGTGATGGAAAATACATGGGAGGCACCACTCATGATCCATCTGCTCCACGATCTCAACATCCTTATCTTATAAGACAAGCGTTTCCAAATACCAAAATACAAGATTTTAGGGTTGTTGCAAGATTAGACAAGTTGGAATTAAATTTTGCAACTTTTCAAAATGAAATCTTGCAAGCTTTGACAAAGAATCGAAGAATTATTGACAACGATAGTATGAGGTTTTCTTATTTTACGGATATAAACCTTTCACGCGATCAAAATAATAACTGCCGATTTATGTTTGGTCTAGATTTAAGAAAGCTCGTTCGAGAAAATACACCTTATTCTAACTTGTTTGCAGTGCGACAACAAGATAATCCGCCGTGGTTACGCGAGGTTATGAATAAAGTTCAGATTCTTTCAATGAAAGTTTATCGTCAACGTGTCGCTGGCAGTTCCGAAACCGGAACTACTCCTTATTATTTTCCCGGCGTTCATATTTTCGATCCTGCTTCTAAATTATCTAAATTTGATAGTGCCTTGGCGCGGGGACAGAGAAATACAGGAACTCCAGCAGACCCGAAATACATTTCTTTTGATCCAACAGACGAATTAATTATTGATGCTGGTGAAATATCTGCTGCAACTGGCAAGACTTTTATTGGCGACGGTGCAGCATCTGTGGATGGGGTGTCCACCATGAGGCAGATTACCAATATTCATAATAATAATGCGCAAGGAATTTATTATTACACTGGCACTGATGCTAATATGTTCGGAAATTCAGATGGATATTATCAATATAGAGTAGAATTAGAAATCGAAGATGGTGTTGTTGAATTTTTAAATGAAAAGCGAGCAGTCCTTTTAGACGAGTTAAAAAAAATAAAAGCATATTATAATGAGGGGTCAAAGACCAGCGCCGTATATGGCTCAGGCACAGAGCAAGTAGCCAATTTTGATCCAACAACTAATCGTTTTACACAAGCTTTTCAAAATTCTGCCATGGGCGTCTCCTGGGGCAGATCAGCTCTCACTGGTGGCGTGGGAATGAAGTATGTTCAAATATTGCAGATCTTTGTAGAGTTAAGCGGTCCAGAGAAAATGAACATTATGAACACTCTGAATTTATATGTCAGCCCTAAAGCTGGTAATCCTCAAGGTTGTTTGGCTGCGATGAACTTGTATGATAATCTTATCACCTTCCTCAACAGTGCTATAGGAGTTCAAAAAGAGCGCGGAATAAACCTACCAAAAGATACCGATGCCACGAATGCTGCTGGAACTTCAAATAATGTTTTTGAAAGTGATGTTGCTTCTTCGACTGAACCATCAATGAATACGTTTACCATCTCCCACACTTTCTCTGATTATTATGACGCAAACTTGCCATTAAATACTGGTTTTGATTTTCTAGGGGCCGATTATAATGGCTTTCCTAAAATTCCAACAGATACAGGGTTGAGAGTTATAGATAGTGATAGATGGAAAACAAGTATTGTTTCCAAGGAGTTAACTAAATTGTTTAATGGTGTCAACAGTAGAATTGATTTGCCAGACTTTGTGAGCGACGGAATAACGCCTGACAACACGTTGCGAAGAACAGATTTTTCATATCTAACGCCCGCTGTTGTTTATGGTGGTGCAGATATTACCCTTCCAATGATTGGCCAAAATACGGGCGATGCGCCCAATATTAGTAATAGGGATTTTATGAATTTGGCGGCAGGATCTCTGACAACGATTACCAATAGAATTACCAACACAAACACCCTTCAGGAGAAAGTAGCTGATTTTCTTTCCTACAATTATAATTTAACTGCCATACCAGTGCCAAATGTGTCACCACGATTAAATCCACCAGGATCAATAACAACCGAAGGCCCAAGTTCTAACCCGATCCAAGATTATATTGAGGGATCAAATGCTCAAACTCATGAAAACCGCAAAGCCTTTGACATATTTTGGAATCTGATTTCGAATGGTGTTGTGAGCGAGGGGAACCGTGCAGGAGTTTCACTACCAGAAGGATCTAGTCAGAAAAGCATAGGATATTATAACCCTAAATTGCCCTCTGGTTTTAAGGATGCGCTTGACAAATCAATCCCAAATGCTGCTGACCGAACAGTTTTAATACAACAAAAACTTGATAATTTGCCTAATGTGGTCAAAGCTTTGATTCGGTTTAATTATGAAAACCATTCACTAACTCAAGGAAAAGATTTCGGCGGTGGAGCGTTAAAGGGTGAAATAGATAATTTCCTAAAAAGCGAACCTTTCGAAAGCCCAACTCTTAGTTCAAAAGCGCGGATTTTATTTGAAACAATCGGCGAAATCCAATATTTAGATGGCTATAAACCCACAAAGTATTCTTTAAACGAAAATGAAATTGAGGAGTTTTCAAGCGGTATGCCAGTTTGGAAAACTCTTGATAGAGAGGTGTATGACCGGGTTGGGACCAAGACACCAGCAAACGCATTGTTGTGCCGCATTCGGCCTTGGGAAAGCGGAGTGTTTAAAGTTCAAAGACAATCAGGAAATGATTTGCCAACATATGAAGAATATTTTATTTTGAATGCTGGTATGGCTCCCTTGGCCTCACCACACCGCGAAGCCGAGACTTATACCGATACAATACCGTCTTCTCCTTTAGATCCGCCAGAATCTTCATTCCCACCAGTTTATACAGTTGCAACCAATTGGGTTGTTGAGGAGATCACAAACAATGTAACAGCTGCACCTCCAACCCCACCAGTGACAACCGCAGTCCCTGGAGCAACAGGAGGTTCTTTCACTGCCGCTAATGCTGCTCAAATGCAACAAAATGCAGTCGCCGCAGCAAATGCTGCTGGTGATAATTCTAGTGGCGCACCAACCGCACCAACCCTTCCGGGAGCAGCAGGCAGCACTTTTGCACCAGCGAGTGGTCAACAATCATCTGGCCAACAATCATCTGGCCAACAATCATCTGGCCAACAATCAGCCCCGACCGCGAGAAATCCGTTATCAGGATTAGGAACAGGAGGAGGAAACAGTGGGTATTAAAGTAAGTTTACCTTGGCGCGTAGTGTCTCTGTATAATGCGACATCGTTCGGTAGTAACGCGCACGGAAATACTCCATTTTTTGAATATGATGCGGCAGGTCCGATTGATTTTATGCGATATAGAATGAATCGTATTTGGAATCCGATCCCTGCCACCCCGGACATCGGGGCATATGTTACAGGTCCGCAAGCTATTGAAATTAGCGAGGAAGGGGCTAACCGAACGCCTGCATATGCGATTTTTTCGGTATCCCAAACTGGATTTCATTTTAGGAAAAAAGAAGAAGTCGTCATTCGATATAACCCAGTTGATATTGGGGAATGCGGCAACTTACCAGAACCAGGGATTGGCGGTGGCGCAAACAACCCATTTGTAAGTCAAGACAAATGGTTAAAGGTTTTAGAAGATGGGCAAGGATTAACAACTCACGCAAGAAATATTGCTGGCGGAAATATTGGACCTCATGGCATTATTTCTACGTTTGCTGATGGTAAATTACGCGACGGCAACACAGCAATAAAGTTTGATGATCAAGTGTTTCGATATAATACTCCATTAGATTCCAAAAAAGTTAGAGATAACTCCTATGGCTCATTGACGCCTTATGAGGCATCTGTAACTCCCAATTATAATTTTTATATTCAAACGTATGAATCAATTCTTACTCAAGAAGATCCAACCAAGGAACCACATGAGAGTATGCTCCCGAGTCTTTATTCATTCTTGAGTGTAATGGAGAATGAAAATGATACGAGAGAGCGAGCTGGCGGAAGTTCAGACTATGATCCAGCAACCATTAATACCGTTTTCGAAAAACATATCACCCTAGAAAGGCAACTTAAAGAAACTCGTATAGCAACCTTGGTAACTTATAATGCGGGAGCCCGCGCACAAACGGTGGAAGCCGATGTAAGTAAAGGAGATTACTTTGATAAATATGCTTATGCCTTTTCTGACGGAGTAAAAGGAACTACTGTTCCTGCATGGCGAGAAGGCCAGAATCCTTTGGCCGACAGGTTTAAGCATCAAATTGTGCCTTCGTCAAATAATCAAATGTTTGCTGAATTCAGTGATGTTAGACAAAGGTTTCCAATGTCGTGCGATATTGAATTTTCTACAGCTAATACTCCTAACAACGAGGTTATAAAATTGTTCGAAAATACCGAGATGACAGCGATGTTTATTAAAGGTTTTGTCGATAACACCTGGGGTGCATCATCTTCGATGGGATATAATCTTATTTCTTCTGGTGGTTTGCCCTTTATCCCCGATCCAACAACCTATACAGAAACTGCTTTTAAACCATATGAAAATTTCTCTGATCAGCTAGTCCCATCAAGTTCGTTAGACTGTTGGGACTTGCTCGCCCCTAATGGGTGGCTAACACAGATAACTCGCCCATCAGACGCTCGCGGTCGCTCCAGGCAGATTGTAGGCTCACGGAATGCTCAAGCGGCGTTTGGTCCGGACTATTATGGACAAGTCGAGAAAGGAGTTTTCTTAGGGGCATATGATCAGGAAGTCGAAGAAGCACAAAATAATGTTTCAACTGCGATAGTCAGAAACCTAATGTTAACTTCGTTTAAGGCAAAAATGCAAGATTTGATATATGATAAGACTCGAACGTGGAAACAGATTGTAGGAGGGATAGGAGTTTACGAGTCCCTGAATATGGCCGGGCGCGAGCGCCAAATTGCGGGCGGCTCTACGAATGCTCAAGAAGCGACCAGAAGAATCGCCCCCGAAAATGCTTACCACGAAACCATCTTTTATATAGTTGAAAAGTGGTCAGTTAGGACAGATGGGACTCCTGACGAAAAAGTGCAATCTTTTTATTTTCCGAATTCATCAACTTTTACTGATTACAAATTTTCAGATACGCAAGTTAAGTATGGTAAGAAATATATTTACCGGATTTATGCGATGGAAATGGTATTTGGTACACGATATTGGTATCAGTTAGACCAAGCCCCAATCGCAAATTCTAACCACTGGCGACAAGAGATAAGCCCATCCCAAGCCAAGATTTGTGTTTTAACAGAACCGTCTTTAAAGATGGTAAAAGTTCCTTATTACCAAAAAGAAGTGGTAATGATGGATGATCCCCCTGTTTTTCCCGGCGTGGAAGTTATTACATATCAAAATGTGCGAAATCAAATTTTGTTTTGGATGACTGGAAATTCCGGGGAATATGATTTAAATCCAATCGCCATCCAGCCAGGTGATTCTGAAGCAATTGAAAACTTGAGAATGTCCCAAGAGGTGGGACCACTTGAGCCAATAAGATTTAAGAGTGATGACCATGCAAGGTTCTTTGAGGTTTTCCGAATTGATAAAAAACCATCTAATTACTCAGATTTTATTGGAAATAAAATTGCTCATGTAGATACAAAAGTCAATCTTGATAATGAGTGTCAGTTTTCAACAAGTGGTGAGTGGATAGATAAAACTATTTCCCCCAATACCACTTATTACTATATTTTTAGAACGATTGATAATCATGGTCACTTCTCTAACCCATCGCCGGTTTATGAATTACAAATGGTGTATGACGGATACGCCCCATATCTTCTGCGAAATGTTTATTCATTGGATGAGAATCGGCCACCACCACAAAAGGTTGCCAAAAAGTTTACAAAATATATTCACATAAAACCAGCCCTAACACAGCGTGTGGTTGATGAGGAAGCATCTGGGTTAATTAATCCGGATGGAACAAAAACTGTGGACGATACTGGATGTTTAACCAGGGTGTTAGGAGCAGATGGTAGCAAGATTGAGCTTGGAACCGCCGACCAAACCCTGTGGGATAAGTTGATAAAAGTGCGCGTAAGGTCCAGAAAGACGGGAAAGAAGATTGATCTTAATATAAAGTTTACAAAAAAACATACCAAAATAGAAAAAACAGGAAATAATAATTTATGTTAGAACTAAAAAAACAAACTATTTATATGAAGATAGGAGATAAATATGGCATTTTTAGATAATAGTGGTGACATTATTTTAGACGCGGTACTCACAGATACAGGCCGCTATCGTTTAGCACAAGGAAACGGATCATTTAAGATTACAAAATTCGCATTAGGGGATGATGAAATTAATTATGGTTCCTACGACAAAAACAATGCGAGTGGCAGTGCATACTATGATTTAGAGATTTTACAAACACCAATTTTGGAGGCTTTTACAAATAATACCTCCACAATGAAATCAAAATTGCTTTCAATCCCTAGAACAAACTTGCTCTACTTGCCCGTTTTGGTACAGAATTCTACCCAACCTACAGCAAAAGCTTCAGGTAGTTCAGAGATCCATGTTGTTTGCGTAGATGAAACAACTGTGGGAAGCAGCAACGCCGCTGGTTTTATAGTCAATACTACTGGGCAAGGAACAGTGGCGGATATCGCTTTAACAAACGGATTTCTCAATGGTTTTCAACCAGGGCAACAACAAAATCTGATTCGTGTTGATCAGGGATTAAACACTAATGAGCTTGCCGCCACCGCAGCAATCGATGCTGATTTATTAGAGACTCAATATATTGTCGAAATGGATAATAGATTGGGCACTCTCACTCGTGGCAACGGAGATTTTGCTCCTGCCCAAATTTCATTTGTGGATGATGATAATATTGCCAGTTATTACTTTTCTCTTGGAACTGATCAAAATACATTTATGGGGAATCTAGCTGGAACCGGGTACGAAACCAACATCAAGGGACCAGCCGGAACTATAATCTATTTCATGATTCAAGCATCAACGGAACTTCAAACGAGCACTTATTTGTTTCAACAGCTCGGAGCACAAACGTCAATGACCAATGTGGCCGGTGCTTCTCAAAATGTAAGATATATCGACAGCAATATTAAAGTAACAGGAGCAACCACAGGGTATAGCATAAATCTTCCCATTAGGTTTATTAAAAGCATACCAGCTTAATACATAAGGAATAAACAATGGCAACAACTTTTAAAACTTTTCTAAACAACGACATAACCTCAACGAAGACGTTATTGCATGAAGCTATTCCACTTACTGGTACACTTGCTTCTGGTACTTACAACGCCGGGGGTGCCACCACCGACACATACAATGGGACTAATATTAAAAATTATGCTCATGGCATGTTTCAAAGTGTCTATGACTATCCTTATCTCAGTTCTTCAGCCAACCACATTTACGATTTGACCGTGGGATATGCAGCATCCTCGGCCCTTAGTGCATCAACTAACACAACGATGCAGTCTAAAAAAATTAATATTTATAATCAAATGGCGCAACTCATGGTTGGATATAATACCAGTGGAGACATAAGACCTTTTGACGAAGATGGAAACTTGGTTGCAGGCGGAACAAAATTAAGAGATTGTATTTTTATGAGTTTTGCTCGTTTACTTGCCAAAGATGAAATTAAAAAAGGGTCTTTCACGCTCAAGGTGGGCACTGGCTCTTATGCCACGCCGTTTGACAACAATTCTGTCATAACCATTTCAGATTCTGGAAAAGAAAATGATTATCGTGTAAACTCGCCCGCTGGTGAATATGCTATTTTATCTGCAACAGCAGGAGCAGGAGCAGGCTGGACCACCGCACCGGCTTGCGGTTTAATTTTTTATCAAGCAGGAATCGTTGTTCTTAGTAGTTCAGTTTTCCAAAGTGGTAGTAGTTTGTCTGGTCAAAATGGGGGAATTGGTGGTGCGACAGCAGGTGGTGGGCCCAGCACTCCTTTCCGACCCAATGGCACATATATCTCTGCTTCGCTTACAGGTTCTGCAATAAGTTCTTCTTGCAATTATTTCCGCAATCGAATTCAAGACATATCATTTAACAATACGACAGAATTAAATTCAACAATTCATTTCTGCCGCGTTAATCATAATGATTTTAATTATAGTTCTAATCCAACTTATCTCAGTTCAAGTAAGATTGTGGTTAAGAACAACACCCTTGACGCACCAATTTCATATATTACAACAGTTGGACTTTATTCTTCAGATAATGAACTTTTAGCGGTTGCTAAACTATCTGAGGCTCTGAAGAAAGACCCTACTAATGAAATGACAATCCGCGTAAGGCTTGATTATTAAATCTAAACTAATTACAGGTAGTCATGCCTTTCTACAAGTTTGATCAAAACGATGTTTTTTACAACAGAATAAAAACTCATCCCCAAACAAATTTCATTATTTATGATCAGAATATTTATTACAACAACACACCGCGAGAGTCTGGTAGCTTTGTTAACAATGCTGGGATGACCCCAACAGGTTATGTCAATCTTTATGAGTTGAATATTGATAGAAAAACCGGCAATTTAATATATCCCTTTGTTATTAAGGATGGTAGTTTGGAGGCATTCAGCACTACTTCAGACACACAATTTAATAGCAATTTTGAATACGGAGATGTAATAACTGGCAGTTATCCATTGTCTGCCAGCATTTCATCTGATCGCTATGCCCTCAATTCCACCCGCCGCCGCATCTCTGCGTTAAGAACAGCACTCCAAGATTATGAAATTTTAAGCCCCAGATATGCTTACAGTTCCAGTCTTGGGAATAAAGCAACTCAAGAAATGCGCCTGGTAAGCATTCCTTCAATCTTCTACGGCTCCTCTATACAAAAAGGAACTGTATCCTGTAAGTTTTATGTATCCGGAACTCTTATAGCAGAACTTAAAGATTCGATGCAGAATGGTGAATTGCGACAAGTTTCTTCAAGCACTGATGGTGGCACAACAACTGCAAGTGGCTCGGTGGCTGGTGTTGTTTTATATGACGAAGGATTTTTAATTTTAACCGGGAGTTGGCCCCTATCTTCTCATACAGAAGATTATTATGGTGGAGGGGCCATCAATCCGCGCTGGATGGATTTTTCAACCACTGGGTCTGGGATTCCATCGTCGAGCTTCGCATTAAACTTTAGTGGAACCAATTATGTTCCGACACTAACCATGTTAGCTCAAGCACCACTTTCTACTGTAAATTTATCCAACAATCCCACATCCATCACCCGTGCCTATGCTGTAGCTCCGACTGCATCGAGTGGCTCCACTTCCTATGTTGAATATGATAAGAACCCAATTAAAAATATTGTATCAAGTAGCTGGAGGGATCCTAATCCATCCTTTAAAAGAACGGTATATATAAACTACGTTGGAATCTATGACGAGAAAAGAAATCTTATTGGTATTGCAAAAGTGGCAAATCCAGTGCGAAAGCGCGACCAAGATGATTTTACATTCAAATTAAAGCTAGATTTTTGATATAATAAGGTTCTATTTATAAGTGATGAAAAAGGAATTTAAAAAGTGGCGCAACTTCTTGACGGAAAAAGAAGAAAAAATCTCTCAGGACCGTTATGAGGGAAATCTTTATTTAGCGATTGAACAGTCTAAACCAATTGATCGCACTGAAGTTATGAATCAAATCCGCGCAATTCCAGAAGTCACAACCGTTTACCGAGAGCGAGAAGTCTCCACTTCCGCAACCAATTTTGTGGGCGAATATATTATTCGTTTTATCTTATCTCCCGGAACAGATACAGCTCATTATTACAACAGAGAATTAAAACCTCGCCTCAACAGAATCAATGGCTTAAAAGTTCAACATGATTTTGGCTTTGAAAAAATAAGTGATGCATGATCCTCGGACTTGATATTTCTACTTCTATAACTGGCTATGCCATCATTAATTTAGAGGGAAAGCTACAAGAAGTCGGAAGTTGGGACATGCGCAACAAAAACCATTTTCCAGACATGTTTTCAAAATCATTATTTATTAAGGAAAAGCTTAAAGAAATTGATTATCCAATTGATCACATTTTCATCGAGCCAGCTCTCAATATGTTTATGATGGGTAAATCATCTTCTCATACAATCTCAACATTAATTAAGTTTAATGGTATTACCTCTTGGATGTGTTTTGAAGAATTTGGAATTCAACCACAATTTATCCCAGCAATTTCAGCTAGAAAGAAGTGCGGGATTACCATTAAACGAGGGACGAAAGCCAAGGAACAGGTTTTTAAATTTATGATTGACAATGAGCCTCAATTCGGATATACTGTTGAATATACAAAGCATGGAAATCCAAAACCACAATATTATGATCGTGCAGACGCACTTGTTATGGCCAGGGCAGGCTTAGTATGTCTGACCGAAAACTCAAAATAATTAAGGAATTCCTCGGATCCTTTTTTAAATCAAAAGATGAGTTTCTTTTTCACTGCCCAAAGTGCAAACATCATAAACGAAAACTTTCTTTAAATTTCGATAAGAATGTTTTTAAATGTTGGATTTGTGATTATGTGGGCAAAGACATTAGCCGCCTTGTTTATTCTTATGGAAACCGAGATTCTAAAAGTCAGTGGAGAACTCTAACTGGTGTTGTTGATTTTTCTGAAGTTGACGAAACAGAAGAAGAAAACATTGTTGTTAAGTTACCAGAAGAATTTATTAGCTTAACTTCCAAAAAAGTAAGCCCACTATCAATTACGGTTCGCCAATATCTCAAGAGTCGTGGATTGACCAGGGACGATCTGGTTTGGTGGAAGATAGGATATTGCCCAGATGGAGAATATGATAAAAGAATTATTATTCCATCCTTTGATCTGGAAGGAGAATTAAACTATTTTATTGCTCGCTCATATACACCAGGCACGTGGCAACGATACAAGAATCCACCAGCAGAAAGAGATTTTATCTTTAATGAACTATACTTGGATTGGAACAAAGACATCACAATTGTTGAAGGCGTCTTCGATGCAATCGTGGCAGGAAACGCCATTCCACTGCTTGGCTCTACACTACGCGAAAATAGCTATATTTTTCAAAAGATTATAGCTAACTGCGATAAGGTGTATATTGCCCTTGATAATGATGCCAAGGAAAAAGAGTTTAAAATAAGCGATCTATTTAGGTTATATGGCGTGGATGTTTAC